>ERZ1031113.158-NODE-158-length-24057-cov-15.660820_pt1 | contig 24057 bp, 15 predicted proteins | sample MGYA00518225_ERZ1031113 | MGnify/ENA primary metagenome ERZ1031113 (study PRJEB33718, sample SAMN03159751) | human skin metagenome | collected 2014-05-20 | study: EMG produced TPA metagenomics assembly of the PRJNA266117 data set (Human skin bacterial metagenome...
AGGCAGGCACCGCCGTTGAGGGTGACGGACAGCGGCTGTGCGCCGCCCATGCCGCCGCAACCACCAGTGAGGGTGAAGGTGCCGGCAAGCGTTCCGTTGAAGCGCTTCTTGGCCACGGCCGCGAAGGTCTCAAAGGTTCCCTGCAGGATGCCCTGGGTCGCAATGTAAATCCAGGAACCGGCCGTCATCTGGCCGTACATCATCAAGCCCTCATCCTCGAGCTGGCGGAAGTGCTCCCAGTTGGCCCAGTCACCAACCAGGTTGGAATTCGCAATGAGCACGCGCGGTGCCCACTCGTTGGTCTTCCAGATACCCACCGGCTTGCCGGACTGCACCAAGAGGGTCTCGTCGGACTCGAGGTCCTTGAGAGACTCCACGATGGCATCGAAGGCTTCCCAGCTGCGGGCAGCACGCCCAGTGCCGCCGTAGACGACGAGGTCCTCGGGGCGCTCAGCAACCTCAGGATCAAGGTTGTTCATGAGCATGCGCAGCGGGGCTTCGGTCTGCCACGACTTGGCAGTGAGTTCAGTTCCGCGCGGGGCGCGTACTTCGCGGGGTTCAGACATGACTTCCTTTCGCTCGTGCTTCTCGACGCCCTCCCAAGCCCCAGGCCGGTTTCCCGGGGCTGTCCCTGAAGGCTTGGTTGGCGTCACACAGGACAAGGTACTGTGACCCACGCCTATCTTCCAGGCCACATTTTATCCACCTGTCTCATATGCCAGACTGTCGAGCGACCGGTGCTTGGGCGGTGCGCACAGAAAAAGCCCCATGGAACGTGCGAGACAGCACGACCATGGGGGCAGGGTTGGCGCTTAGCGCAGCGAGCCGACGACCTCCTCCACCGCAGCCACGAGCGCGCCTTCCTTGACTAGGCGCACGGTTTCCTCAATCTCCGGGCTCAAGTAGCGATCTGTGCCCGGGCCCTGCACGGTCTTGCGGAGGGCGGCGATAACCGCGCTGGTCCCCTTGGCCGGCTCACCCTCGCGCATATCGATAGCACGGGCGGCAGTCAGAATCTCGATGGCAAGCACACGCTGCAGGCCGTCGACAGCCTTGCGCAGCTTGCGCGCACCAGACCAGCCCATGGAGACGTGGTCCTCCTGCATCGCCGAAGACGGAATCGAATCCGCCGAGGACGGGGTAGCCAGGCGTTTGAGCTCAGAGACGATGCCCGCCTGCGCATATTGCGCAATCATGTGGCCGGAATCCACACCTGGGTCATCGGCCAAGAAGGCATTAAGTCCGCGGTTGCGGGCAGTATCGAGGAAGCGGTCGGTGCGGCGTTCAGAAATGGAAGCCAAGTCAGCCACCACAATCGCCAGGAAGTCCAGCGCGTAGGCCACCGGCGCGCCGTGGAAGTTGCCGTTGGAGACTACGCGGCCGTCCTTCGCCACCACCGGGTTATCGACGGCGGCGGCAAGCTCACGTTCAGCTACCAGTGCGGTGTGCGCCAAGGTATCGCGGAAGCCGCCAGCCACCTGCGGGGCACAGCGCACCGAGTAAGCGTCCTGCACCTGGTTCTTCTTGAACTCTTCACGAGCTGCGTCCAGAATCGCAGAGCCCTCGGCCACGGTGAGGATGTTGGCAGCAGCATCGGCCTGACCCGGGTGCGGGCGCAGCTGCTGCAGATCGTCGGCGAAGACCACTAGGGTGCCCAGCAATCCCTCCACCGTCATCGCGGTGGCGATGTCAGCCGTCTTGGCCAATTCGCGTAGGTCAGTGATAGCGAGGCAGAGCTGACCCAACATGCCATCGGTGCCGTTGATAAGGGCCAAGCCTTCCTTCTCACGAAGCTGCAATGGCTCGATACCGGCTGCCGCGAGGGCCTCACCAGCGGGCGTAATGTCGCCGCCGTCGACGCGCACCTCGCCTTCACCCAACAGCGCCAGGGCACAGTGCGCGAGCGGAGCCAGGTCACCGGAGCAGCCCAGGGAACCATACTCACGAACCACCGGATGAATGTTGGCATTAAGCACTGCCGCATAGGTTTCTGCTACGACCGGACGCACGCCGGTGCGGCCGGTACACAAGGTAGACAAACGCAGAAGCATAAGAGCGCGAATAACTTCGGTCTCTACCTCCGGACCAGTACCTGCGGCATGGGAGCGCACCAGGGACAGCTGCAGCTGCGCGCGCATCTCCTCCGGGATGTGGCGGCGCGCCAGCGCACCAAAACCAGTGGAGATTCCGTAAACCGGCGTCGGGTCCTGGGCAAGCTCTTCTACACGGTCGCGCGTGGAGGCAATACCTTCCAGCGCTTCCTGGGAAATCTCTACCTTCGCGCCATAACGCGCAACGGCCACGACCTCCTCAATGCTCAGGGCACCGATGCCCACGGTCACGGTGGAGGGATAAGAATTAGGCATTAAAGGCTCCTTCACGTATCGCTGCGCACCAAATACCCTGCCAATGGCCGCCAAGGGTGACCAAAAGCTCGGAGCACACAGGCACACAGAACAATGTATTTGCGGTCACACATACGTATGTGCTTTCACAAGTTTTCAGAATATAGTGATACGCGCTACAGCCTCACGCGTTGCGCTCATAGTACAACAGCCACCTCGGCTCGCACACCTGCTACACCTCCGCGCAGTGTCCGTGCACGGGTTAACGCAGCTTAACGCCGGCCATACATCCGCGTCGCCACCTGCGCGGCGGCGGCTTTAAGCTCGTGGGCCACTGCGGCGGCGTCGGCAGTACCTACTGGATAGGTCACCGCCAGTGCTGCTGCGGGCCTGCCTACATGGTCAACAATCGCCACCCCAACCGAGGCCTGCCCGCGGGCGACCACCTCAACCTCTTCAGCCCAGCCTCGCTCCCGAACGTCACGCAGGATGGTCTTAAACTCTCCAAAGCTAAGCGTCCCAGCCGAATAGGCCGCACGCCATTCGGCTTCCGGAAGCACCGCGAGCATCGCTCGCCCCGAGGCCGTGCGCTGCGCTTGGAGGCGTACTCCCCTTTCCGTCACCAAGGACATAGCCTTTGGCGCTCGGACCTCATTGAGGTAGAGGATCTCCGACCCCGCTAGGCGCGACAGGTGACCGGAGCCATCTACCTTGCTAGCAATACGTTCCAGGTGCCCCTGCGTTGCCCGAACGAGGGGTTGCTGCGTGGCATAGGCAGCCGCCATGGAGTAGGCCGCAAGGCCCAATCCATAGGTTTGGTTCTCCGGCAGGTGCACCACAAATCCCGCGTCCACCATCTCTTTGAGAAGGTGATAGGTAGATGAGCGTGGCAGGTCCAACTCGCTGCGGATCCGCGCCGCGGAAATGGGGACATCAATGGTGGATAGCAGCCGGAGGACTTCCAGCGCATTGCGCGCGGCCGGAACGCGGGAGTTACTCATAGCGCGACAGTTTAGCTAGGTCACGAGGAAAGCAATCGGCGTGGCAATGATGATGGTGAGGACCACGCGCTCGAACCAGATAACGACCAGGTGCCAGAGCTTGATAGGAATCTTGGTGGCCAGAATGCACGGCACCAGTGCGGAGAAGAAGATGATGGCAGACACCGCTACCACGCCGATGACGAATTTCAGCGTCAGGCTGGGGGAATCCGCCACCATGGTGGCCGGCAAGAACATTTCCGCAATTCCCATCGCTGCAGCTTTACCTGCTAGTTCGGGCTCTGGGAGCTGCACAATCCACGCGAAGGGGTAGAACACATAGCCCAACCAATCAAAGAGCGGAGTGAACTTAGCCAGTAGCAAGCCAATGAGGCCGACCGACATGATGGAGGGAACAATGGCTGCGGCCATGCGCACGCCATCGCGCAGGTTCTCCCAGATGGCAGCGCCCAACGCTGGTGCACGGTCGAGCTGCAAGAGCGCTTCCCTCCACGCTGCCTTGAAGTAGTTGCCCTTGACCGGCTTCTCCGGGTCCGGCGTTACCCCGGAAACATACTCGTTGGGAATGGTGCTCAGCGGCGGAATCCACACGGTGATAGCGGTAACAAGGAACGTCACCACCAGTGACACGGCAAAATAGACTCCCCACATGCCCATCAAGTCCAGCTGCTTAGCCACGATGACCATGAAGGCCGCAGACACCGTGGAGAAACCCGTCGCGATGATGGAGGCCTCACGCGCCGTGTAGCCGCCACGCTGGTACACGCGGTCAGTAATGAGAATGCCCAGCGAGTAAGAGCCCACAAAGGAGGCCACGGCATCGATGGCGGAGCGCCCCGGCGTGCGCCACAGGGGCCGCATGATGGGCTGCATAAACACGCCCACGAATTCCAGCAGGCCATAGCCAATAAGCAGGCCAAGGAAGGCACCGCCAATGGGAACGATGAGCCCTACGGGCGTGGCGATGGAGTTCCACAGGAAGGGAACAATATCCTCGTTGCCCAACACACCAGGCAGTGTTCCTAACACCATAAGGAAGGACACCACCATGCCCACGACGTTGAGCACGGTGAACACCGCCTGCAGGGCACCTTCCCGCCAGTTCTTATTCACAATGCTGCGCACAGTGCCATAGACGGCCAGCGCCAAGATGATCCACGGCACCACAGCCTCCGCGTGTGTACGGATGATGGTGACCATATGGTCAAGCGGAATCGACTTCTTCCCGCCGTAGCTGACGGGGAAAAAGAAAACGAAAGCTCCAATGGCGCTGTAGACAAACAGCCGCCACAGCCCCTTCTTTGTGGGCGTGGCATCTTCGGACTCGTAGAAGGCGTCAACAAGGGCGTCTTCGTTCTTCATTTTTTACCTCACGGTATGGGCGACAAATTACACGTCTCTAGCACGGCAGGCGGACCAACAACGCGCGTTCCAACGACGCACAGTGCGGGATGAAACGCCAACCATGCCCACGCAACAGCCACACGCGGGTCACAAAGATACTAACCACAGCTTTCTTAAATGTCACTTAGATCACCCCCGGACATCTAGTGAAAGACATGTCACCTGGCTGAATTTCATTGAATTGACCCCACGCGGTAACTAGAGGAAAGTAGCTCTCAGACGCATTCTTCACTCACACTCTTCACGAAGGAGGAGGACGGCCACCGTGCCCGAGACCACCACCCAGCGCAGAGGCCTCAAGCACCGCCACCTGCACTTCATCGCACTCGGCTCCGCCATCGGCACCGGCTTGTTCTACGGCTCCGCCAGCGCCATCCAAGCTGCCGGCCCCTCCGTGCTGCTGGTCTACCTCCTCGGCGGCGCCGTCGTGTACTTCCTCCTGCGCGCGCTCGGAGAGATGTCGGTCCACCACCCAGTCACCGGCTCCTTCGCCGAATACGCCCGCGCCTTCCTCGGACCTTGGGCGGGCTACATCACCGGCTGGATGTTCGCCTTTGAGATGGTCATCGTGGCCTTAGCGGACCTCACCGCCATCGGCGTTTATATGCAGTTCTGGTTCCCCGGCTCACCACAGTGGGTCTGGGTAGCCGCCACCTTGCTCCTCGTCGGCGGCGCGAACCTCGCCACGGTCAAAGCCTTCGGCGAGCTGGAATTCGCCTTCACCATCGTCAAAGTCGGCGCGGTCGTCGCGATGATAATCGGCGGCGTAGCCGTCTTAGTCTTCGGTCTCTCCACCGCGGAGACCACCGGCCCTGCCAACTTAGTCAATGACGGTGGTTTCTTCCCCAACGGCCCCTCCGGCATGATCGCCTCCTTCATCCTCGTTCTCTTCGCCTTCGGCGGCACAGAAATCGTGGGCGTGGCCAGTGCGGAGGCCGAGGAACCGGAGAAGTCCGTCCCCAAAGCCGTCAACACCATCCCCGTGCGCATCCTGCTGTTCTACGTGCTGGCCATCCTGGTCATCCTCATGATTAACCCCTGGCGCACCATTACGGGTGAGGAAAGCCCCTTCGTCCAAATCTTCTCCACCCTGGGCGTCACGTGGGCAGCAGCCGCTCTCAACGTCGTGGTCATCACCGCGGCTGTCTCCGCCATCAATGCCGATCTCTTCGGTGCCGGCAACGTGCTCACCGGCCTGGCACGCCAAAATCTCGCACCTAAAATTATGGCCAAGAAAGCACGCGGCGTACCGGTGATGACCATGGTCATTTTGCTCATCGTCATGGTCATCGGCACGGTCCTCAACGCCTTTATCCCCGACAACGTCTTCGAGGTCATCGCCTCCCTGGCCACGTTCGCCACCATCTACGTCTGGCTCATGATCCTGCTCGCCCACGTGGCTTCCCGTAAGAAGATGTCCCCAGAAGAACGCGCCAGCCTGACCTACACGGTTCCCTTCTGGCCGTGGGGACAATACTTCGCCATCGCCTTCATCACGTTCACTTTTGGCATCATGGCATGGCAGCCGCAGTACCGTCCGGCCCTCGCGGTAGGCATTGGCTTCATTATCCTTATGACCGCCATCTTCTACCTCACCGGCCGGCGCAACCACGCCGCTGCGCACACCGAACCCAGCTCCGTCCCGAAAGGATAACCATGAACAGCGTTGATGCCCCCGCTTACTCCCCTGCACCCGAGTGGTCTGGCCGCTCCGATGGCCCCGGCCCGGAGCACGCGCGGTGGCACAGCGTGATTCGCCCCCTCGACGTGGACAACCCACAGGCGCAGCCCGGCGTAGCACTGCTGGGCTTCGCCTCCGACGAGGGAGTTGAGCGCAACCATGGCCGCCCCGGCGCGGCTGCGGGCCCGGAGGCACTGCGCAACGCCCTAGGCTCCCTCGCGGTGCACCATGAGCATGCGCTTTACGACGCCGGCACGATCACCACCCAAAGCACCGACCTGGAGGGCGCCCACGAGCGCCTCTCTACGTCCGTCGAAGCCCTATCCGCTGCTGGCCACCTTCCCATCATCTTGGGCGGCGGCCACGAAACTGCCTTCGGCTCCCACCGCGGCGCCTTCCATGCGAAGGGGCCGCTGAAGATCATCAACCTCGATGCCCACTTCGATCTGCGTACCGCGGATGTGCCCACTTCCGGCACGCCGTTTAAGCAGATTTCTGAACTCGTTGGCCGCCCCGATTTCGACTACACCGTCCTGGGCATTTCCCGCCCCAACAACACCAAGGTTCTCTTCGACGAAGCCGCCGATCTCGGCGTCACCATCTCCCTCGACGAGGAACTCCTCACCATGAACGTGGAGCAGCTCCGCGCCCACGCCGAGCAGCTCTGCGCCGGCACAGCCCCCATCCATCTCTCCATTGACCTGGATGTCCTCCCCGCAGCGCAGGCCCCAGGCGTTTCTGCTCCGGCCGGACTCGGCGTTGACCTTCCCATCATCCGCGAACTCGCCGTCACCATCGCCGCCACGGGTCGCCTCGCGCTTGTCGACGTCGTCGAGCTCAACCCCTCCTTCGACCTCGACAACCGCACCGCCAAGCTCGCCGCCCGGCTTATCGACGACATCGTTACCGCGCACTTTTCCGCGGTTTCGACCTAAACACAGGCCGTACCTTCTGGCTAAGATTCGGGCCAGCCGGCATACTGGTCCCATGAGTTCTCCGATTCGTGTGGTTGGCGCCGTCTTTATTGATGGTGACCGAATCCTGGCCTGTCGTAAGGCCCCAGGAAAGTCTCTAGCCGGCATGTGGGAGTTCCCCGGTGGAAAGATCGAGCCGGGCGAGACTCCACAGGATGCCTTAGCACGCGAGTTGGCAGAAGAACTTTCCCTTACAGCGACTGTCGGTGACAAAGTCACCACGACGGTCCACACTTATGAGTTCGCTACCATCGAGCTCACCACCTTCCTGTGCACCATCCAATCCGGAGACCTTGTACTCACCGACCATGACGCCACCCGGTGGGTCACCGCCGCCGAAGCCCAAGAGCTCGACTGGGCTCCCGCTGACATCCCCGCCGTTGAGCTCATCTCCTCCCGCCTATGACCCCTCACGATCTGCTGCCTTTCGGTATTTACGAAACCCCCATCACCGCCCGTATTCACGAGCGAATCAAGGAGACCCAGCGAGCCATTCCCACCGCGGCTTCCGGAATTACCGAAGCTACCACTAAGGATGTCGACCCCAGATTCGCCGCGGCAGTATCCCAACACTTCGCACGGGTTATTGAGCAACGACTCCTCGAGATCAAAAAGCCGGAAGAACGCGTCGCACTCATCAACAACCTCGCACAGCACCTTGGCGCGGACGAGAAAGCATCAGCTGAACAGTTGCTCTATGCCATGTACAGGTCTGAGCTCACCGAGCCACCTGTCTTGCCCGAAGTTTCACTGAACTCCAGCGCGCTTTTCACCAATAGCGTGGACGATACCAACATGTCGGTGGAAATTGCCCGCGAGATTCGTACTGCCGATTCCGTCGATCTGCTCTGTGCATTCATCAAGAACTCAGGCATTTCGGCCATTAGTGATGAACTGGAGTACCTACGCGATCACCAGATCCCCCTCCGAGTCATCACCTCAACGTATTGTGGTGCGACTGAAGCCGCTGCTGTACGCCGCCTTGTCGAGGACTACAACGCTGAAGTCCGTATTTGCTACGAGCACAAGACCACCCGTTTGCATGCAAAGGCGTGGCTCTTCCGCCGCGAGTCTGGATTCGATACCGCCTTCATCGGCAGCTCTAACCTGTCCCGTTCTGCGCTTGTCGACGGCTGGGAGTGGAACGTTCGCGGCTCCCGCTCTACTACTCCGGAGATCATCGAAAAGTTCATCAAGACTTTCGACAGCTATTGGCACGACAATCACTTCAAGCACTTCGACCCGGAGCGTGATTACGAGCGCTTGCTAGAGGCACTTCGCGGCGCAAAGTTCCTTGAAGCGAAACAGGACGAGAAGCTCGAGCTATCGGGTCTGCGTGTCGAGCCCTACCCCTACCAGCAAGAGATGCTTGAGGCATTGCATTCGGAACGAGCAGTGCACGGCCGACACAAAAACCTGCTGATTGCGGCTACCGGCACTGGTAAGACCGTCGTCGCAGCCTTAGACTATCGCCAACTCTGTGCGGAGTTTGGGCGCCGTCCACGTCTTCTGTTTGTGGCTCACCGCAGGGAGATCCTCCAACAAGCTCAGCGCACGTACCGGGAGGTACTTCAAAGCTCGGACTTTGGTGAAATTCTCATCGGAGGCGAGGAGCCCCGTCGCTGGACCCATGTTTTTGCAAGCGTTCAATCCCTCCACGGTGATCGACTGACACGCATCGCTCCTGACCACTTCGATGTCATCGTGATCGATGAATTCCACCACGCAGAGGCCCCGACCTACCGCAAAATTCTGAACTACTTCCAACCTCAAGAGCTCCTCGGACTCACAGCAACGCCCGAGCGCGGAGACGGCGAGAACGTCCAGAAGTTTTTCGACTACCGCGTAGCCCATGAACTACGACTGTGGGATGCACTGCGCCTACAGCTACTCGCGCCTTTGCATTATTACGGGGTCGATGACGATACCGATCTCACGAGCCTGACATGGAACCGAGGTAAAACGGACTACAACACGTCAGAGCTCAGCGAGTTTTATATCAAAGCTGGAGAGAAGCGCACCCGATTCATCATCAATGAGCTCAACCGTCGTATCTTCGATCTCTCCCAGATGAAGGCCCTCGGCTTTTGTGTTTCGATCGCCCACGCCGAGTACATGTCCGAACAATTCAATGCTTTCGGCATCCCAGCTTTGGCGGTAAGCAGCAAGCAAAGTACTGAGGAACGCAGGAAGGCTATCGCGCAGCTGCGCGATGGCGACATCAAGATCATCTTTGCGGTCGACATTTTCAACGAGGGCATCGACATCCCTTCCATCAACACTCTTTTACTTCTACGTCCCACTCAGAGCCCGGTTCTTTTTGTTCAGCAGCTGGGCCGCGGGCTGCGCCTTAACCAGGGTAAAGACGCGTGTATTGTGTTCGATTTTCTTGGACTCCAGCACGAAGAATTCGACTTCGAAGAACGCTTCAAGGTACTGACCGCTGCCCGCGGCAAGAGCTTCATCAAAGAAGTCGAGCAAGGCTTCCCCACTGCGCCACCGGGCTCCAACATCACGTTGGATCGTATGACGACAGACCGCGTTTTGGCCAACGTCAAGCGCCTGGCAAGAAACTCTGTCAAAAAGATCCGCTCACAGATTAGCGAACACGGAACTATTGACCTTGCAGCTTTTCTTCGCGAGTCCAACATTCCTTTAGAGGACATCTACCGCAGGAAAGGAATCTCCTGGACTACCCTCCTTCGCGATGAAAAGCTTCTACCTGCGTCCGATGAGGACTGCGAAGAAGCCTTCCTCCTGAGCCGTATCCGAGTACTCCTCCACATCAATGACCCTGACCGCGTAGCAGCCTACAGCCGACTCATGGAAGCGGACGGGCCCTCAGAACAAGACATGACTGAGCGTGAAAAGCGCTACGCCACGATGCTCGTTCTGGCACTATGGGCGAATTCCAATACAGCCATCCCGGCTTCTCTGGATGAAGCGCTCGATACCGTGCGTTCCCATCCCGCATTCGTCAACGAAGTCAATCAAGTCATGCAGATTGCGCTTGAAGCATCCCGCGTGATTCCCCAGCAGTCTTCTCACAGCGTGCTTGAGACGCATGCAGACTATAGCCTTGCTGAGCTTGTCGGCGCTTTGGACGAAGGCCCGCTCAAAAAGCTCGCCAACCTTCCTCGCGAAGGAGTCAAACGCTTCGACACCTCGAACACTGATCTCTTCTTGGTGACTTTCCAGAAAGATGAGAATGTAAGTGCTTCAACGAATTACCGCGACTACCCCCTATCTCCGGATCGGCTTCACTGGGAGTCCCAATCCACGACCACTCTGAAATCGGCGATGGCCAAGCGCTACATTGAACATCAAAAGCTCGGCGGACACATCATCATCGCTACTCGCTTCACCAAGAAGAATAGGGTGGATACCGCCGCAGCGTACACCTTCCTCGGCAACGTTGACTATGTAACGCACCGCGGCGAAAAGCCCATCCAATTCGAATGGAGCCTACGTCGCGACATGCCTAAGAAGTTGTATGCAGCAGGACGGACTGTCGCCTAGGCCCTATTTCCCGCTTTTGGTCTAGTACCCCTCCAGGCCCCTAGATATACAAATGCAACAATTAACTCACTTTATGTAAGAAATTTCAGGAACCAACGGTTGAGCAAGTACGGCCACTCTCACACATATCCCTACCCCCTAATGCATCAAAGATTGCAGATATTCGGGTTCAATCAAGATTAAGCCACGCAGTTATGTTTGGTTTTATTGAGAACCTCACCCCCAAATGAAAGGCTCTCATAGCGTGGAATTGACTAACACCTTGGGCTAACCTAATATTTTCTTAGACGATTAGTGTCAACTAAGCGCACACCAATTGAGCAACATACGGAGGAGTGGCATGACAGCCGCCAGCGATCGTAGCCAAAAGCGATGGAGCCGCCCGAATACCGGTTTCGAGGCTTCTACCTATGGCTTCACGCGTTATCGCGAGCGTGACTTCAAGGCTGCATTGGGCCACTCCCCACGCTGGGCCGCCTGCAGCAAGCGAGCACGTACCACGCGTTAAGTCTCGAAGCCTTCGAGAATATTCTTCAGCTTCTGCTGGAACGGGGCAACATCATGCTCGTATCGCCGCTGAATCGACAGCACAATGGCATTCAACATGAGCATAGGAACCGACAAGGTGGTAAAGGTTCCTTCATCGCCACGCGGGGCGGCCAAAGTTACGACAGGTACTGGGTGAACAACGCGAAGGTCATCAGTAATGAGCAGGACCTTGCAATTGACCGCCTCAGCATAGTTCAGCAACTGACGTAGCGGCCGCGTGGAACGGCGGAAGGCAAAGACCACAAGAAGGTCTGGCTCCCCCATGCGGAGCAGCTGTTCAGCCATGTCATGGTCCGTCTCACCGGAAAGGTCATGGACAGACCGTCCCAGGCGGCGAAAGCGGCGCTCAGTCTGATCACACAGAGGAATGGAGTTGCCGCGGCCGTAGATGTAGATATCGCGGGCATTCATCACCAAATCCGCTGCTCTGTTAATAGAGTGCTGGTCTACGCTTCCCGACGCCGCGGACAGCGAATCCATCTCCTTAGACACCAGCTGCCCCAGCACTGTCTGTCCCGCTTCATTGCGGAATGCACGACGACCGTTGGAGTGCTCAGCAGCAAGGTACTGGTCATGCATCCTGCGCAATTCTTGGCGCAGCTCCAGATAACCTTTGTACCCAAGCTTCTTGGCGGTGCGGGTCACAGCAGAGCCATGGACACCGGCTTTGGCGGCAACGTCTTCGCCGCGCCACAGGGCTGCTTCTTGCGGTCGGCTGAGAATCACATCGACGACCGCCTCGTCTGCCCGACTCAGTGATGCCCGGTGGCGCTCCACCCTTTGTTGAAAATTCACACCACAAGTTTAACAAAAATTTTTTTAAGGGTGGACTCAGCTTTCGCAGCGTTGCGGCAAAAGTAGTGCTGTGCAGCGTCTATTTATACCTACGACGAAGCCCCTGCAACATAATTTTCTTATCCTGCAAGGTGTCGCGCCCGAAGCTCCACGCAAGGACACCACCAGCTGCCACAATGGCACACATACCGAAGGCCACCCCAAAGCCGAATCTATCCGCAAGGAATCCAATCACGATCGGCCCCAGGATCTGCCCAAAGTCACCAGCCATCTGAAAGGTAGAGAGCACCTGTCCACCAGAACGGTGTGAGCCCACCACATCGGCGATGGCCGCCTGCTGCGACGGCACAATCAACCCTGAGGAGGCACCGGCAAAAGCGGAGAGGACGAGGAGGGCCCACACGGACGTCGCCAAGCCCAGCGTTCCGACAAACAGTGCCGAGCCCACAAGGCCCGCAAGAATGAGTGGCCGGCGTCCAATGCGGTCAGACCAGGAACCAGAAAACTGCAGCACAACCGCATTGCCCGCCGCGAATACCGCGAGTGCGATGCCCGAGGCCTGGCCGCCATTGTGGAAGATGGACGCCGCAAACAGTGGAAGGACTGCGACACGCACGCCCATGTTGATCCATCCCTGGGCGAAGTTCGAGGTCAGCACCGCGCGGTAGGCGGTATCACCCCAGGCCTCCCGCAGCTTCATCGGCGGAAGTCGGTGCTGGCGTTCAGCATCCGTGTCGACGGCCGGCATCAGAATCCACACAACGAGTGCCGCGAGCGCCACGCCTAGCCCGTAGATGAAGAATGGCCACCGAAAACCAAGGAAGGACAAACTGGCGCCAACGAGCGGGCCGATGACGTTACCCAGGAGAAAAGAGGTGGCATACGTTGCCGAGCAGCGACCACGAATCGGGGGTGGCGAGAGCTTCACGATGAGCGCCATGGCTGCCACAGTGAACATGGTGGAGCCAATCCCCGCGATGGCGCGCAGCACCACGATGTGCCAATACTCCTGGGCAATACCCACAAGACCTGTTGTAATCGCAACGGTTAACAATCCGGTCAGGTAGACGCCGCGCGTGCCCACGCGGTCGATGAGGCGGCCAGCACCGGGTGCGAAGACGAGGCGGCTAGCGGAGAAAATGGAGACGACAAGGCCTGCGGCCGCCATCGACACATCAAAGCTGACAATGAACTGCGGAAGAAGGGGCGCTATCAGCCCATAGCCCAATGCGATGATGAAGCCCGCGGTGACCATCACCCAGATCTCCCGCGGAATCTTCAGTTCTTGTGTAACGCCCTTACTCATAGCGACACCAACTGTAGCCCATCCATCCAAATCATCGAACATCTTTTCGATAGTGTGGGTTTCAATGTCCGCACTGGTTTCTACTGTGAGGGCCATGAAGAATTACTACAGCTTTCGTACCGCGGTTCCACACTCCACCCCGTCCAGCATTGCTGCTGGAGAACTCACCGCTGACATCCTCTTTCATCATGCCGACACTCTGAACTCCGTGGAAAGCATCATTCGCCATCCGCGCTCACTGGCACGTCCCACACCGCAATGGCGGCCACCGTCAAAGTCTCTTCCCTCAGTACCCCTTCGAGACGAGGAAGGAGAAGCTACCCCACCGCTGACGCTGACTGTGTCTCGTCACCGGGTAGGGGAACGGGTGAAAGCTCGTGTGCTTGGCTTCGGGGAAAAGCGAGTCCCGTCCTACCTCATTACCGTTCGCATTACTTCCCCTACTGGCCAGCTTGTATCCCCTGCGATTGCGGAAGCGTGGGTCCGCGCGCTCGTTCCTGCGAACTTAGTCACGGCAGTACATGAGATTTCAAGCAGTAGCGCCGCGACCTTCGTCTGGCTCGTCGATAGCTCCTACACTCCAGTCCGCTCTCCCCTATCGCTCTTCGAGGACTTCAGCCAAGCTGCTTAAGCCGTGGTCCGCTACAGGTAGCGTTGCAGTCGGCCGACAAAGTTGCGGGGAGGATCGTCATCCAAGGAAAGACTGAAGCGATCCTCTGTCAGCACACGGGCCACGGCCGACTGAGTTTCTGGCCGGTCGAACGAATTCCGCACGGGCTTCGGCACGAAGCGGATAAACAAGCACACCAGCACGACGGTGAAAGCCTTATCAAGCGGGTCAGAGGTCAATACTTGCAGTAGAGTCGCCGTGGTTTCGTCATGGGTGGCCAACTGAAAAAAGTTGGCGAGCTCGCGGGCGCCGCGCGGCAGATTCTGCTCCAGCGCGAACAGGGTCGACGCCAAGGACACAAGTGCCGCAACGATGCCGATTCCATAACCTGTAAACAGAGTGGAAATCATGCGTTTGAACGCACCACGGCGTGCGAGCCAGCCCACCATTATGGCCAAAATCAGCACGTTGGGCAGATACGCAAGCTCCCAGGGACTGACCACGGTTCTTAAGGCCAACGACAAAACCGCTGTTCCCATGCCGAGAACCGGGCCATAAATCATCGCGACGAACACTATTCCTGCGGTGTCCATGTAGAGCGGGATGCTGAGTTCGAAGAACAACGTCGAGCCCACTATGTCCACCACGGCGGCAAGAAGGGCGTTAATGAGCGCAGGGCTGCGCCAGAGTCCGCGCTGGGAGCCAAAGAAGAGCAGGACGCTCAAAAGGCTCAAGCCCCACACCGTTGTCGGGAGGAGGGAATCAAAGGTCCCTTCAACATTCTTGAAGCCCGGGGTGAGGGTGAGGCCCCACGCCACCACAGCACAGGCTAGGCCGAGAAGAACGCAGATGCGGTGACCGCGAAAAGCCATATTAACCGGCATAGACCCTGGCTGCTCCTCATCGAGTTCAACAAATATACCCGATTATCCTAGCGTGCCCATGCCGAGGAGGCGACTAGTCCTAGCTCTCGTCGCCCTCGTGATCAAGGTTGTCATCGTCCTCGTCATCAACGTCGACATCGTCGACATCGGTGTCGTCATCGTAGAGAACGTCATCATCGTCCTCACCGTCGTCGGCACCGAAGATGTCATAGACGTCCGGCTCATCAAAGTCGGGGTCCTCCACGCTAACCAGCTGGGCTTCCCAATCCAGGGCCTGGTCAGAGACCAAGCTCAGGACGTCGAAGAGGCGATCAAAGTCAGTGTAGGTGCCAAGCTCGAGCGCCTCGGCGGGAACCTCGATGATGGGAGCGAGGGTGGTGTCGTCGAACTCGCCGGCGTCGAAAAGCGCCACGCGCTCTTCCTCCCCCAGGTCCTCCACGGCGTCGTTGTCCCAGAGCTCACTGATGGCCTCATCTTCAAGATCGTCGAGCTCCTCCTCGTCGAAGTCAAAGGAGAGGAAACGCACCACGGCGCTGGGGATGCCGTCAATAGTCTCCACGAGCACGCGCAGCTCGGAATCGTTAGCGACCTCCGCCACGACAAGATTAGGGTTGAACTCATCCTGGAGAAACTCCAGTTCAGCAATGCGCTCATCGGTGCCCTCAAGAAGGTCACGAAGCACAGTGACCACTTGGTCGGTAGCGATATGGCGCGACACGGCTTCCACGGCATCCTCCACGGAGAACGCAACGGAGACCAAGACGGCCTCGAAATCCTCATCATCCTCATCCACATCTGCGGCGGCGATGTAGACGTTTGCGGCGGGGAGAATCGGGTCAATTTCTACAAACTGGATCTCCAAGTCAGAGGTGATGGGCACGAACATCACATCGTCATTGACGCGGGACTCAATGCCTTCCCCGTCCAGCGCAGAAGCAATATCTTCAAAAAAGCTCATGTGATCAACATCCGTCCATGTGGCAGTGTCACCCCGGCTGCTACCAAGGCCCCACACATCCTACCCGCGATCGTGGTCATCGGGCATGAAACCCAGAAGCTTCAAGATCTCCGGGCGTCCGGTTCCCCACTCCAACATGTCATAGGACTCCCAGGCTTGGCGGCGCGCCTCCATTGGTGCCTCCTCAATATGAGGCTGCACGTCGAAAATCATTGTCTTTCGCTGTGGGGCCCGGTAGCGCGGCCAATCTTCACGCGGAGCGCCACCATTGATGAACGCGCTCCATTGGGCCTGCATATTCTCAGTGACCTCCTCCATTTCGGAGGACTTGCCCATGGTGGTCAAGAAGGACACGCGTGACGCACCGGGATCGCCGAAGATATTCGACAGCTCCATCGAATGCATCGCCCCCAGCCCCAGCCAGCGCAACGCTGCCGGCGCGAAGTCGAAACGATACATCCACGTGGGGTACCGCCGAGCGTGCTCGGAGGCGACGCGGACGGTGGGGGCCCAAAAGAGGGCGTCGGTAAGCAAGTCCCCGAAGTCACTGCGCGAAACCGCCCCGCCGTATGCCGCAACGACGTCCGGTGCGCTCTCCGGATCGAAAGACGCCAACAGCCGCAAGGCTGCACGTTCGCGGGAGCGTTGACGTTGATAGAGGAATTTTCCAAAACTCGCCTCACCAGAATTGGTACCGATGAGCAACGGCACCGGGTGCTGGGCGCCCTCCTCGAAAGCCTCGATAGGATGCTGGGGAATGAGTTCACCATCCACGGTGGGCGCGTAGCAGGAGTTCAGGTAGAGCAACTCGCCTGCGCGCCACATCATGGATTGCCCCGAGCGCACTAGGTCCGCAAAATCCTCGCGGCGCAAATCATCCGCCGTGGTATCACGCGGCAGGGCCATCTTATCCACGAGCTCGCGCGCCCAGAACATTGACTGTGCCCGGGAATGAATCATGCCAATCGGCGGCGACTGGGCAATGGCACGATGAAAGAGGCCTTCCGCGCGGGGAACGGCCATGAGGGTCAGCACTGCTGCGCCACCCGCGGATTCGCCCATAAGAGTCACGTTATTCGGGTCTCCGCCGAAAGCAGCGATGTTGTCGCGTACCCACTCCAAAGCAAGGACCTGGTCCGCCACTGCGGGATTAGCGCAGGCCTCCCCACCCAAACTGCGCACGTCGAGGTACCCCAGCGCGCCTAAGCGGAAGTTGACGGACACATAGACCACGCCCATCTGCGCGGCGAGTTCAAAGCCGCGCAGCATGAGCATGTGCGAGGACCCCACGATGAAACTGCCGCCGTGCAAGTAGACGACAACGGGGAGCTTTTCCGCATTGGGAGCGGCGTCATGTTCGGTGTGTGGTCGGACGATATCGAGAGTCAAGCAATCTTCCGTGCCTTCGATGCGGTCCGTCCACGAGTAGACGGGCTGCGGGGCCACATCGCCGAACTCACGGCAGTCCCGAATCCCCTGCCATGGCGGCGCTGGGCGCGGTTCACGGAAGCGATACTCTCCCGCGGTCGTTGCCCCAAAGGGAATGCCACGCCACGACCGCACTGGTGTCGACAGCGGCCGGTCTGGGCGCAAGTCCTCCTCGAGGCTGCCGCGTACCCAGCCGGAAGTTGTCAGAACCGTAATCTCATCCGCCCACGCTGTCCTCGCTGCCTCCTGAGCGGCACGGGCGCGGGCGTGTAACGACTCAGCAAGCAGGCGGGCCGCAGCCGCGCTTACCTCGCGCGGGGGGAAAGGCTCGTACTCGCTCATGGCCCCTAGACTAATCCCCCAGCTTGACTCTGCGCTGGGAACAGCTTTTTCGATACGGTAGTGAACATACCGTTAACAATGTAGACGAAATCAGGTGAAGAACATGCTTGGAATTGGACAGAAGGAAAAGGACGCTCCGACCGAGGTGGAAAAGCTCGACGTGGACGAGAGCAACCGTATTAGTCAAGGTTTTCTGGCGGCCATCAACAAGGTGGTGTCGGTGCAATCCTCCATCATCATCGGCTACGTCGATCGTTTGAAGAAGAAGAACAAGAATGCCTCTCCCGAGGAGCTGCAGGAGCTCATTGACAAGCACTTCCTCAACATTGTCTCGGGCACCGGTGCGGCCGCAGGCGCCTCGGCTGCCTTCCCCGGCATCGGCCTGGTCTCCGGTGCGGCTGCAGTAGGTGCAGAATCCCTCGTCTTCCTTGAGGCTGCCGCATGGTACATCCTGGCCTCGGCGCACCTGCGTGGCGATGACATCCGCGATGAAGAGCGCCGCCGCGCGCTCGTCCTCGTAGTCCTCACCGGATCCCAGGGCAGTGCTCTGGTGGACACCATGCTTGGCGACGTCACCACGCTCTCCGGCATGAAGTCCGCTGCTACCCTCTCCCGTTTCTCGGGGCCAACTCTGAGTGGTATCAACGGCCGACTGACCAAGCTCTTTTTGAAGCAAGCCCGTAAGAAAGTGAAGTGGGCATGGCTGTCCAAACTCTTGCCGATGGGGGTAGGTGCAGTACTGGGAACGACTGCCAACCGTAAAATTGCCCGCCAAGTTATTAACCATGCGGGCACCCAGCTCTCCCCCCTGCAGGGGGAATAAACACGGGAAACGCGCCCCAGGGTAGTGAGCAAACTTACGCGGGCCGTATCATATGGGGAGACACCTTTCCGGGTGCCTTTCGTACCCATGGAATGGCCTACTACAGTCGATTAAAGACAAACTTTAAAGCACAGAAAGAGGCGAACACCTGCCGTGAGCAAATCGAGCATCTACGGCCCGAACGCGTGGCTGATTGACGAACAGTTCCAGCAGTACTCAAAGGACCCCAACTCCGTAGATAAGGAGTGGCGTGACTACTTTGAGGCTAACGGGGCTCCCAAGCAGGCCGCACAGCCCAAGGCCTCCGCCAAGGCCTCTGGCTCCACGGCTTCTGCCCCGGCACAGAAGCCGGCAGAAAAGAAGGAAAGCTCCGCTCCTAAGCCTGCAGAGAAGTCCCCTGCTGCTCCTGGCGCTAAGTCACCGAGCGACTCGAAGTCTTCGGCAACGAAGGCGAAGGCAGATCCGAAGAAGTCGGAGTCCCCGCTCGACCGCATCAAGGACGCCCCGGAGCCCGGCTCCCGTGTGCTCAAGGGCATGTTCAAGGCAATTGCCAAGAACATGGACGAATCCCTGGAGATTCCGACTGCTACGACCGTGCGCGACATCCCGGTCAAGCTCATGTGGGAAAACCGCGCGATGATCAACGATCATCTCAAGCGCACCCGCGGCGGCAAGATCTCCTTTACCCACATCCTGGGCTACGCCCTAGTCAAGGCCGTTCAGATCCACCCGGACATGAACGTGCGTTACGAGATTCAGGACGGCAAGCCCACCGTGGTTCAGCCGGAGCACGTCAACCTGGGCCTGGCCATTGACCTTCCGCAGAAGGATGGCTCCCGCGCCCTCGTGGTTGCTGCCATTAAGGAAGCCGAGAACAAGTCCTTCGCCGAGTTCATCGATGCCTACCAGGACATCGTTGACCGTTCCCGCAAGAACAAGCTGACGATGGATGACTTCTCCGGCGTCACCATAAACCTCACCAACCCGGGTGGCATTGGTACCCGCCACTCCATCGCCCGCCTGACCAAGGGCTCCGGCTCCATCATTGGTGTCGGCTCCATGGACTACCCCGCTGAGTTCGCTGGCACCTCTGCCGACCGCTTGGCTGACTTGGGCGTGGGCCGCCTGGTTACCCTGACCTCCACCTACGACCACCGCGTTATTCAGGGCGCGGAGTCCGGTGAATTCCTGCGCACCATTGGCCAGCTCATTCTGGACGATGCTTTCTGGGACGAGCTCTTCGAGTCCCTGGGTGTTCCCTACCAGCCCTTCCGCTGGGCTGCTGACGTGCCTAACACGGGCGTCGATAAGAACACGCGCGTCATGCAGTACATCGAGGCCTACCGCTCCCGCGGCCACTTGCTGGCTGACATCAACCCGCTGGGTTGGAAGCAGCCGGGCCTGCCGTGGCCGGACCACCGCGACCTCGACCTGTCTACTCACGGTCTGACCATTTGGGATCTGGACCGTACCTTCAACGTGGGTGGTTTCGGTGGCAAGGAGACCATGACGCTGCGTGAGGTGGTTACCCGCCTGCGCTCCGCCTACACCCTCAAGGTGGGCTCCGAATACACCCACATCCTGGACCGCGATGAGCGCAGCTGGCTGCAGGAGCAGATTGAGGCCGGCATGCCGAAGCCGTCCAACTCTGAGCAGAAGTACATCCTGCAGAAGGTCAACGCTGCCGAGGCTTTCGAGAACTTCCTGCAGACCAAGTACGTGGGCCAGAAGCGCTTCTCCCTGGAGGGCGCTGAGTCCCTCATCGCTCTGCTGGACTCCATCGTGGACACTGCCGCTGGCCAGGACCTCGACGAGGTCGTCATCGGCATGCCGCACCGTGGCCGCCTCAACGTGCTCTTCAACATCGTGGGCAAGCCGCTGGCCGATATCTTCGGTGAGTTCGACGGCAACTACAAGGGCGGCCAGCTCGGCGGCTCTGGCGACGTGAAGTACCACCTCGGCGCTGAGGGCGAGCACCTGCAGATGTTCGGCGATGGTGAAATCAAGGTCACCCTCGCTGCTAACCCGTCTCACCTCGAGGCCGTTGACCCAGTCATGGAAGGTATTGCGCGCGCAAAGCAGGACATCCTGGACAAGGGCCCAGAGGGCCACACCGTTGTCCCAATCATGCTCCACGGCGATGCTTCCTTCGCCGGCCTGGGCGTGGTGCAGGAGACCATCAACCTGTCCCAGCTGCGTGGCTACACCACCGGCGGTACCGTCCACGTTGTGGTCAACAACCAGGTAGGCTTCACCACTACCCCGGATTCCGGCCGCTCCACCCACTACGCCACCGACCTGGCCAAGGGTTTCGACTGCCCGGTCTTCCACGTCAATGGCGACAACCCGGAGGCTGTTGTCTGGGTAGGTAAACTCGCTACCGAGTACCGCCGCCGCTTTGGCAAAGACGTCTTCATTGACCTCGTCTGCTACCGCCTGCGCGGCCACAACGAGGCCGATGACCCGTCGATGACGCAGCCGCAGCTCTACGACATCATCGACAACCACAAGTCCGTACGTGAGCGCTACACCGAGGAGCTTATCGGTCGCGGTGACCTGTCTGATGAAGAGGCAGAGGCAGCTGCACGTGACTTCCATGACCAGATGGAGTCCGTCTTCGCTGAGCACAAGGAAGCAGAAAAGGCCGGTCCGAAGGAGCAGACCGGTATTACCTCCTCCCAGGATCTCACCCGCGGTCTGGATACCTCCATCACCGCCGAGGAGATGGCCGAAATCGGCGATGCCTACGGCACTCCGCCGGAGGGCTTTGAGTACCACAAGCGTGTGGGCAAGGTTGCCAAGGAGCGCCAGAAGTCCGCTCGCGAAGGCGGCATCGACTGGGGTTGGGGCGAGCTCATCGCCTTCGGTTCCCTGGCCAACTCCGGCAAGGTCGTTCGCCTGGCCGGTGAGGATTCCCGCCGCGGTACCTTCACCCAGCGCCACGCTGTGGCCTTCGACCCAGCCACCGGCGAAGAGTACAACCCGGTTGCCCACCTGGCTACGTCCAAGGGCAACGGCGGTAAGTTCATGGTCTACAACTCCGCACTGACCGAGTTCGCCGGCATGGGCTTTGAGTACGGCTACACCGTGGGTAACCCGGATGCCGTCGTGGCCTGGGAAGCACAGTTCGGTGACTTCGCCAACGGTGCCCAGACCATCATCGATGAGTACGTCTCTTCCGGTGAGGCCAAATGGGGCCAGCTCTCCAGCCTGATCCTGCTGCTGCCGCACGGCTACGAAGGCCAGGGCCCGGACCACTCCTCCGCCCGCATTGAGCGCTTCCTGCAGCTGTGCGCTGAGGGATCGATGACCGTGGCCCAGCCATCCACCCCGGCTAACCACTTCCACCTGCTGCGCCGCCAGGCCCTCGGTGAGATGAAGCGCCCGCTGGTCGTCTTCACCCCGAAGTCCATGCTGCGTAACAAGGCTGCGACCTCCTCCGTGTCCGACTTCACCGAGGTCACCAAGTTCCAGTCCGTTATCAACGACCCGAACTTCTTCGACATCAACGGTAAGAAGGTGGGCGACGCCGACAAGGTCAAGACCATCATGCTGGTCTCCGGCAAGCTCTACTGGGAGCTGGCCAAGAAGAAGGAAGCCGATGGCCGCGATGACATCGCCATCGTGCGTGTGGAGATGCTCCACCCGATTCCGTTCAACCGCCTGCGTGAGGCCTTCGAGTCTTACCCGAACGCTGAGCAGGTTCGCTTCGTTCAGGACGAGCCGGCCAACCAGGGCCCGTGGCCGTTCTACAACGAGCACCTGCGTGAGCTTATCCCGGATATGCCGGAGCTGGTCCGCGTCTCCCGCCGCTCGCAGTCCTCTACTGCAACCGGTAACGCGAAGGTTCACCAGATTGAGCAGAAGAACCTGCTGGAAGAGGCATTCGACATCTAACAGCGTCTAGGTTCTTCCAAGGCCCCGGTCTTGCCACCTCTCCCCGAGCGGTGGCGGCTGGGGCCTTTGCTATGCCTTCTGCCCCGGCTGGAACCTAGGGATCCTTCTTCGGATCATTCTCTCCCTCCCCGCCTGCGAAAAATGAGCACGATAGCCCTTCAACCGACCTCGTTTCGCCGCCTATCGTGCTCCTTTTTTGCGCTCTCAACGTTGCGCGGAAGCTACATCAAAGTCAGAAGGTTCCCGTGCCGCCCTATCCACCGGAACGGGAATGAACTGGTGGCTTCCCAGCCGCAACCTCGCCACCACTCCACACGGATAGAAGTACTAGCATCACCTCAGTAACCAGAGTGCCAAATAGGCCACAAAACAAGAAACGCCCGAGAGTTATGCTCGGGCGTTTCCTTCACGGCCTCAGTAGCCGTGGCCTAGGGTGCCAACTTGGCCCCAGGGGTCCTAGGTAGTTCTAGGACTCCTTGCGGCGGCGACCAGGGCGCAGCAGCAGTGCGGCACCGGCAATGAGTGCCAGACCTGCGGCTAGCAGACCCAGGACATTCGCACCAGTGTTAGCCAGGAAGCCAGAGTTAGTGCTCTTCTTGGAATCCGTGGTGCTCGGGGACTTGCCAGTGTAGCGGTTGGTGTTGTCGCTCTGGCTCGGCTGAACATCCTTGGATTCAACATTATTCGACCGCTCGTTCTCCATCGGCGCCTGCGGGTCCTGCGGCTTAGGTTGCTCATTCTCCACCGGTGCCTGCGGCTTAGGCTGTTCTGCCTCGCCCGGAGCCTTTGGCTGAAGGTCCTTGATGACGTCTTCCGGCTTCTGCGGCTTCAGCGGCAGACCAGGCAGCTTCGGAGCCGGAGTTCCCGGCTGGTTGATGAAGTGACCGATGACTGCAGGTACCAGGACCAGCGGAATGAGGATCGGCCACAGACTGCCGACCTCCGGAATACGAGGCTCGTTCGGGTCGGACGGAGTGTCCGGCTCAGACGGCTCGTTCGGATTAGTCGGGTCGGTCGGCTCCACCGGAGTGGTCGGATCCTCGGACGGGGTATCCTCCGCAGTCGGCTCGGCCGGCGTGGTGTCGTCGGTCGGGCGCGGCTTGGATGGATCCTCGGTCACGGTAACCGTCACAGTCGGATTCTCATCAGACGGCTTTGGGTTGTCTGAAGTCGGCTCGGTCGACGTGGTCTCGTCGGTCGGCGCCGGCTTAGACGGATCCTCAGTTACCGTCACGGTGACCGTCGGCTTCGGCTCCGGCTCCTTCGGGTCGTCAGACGGCGTCGGTTCGCTCGGCTTCGGCGGCTCCTTGGTTTCCGTAACCGTTACGGTCGTCGTCGAGGCATCACCCGTTGGCTGCTCTTCGGTCGGCTCCGGGTCCTTTGGCTCCTCGCTCGGTGTCGGGTTAGAAGGATCAACCGTCTCAGTAACCGTTACGGTCGTCGGCTCCTCCGGCTTGGCTGTCGGTTCCTCCGGCTTGACTGTCGGTTCCTCCGGCTTGGCTGTCGGTTCCTCCGGCTTGGCTGTCGGTTCCTCCGGCTTG
>ERZ1031113.160-NODE-160-length-23808-cov-14.000968_pt1 | contig 23808 bp, 40 predicted proteins | sample MGYA00518225_ERZ1031113 | MGnify/ENA primary metagenome ERZ1031113 (study PRJEB33718, sample SAMN03159751) | human skin metagenome | collected 2014-05-20 | study: EMG produced TPA metagenomics assembly of the PRJNA266117 data set (Human skin bacterial metagenome...
TCGTGTTCCGGTTTCTCGTGTTCCGGTTTCTCGTGTTCCGGTTTCTCGTGTTCCGGTTTCTCGTGTTCCGCGCACAATAAAGCCCCGAGGTCGCTTGTTGTTAGTGTCCTCGGGGCTTGGCTGATCGGCGTCAGTTAACTATTCACTGATAGCTCAGACTCATAGTGGTTGAAAACTTCTGTGAGGGCCCACTGGCGTATCTCGGCCCAGCTGAGGGGTTCTGAGGTGTAGGTTTGTTCGTCGACGATTATTTCGCCGGGGCTGGCTGTGGTGGCGTAGTAGCGGATTCTCAGCGTGTAGGAGTTTGATTCTTTGAAAGCGAGAATGTTGTAGAGGATTGTGCCGGTGTGGTCTTTGACGTCGGCGGTATAACTGGTTCTGTCGAGGTTTCCATAAAAGTTGGTGAGGGTGAGTTGCATTTTGTTTTCCTTTTGTTTTTGTGCATTTTTCCTTAGAGTATCGTTTTTTGAGGGGTCAGGCAAGGTTTTGCGTTTGAGTTTGGGTGTTGTTAGTTGATATTCTGGTTTTGTATTTAGAAAGGATTATTTTTGTGCCTACTCTCGACGCTTTTGACCCCACTCAGTACTACATCAACGTATCCAAGACGTTAGAAAAACTGGGGTATGACGTATACCTGCGTGGACTGTGTTTATTATGCGACGACGGAGGGTGGGGGAATGTGTTTTTTGTTGTCCCTCGCGTTAATCATAGTAATCCTCTCATGGGTGGTGAGTTCACTGTTCGGCTGGATATGAGGGGCAGGGAGAGTGGTAATGCGGCTTTGGTGCGCACGGAGTTTTCGATACGTCGTGTTGCTGCAGCGTCGGGTGATAGTAGTCTTGTCCGAGAGTTTGATGACGAGTCTTCTCGGGGAAATGAAGACTTGGCGCGGTGGTTGTCGGAAGTAGCTGACGTGTCAGGCGGGGTGTATCCGACGCGTTTTGCTTTGGTGGCGCACCGTGTGATGGTTGCGTCTGGTATTGGTCCGGGGGAGTGGGTGTAAATCGTTATGCCTGGGTTTTTAATTTTTCTTGGTCTTTTAGACTTTTTCTTGGTAGCGGGGTTTTGGACAAGATTTGCTGTGCTTGAAAGGGGCACACTTCAAGCCGCTGTGAAGGGCATTATGTACACGACCATAGGGGTTTCGGTATGTGCTTTGGCGTTTGCGGGTGGTAGTGCAGTGTCGAATGAGCTGTGGGGCGGTGATGAGCAGCTTGCGGTTGATTCCGAGTCTGGTACTGGCAGTGTCGGGGACGAGGCTGATGGGGGTGAACTTGTCGACTCAGAGAAAGAAGAGCCCGGCGCGGGTGGTGAGTCTTCTGTGTCGGGGCCTCCTGTGTGGGTTATTGCTGGTGTTGGTGGCGGTGTGTTGTCTGCGGTGGCTGTTGGTGTTGTTGTGGTTAGGGGTGTGCGTCGTGGTCGTCGGAGGCATGAGGTGCGGGCTGCGGATTTTGCGTTTGTGGAGTCTCGTTTGGGAGTATTGTCGGATCGTATTGGTAGGGTGTGTGCGGAGTATGCTCAGGCGCATGTTGACCCGGAGGTTGTGTTGCATAAGCCTTTGCTAATTGGCAATTCGGATGACGCATACGAGTTTGTGGACGCTATGGCTGACGCGCAGCTTGCGGTGGAGTCGGATGAGAAGTGGCTTAAGAGTGTGAGGTCGTCGCCTGTGGATCGTGACTGCATTAAGGGCACTGAGGATAAGGTGCGCAAGGCGGAGCAATTGTGGCGTCGCCTAAACCGTAAGGCGGAGCAGGTAGGAACTCCTATTTTGGATGCGGATGTGCTACGCCGCGCGGAACGACTGTGGGGGCTTGCAACGAACGAGGCCGCAACAGTAAGCGAGCGTAGGTCTGCGATGGGTAAGCTGGAAGAACTTGTATCCGGGTGCCGCAGGGAATTGTCGCAGCAGGACATGCAGTCTCGTCAGTTGTGCGACGTGATTATTGCCCAGATTGTCCGCGGTAAGAACCAAGGTATTGTTGCCGCGCCGGGACCTGTGGTGCCGTTGCCGGGGGCAAGTGTGTTGGCGTTGGAGAAGAAGTAGGATGGGTGCCCAAAAGAAAGGTGATTTTTGTGTCGAATGACGTGAAAGAGCTGGAGCGTCTTATTTTAAGTCTTGTGCATCATCCTGCTTTGCGCCCGAATTTTTACGAGAATATGGAGCGTATCCTCTACACTCGTGGGTATGAGCCTTTGGACTTGATGCGTGTTAGTGATCAGGTGTGGGATGAGGTTCGTTGTAGTGTGTCGTCGATTAACTGTGAAGGTTAGACAGAATGATTTCTCGGTACGAGTTTGGTCAGAATTTGGTTGACCAGTTTGGGTTCAAGGTTCAGTTCCATGATCGTGTGGAGCATATGCCTGTGACGTTTTTGTATAAGACGCCGTATCATTTGACGTCGTCTGAGGGGCATAGTTTGGATAGTTTTTATGTGGGTGGCGAGGGCTATGTTCTTGATGACGCGGCGGGTGTTGTTGCGGATATGGTGCTGGATTTCTTTGTGTATGACAATGAGCTTATTGATGAGTACCCGAAGAAGGGGGATCCGCTTGTTGAGGTGGTGAAGCGTCGGGAGTTTTTGGAGGACGTTTTGGGTGGTGTGGATGCTTTGGATGCGGTGCTTGTTGATTTTGGGGAGAGTGTTTTCCCAGATGATGTGCCGGATGCTGATGACGAGATGGATTATCTGGAGGACTAGTTATGGGTTTTGTTGTGGATCGTGATGTTGTGATGTCGAGGTTTGAGGAGGCTGCGGAGCGTGTGCTGCAGCGTGGGGTGGAGCCTGATGGTTATGTGAGGTCTGATGTGGTGCAGGTTGCTGGGGAAGTTTTGGAAGAGATGGGTATGGGTTGGGGTGTTGATGTGGGTCCATGGAGTGTGTCGGTTGATGTGGGTGGTGAGAGTGCTGCGGCGGGTCATGTGTATATTTTGCCGAAGGGGGCAAAGGAGTTAAATGCCACGGGTCGTGTGGGTGTGGTGTGGTTTGTGGGTGATGAGAGTCGGATGAGGACGTTGTCGGGTGAATGTTTAGGTGTGGTGGGTTCTGGTGTGGCGTTGGCTAATGCTGTGTGTGGTGTTGTGGTGGAGGGGTGTGTTGGTGGTGGTTTTGTGGGTGTGTCTCCGGAGTTTTGGGCGCATTTGGTTGTTCCGGATTAGAGAAAAGGATTTTTGATGGTTTTATCTGCGGTTATTTTGTGCGTGGTGGCGTGTGTGTTGGGTGGGGTGTCGTTTGTGTTTTCTGAGCCGTTGAGGGGTGTGTCGCCGGGGTGGTTTATTTCTTTGGCTGTGGTGTTTGGGTGTGTTGTGGTGTGGGTGTTGTTTTTCCCTCCTGGGTTCATGCCGAGTGAGCATGATAAGTTTTTGAGTTTGTTGGTGGGTGTTTCGGTGGTTGTTGGTTTTGTGGTGGGGTTGGTGTGTAGGGATGCGTGGTGGGGTGTGTTTGTGACGGGTGTTGTGGTGTTGGGGTTTGTGATGGTGTTTGGGTTTTTCAGGATGGTGGCTGTTGGTGGGGTTGTGTGGGGTATGTTTGTGCCTTTGGTGGTGTTGGTGTGGGTTGGTGTTGTGGCTCCGGTGTGGGTTGCGGGGTGGATTGTGTGCTGTGTGAGGTTTTGGTTGGTGTTGCGAGAAGGTTCAAAAGTGTAGGTTTTTGTAAATCGGGTTGACATTGGTGGTTGGTTGCCCTACACTAGGAACCAACACACCATCTACCCTCGAAAGGAACAAACCATCATGTACACCATTGCCGCCCCAAGCAAAAACAAAATCCTCACCGCCGACACCCTCGAAGAACTCCACCGCCTCCTTGCTGACACCCCACAAGGCGACGATACTATGGTCACCGAAATCGAGGTGAAAAAACTTGCCAAAGCTGCATGGGACGTGTCGGTAGTTAAACTCTACGAAGAAGAAGGCATCAGCATTGACGATCTTGTCAACAAGCTTTCCCGCCCCACTAAGGTCGATCCCAAGACTGCAAAAGACGCCCTCTGCTCTTATATCGAGCAGCGAGAAACCCGTGACAATCGCACCATTGACAAGGACTCAATCTGCGCAAAGGACGCCGAGTGGATCGCCCGCGTTCTTAAGTGCGACGCCCGCGGCGGTAGGTTCGTCGAATCGGAACTCTATCGACTTGAACTTGCTGCTAACGAGTACCAGGACGCATTGCAGGTAGTAGAGTCTCTACGCCAAGCTCGTGATACTGCTTTGTGGGAGGCAATCGGTGCTGGTGCGTCGCAGTCGCAGGTTGCGGAGTCTGCGGGTATTAGTCGTCAGGCTGTATCACAAATGATTCGACAGTAGTTTTTGGATACTGGTTTTTGAAAGAAGTACTTGCTACTGTGTACCTTTTGTGGGTATACTTTCAAGTATTGCTCCTCGTCGTCCCCCTTAAAAATGGGGATTGGCGAGGTTTTGTTATTTGGTCTGCTCATTGGTCGCATTGTCTTTAGTGCTGCTGGTAGCATGTAGTACATGAGTGATTTTCCCATTAAGCATGGCCTTTTGATCGAAGAAGCAAATCAGATCCTTGACGATAAACTCACCTTTGTTCTTCGCCAGGACTACGGACTTGTAATGCCTGACGAAGATGACTACGTGTCCTCCGCAAAAGAATCTTTGAAAGAAGAGGTGTGGTTCGCTGGACACAAGCTATACCAGATTGACGAGCTGGGTGATATTGCGTCTACCGATTTTGCCTCTTATGTTGAACAGTGGGACGTTCCGGACTACTACGCCGCGGGGTCGTCTCCCAATGAAAATGTGGAGGTTTTTGAGTATGATGGCGAGTCTGCTCACGAGAATTACCGTCGTGCGTTGTCGTCTACTGCTCGTGATATGCCGTTCCGTGTACTGCGGGAGGAGTTTGAGGAGCGTTACGGTGTAGACGTGGCGAATAGTGATCTCGTGATCGAGTAGTCGTATCGTTTTGGGGCAATACTCGTGTTGTGTTACACTAGGTATCGCCCTCATTTTTCCCCGTGGTGTAATTGGCAACACAGCGGTTTTTGGTACCGCCGTTCTAGGTTCGAATCCTGGCGGGGAAGCTGATTTTGTGGCCCGTTGACTGGTGTTTTGCTGGTTGCGGGCTGTTTTTATTCCGGTCGGGTTGTAGTGGTTTACCCATGCCCATAGTACGTGTTGCGTATTAATACGCAATGCGTCATAATAGATATGCAAACAAAGAACACCACAGCAAAGGAACTATGCTATGCACACCATCAGCCCCAGCACCCTCGACCACATCGGCAAGAAAATCGGCCTCATCGGTATGGCAGCAGACACAGTCAAAGCAGAAAGCTCTAACGGAAACACCAAAGCACTTACCGCCGCACGCTGGGACCTAATTGCATCAGAATCCGACTACGGCAAAGCCATGAGCGAGCTCGACCCGGATCAGCGCGCACAGGTAGAAACACTATTTGCAGACGCGCTCGAAATGGCACGCGTCGGACGCGACGGCTACACCCAAGCCGTTTGCAAAGCACAAATCAAATGCTCCGATGACCAAATCCGTGAACTAGAAACCCTCACCGCAAAGCTGAAAGACGCTCGCACCGAATGGGTCCAAGAAGCCTTATCTTACGACGTGACCGCCTACCAGGTAGCCAAGATCTGCGACCGCACCCCGTCCACAGTGCAACGCTGGGTAAATAGCCCCTCTTAAACAACAACCTCCCCACGTTTAAGATCGAGGGAATTTTGTTGATGTGCTACTGTGTTGTTTTTTGCTTCGGAGTGCAAGCTGGGAATACTAATGCAGGGTAAGACTTGGTGTTACAGGGCTTTTAATGGCGTAGTCTGAAACTACTTGATGCGTCGATCAGAAGTAAGAGCCGTTCCGTGGCTTCTTTTGTTCTCCGGTAGAATTTCTTTAGGTGCTCTTCTTCCCCTGTCGCGTATAGTATTGCGATATACTTTCACTACGGTTAATTAAACCGCAAAGGAAAACGTATGCACGAAAATCGGAAACAGCCACCTAAAAAGGTTATTGATGCCAGCAGTGTTGTGCTTTTAATTGTCGGTATTTTATCTGGATTAGTTGCATTTCATCTTCATCAGACGACAGACCTAGGCGGCTGGGTTTTCGTCCCCTCTATTATTGCTACGGTAACCGGAGCATCGAATCTCACTACCATTAAGGGCGCTCGTTAATAGGGCCCATATACCGCGGGGACGGGCCTTGTGGTAGTTGGCTTTTTGCTGAAAAATTGTTTTCTTCTACAGCGGAGATACATTTCCATGTTAAGGCTTCTTCGGTAGGAGTACATACAAGCAGCCTGTTATCTTCTTCCACTTGTTCGAGAAGTTCTTCCAGGGGCTCATTGGGGAAACACGCCACAACTATGACGTCTCCGAATGCAGAAGTTTCTCCCCTAAACTCGGCAAGATATTCGAGGGATTTGTGGAGATGATTGCGGATTATTTGGCGAATATCTCTGCGCCCCAGCATACGGTCTGGATCGTCCCAATCCTGATGTGTTCTAACCCATATGGCAGGGTTAGATTCGTCCTCTTCGTAGACACACTCCTCGATGTATTCGTCGAGATGGATTTCTTCTACTGGGACTTCCGCCAGTAAGCTTAGTGCTTCCTTGAAGTCCTCTCGGGCTTGAGGGAGGCTTTCACCATACCCAAAGGCACCGGGGTCTACTGCATAGGCTTCCCATTCGTCTTCGTAGCGTCGGAACACTACTTTTTGGGCGGGTAACTGTCCGTGTGTGGGGGCAGGGCCTGTGGTAGGTGTCTGGTTCTGGGGGGGTCGTGTAGGTGGTTCAAGGTGGTTCTCCTCTTTGGGTATAGGAAAAGTCCTCGCGGTGTGTGCAGGGCTTGTGGTCTAGTGGTGTTGGTTGTGGATCTTTTGTAGTAGCTCGTTTTGCTTTTCGATGAGGCACTTTTGTCGGTGGATTAGCTTGTCTTTCTTACGGTTTTTGTTTGCTTTTATGTGGTCATATTGATGTTGGAGTGATCCCCAGACGGTCAAATTCTGGAGGGCGGAATAGAATGCAGCAACGGTGATTGTGAGACCTATCATTGCACCTATTAGGAGGCCCATTTGTCTCTCCTTCAGCTATCCCTATGATTCTTTCCAATCCGTGACATATCGGATTAACGAGGTGCCGGGTGGCACGTCGAAATACTCCGGGGACTGGGAATCACCGTTCCAACTACCACGTGGATGTTGCTCAGTGGTGAGTGTTTCGGTGTCCATGTTGGCGATGGTTTGTAGGGCGCGGCGGGCGTGGATTTGTGGGACACTGCCTGTCTCCATACCCTCTTGTAACCAGCGTTGTGCTTCTTCGGGTGTCATGTTTCTTTCCTGTTGTGGGGGGTTGGGCGGTATATCTAGTATGGGTTGGCGGCGGGCATGTCGGGGGGATAGTGTAGGCCGCGTTGTACGGTGCGTAGCCACCGCCAGCCGTGCTGTTGGGTGCGGACGGGTTGCCAGGCGGACCAGCGATGCCTCGGGCCGTTGCTCATGCTCCCTCTGCTCGGTCACCGGCTGCGAAGTAGCGGGCTTCGGTGGCTTCCATGATGAGGTGCGCGGCCTTGTCATAGTTGGAACGGTTACTCATTACTTCCCTCCGAGTAGTTGGCTGCGGCGAGTACGGTGAGGGCGAAGGATCGGGCTTCGGCTGGTGTGAGGTCGCCGGGTTCGACGCGGCGTACCCTGACTCTGCCACCGGGGCGTGCCCATACGCTTGGGCCTGTGGGGCCGCAGGGCAGCCAGAGTTTTTCGTCAGGGGTGGAAATGTCTTGGTCGTTCGCCTCCGGCAGGTCTGGGGAAATTAGGTCTTCGTTGCATAAGTCGATTGCGAGGTTTTGTGCAGCCCAGTCTGGGTTGCTATCCATCACGCCTTTGTGACGCTTCTGCCATGTGCGGATTACTTCTGCGGCGCGGTCTTCGTTATTCATTGTTTCCCATATAAGCTTCTGCAGCTTGCATGTATCGTAGCATGGTTCGAAATTGTGCAAGGTTGAGCGGCTTGTCTGGCTCGTAGTCGTTGAGGACATAGAATTCCCTGTTATGTAGGTCTGCTCCGATACTGAATCCTGTCAGGGCTTCCCACACAGGATATTCTTGCCCGCATTCAGTGACGACGTAGGACGGATCGGGTAGATCTGATGTGATTAGTCCTGCTTGGTCAAGGTCTCCTGCGAGGTTTTGCGCGGCCCAATCAGGATTCTCATCCATGATGTTCTTGTGCCGCTTTTGCCATGTGCGGATCACTTCTGCTGCTTTGTCTTGGGTATCCATTCGGTGTCCTCTATATGGTGTTCTTTGCGTGTTTAGGACATCGACTATACTTTATTTAAGTATTGTCGGCAAGAAACAAACCGACTTCGAGGGGTTAGCGTATCAATTTTTCCCACGGTTAAAGCTGGAGGCTCCCTTGGTGTGTTGGGTGAGTCCATCGGGCACGCGACCTTCGACTTCCGAGCACCGATTTAGTCGTAGGCTTAGTTTCCAGTCATTGAGGCCTTCACCCTTGCCGGGAGTTTTTGTGCAGTTGAGCACGTCGCATGGCGCATAGCAGGTTTCAATGTGACAAACGCTTATTCGACGTCTCCAAGGATTTGGTTGATGGTGTCGTCTAGGGCATCAAATACTCGCTGTGCATTTGGGCCCATTGGGTAGTTCTTTTCGACGTGTCGGGCTGCTTCTTGGAGGTCTGTTAACTCCTTCCGCATGCGTAGGATTTCTTGTGCGAGGTCTAGCCAGCTGTATGAGGTTGTGGCGGCGACTCCTTGTTCCATTTCTGCTACTAGTCGTTTTAGGTGGGCGTGATTGATGCTCATTTGGTTAGCCTTGTCTGGGTAGTGTCGCCGCGGTCGTGCCGGGGTGTGGTATGATATTCGACTATAGCACCCCCTCCGCCTCTGAATGTATGCGCCTCAAGGGGTTATTCTCTGCTGGTGAACAATGTTGCTAACGACACAGAAACAGTGTATCATAACACACATGAAGCTCATCACATGGGTCAAACTTGAGGGCCACAACGAACAAACAGTACGACGCTGGGCCCGCATGTACGGCAGACGAGCAGCGAAAAACAAAGCCCTCGCCGCAATGAAAGCTGCAGAAAATGCTTAGAGGCAAAACCATAAAACTAGACCCAACTCCTACACAACAAGCCCAACTTGCCGCCCACGTAGGAGCATCACGCTTTGCCTACAACACTGTCCTAGCACACGTAAAAGAAGCACACCGCCGCGGAGAAAAAATAGGACTATCCGGCTACGAACTACGCAAATGGTGGAACGAGAACAAAAACAGACTCGCGCCATGGTGGAAACAAAACTCTAAAGAAGCCTACTCAAACGCTATCCTCAATCTAGGAAAAGCACTATCCAACTTCTTTAAAGGACTCAAGAAAAAGAAACATGTAGGGTTCCCACGATTCAAAAAACGAGGAGTAAAAGACTCCTACACAATCACTGCCGGAGCGTTCGGTGTGGTTGATAACTGCGGAATTCTCCTACCAAAAATAGGCCGCATACATACACTCGAAAACCTTGCAGAAATAGACCCAAATTCCGTCAAATCAATCACTATACGAAGAAAAGCCGACGGCTGGTATGCGTCCTTAACACTTAACTTAGCTGACCCCCAGCCTCGACAAAAGACAGGTAAAACCGTAGGAATTGACCTTGGTATCTCACAGCTTGCGGTTTTGTCTGACGGCACTACTTTTCCGAAACCTGACAAGATGAAAAAACTAGAGTCCAAGCGTCGACGATACGCTCGGGCTGTATCACGGAAGAAGAAAGGCTCGTTTAATCGAGAAAAAGCGAAAACCAAGCTCGCTCGACTAGATAAAAAGATTGCTGACGCAAGGAAGGATAGTCACCATAAGATTGCAGCCTATGTGGCCCAAAACTATGACGAAGTTGTGTTAGAAGACCTCGATGTTTCTTCTATGATCCGCAATCATCGTTTGTCGAAGTCTATCAGTAATGCTGCGTGGTCAACGCTTCGGTCTTTTATTGAGTATAAATGCTTAGAGCAGGGTGTCCAGGTGACTATTGCTGATAGGTGGTTTTCTAGTTCTAAGACGTGTTCTCGGTGCGGTCAGGTGAAATCCAAGCTTGGCCTTTCTGAGCGTGTTTATAGTTGTGAGGTTTGCGGTCTGGTTATTGCTCGGGATCTTAATGCTGCGAAGAATCTTGATTTTTTGAATCCGTCAGTCGCGGAAAGTACTTCCGAGACTTTAAACGCTTGTGGACGGGTAATAAGTCCTTGTGCTGATTCTGGCATGGGGCGTGCTCGGGTGAAGCAGGAATCGTCGTTGCTGGATGTTTCTGGCGCACGAAGTTCGTTCTAGAAATAGGATGATCCATGTGGTCGTGTCGTGGTTTGCGACGGCCACATGGAACGGTGTTGAGTCTGAGACTCGGCCCACTGGGTGCGTGCTTTTGGTCTGAGACCATGGCTATCAGCACCTTGTTTTAGACTATAGTGCGGTCTTAGTGTATGTCAAACATTTACCGCGGTCGGGGTATTGGGGTTAACCAATGGCATCTCCGTCTAGCAGGGCAGCTAGGCGGTCTGCGCATAGGTTGAATGCTTGGACTTCGCCTGCCCGCATCGGCGTAGCATTAATTATTGCCATTCGTATCCGAGGTCGGTCTTGGTGATTCCAAGTTGCTCGATTAGCTCTCCTACTGTGTAGGTGGCACTACTTTCTAGAGCAGTAATCACTGTTCGTATGTCCTGGCTAATTTCTGCCCCGTCTAGGTGGGTATAACCATTTCTTGCTGCTTCTGCGTAGGCGTATAGCGCTTGGATTACTGCTTCTACGGTGTTTTGGTTCATTTCTGTACCTCTAGTTCTTTGAGTAGCTTTTTCCCATGATTATTGATTCGAGGACGGTTTACCCATTGTGCTTTTGCTTCCCAGTCGCAGTATTCCACGATGTTCATTCCACGGGGCGGGATGATGTAGTGATCAGTGCTGTAGCACTGTTGGATTACTGGATCGTTTTGCATGGTGCGGTTGATTGTTTGTCCGCGCCCTAAGCGGCGTAGTGCTTTTCGCTGCATGTAGTCCAGGCCGCTCATTCCGGCACCTCTGTGAATGTATAGCGTCGGCCAGTCGGGGTGAGGTTGCCGGGGGACGTGTCCTTAAATCTAGATGCATAACATTCAGGGGCGATGAATTCGATTAGGTTGTGTGTATTTAGTCTCAGCATGATGACTTTCCCGAAGTTGGGGTGCTCTGCTTCTGCGAGGTAATGTAGTTCGTCGTCCCATTCGACTTCGGACATTGCGTGTGGTGTGTTATTCATTATTAGCCTCTTTGAGTGTGAATTTGCGTCCAGTTGGGGTGAGGTAATCAGGGATTACTGTACCGCCTCTGTACCTGACAGGACCGGGGTGAAAAACACTAATTGTTCCGTCCGGTTCTTCACCGAGCATGATTACTTTACTTCCGCCGTCTAGCTTTGCTTCTGCGAGGCAGTGCTTGTCGTCGTCCCACTCGACGTCATCCATTGTGGGCTGTGGACGTGGTGGGAGGGCTGCGAGGATGCGTTTCTTCCATAGTTCGCAAAGATCTTTGTCGTCCTGATCTTTTGCCAAGTTACGAGCCGTGTCGTCTAGCTCCTCTAGTGCCTCGTGTGCGGCGATGACTTCTTGACGGGTGAGATTAGGCATTTGTGGCGTCCTTTGCTTGGTCTGCTAGGCGTCGGGTTTCCGCTTCGACTTCTTCCCAGGTCCAAATGTGGGGATTTTCCCCGTACACTTCTAGGATTAAATTTTCTCCTGCTTGGTTGGTCCATTCAGCGTCAGGATGATGGCCGTCGCTGAAGTGGTTGGTGTCGAAGCCGATTACACGGCCCTCGTGGTAGGTGATTCCGCCGTGCACGTCCACGCCGGTGAGGTAGTGCAAGTCCTCTTCTTCGTTGAACCACGGGTGGTTTTCTGGCAGTTCGACGTACCCATTGATAGTGAACATGCCCAACTGTATCATGCAGTTGATGTCCCGGTGAGTGAAATAGCGGGCGGTGTGGTTGGCAATGCGGTCGAGTGGGTTGGTCATTAGTCCTCCTCTATTTATCTTTCGTTTACGTCTGCGGATTTGATGTTGGTGATTTCTTGTTGAGGTGGGTTGGTCATTGGGTTTTCCTTGTTGGTTTCTTTCGGGTATTAAGTGCGGTCCAGTAGATTCGATATGGTCCTCTTGAGGTTGTTGATTTTTGGGGGTTGACCGGGGGTTCGGACTAGTGGGGCACGTGTTTTAGTTTATGGAGGGGGTTTGCCTATGTCAAAACTTGTTGCGTTTTACACGTTGGTAGCTGTGCGCTATGCTGACTGCCAATACAGTTTTTAAGAAAGGTACATGCTCATGTCTCAGCACACCGGCTACGCGGCGATACTTGATGGGGAAACCGTGTATGGTATTACCCTCACTGACGTGGAAGAATATGCACAACACGGTAAGAACACAACGCTCGTTCTTGCTGGTACTTACAAAGATCACGTCTCCTATGACGGCCAGCCTACCAACCCGTCGCCGTCGTACCCTGTACGCATCAACCTATATTACGATCCCGATAAAGGTGTCGAAAGGGGCATTATTGACGGCGCTTGCTCCATCACCACAGCCGACGGGGTCAAAGAACATGACCTGCACGATATATGTGCAAAACACCGTGAAGTATTTGGACAATGTACTATGCACGCAGCTGTATATAACATCGCCGTCTTCTTTTGCAACTCTCTGTAATTCAAAGCTGCTAACCAAAAGAAAAAGGGGGGCCGTCCTAATGTGCTAAGGGCGCTCCCACCTTTGAAGTGTGGGGAGGGGCCAGCTAAATTTGTTTGGGATTTGGCGGGGTTTTGCTTGGAGACTTTGGTATTATTGTCGCCGTATCTGAAGTCGATTTTGGAAGAAGTATCATGCTCTTTGATTTCATTTCCAGCGTTGTTCCGCCTCTGCGCCCGTTCCTGGACAGTGTAGTAGACCAGTTTGTTGATTCTGGTAACTGGCTTGATTACCGCTAAACTTTAGCGCCCTAATTCCCCGCCTCTTCTTCACACAGGAAGGGGCGGGTTTTCTTGTGCCGTATGGTCCCGGCGAGGTAGACTCGAAGCGTATTGTTTTAATCTGCTAGGGAGCACTATTGTGACCCCTGCCATGAGCAACAGAACGAGGAGAAACCTGATGGATCGCAATGAAGTTGAGCAGATTGTCGCTGCACTTAAGGAAAAGGTGGAGGATTCACATATTCAGGTTGAGGATTTGCGAAACATTGCACTAGAAGCACTCGACGCTATTTCTAATATCCATGAGTCTGTGGAAGCTGACGAGGATCTTAACCGCGGGGCGCATGTTTCTTCTGTTACCGATGAGCTCGGTGGGCTGAAGGATTTTCTGCGGGTTTAGGTCAGGTGGCCCTGGTTTTGCAGGGTTTGTGTCGTGTTGTGCGCCAGCATTAAAATGTCTGTGATAGTATGGGGTCATTGTTCCCCGTCGTTCCTTTTTGAAGGGATTGGCGGGGCTTTTTGTTGCGCAAATGGGGCCAAAAGACTGCAGAAACATGATGTGGGGTCACCCTCGGGGGGGTTTAGGTGGTTACCTGTGGAATATGTCCATCGCCTTGTTCAAGGAGCGGCCCACCTCATTCCAGCTCTCTTCAATGAGAGACTGAGGGCTTGGCGTGCTGGCTGTGTAGATTTCTTCTCCTGTGCTTGTTGTTGCGAGGAGTTTCCTGTTTGTTTTACGGGACGGGGTATACGTAAATGGATATGTGCGGTTCATACGGCAAATTGTAGCCTAGTCTGCTTCCGATTGTTTTTCAGGACCTCTCCCACGCCTCAAAGTCGAGGTCTTTCGTGCTAACGTTAAATGAGTTCACACAACATCGTTTGAGGCAATAAGGAGCAATGACATGGCCTATTCAGTAGATATTTTGTCCGAAAATGAAAACATTCCCTTTTCAGAGATTGACTTTTCTGCAGAATCAAATCCAGAATTAGAGATTGAGCTAAGCCAAAGTGAAGAGCCTTCTTTTGGCCGTTTTGTCTACGATAAGGATCTTGATGAGGTTCAGGCGACTTTGGATTTCGATATTGTGCTAGAGCAGGATTGTCAGAGGGTTCTGGAAGACGCGATTGTTGACGACAGTGTCGATGTCTATTCTTTGGATATGAGTGGGGTCGTGTTCCGTTTGATGGAGAAGCTGGAGCCTGCGTTGGATGACTTCACTGATTTGAATCTTGCGGCGACGGATTCTACTGCGTCTATGGGCATGTTCACTTTTTCGCACGTGTTCGGTATGGATGAGTGTTTGGGTGATTTGCGGGAGGAGTTGGATAGGATTAGCCAATTCTTGTGGTTGCAGGAGGATGAGTCGCGGTCGCTTGCTTTCGAGGCTTTTCGTGAGGAGTTCCCAGAGATTGATCTACGTTAACCGCGGCGCGTTGGTGTAGAGGAGTTAGTGTTGAAGATTTTTGCTCTCAAGAATGTAGATGATGTGTCCATGAATGAGACAGCTGTTTGTCAGGAGTGCTTGGCGCAGGGGTCTGACGATATTGAGGACTTGTACGCTACGTGGCGGGATGCGGAGGATTTTGGTCCTGGGTGTTCTGATGAGTTTTGGCCGGTAGATAATGTCGATGCCGTGTGCCAGTTGTGCGGTGCGGGTCAGTAGTTTTGGCATGATACGGGTTTTGTGTTAGCATGGTGTGGTATGGAGATGTGCCAGAGCGGCCGAATGGGGCTCCCTGCTAAGGAGTTGACCCTTCTGGGGTCCGGAGGTTCGAATCCTCTCATCTCCGCCAAGTTTTTAAAGTCATGGACGATAGGAGCAGTCGTGGATAAGCAGGAAAAGTATGGTCCTGTCAAGATGAAGATGTCGTTTTTTGCTCATACGGCAGGAGAAGGCGTCGTTGCTCTTGATAAGTCGGTTCTTGAGGACGCGGTGGAGTCTGCTCCTAGTATTGATCATACGCATGGTCTGCGGTTCCGTAACCCGGCAGTACTGGATGTTGAGGTGACTGCGGAAGAGGCGTTGGAGATTATTAGGAATAACGAGCTTCTTGATGCCGCGATCTATGACAATGGGCATGTGTCTTTGAATACTTTTAATGAGAATGACATGTTTTAATACAGTCCATTTTTAGCATTCAGAGTATTGAAGGTTCTTGTTGCATTGGACAACAAGAGCCTTTTCTTTTACCCTAAACAAAACACCATTTCCGTACAATAAGGAGACACCCTCCCATGACCCTCACCACCTACTGGACCACCAACACACCACTCAACCACCACTACACACCCACACACAACACCACCTACACCCCCGCACTCTGGGCCATAGCCCTCCTAGCACTACTCAACACACTCTTCTTCATCGACGCCCCCACCAACGACTACCACCCCGTCTACACCGCCCTCAGCGACTTCTGGCAAGGCAAACGAATCTACGACCAAGACTACGCCTCACCAGACCCCCACTACCTCTACACACCCGGCGCGACGTTCCTACTGTCCCCACTGGGGCTCTTCGGGTATGTGTGGAGTAGAAGAATTTTTGTCACTGTTTCTGCACTTTGCCTTGTCGCAGCATTCGGTGTTCTACTGCGCCACGTGGGAGTGAGCCTGCGATCCTGGCAGTGGCCGTGCGCGGTGATTGTTGCGTGTGTTACCGAGTCTGTGCGGTCTACTTTGTCGTTTGGCAACATTAACGCGGTACTTCTGCTTTTGTTGTCCGTGTTTTTAGTGTCCTTGGCAAAGAACAAACAATGGGTGGCAGGATGTGTCCTTGGCGCACTGATTCTCATTAAACCCCAATTCGCGCCCCTTCTCATTCTGCCGATAGTGAAACTCCAGTGGAAGCCTGTTGTCCCCGCGGTGGGTATCGTTGGTGCATTTAACGCTGTGGGTGTCATGGTAGTGTCTGGCGGCTGGGGTGATTTTGTCCACAAACTTGTCCCCTATCTTGGTATTGTGCGCCCGTTTGCGAATGTGTCTATTCCGGGTATGGCGGCGTTTTTTGATTCTGATTCCCCGTGGTGGTCGGTGTGGAAACTAATCATTGTTATTGCTGGGTTTACTGCGTGTGTGATGCTACTTCGGTGGCGAAACAGTGACGTGTTCTTCTGGCTCTCTGCCACAACCGCTGTGATCCTTGTTAGCGTATTCCTACTATCATCACTCGGCCAAACCTACTACAGCATGTGGGTATTCCCTTTCATCATCGCAGCACTCTACACTTCACGACGCTGGGTGCTTAATGTCCCTATGGCAGTAGCCCTGGTATTGTTCCTATCCCCTATGACGTGGGGCAGTGAGTGGATGCCACAGTGGGCGTCGTTCTTCCACGCAACGTGGGGCTGGTCGTTGTTTGTTGTAACACTGTGTGGGGTAAGCCTACTGGCATATCACCGTACGCGCCGGGTAAGATAAGACCTATGAGTAATCCTATCTATGTTCCTTTTGGTAAGTTTCTTCTAGAGCAAGGTTTCAGCATCGTTGATAAGGACGAGCCGGACGAGTCGCATATTCTGTTCGGTTCGCAAGGTGAGTCGCGCCAGGCTGTGATCACGACACCCGCGGGCGAGGAGGTTCTTGCTGATTATAATTCTGGTCAGTGTGGCTATGGCCTGGTGCAGGTGTTGGGTGTTACTGCTTCGATCGCGTGGGTGGGTGCTGCTGGGGATCATTCGGGTATCTATGATGGCGAGACGTTGCGTAAGGCGTTGCGTGAGCTTGGTCCGGATGTTGTTGAAGAGCAGCGGAATAGGATGTAGAAGGATGCAGCTTCGTTTGTTTGCGCAAGATGTTCTTGATCAGGGCCGTGTTCGTATTGAACGTGGTGAGTTATACCCGGTGCGTGAGGGTGGTCGTATTGACGTGTTTGAGCAAGAGGTTACTTTTGTAGGCGGTGGGGGCCAGTATTCTCGTATGAGTAGTGTGGGTGTGCGTCGTGGTGAGGAGCCGGTGGGGCGTGATGATTGTGCTTTGGTGGCGGAGGATTTACGCGAGACGGTAAGTAACGCTGGTGAGGTGTCGGATGAGTGTCGTGGTTTTTGGTTAGGGGTGTTTTCTGATCCGGGTGAGTTTGATGAGGTTGAGCGTGTGGTGGGGTTGGAGTCTGACGACTAATCGGGGTTGAGTGTTGAGGGGCCTGGGAGTTTTCCTGGGCCCTTTTTCTTTGTGTAGGTGGTTGGGTTTGGGAAAAACGTTAACCTCGGTGATGTGCTCCTACTTTTGTAGTGCAGGGATCATTCCGAGGTTTTCGTTTTGGATGGTAGCATTTTTAGACTGGGTGATTCAAGGCCAGCCCTTAAGTATCGCCTAGCGAGCAGCAGAGGCTAGTTCCACAAGGCAACGTAGTGCCTACCGCCTGGGGTGGTGGTTTCACACGCTTCGCAAGTATCGTAGGCGAAGTTTTCTTCCACGATAAGGTCCTCGTCTTCGTCGTTGGAGATCATGGTGACGTCTTCTCCGGCGAAGTAGGATTCTGCGGCGTCGTGGTCCCAGTTGGGGTCTGGGTTGTCGTTTTCTTGGCCGAGAACATAGGTGGTGAAGCAGTCGGGGCAGATGGTGATGACTGTGTATTGGTCTGTGTCTTGGGGTGTGTTCATAGTTTTTGAGTGTACCTGATTTGGGGGTGTTTCTGTACTATGCGAACAGTGTTGTTTAAAGGGTATAAGAAAACCAGGCGCTGGCCGGGGTGTGCGGGGGAAGATGGGCCAGACGCCTGGTTTTTGAACCACGGTTCATTCATTTGAGATGTAGGTTACTAACTGATGCTAGTGCTGGGAAGTTGGGGTGTCCCAAGGTAGCATAGTCCGGTTCCAGCGGGTGGGTGCTGGCCCTGCCGCATGTGAGTCAAGGATGCGGGTAACCTGTGCCTCTTAGTGTAGCGCATTGATGCGATACACGCAAATCCTAGTCGGCGTATAGGGTGAAAAGTTCACCGGACTCTACAACGAGCGGGATGATAATGCCATCGAATTCTAGGCGAATGAACTCAAGCTCTTGACCATTGTCGCCCGCGTTGTCGATAAGAAGGTCAGTAAGGTCGTTGATGGTCTCCGTCAGGTATGCTGCACGGCTTTCAGAGGTGCGGATAACGATGTCATCGCTAGGCTCAGTTTCTAGCCCAAGGTCAACGATGAGGTTGTTGGCGATGTGAACTACGGGGAGGCTAAAGACCTCCCCGCTTCCTGCTTCATAGACAGACAGCAACCAGACCCCAAGGAAAACCTTGTTGACTGACCGTCTTACACCTATCTCCACAGGAGTTAGACTGCGTCCCACAGTCTTTATTCTTTTATGGTTTCTTTAGTAGCTAAACGATACATGTTTCTAGCTGCATGAACATCTCTTGGAGCATTATACCCACATGTTGAACAGAAGAAAGTTCTCTTATCCAAAGAATGAGGTGTCTTTTCACCACAAATACACGTAGCTGTAGTAGCCACATACCTTTTTAAAACAATAACCCGAGGATGATCTACAAGCCGAGCTTTTACTCTGCCTAAAATCCCATACTGAACACTGCGGGAACCACGTGCTTTAGAGTACTTTCTTTTCCACGAAGAAATGTTCTCATCTTGCATGAAAACATGCTCGTGACCAAGAATCCAGCTAGAAATTTTGTTGCCAGCATCGTTTCGCTTATTCACCACTTTTTGGTGTTCTTTTTCGATAAGTTCTTTTGTTTGTGCAGAAGCCTTCGATCCCTTCTTTTGACGCGCTAATTTTCTAGACAAGCGCTTGAGGCGATCTGATTCTTCGACTCGTGCAGTAACAGAAGACCCATCGGAAAAAGTGATAGATGTAGAAACACCCATATCTAAACCGATTGTGGTGCCGGGAGTAAACTTCTTTGTAGCCAGCGAACTATGTTCGTTTTTGTTTCTATAAATAGTCAATGCTACATAGAAGTCTTTTCCTTTACGGATTAACACAGCACTAGAAAACTCGTCTGTATCAGAGAACTGATCAAGTCCTCTCACACGCATCCATCCAGGGATGTTGGCAATTTTTATTTTGCTTCCCCGAATCCTGTGTGTTCCGCCAAACTGTTTCAAAGGAATAGAGTTTATCTCGGAAGTAAATCCAAGACTTCCTACTTTGTGTCCCTTTTTCTTCAGAGCAGCAAGTCCTTTAATGTTGTCTCGCATTCGTGACAAGATGCCTTGCTGGAGTTGGCCTCCCAGGACTTCCAAATTCCTAATCTCGATCTCACCGCTAGGAAGTTTCACCTCGGCGGTGTGGTTAAGATTTTTGCGGAACTTCTCGTCGAACTGATCATGAGCAAGAGCTGTGTTGTATAGCCACTTTCCCTCCAAGAATAGACGATCAAGTTTTTCACGCTGTGAGGAAGAAAGCTTGTTGCGTTGTATTTTCACTTTCCGAACTAGAACGTCCATGTTTTTGCGACGTTTTCTGGTTTCTTTTTGACTTTGTGCAATACGCTTGTTTTTAGCAAGGCGTGCTTTGTCGTCAAGATTTTTAGCGTGAGTTTTACGCGGTGTCATTCTTCCTCCTCTCGAAGTGGTAAGTTATAAGCTACATATTCATTATAGCATCAAAAGGAGGTAGAAGTTCAATGGGTTCGGTAACAATTTTGAAATACCGTCTTGATCTTACAACTAAGTACCATAGACCTGTTTTACAGGGGATCGAGCAGTCAGTGTTTAAGGCTTTGCGCCACGTTGAAGTGGTAAGTGATTTTCGTATTCTTGATATGCAGATCGAGGACAGAAACCGTGTTCGTCTTGCTATTAAAATGTCCCCTGTATATAGCGTGTCGTCGATGGTTAATCGCATTAAGGGACTATCTCAGCATTATTTGTGGCAGGAAGAAGAGAATCATTTACGACAGTTTTACGGGGGAACAAGGAAGAAACTGTGGGAAGGATCTTATTTCTGTTCAACGCTTAACGGCGTATCAGAAAAAGGCGGTACTTAGTCGCATCGAGAAACAGAACAGACCAGGGAAAGCTTCAGTGATCATTTACCGGCGAGGCTAAAGACCTCGCCGATCTCTGTCACACATCAAGGTAGTCGATCATGGTGTCTAGTCTAGCGTGTTACGGGCGGCGTGGGTGGAGTTGTCATCTGGTTTCTCCCCAAGCTGGGAGACAAACGCTATGACATACGAGACGGCCAGCACAAAGAGGCATACGCCTACGACCTTAAGCATGACAATCATTAAAATTCTCCTTTCCAATTAGGCCTTGTCCCACGATTCTAGCTCTTTACGCTTCGGGGTTTTCGCAGCATTACCAGCCTCCACCTTGGCCCCATTGACAATGAACTCATCACCCACATGAGCCTCATAGACTCCTGGATCATCACCCAGAAGCTTAAACACTCCCATACCTTGCGTATTAGTGCCACGTACAGCAATATCGTTAAGGCTTAGTACTTTGTACGAATCACGGGAGGCAAGTAGAACATTTTGTCCTTTCTCTACGGTAAACGCGGTGGCAACCTCATCGCCTTTCATGAGTTTAATGCCCGCGACACCGTTGGCAACAAGGCTTTGTTCCTTCATGGAGCCAAGGTCAATGCGCAGGAGTTTCGCAGTCTTTGACTTGTTGGTACCGCGGGTGACAATGCAGAGGGTTTTATTGTCAAAATTATCCTGACCGCACACAACAGTATTTGCAACAGGAGCCAACGGTTTCGGCTTCACCGCAACAGGGATACCATGTCCGGCGAACCTTTTGACTTTACCATTATCAAAAACAGCCCAAATAGAGTTGCCCTCTTCGACCGGGTCGCCACTATCGCCAATAGTAGCGTCGTCAGCACTAAACTTCCACGACTGGTAGAACCGATCCTTATCGCCAACCTCTGCACCATCTGGCACGGGCTTACTGTCCGGGTCAATGACAGTACGACGGTCATATTCTTCATCGTCGAAAATCTTAGACACCTCATCCAACTCACGGGAGATCACGTCCCGGCGCGCTTCGGGGCTGTTGAGGAGGTGGTCGAGTTCGTGTTGACGTTGGAGGAGTTTTTCGAGTTTGGCGAGTGCCTCGATGGAGTCTGCTTTGGTAAGCCGGTATAGAGGCATTTCTACAATATAGGTTGCTTGGTCTTCGTCGAGGGTGAGGTAGGTGTCGGTGGTGTCGAAAAGGTGTGCTTTGTCTTTCGGGTAGCGGAATTTGTGGAGGTGTAGGTGGTGGGCTGCGGTGGGTTTGTCTTCTGCGTCGAGAATGATTTTTGCCACCATGTCTTTATCGAGTGCGACGGCGGCGAAGGCTCGTTGTTTTTTGAGTTTTTCGGCGAGTTTTTTTAACTCTGTTTCTGATTTGGAGACAATGACTTCGTCGCGCAGGGTGAGAAAATCATCAATGAGTTCACGTACGGTCCACCAGCGTGGGGTGAGGTTTGTGTCAAGGCCGACGACGGATGCGGCGTAGGTGGTTTCGAGGTCTGTTTCTCGTAGTACGTCGGCCATGACGGCTTGTGGGTCGTGGCCTCGTTTGACGTCAATTTCGATGGCCATACCCTCAAAGTCGGAGAGATCGGACACGTCGGAGATGCCTTGAATGATGTTTTGGCGGGACATGTCTTTAAGCCCAGGTTTGGAGTTTTCTTTTTTGGTGCCGTTGAGTAGCGTATTGACGTCTAGTCCTGGGGGGACTTCGGTGATGGTGATTTTTTTACCGTCGATGTGGTATTTGCATCGTACGGTGATGCGTCCTTTTCCGGTGTTGTAGTAGTCGGTGATTCCTTTGAGGTCACCGATGATGGTACCGCCTGTGCCCCAGTCTGGTCCGGGCATGATTTTTAGGATGTCTTCTGTGGTGGCATCAGGGTGGTGGAGGACGTGTTTGGTGGCTTGTAGTACTTCGCGTGGGTTATGGGCGGGTGTTTTTGTTGCCCAGCCTTCGCCGATGCCCATGGCTCCGCGGATGAGGAGTACGGGGTAGCGTGCGGGGAGGTACCAGGGTTCTTCGCGTTCGTTGTCGTAGGTGGGGCGCATGGGTACGGCTCCGTCTTTGATTTCTTTGACGAGTTCGTATCCTGCGGGGGTGAGTCGGGCTTCGGTGTAGCGGTCGGCGGCTGGTTCGTCTCCGGGGAATGCGCCGAAGGAGCCGATGCCGTCGATGAGTCGGAGTCGGGAGTAGGGTGCGGCGAGGGTGACCATGTTTTCGTACATGGAGGATTGGCCGTGTGGGTGGTATGCGCCGGTTGCTGCGGAGGTGAGTTTTGCGGATTTTCGGGGTGTGGTTCCGGGTAGTACTCCGTCTTGGAGCATGGAGTAGAGGAGTCGTTGTGCGCCTGGTTTGATTCCGGATCTAACGATGGGGATTGCCCGGTCGGTGTTGGTGTAGATCATGTAGGCGTAGTTTTTGGTGCGGAGGTAGTCGCTGATGGGGGTGGGTGTGGTGGTTTTGGCGATGGTGGTCATTGTTTTTCCTTTCTTGGTTTTTGTTTTTAGTCCATGACGTCGTTGGCGTCGAGGTAGCCTTGTTGGCCTACGTTGTACATCCATTCGCGGCGTTGTTCGGCTTTTCCGGCGAAGATGGTGGTGAGGTCTTCGTTGTCGCGGTCTGGGTCGTAGGTTACTTGTAGGAGTGTTCGTTTTTGGGGGTCGAGGACTGTTTGGCGGAAGTCTTTGGCGTTCATTTCGCCGAGGCCTTTGCAGCGTTGGACGTTGATTTTGGTGCGTCCTTTGTTGGTGAGTTGGGTGATGGCTTGTTGTTTGTCTTTTTCGTCGATGCACATGATTCTGTCTTGGGGGTTGTTGCTGGTGACGATGAATAGGGGTGGGGTGGCGATGAATACGCGTCCTTCTTGGACGTATGTGGGGTAGTAGGTGATGAAGAGGTTGGCGAGGAGGCTGTTGATGTTGTAGCCGTCGACGTCGGCGTCGCAGGAGAAGATTACTCGGTCGAAGCGGCGTTTGGTGGTGTCGCAGTGTTCTTTGACGCCGGTGCGCATGAGTGCTTCGATGGCGGCGAATTCTTCTGTTTTGCGCAGGCGGGTGAGGGTGGTTTTTTGTACGTTGGTGGGTTTTCCTTTGAGTTCGTAGCAGGCTTGGAATTGTGCGAAGCGTCCGGCTTTGATGGTGCCGATTGCGGATGCGCCTTCTCCGATGAGTAGTTCTGCGCCGGAGTTGGGTCCGGTTTTTTTGCAGGGTGTGTATTTGTCGGGGAGGGAGAGGTTGGAGCCTTTGGCTGCGGTTCCGGTGTGGAGTTTGGTGGCGTTTTTGGCGGCGGTGATTTTTTGTTGGGTTCGGGTGTAGTTGAGGGCGTGTTGGGCCCAGGTGAGTAGGTGGGGTGCGTTGGTTGGTTTTTGTGCCCAGATTTCTACTTGGCGGGTGATTTCTTTTGCCATTTGGTTGGCGAAGGTGGTGGATTCGGAGAGTTTTTGTTTGTCTTGTCCGGAGTATTGGGGTTCTGGGTATTTGATGGAGATGGCGGCGGTGATTGTTTTTTTGAATGCTTCTTGGTTGGGGTAGGGTTCTCCGGGTTTGCGTTTGAGGTTGCGGAGTGTTTTGGTGGTGGCTGCTTGGGCGAGGGCTTTGAGGGTGGCGTCTTGGTGTTGTCCGCCTTGGGGTGTGTAGACGGTGTTGACGATGGAGGTGGGTGGGGTTTCGTCTTGGGTGGGGGCGATGGTGATTTGGTAGTGGACTGTTTTGTGTTTGTTGGTTTTGGGTGGGGTGTAGGTGAATTGTCCTTGGAAGGTGGCGATGGGTGTGAGGTTGGTGGTTTCGGTGAGGATGGTGTGGGTGCCGCGGTGGGTGGGGTTGATGGTTTGTGTGGTGTTGTTGCTGTCTCTTATACACATCTCCGAGCCCACGAGACTCCTGAGCATCTCG
>ERZ1031113.163-NODE-163-length-23471-cov-18.424240_pt1 | contig 23471 bp, 28 predicted proteins | sample MGYA00518225_ERZ1031113 | MGnify/ENA primary metagenome ERZ1031113 (study PRJEB33718, sample SAMN03159751) | human skin metagenome | collected 2014-05-20 | study: EMG produced TPA metagenomics assembly of the PRJNA266117 data set (Human skin bacterial metagenome...
TACGAGATGCTCAGGAGTCTCGTGGGCTCGGAGATGTGTATAAGAGACAGTAAAAAAATCGTATATCCCTTAAAATGTTGATTATCTCCTAACACAACATAACCGGTTTCTAATTCTTTTACGAAATATTGATTCTCATTATTTTTAATCATTTCTATTCTTTCACATATTAAGCACATCTTTATTACCTCAACAACTTCTAATTTGTTCTTGTCATCAATACTAGAGCTTCCACATGTGTCGACCTTGAGCTATGGATTGAATTTAGTATGGTGATTGGATAATTTAGTTGAATATTATTTTTTTGTCACCGAGTATCCAGTTGGCACCACCTTCAAGGTCGACGGCAATTCCGTGAACGTGGAGACTGTTGTAAACCCGGACGGCACGACCAGCCGAAGGGTACCGCTAGCCAACCTGCCGATACCTCAGCAGCCAACCCAAAACAATCCGGCTGTTGGCATTCCGGTAGAGGTGCAACTGCCCAAGGGGGCCTACCCAGACGGCCCGGGGCAGGAACCCATAAGCTACCCGTTGAGCGTCGTAGTGGATCCGGACAGCATTCAAGTTGCTGGCTTTAAGAACAACGGCAATGGCGACGAACCCGGACGATTAAAGCCCCGTGAATTCGATACCTATGATGCGCAGACTGGCGCGCAGATGGGGGCGACGGATCCCAATAATGACTGGATCACACTGACCTGGAAATACAAGGAGCAGGAAGCAGCCTGATCCGAATCGAAAACATCACCCCGTCCGGCTTGCCGGGCGGGGTGATCTCATTGTGGTATCAGCTCAGTGCCCAGAGGGCCGCGTCATGTCGGCATATTGCGGCAACGGGCTCATATCGCCTGGCGGTGAACCCTCAGGCGGGCCAAAAGTGCCGGTCTCGGGGTCAGGAATCTCGTGATAGGTGACCGTCATCCGCTTCATCCACGGATTACCGAAGGTCACTACCAGGGGAGTGTCGGCCGCGTCGCGACCATGGCCGATGATGATGTGGCCCTTGCGTAGCTTCCCCCAACGCGGGTCAAAGGTCCACCAACGGCCACCCAAATAGACCTGCGCGAAGGCATGGAAATCCATGTCGCACGGCTCGGGTGTGACGTCCAGGTCAGGCAAAATCCCCGAAATATAACGCGCCGGCATGTTCAACGCGCGGCAGAACATCACGAAGGTCTGCGCGAAATCGCGGCAAATGCCGTAGCGATTTTGATAGCAGTCCAGCGCGGTGTAATCGGACTTCGTCGATCCAGTGCGATAGTCGATGTTTTGCCAGACCCAGTGTTGCACTTCGGCGGCCCGCCGATAACCTGCGGGGAAGTCGCCGAACATCTCCCAGGCCTGCTTGCCGATCAGATCAGATTGCACGTAGCGGCTGGATGACAAATAGGGCAACACGTCGATCGGTAATTTATCGACCGGCACTTGCTCGGCGTCCAGATCATATTCATCCAAGGCATCGGGAATTCGGACGACGGCCTCCCAGCCGTATACGTTGTCACCCACCGGCAACAGAAAACGACGCTTGTGGTTGCCGTAAAGATCGCGGTAGGCCTCGGTCTCGAAATCGGGGGTCGTCCACCACTTGTAACTCAAAAATTCGATCTTTGGATTGCGTTCTGGCAGTGCCTCGATCATGACCTGCGTGGCGGTCGGCCAGTTGGCGACGTAATTGAATTGGCCACCGACGACCATCGCGCGCGTGTTCATGAATTTCGCTCCGAATCCAACTCACAGCCGAGGCTCAGGGGAGGCCTGGCATGGTCAATAATGAAGGTCCAGCACACACTTTGCAATGCAGGCTGCGTCAAACGCGCAAGTGGGTCTCAATCAGCTGCCTAAGACCTAGTCAGGGCGATGTTTGGCCAGCGAACGCCCGGCTTTGCTGCTGGAGTCTGGAACGCGAGGATTCGATAAAGGCGAAGATGATCGCGGCCAGCTGCACGATCAACCAGGAGACCGTCAGCCCCACCCACAAGTACAAGGTGACCTGCGTCGAGATGCCCAGCTCGCGCTCCACCCACGCCGGATAGTGCTCGCCAGGTCCGTCGCCGGCGTCCTCAACGAACAAGCCATTGATGGAGTGCAAGATTATCGCCACCAGCATCAACGGCGTGCTGATGCGGCCACCGGCCCGGGGGTCGGTCATCCGATAGCGCATGATCACCGGAATCAACAACAGGATTTGGCTAGCAAAGACGAATACGGCTGCGAAAATCTGGTAGATGAACGTCATCCAGCCGTGTCCAGTCAGCCCATGTAGAGCCAACCAATAGACCGGGGTGCCGAGCCCGAGCACCGCGATGACGGGTGCTGCCTTTTGCAATCCGTTAGCCGGCAGAGCGAAGCGATGACTAGCACGTCCATTTGAAGGCTTGACGGGCAGGGTCGCCGGATAATTCTGCTGCATATTTGGCCCTGTCATGGCCCCTACTGACCAGCAGCGGCCGCTGACGCGGACCCGCTGCCCTTGGCCACGCGCTGCAGGTAATCCAGCGATGATTCACGAAAAGCCAAGACGATCGCGGAAATTTGCAGACTCAACCACCCCAATAGCAGCACGCCGAGAATCAGCGTGGCGATTGACTCAGGAAGACCTACTACGCGAGTGATCCAGGGACCTACCGCCTGGTCCGGGGCGTCACCGAAATCGCCCAGGAATAGCGCCGACAAGACGTGCATGATCATCGCGGCCAACATCAACGGTGTACTGATCGGGCCGCCGGCTGCCGGGGAAGTGCGGCGCGCTCGCATGATCGTCGGGATCAATAAAGCCACCTGCGAGCCGAGCACGATCCAAGAGGCGAAGAAGATGTACATGAGCAGCACCCAGCCAGCGGTATTCGTCGCGAAACGCAGGATTAGCCAATAAGCAGGCGTACCCAATCCGATGATCGCGATGGCGATCGCGGCGCGCTGTAACGCATTAGCTGGCAGGTTGAATCTCGCGCCAGGCGGCAAGGGAGGCGGAAGCCGAAATTGCCGCTGCCCAGGTGGACCAGATGGCGGTTGGCCCGGCGGATAATGCTGCTGAGTCATGGCTCCATAGTGCCAAGCCGTTGGCCCAATCGTGACGAGGTGGCGAGCAAATTTCGCGTGCCCACCTAGGCTGGAGCGACGTATTGCGACCGCAGTCGCTGATTGGAGATGACGATGCTGCTAGCCGAAGCCCTCGCTGAACGTGCCGCTGCACAGGACCGGCTCAACAAGTTGACCGAGCGCATGACCTCAGCCGCTCGCATTCAAGAGGGGGACGAGTTGGTCGAAGACACCCCCGCGCTGCTGGTTGAAGCGGAGCAGTTGATCGTCGGCATTGAGCGGCTCGTGCGGCTGATCAATCTGACCAATTCCAACACCGAGCTTGAGCCGGGCGTCACTTTGACTGATGCGCTGGCCCGTCGCGACGCGCTGCTGCAGGCTAGTCGTACGTATTCGAAAGTCGCTGACGCCGCAGCGAATCGCCGGGATCGCTATAGCGCTAGCGAGATTCGCTATGTGCCGACTATCGACGTCGCAGCAGTCCGCAAGAAGGCTGACCAAGCCAGCCAGCAATATCGCGAACTCGACACTCGCATTCAGCAGGCCAACTGGTTGACGCAGCTAGCCGACGACGCGCGCGGCTGACGACAGCCGAAATCGGCGGCGTCGCCAGAGGTGCGACCTGAGGCAGCGGCTGACGACAGCCGAACACGGCAGACAACTCAATAGATCTTGACAGTCGGTAGCGTCCGGCTGCTCAGCGAATGCCAACGCGCCCCGGCGTAAAGGGGACCCCTGGCGCCCCATGGCCTAGGAGGGGCGGGAAGTTCGACTCTTCCCTTGCACGTATCACCGGGCCGGCATAGCGCACGAGGGTACAAATCACGTGGCCACCGAGGCGGTGGCCGAGCACGATTAACTACCGCGGCATTGGGAGCAGCTAGACGCGAGGGTGGGTTTGGGGACTAAAGATTAAAGCGAGGCAGACGACCCATGAGCAAGCTCTGGGGGGACGACTGCCTCGCGCGTACCGGAGAAGGGACTCGAACCCTCACACCTTTCGGCACAGGAACCTAAATCCTGCGTGTCTACCAATTCCACCACTCCGGCGCACCGCGCTCAGCTGAAGCGCGGCATGGCTACTTTACGCGGTCGACGCCACAGCCGCTAACCGGAAGCTGTTCGTCAGTCTTTGTCGGGCAAATTGAGCGTAATGCCGAGCTCACGGCCGAGGCGTTCCACTGAACCGGTGGCGCGCACATTGTGCTTGACAGATTCAATAGTTCCAACACCGTCGGCGTCAACGGAAATGACGAAGGTAGAACGAATGACGCCGGTGACCGGCTTGCCGTACAACTTGCGCTCACCCCAGGCCTCGTAGGCGGAGATGACTTCCCGATCAGGATCGGACAGCAGCGTGATCTTCAAATCCTTAGTGTTGGTGAACTTTTCTAGCTTGGCGACGTCATCGGGGGAGATACCGATGATGTCGTAACCAGCCGCATCAAATTCGTCATGTGCGGAGCTGAAATCGACCGCTTGGGTCGTGCAACCGGGGGTCAGTGCCGCGGGATAGAAGTACAAGACGACCTTCCGGCCGGCGAAATCCTTTAACGAGACCTGCTCGCCGTCGGCATTGGGCAAGGAGAAATCGGGGGCCTGGTCGCCAGCGTTCAGTTCAGTCATGGGGTCAACCCTAGGCGATCGACTGATGCTCGGGTCGAGATAGCTAGCACCTGGAGCTAGCAGTTACCGGGAATGCTGCGCACTAGATAGGCTTAGCAACATCAGCACCGGTGCGAATTGCGTCCCGGGCAGCAGATTCAACCCCGGGAGGGACAAGTGGCAAACGAACGTAGCGCTGAGCAGATCCGCGCCGATCTGGCTGCGGCTCGCGCCGACTTCGCGTCAGGTGTGCAGGGCATGGTCTCCGAAGTGCACCCACAGACGATCAAGGACCAGACCGTCGGCAAGGTGCAAGACAAGGTTGAAGACGTCAAGGACGTGTTCACCCAGACCATCGGCACTGAGGTCAAGTCGGTCCGGAATCTCTTCGCTGACGAACAAGGCGTCCGCTGGGACAATATCGGCTCGATCGTGATGGCTGGCAGTCTGGTCGCTGGCGCCGTCGGCGCCGCTGCTCTGGTCGGCAAGGGCGTCGTCTCGCTGTTCAATCGCTGACGAAGGCCCTCGTCCGAGCCGTCATATAAGCGTTCGCAAGAGCGGCCGTCGCCGGTTCGCGGCAAGACGACGGCAACATGAATTTTGCGCGTCAGGCACATCCGGGTAATGTTGTTTGACGCGCGCGCACCGCTAGCTCAACTGGCAGAGCAGCTGACTCTTAATCAGCGGGTTCAGGGTTCGAGTCCCTGGCGGTGTACCAAGAGCTCCGGTTTCAGCCGGGGCTTTAATCTTTCCCAGCACAGCTCGGGCTTAAAGACAGCGTAGCTCGACCTTCAGAGCGCGGCGGTTCGTCACCGGCTTAATGATCTGGACGGCCAACAGCCAAAAGCTGTCAGAGCGATCTTCTAGACTGGCATGGTCCTCACTTCGAAGCTAGTGAGAGGAACCGTCATGGAAGAAGTGCTCAAGAAGATCGACCTGGAAAACGTCGACTGGGGAGAGGTCGGCCCGATGGTCGCATCGCTGGTCGCTGCGCTGGCCGTCAAGAACAAGTTCTTGCGCCTCATCGCGTTGGCCGGTGTCGGCGTCACCGCTTACAACCTGTTTGTCAATCAAGACAAGTGACCGCCTGAGCAATCAGGAACTAGCAACCTAGAGGAGTTGAACGTAGGCCCTCATGATTGAGGAAGAGCATTTCGTTCACAACGTCTCTGACGCTCGCCCAGCTAAGGACGAACGCGTCGACTGGTTGCACCGTATTTGGCCCGATCTGCCGACGACCAAGGAAGGTCGTCGGCAAACCGGGCTGGATTTGTTGAGCCGCACATTCCGCGCTACGACGGTCACGACGCTGGCATATCTCGCCACTATCTGGCTATTCCCTAACCGTGTCGACATGACCGGCGCGTTGAGCGCGCTGTTGACCATTCAGGGCACCGTCAGCGGCTCGGTGCGCACCGGCGTTTTCCGCTCAATCGCCGTCATTCTGGGCGTCACCTTGGCCATCGGCTTTTCGGCCGTGTTCGGGCTGCACTGGTATTCACTGTTCCTGGCTGTCTTTGCTGGCATGTTGCTCGCCCCGATCGTGCGCCTGCGTGACATGTCCATCGAGATCGCCATTTCAGCCATGTTAATCTTGGGCACCACATCGTCTGGGGTGGCTGCTGAGAATCGTGTCGTGGCGACCTTGATTGGCTCTGCGGTAGGCGTCATCTTCCCGCTGATCTTTCCGCCGCGGGTGCCCGTCCGGCAGGCCGCCACCCGAGTGGGCGACGTCGGACGACGCCTCGAGAGCGTCATGCTCGGCGGCGCTAAACAGCTGCGCAGCGGCTCATTGACGATGCAGGACGCTGACCACTGGCTTGAGGCGACTCGCAACGTCAACGGCCCGATCGAGACGGCTCGGGACTCCATCCAGCAGGTCATTGACCTGCGCCGCTACAACATGACCATCTGGCGGCACGCTGACGTAGCACCACTGCTCAACAGCGGGCTGCGTACCCTCGACGACTGCGCCTTCGCGGTTCGCGCGCTGTGGACGGTGATCCGTCGCGAATCTCCTGACAGCGGCGCGTCTGCGATCGGTGACGAAGACGTCGTGGGAGCGTTCGGCTATGTCCTAGAAGAACTCGGCGCCGCGATCGGCCGCTACGGCGATCTGATTCAAGCCCAAGCCTTGGGCCGGATCGAAGAAGCCCAAGAACGGTTTGAGAACGCCGTCGATTCCTCCCTAGAAGCCCACGCGATGCTCAGCGAACTGATGTTGATCAGCGGCATCAACGAAGATGGCCGCCATGACCTCGGAGCCAAGGACGTGCTCTTGCGCAGCTCGGTGTTGTCTGCGATTGAACAGATCTTGACTGAACTGAACATCCAAACTCGGCTAGCTGAATTCGACACTTGGCGAGCCTCACAGCTGGGCTATGAGTTGCCTGAGGGCGCGATCGGGCCGCGCATTAGGACCCCCTGGGGCAGGGCGGCTCAGCGACGCCTGCGGCAACGGGCCCAAGAATTCGAAAAGCGTAAGACGATTACGGTGCATGATTTGTCCGAAGAGACGACGCAGACCCTGCCCGCGATCCGACTCGACGACAAGAGTCAGTGGCCCGCTGCGCGGCGTGAATCGAGCAGCGACGAGCCGAAGAGGAAACCGTGAGCAAGCAACAAGGCATGAAGGCCGGCGGCGGCGTTTTAGGGCTGGTCTTGGCACTGATTTGGTTCATCAATGGCCAACCGTTGATCGGCATGATCTTCGTCATAATGGCCGCAGGCGCCTTCGGTTGGATGGCCGGCGACAGCGTCAAAGGCGAGCGGCAACCACCCGAACAGTTCTAGTTCGACTACCGAGCTCAGCGGGTCGCGTCAGTCAGGTTCTTCGTCGTCCGAGCGACGTGAATGCGCCGCTCACGAAGCTGCCGATGCGCTTCTTCGACCGGATGATCTAGCGGCGGCAAAGCCGCACCCAGCGCACGTTCCAACAGTGCATCCGCCAGCGCCGGGTTACGCGGCAGCACCGGCCCGTGCGGATATAACGCAAAAATATTGCCCTGCGTTGCGCCGTCGTGGCCGTCAAGACCGTTACCGACCCCGCGGATGACCTTCGCCAGTGGCTTGGCGTCAGCACCCAGCTCGGTGTAGCCAGCGTGATTCTCGTATCCGCTCAGCAAGGTCGACGAACCATCTGGCAAGGTCAGCTGCGACAAGATTTCACCCACCGCCCGCTTCGGCCCGCGCCGGGTATCGACGTCCAAGATGCCCAAGCCGCAGCGTACTTCCTCATGTTCTCCGACGGTGAAGCTGTGGCCGAGGATCTGATAGCCGGCGCACACCGCGAACAACACGGCGCCACGATCTAGCGCCCGTAGCATGCCGTGATCACGCTGCAGCTCGGTGACGGCGGCAATTTGAGCTTGATCTTCGCCGCCGCCCAATAGATAGACCAGGCCATCGTCAGGCATCGGGGTGCCGGGTTCAACGATGACCAATTCAGCATCAATGCCGCGCCACTGCAGGCGCTTAGTCAGCACCAGCCCATTGCCTTGGTCACCATAAATGCCGAGCAGGGATTGGTAGACGACGACGATCTTGTGTGCGCTCATTTCAACTCCACTCCGCCCATCCGGCACAGCCGCAGGAACGCTGAATAGGTCGCTAGCACGTCGATGGTCTGGTCGAATGGCCCGCGCAAAGCGTCACTTAGTTCAGGGATAACTTCGTGCTCGACTTCGGCGTAGTGCAGCCGCACCGACAGGTCCAAACAACGCGGCCCGGTAGCGATGACGCGGCGCCCCCGCAGCTGCTCGTATTCGACGTCATAGAGCCAGCTGACGTCAGCGCCGTCGGCGATATCAGAATCGATGGCTAAAATGACTGGATCCGATTTCATGATCAGTAGACCTTCTAGCCAGCCGGCGGGATTCTTCGACAGCATCAACCGTGCTTTGGTGACGCGGCCGTCAGGCTGACGATATTCACCGACGGCGAAGCGGCCAGCCGGTGAGGAGACCTGACGGATGCCGCGCAAAGCTACTTGCGGTTCGACGCCCATGACGCGCGCGGCTGCCATGGCGCACGCCGCGTTGCCTTGATTGAATCGTCCGGGCGTCTGCAAATTCAACTCATAGCTAACCCCGGTGGCCAGGTAGACCCGGCCGTCAGCTACCCAATAATCAGGCTGCGGACGGCGCAGCTCGCAGTCAGGGCAGGCCCAATCATCGGCTTCGAAAGTCAAGATCGAGCCGCACTGCGGGCAAAGCGCAGCGTCCATATTGAAACCGGTGCCCAGATCGACCCAGATCTGTTCACGGGCCGCGTTCGCCGCCCAGACGATCAACGGATCATTCGCGTTCGCGACGGCGACCGGCGCAGCCTGACCAGCAGCTTCCAGCGCGGCACGCCACCGGCGACCCAGCGCGTTGATCTCATGATGACGATCTAGCTGGTCGCGGCTGAAATTCAACATGATCAAGACTTCAGGAGCGCCAGCTTGCACTGCGCTCGGCACGATCTGTTCGTCGACTTCCAACACGGCGATCGGTGCTCGGCGATTCGTCGACAGGGCCGAGACGATGCCTTCGCGCAGATTTGCGCCCTCTGGGTTGGTGACGACGTCGTCAGGCCGGCCAGCAGCCTCGCGCATGGCGGCGGTCAAGAAGTGCGTGGTGGTCGTCTTGCCATTGGTGCCGGAGACCAGCGCGACGCGTTTGCCGGCCAACAATTGGTCGAACAGATTTGGCGCGAGCTTATTGATCACCATGCCGCGGATCGACGAGCCGGTGCCGCGGCCAGCCAGCTGGGACGCGCGGGCCGCTAAATCGCCGACGCTGATCGCTAGTTGGCCGCGCAATTTAGCTATCGATGAGCTGGTCAATGAACTCGCCACCCGATCAACTTTGCCACAGCTGCTCGACTGAGCTGGTTAGCTCGCCGCGAGCTGGCCAGCGCGGCGGCTAACCTGAAAGACATGCGAATCGCCACCTGGAATGTGAACTCGGTCAAGCAGCGCACTGAACGGTTGTTTCCGTGGCTGGTTGAACGTCAACCAGACGTGGTGTGCCTGCAGGAGACCAAGCTCACCGACGCTGCCTTCGAGGACTTGCTCGGCGAACAGTTAGCAGCCTTGGGCTACCAGTACGCCCATCACGGCTATGGGCAGTGGAATGGTGTCGCATTGCTGTCTCGGGTCGGTTTGGATGATGTCGAGAAGGATTTCGCCGACCAACCCGACTTCGCTGGCAGGCAGGAATCACGCGCGGTGAGCGCCACCTGCGGCGGTATCCGAGTGCACAGTCTCTACGTCCCCAATGGTCGCGAATTGGACGCTGAACATTACGTTTACAAGCTGAAATGGCTGATGGCCTTTGCGAAAGTAGTCGAGCAGGGACCCTCTGAGGTCGCACTGTGTGGCGATATGAATGTCGCGCCGAGTGACGTCGACGTCTTCGACCCGCAAGCTTTCGTCGGCCACACCCATGTCAGCCAGCCCGAACGTGATGCGATCACGAATCTGGGCCTGATCGACCTGATGCGTCAGCACTGGCCAGATGAACAGAACATGTACTCCTATTGGGACTACCGTGCGGGCATGTTCCAACGCGACCAGGGCATGCGCATTGATCTGATCTTGGGTTCTGAGCCGGTCGCTAGTCGCGTGCAGGCTGCGTGGGTGGATCGAGCCGCCCGAAAAGGCACTCGGCCTAGCGATCACGCGCCGGTCATCGTCGATTTGGACGCAGCACCTGACGGCAATATCGGGCCTATGGTGCCACCGCCATCCAGACCAGCGCGCAAGACGGGCACGAAATTGCCCCAGGATCTGAACCGTTCTTAGCGGCTTTCGCCGTCCAGGCGGCGGTTGATTTCTGCGATGACCTTACGGATCGACAAGCCCTGACAGTCGATGACCAGGTCGGCGGCTGCCTCATAGAGCGGAACGCGTTCGGCATAGAGATCGCTCAATCGCTGGCCCGGTTTTAGCGTGACGCCGCGTTCTTCCAGCGATCCGAGCCGCCGAGTAAGCGAACGTAACTGCAATTTGAGATAGATGACCGTCCCGATCGACTTGAGATGTTCGATCGCCTTGGGACCATAAATGACGCTGCCGCCGGTCGCGATGACGTGATTTTGGACGTCGATGGCGCTGTTGATCTGTTCTTCGATTCGCCAAAATCCTTCGACGCCATGCTCAGTGATCAATTCGGAAAGCAATTTTCCGGTCTGGCTTTGAATCAATAAATCTGAGTCCAGAAATTCCATGCCGCGAGATTTCGCTAGCACGACGCCAACGCTGCTCTTGCCCGCTCCCGGCATGCCGATCAGCGCAATATTGCTCTTCGCTGCGCTGCTAGCGGCGTCGCTGGGGACCTGGGGATCGTTCATTTTTACGACCTTAGCGGGTCCACATCAGCTGCGCGGCGTTTAGATCACAGCCCGAGCACGATCAACTCCTGTGCGTTGCCTGCGGCGCTGCAAAGTGAAGCTCGAACACAAGAGAACAAAACGGCCGACCAGGCAAGCCATGGTCGACCGTTCGATGGGGTGAGTGACGGGACTTGAACCCGCGACCACCTGGACCACAACCAGGTGCTCTACCAGCTGAGCTACACCCACCATGCGTGATCAGCGATTCGCTGACGACAGCCTGACTAGCTTAGCTGAACCCGTGCGGGCCGGGAAATCGAGGCTCGTCGGTAGGTCAGTTGACGGGATAGCCGACGGTGACGAAGGCCAGCCGCTGGTTGGCGTCAAATTCAAAGAAGGCAGCTTTATCGTCGAAGTCGTAGCGCCAAAAGATCGGACGTTCGATCGCCTTACCGGTGACGTCCGGGTCGCCGAACTTAGCCCTGATCTGCTCGGTGGTGGCGTCATTTGGCAGGTCTTCGAATAGCTCGTATTTATAGGCCTCGAAATAGCCGTCAGCGGTCGGCTGGGTGTGGATGCACACTTGCACCAAGACTTTGTCGGTCCAGATCATTTCGACGCCATCTTGGCGATATTCCCAAAAGACGTCGGTGGCGCCGTCATAGTTTTCCGTCGACGACATTTCGGGGACGCCGAGATTTTGAATAAATGCGTGGAATGCCACCACTTCGCCATCAGGACTGGTGCCGATGAGCTCAAATAGCGCCTGGAATTTGGTCAAGTTGGCGTTCATTTCGATTTACTCTTCGTCTTTTTAGGTGCCAGTAATTCTTCGTAATATTCCTTTGTCAGCTTATCTGGCTGCAAAAGATCATTTAGCGCCTTCTTGAGCTGCTTGGTATCGACGCCATCTTCCTTGAGCCGATCTTCATAGACCTTCAAGTCACGATCGATCGCGCCCTTGAGATCGTCAGCGTCCTTCGCGATCTGATCCGGGGTATTGCGTGGCCCGAAGGTGCGGCTGATGCCACGGTGATCTTCTTCGGTGACAGCGACCGCGCCTGCTTCATTCATGATGATGCGCTGCTCGCGAGGCGTTAGCTTGCGGCCAAGAACATTTTCGGCATGCTTGACGCGCGCCGCCTTGGACGGAATGTGGTCCATTTGCATGCCGTCACGGCCGCCACTCTTCTTTAGCGTGCCGTATTTGCCGACATCCCAAAGTTTTACGTTCTCAATAGGCGTCTCGATGATGCGGACGGCTTTCTTCGCGATTCGGCCTTTCGCGCCAGCTAGACCTCGACTCTTTTTAGGCATTAGGACCCCATTAAGATTCTCGTGGTTTGCGCAAAGGCAGCATCAATTGCCTGTTTGGCGCCGTTCTTATTCAAAATCGATAGCGCAGCTGAAACTCCGCCAGTCGCAATAGCGCAAGTGATATTGATCGAGTCTGCCAAGATCACGCCAGTGACATAGGTGCGCAGACCGTCAATGACCATCGCCGCCTCGCGATATCCGCTAGCGATCGCCGGCGCTGCTGCGGCGACCGTCTGCAGGCTACGCAGCCCAGATTCGCTGCCGTGCAGATAGTTGACGGCAGCCTGCGGTCCTTCCCCGCCATTAGCTTGGGCTAGCTGATTGATCGCTTCTTGCAGGTTCGTACAGTGGCCCTGCAGGCGTGCCCCTAATGCTTCCCACTGCGATGCTGCCGCGCGTAATGCGCCGGTGTCAGTGCGCGGCATCTGGTGCCCCATCTGCTGCAAGAAAGTGTCGACATAGCTGTTGACGAAGGCAGCCGGGTTGCTAGGCAGCGTCACCTCAAATTCGCGGCCATTGAAGACATATCTCATAGCTCGCCTCCCAAGACATTGGACGCCAGCTCGAGGGCATTTTCTTCCATGTTTTGGAAGAGTCGACCAGTCGAAACCAGGCCCTCAGTTTCAGCCTGGAAGGCCCTTTGGATCTCCGGAATGACGTCGCCGCTCATCGCGCCGCCAAATGACGTCAACATCACCGCCACCGCAGCGTCAATTTCTGGCCCGGACGCCCCGACGCTGCCTGGACTAGTAGTCGAAGCGACGACTGAACTCACGTCGCTGAGGGCTGCGCTCGCCTCCCGCGAGATAGCGTCCGCCATCCGCGCCCAAGATTGCAGATCTACCTTCAGATCGCCGCTCATACGTCACGCACCTGGCTCAAGGTCGCAGCCCAAGCGCTGTCTAGTCCGCTGCGGGCTTCGTCTAATGCTGCATAGAGCTCTTTGACGTCAGGGGTAGCCTCCCGCAGCGCTGCCGTGGCCTGCTCAGCCCAGGCCGTCAATGCGTCATTGGCGACTTGGACGATCAGCTCTGCGGCATCTTTGGCGTTGCTGTCTGCGAACCACAGCGGCTTCATCAACAGTTCGCGTAGCTGGCCGTCCTGGACGACCACAGCCACCTCGCCGCCCGCCGAAGCGCGCTGCACCTCGGGGGTGGATACTTGCGGGGCGTCTTCGGGCAGGCCGCTGGCTAGTCCGGCTGCTTTGGCTACTGAATCGAATGCGTCCTCAAAAGCCGTCACTTCGCTCATGTCTTAAAAGCCTAGGGGCCGATGGTGTCATCGACCGGGGTGGCGGTCGTTGTCCGCGGGGCCGCGGGCGGAATCAATCACTCCGAAGAGGGTCTTGAAATCGGTCGGGAAAGCAGCCATGCAGCGATAGCTTCGCGGTTGGAAAACCCAGTCAGTTAGACGAATTTTGTGCTGCCGAATTTTTCTCGGGCAGGTAGCCCGTCAGCTGACCTTGATGACGCAGCGCGATCTCTTGCAGCGCCGCGGACTCTGGGCCAGGGGTGGGGACGAAAATCGCGTCCCGGTAGTAACGCAATTCTTCGATGGATTCTTGGATGTCAGCCAGCGCGCGATGGCCGCCTTGCTTGACGGGCGTGTGATTGAAAGCTTTCGGATACCAGCGCTTGGCCAATTCCTTGATCGAGCTGACGTCGACATTGCGATAGTGCAGATAGCCTTCGAGCTCGGACATGTCGCGAGACAAGAAGGTGCGGTCAGTGCCGACGGTATTGCCTGCCAGCGGCGCTTTACGCGCGACCGGCACGAAGCGCTTGACGTATGCCAAGATCTGCTCTTCGGCTTCCCGCATCGTCAACTCGGTGCGTTCGAGTTCGTCGAGCAGACCTGAATTGGTATGCATCTGACGCACGAAGTCGCTCATCGTCTCTAACGCGGCAGGGGGCGGTTTGATGAGCAGATCCAGGCCGTCGTCTAAGACGTTCAACTGTCCGTCAGTGACTAGCACGGCCACCTCGACTAGCGCGTCCTTGGCCAAGTCGAGGCCGGTCATCTCGCAATCGATCCAAACCAACATGTCATTGCTGCTCACTCTTCGAGCCTAGCTTGCCGTCGAATGCCGGCACGCCAGCTGATCGCGAGCCGCCAATGAAGCTCGCGGGTTAGGGTAGTTGATATGCGTCCACTATCGATGCCCGCCCGTAACCGTCTTCCGCTGTTGGCTGCTCTGGTCTTGGTGGGCGCGGTCAGCGCCTGCTCTGCGCAGCCCGTCGAACCGGCGGTCAGCGCCACAGCCCAACCATCAGCAGCCGCGTCATCGGCAGCTAGCGCGTCATCATCTCCGGCGACTGGTGCTTCGTCATCAACTGCGTCCGCGCCGACTACTGCTTCGTCGGCTCCAGCAGCGGATCCGGCGACCACCGCTGCCGCCCCTGCTACGCAGGCCCAACCTGCGGCCGTCGATTGCAGGGTCGATAAATGCATCGCGCTGACCTATGACGACGGACCTAGCTCGCTCACCCCGAAACTGCTGGACACATTCAGCTCGAAAAACGCGATGGCGACCTTCTTCCTGATCGGCCAGAACGCCGCGAACCTGCCCGATGTGGTCAAAAAGACCGCCGACATGGGATTCGAGATCGGCAACCACAGCTGGTCGCATCCAGATCTGACGACCATCAGCGCCGCCGAGCTCGACTCGCAGCTGGCTAAGACGAGCCAGACGATCACCCAGATCACGGGCCAGCCGGTCAAGTTAATGCGGCCGCCATATGGCTCATATAACGGCGCGGTCTTGAATGGTTCAGCACAAAATGGCTTGACGGTGGTGCACTGGACGAATTCTCCAGAGGACTGGCAACCCAGCAATCGCAGCGCTGAAGCTGTCGCCAAGTTGACTATCGAGCGGGCAACTCCAGGCTCGATCATTTTGATGCACGACATCCACCAGTGGACCGTCGACGCAGCCCCCGCAATCATTGACGCGCTCCAAGCGCAGGGCTATCACCTGGTGACCGTCAGTCAACTCGTCGGTGACAGCCAGCCGGGGGAGTTGCTGCCGCGCTGAGGTCTGGCAGCAGCTCTCATCGCATTGACGATCTTCGCTGACGGATGCGGTCGGCTAGCTGACGCGATCTTCGGCGGGCATCAAATTGACGATGTCTTCGGGACGCCTGGGCACCCAGTGCGATAGCCACGCGCCGAAGCCGAGTCCGAGCACGCCGACCACGACCGCTGCCCAACCCAGCGAGACGATCGCCGTCACAGCGCTGATGACCACAGGGCCGAGCGCATTACCGGAATCCGAAAGCAGTCGCCAGCTGGCTAAGAACTGCGTCCGTCCGATCCGTGGTGAGGAGTCAGCGCCCAACGTCATCACGATGCCGGAGCTGACACCATTGCCTAGCCCGAGCAGGCAAGCGACGGCGGTTATCGTCCACGCATCATGGGTCAGCGGCAGCACCAACAGTCCGATGCTCATGACGAAAGCTGACGGCACGCAGACCCACCAGCGACCAAAGCGGTCCATCAACGCGCCTCCTGGGAAGAACAGCAAGACGTCCATCGCCATCGACATCGAATAGATCAAGGACGTCTGGCTGGGCGCTAATCCGTGCGCCTGAGACCACAGCGGAATGATCGTTTGACGCGCTGAGCGAATGAACATCATGCCCAAGCAGCCGATGCCCACCGTCGCTAATACCCGCCAATGGCGGCGCAGCACGCTCAACGTGTGCGGGCGCGGTTTGTTAACGTCAATTGCCTTGTCAGAGGGCAAATCAGGGAGCAAGGCTGTCACGCCGGCGGCGACCAGGGACATGACGCCAGCGAAGAGAAAGGCTCGACCCAGGTCTCCGTCATGGACCAGCGCAGCACCCACCAAGGGGCCGAGGAAGAATCCGATCCGGAAGACGCCACCCAGCGACGACATGCCTCGAGCACGATATTTCAGCGGCAGGGATTCAGTCAGATATTTCTGTCGGGCCAAGCCAAAGATCGACAGCGTCATGCCGTGCACGAAGACCACCGCAGCCAAGACCCACAGATTCGGGAACGTCCAGATCAAGACCATCAATGCGGTGTCGACCAGACAGGCCAGCATGATCGCGCGCTTCTCGCCGAGCCGTTCAGCGACCACGCCCGCGGGCAAGTCGAACAACAGCGTCGCGATGCCGGTCAACCCGGTGATCGCGGCAGCCAATCCGACCGAGGCGCCCAGGGCGGTCGCCTGCAATGCGATCAGCGGAATCACAGCTCCGAAACCGATGGACGCCAGCAACGTCGGCCCATAGGCAGCGATGATCAACCGCGCCCAGCCTTGGGCTGGCGTGTGGAGGCTGCGGTCGGACGAACTCACGTCTTTCGATGATGCCAGCAAGGCGAAAATGACTTTGTGCATCATCACACAAAACGCTGCTTTCTTAGGGCAAGCTAATCACCAGATGGCCATAGGGCCTCACGGGGCATTGAAAGGATTCTTTATGGATTACCTAGCTGACATCAAGAAGTACGCGAAGTCGGTCGACGAAGCCGTCGTCGCCAAGATGGAGAAGACCTACGCGCTGGTGCTGACCAAGCCCGATGCCCGCCTGGTCTCGGTCTCTGACGCGGACGAGGTCAAGACCGTGCGCGAAAACTTCCTGAAGAAGAAGTTGGGCGTCGAGGGCAGCAACGAGGAATTGGACGCCAAGATCGTCGAGATCGGCAAGACCATCCCTGGTCAGAAGAACCGCCTGACGCTTTACTATCTGCTGGCCGAGCACTACGGCAAGCTGTCGGTCTTCAGCTGATCGAGCGCACAAAGCTGACGAGGGACACCCGCATTGTTGGGTGTCCCTCGTCATTTATAGACGCTGCTGCGGCTGCTCAACCGGGGTAATTTTTCGGCGCTCGAGGGAGCAACAGTAAGCTGTGATGCGCGTCTTTTCGCGCCCTGGCCCGGTAGCTCAGTGGATAGAGCAGCAGCCTTCTAATCTGTCGCGCGTGGGTTCGACTCCCACCCGGGCCGCCACCCTGATCTCTAATCGGGGCTCTGCGTCCTTGGCGTTCAGGCGTGCGCGATGACCTCGATCTCGACCTTGGCGGCCTTCGGCAGCGCTGCGACGGCGACCGCTGAGCGGGCGGGGAAAGGTTCGCTGAAATGCTGTCCGTAGACCTCATTGACGGCGGTGAAATCTGCCATGTCGGTCAAAAAGACCGTCGTCTTGACTACGTCATTTAGGTTCAAGCCTGCTGCGCTGAGGACCGCTTTGACATTGCTCAAGCACTGCGTGAATTGCGTCGCAGCGTCGCCCTCGACCAGTTCGCCGGCTGCAGTCAGCGGGATCTGGCCGGATGCGAAGATGAAATCTCCGACCCGGATTGCTTGCGAATAGGGGCCGATCGCGGCGGGGGCTTGGTCGGTGGCGATGACTTGCTTCATGAGCTCTCCTGGGTCGCATTGACTGCTCGCAGCCGGCAGCGGTCCAAGCACTTTTCAGTGTCGGGCGGCCGGCTGCCACGTGAACAATTAAAGCGCGACCACGGCGCGAATGCTTTGCGCTCAATTTTTGTCGGAGGTCACTAGTACGCTGAAAGCCATGAGTTCCGACGTCGAGACGTGGCGGCCAACCAAACCAACCGCTGCCGCCTTGCAGGTGCCTCGCACGTCTGGCAAGCGTGCCGCAGCTGAAGTCATGGCCGCGGCCCCAGCAGCTGGTCAAAGCGCATCTCGGTTGCCAAGCGTGCAGCGCAAACGCCGCCTCAATGGCATGGCGATAGCGCCCGACATGACGCTGTCATGGGGCAAACGCTTGATCCGCAATCCCTATTTTTGGACGACGATCGCGCTCACGCTGCTCTACGCGCTGCTCATCGGATTATCGCTTTGGCAGGTGACCAGCAGTCTCATCGAAGAGGTCAACCAGGTCACCACCGAGCAAGGACAGCCGGTCATCTACACCTGGAGTCAGATGCGTGAAGCGCTCGGCGTCGCGACGAAGGCTGCGGTGCCGACCTTGCTGGTCTTTCTAGCGATCTTTTTGGTCGTGGACATCTTCAATCCAACATCGATCTGGATGAAATGGGTCGCGCTCGGTTGGGGTGGGGCAGTAGCGATCTATCTGTCGCTGGAGATCAATACCTGGGCCGCCAGATTGATGCAGATGGTCGGCCCCGTCGACCCAAGTACCGGCGCTCGCTCCGCGATCTTTTCGGCGCCGTTCGTCGAAGAAGTGACCAAAGCTAGCGTGCTGTTCTTGTTAGCGGTTTTGCTTCGTCGGCGGATGTTGAACGTCCATCAGGTAGTCACCTTGGCCGCCCTGGCAGCGGTCGGGTTCGCCTTCGTTGAAAACATCGTCTATTACGTGCGGGTCTACGTCTATTCGGTGTCTATCCATGGCGTAGACCCAGAAGAACAACTGGCCAAGCTCGCTCGGCTGCGTGGCCTGGCGACCTGTTTTGGGCACCCGCTGTTCACGTCAATGACAGCCCTCGGCTTGATCGTAGGGTTGACCAATCGAAGCAAGCTGATCCGCGTGCTGGCGCCCGTCGCCGGATTTTTGGCCGCAGCGTTCGGGCACATGCTATTCAACGGCATGGCCACAACCGTGGAAGATCCACAACCGATCATCATTGGCGGCTGGATCGCAGTCGCGGTGCTCGTGATTTATCTGGTCTTCCGCCGCGTGCATCAAGGCCGCCAGGTGCGCGCCCGGCTGCAAGAATTCGTCACCATGGGTTGGCTAGAAGAAGACGATCCACGCGTATACACGAACACTTTTGGCCGGGTGAAGATGGAGTTCGTCGCGCTGCTTCACGGCGCCCGAGTTTTCGGTGCGACCCGTCGGGTGCGCAAGGGCATCTTGGAGCTCGCCTATTTGCGTGACGCGGAACTGCGTGGGCTAGTGGACGCGACCAGCATCGCCCGGCAGCGCGATCTGATTTTGCGCATCGATCAAGACCGCATCTGGGCTGTCACCGAATATCGAGGTTTGAAATGGATCCCCGAATCGCTCAAAGCCAAGGTGCGTGCCTGGCGCAACCGTCGACGCGCTGACGGGGAACCAAGCCGGCCATCTCGACGACCACAAGGCAAGCCACAAAGCACGCCGCAACATGCCGGTCAACCGATCGGCGCCCCGGCGGGAGTGAGGTGAGTTGAATAGCTCGCAGTTGGAGCCCATCGGGCAAATGCAGAGCCCTGCCCTGGACGCGACTCAGCAGCCGCTGACCGCCGCGAACCCGGCGACCTTGCTGGCTCAGCAGCTGGTCGTGCTGCGCGACGCGATCACCGCAGTTCGGATGCCGCTCGAGCTGCCTGGCCGTCAGCAAGCCGTCGACCAAGCCCGGCAGATCACCGCTCAGCTTGACGACTATATCTTGCCGCGCATCGCCAATATCGACGCGCCGCTGCTGGCAGTCGTCGGTGGTTCCACTGGAGCTGGCAAATCGACGCTGGTCAATTCGCTGATCGGGCGGGTCGTCAGCAAGCCGGGGGTGATCCGTCCGACGACTAAGGCGCCGGTGCTGGTGCACAATCCTGTCGATGAAGCATGGTTCGCTGACGATCGGATTTTGCCCGGCATGATCCGCTCCAAGGTCGCCAGCCAAGATCAGCGGACGCTGCAATTGGTCGCCGAATCGACACTGCCCGCCGGGCTGGCGATCTTGGACGCACCCGATGTCGACTCCATCGACGAAGTCAATCGTCGCCTAGCCGCCCAGCTGCTGGACGCCGCAGATCTGTGGCTATTCGTCACCTCCGCCGCGCGCTATGCCGACGCCGTGCCCTGGGATTTCCTCAACACCGCCGCCGAACGCGGCACCGCAGTCGCCGTCGTCCTCGACCGGGTGCCGCCAGCTGGCATGCAAGAGATCCCACCCGACTTGGGCCGCATGATGACCGAGCGCGGATTGGCTGATGCGCCGCTGTTCGCCGTCCCCGAAACCGTCACCGACGAACGTGGTCTGCTGCCTGATGCGGCCGTCGCGCCGATCCGTACCTTCCTCGCAACATTGGCTGCTGACAAGGAAGAACGTCAACGCGTGGTGATGCAGACCCTACAAGGCGCGATCAGCGCCCTGCTGGAACGCAGCGAGAACGTCCTGGCCGCTCTGGACGCTCAGGCCGACGTGCGTGACCAACTGATGAGCGACGCGGCGAAGTCGTTCGCTGAAGCCAGCCGCTCCGTCGCCGCGCAATCAAGTGACGGCACGCTACTTAAAGGCGAGGTGTTAGCTCGCTGGCACGATTTCGTCGGCACTAACGATCTGATGCGTCAGCTCGACCAAGGCATCGGACGGCTACGCGACCGGATCGGCAGCTTCTTCCGCGGCGGTGCTGAACGCAGCGAAGACGTGACGCTAGCCGCCGGCGCGGGCCTAGAAGCTTTGATCGTCGAAGAAGCCGCGGCCGCGGTCGAACGCGCCAGCCAAGCCTGGCTAGCCAATCCAGCCGGTCGGCAGATCATGGCCGAACATGGCGAGTTACGCGATCTTTCTGATCGTTTCACCGACGGCGCTGCACGGGTGATCCGTGACTGGCAAGCTGACGTCTTCGAGCTGGTCGCCGCCGAAGGCCAAGGCAAACGTCGCAACGCTCGGCTAGCTGCGCTCGGCGTCAACGGCGCGGGAGCCGCGTTGATGCTGGTCATCTTCTTCTCCACCGGCGGCATCACCGGCCTCGAAGGTGGCGTCGCGGTCGGTTCTGCGGCGCTAGCGCAACGGCTGCTGGAATCGATTTTCGGTGACGAAGCCGTCCGAAACCTAACTGACAAGGCGAAACGTTCATTGGACGCCCGCGTCGAGGGACTCATGGCCGCGGAGCTAGATCGCTTCACCGGCACCCTGGAGCAGTATCCATTTTCTCGCGACCAAGCAGACCGGCTACGCCACGCCTTGGCAGCCGTCGGCAGCGACGCGGACGGTAGCCCTGGACAGGTCACCCAGTTGATGCAATTGCCGTCGTCTAACGGAGTTGAGGTGGAGTTAGCCGGCCAGCAAGACATTGCTGCACTGGAGGCAGGGCAGCGGACTGGTCTGCCCGGCGCAGCCGAGGGCGGGCAAATCCTTGACGCAGAGATCCTTGACGCAGAGATCGTCGCCCCAGAAATCGTCAGTCCTGGGCTAGGCGACGACCGCCAAGGCTCCGGCGAGCAGAACCGAGCCGCACGATGAGCCGGGCCAATTCGCAGGAGAAACTCGTCGCCCGCGTCGCGCAGCTTTCCACGGCCGCCGAATTAGCCGCTGGTCGCAGTGCTGAGGACGTCGTCACCAAAGCTGCGCAGGTCGCGAAGAATGCTGACCGGCGACTGGCATTTTCTGGTGACGACACCGTCATCGCGCTCGCGGGGGCGACCGGCTCGGGCAAATCAACGCTGTTCAATGCGATCTCGGGCACGAAACTGGCCGAGCCGGGCATTCGTCGTCCGACCACCAGCGCCGCACTGGGCGCCTATTGGGGCACCCAGCTGCCAAGCGAGCTGCTCGATTGGCTAGAGATTCCACGTCGCCAATTGATCCGCGGCGACGAGGCAGCGATGGACGGGCTGCTGCTCATCGACCTGCCCGACCATGATTCGACCGAGGTTGCGCACCGCATGGAAGTCGATCGGATGGTGCAGTTGGTTGATCAGCTGATCTGGGTCGTGGACCCGCAGAAATATGCTGACGCTGCCTTGCATGACGGTTACTTGAAGCCGCTGGCTGAATATTCCGACGTGATGCTCGTGGTGATGAATCAAGCCGACAAACTGCCTGCTGACGAATTGAAGCAAGCGATGAGCGACTTGCGCCGCATCCTCGACGACGAAGGACTGCGCGATACGCCGCTGATGGCGGTATCTGCAGTGACCGGGCATGGCATTCCCGAGTTGCGCAAACAGATCAAACGGATCTTGACGTCAAAGAGGGCAGCTGCCCAGCGGCTGTCGGCTGACGTCGACGTCGCTGCCAAGGCGCTGCTGCGTGATCTGGGTGACGTCGCGAAAGCTGAGGTCAGCCAAGACCAGGCCCGTCAGCTCACCGACGTTTTAGCCGAAGCAGCTGGGGTGCCCGTCGTTCGTGACGCAGTGCTGGGGTCAATGCGCAGACGCGGCCGGATCGCGACGAGTTTCCCGCTGACAAAATGGATCAGCAGCCTGAAGGTCGATCCATTGCGCGCGCTGCACCTTGACCGCAGCCGGCTGGTGCGCAGTCTCGGCTCGGGCAAACGCAAGCCTGGTGAAAATGAGCTGGAGCCGACCGCTACGCAGCGTACGAATCTGCAGCCAGCGCAGTTGCGTTCCGGGGCTGGCGTGAAAGCCTCCCAGGTCGATTCGGCGCTGCGGGCGCTGGCCCGGCAAGCCGGGGATGAGTTACCCGCTGGCTGGAGTGACGCGGTTCGAGCTGCGACGCTGACCAACCGCGAGCAGCTACCCGATCGGCTCGACGCAGCAATCGCTAAGACAGACCTGCGACTTGACGAAGGGCACGGCTGGTGGACCTTCATCAACGTGCTGCAATGGTTGATTTTCGTGGTCGCCGTCATCGGCGGTGGCTGGCTGCTGGTCGACGTCATCTTGGGTTCGCTGCAAATTCCTAAGCTGCCTAGCTTCATGATTGGCAGTTGGCCATTGCCGACGCTGCTACTCATCGGTGGCGTGCTGGCTGGTCTGCTCGTGGGTGGGCTGAGCCGGTTTGGTGTTGACGCTGGCGCCCGCTCTAAGGCGCTGCGCGCCGAACGGACGCTGACCCAAGCGATCGGGGCAGTCGCCGACCAGCTCGTCATTGATCCTGTCAACCAAGAACTAGCCCGCCACGATCAGGCGCGCGTCGCCGCCGCCCGCGCCCTCAGCTGAGAGCATCTCGGAGCTGATCCGGGCAGCGCTCAACGCATATTTGGCGGCCTGGGTCACTAAACGGTGACGCTAGGACGCGTCAGGCGTCATGGATTTCGCGGCACTCAGGCATAATGGAGGCGTTTGCGCCGTGACAAGACCGGCGCAGGTCAACCCCGCAAGACTTTGAAGGAATGGCGAAGCTGTGGCTGAGTTCATCTACACCATGCACAATGTCCGCAAGACCGTCGGCGAGAAGGTCATTTTGGACGACGTCTCGCTGCAATTCTTCCCCGACGCGAAGATCGGCGTCGTCGGCCCTAATGGTGCCGGCAAATCGACGATGCTGAAGGTCATGGCGGGTCTGGAGCCGATCAACAACGGCGAAGCCCAGCTCGCCAAGGGCGCCAGCGTCGGCATTTTGCT
>ERZ1031113.164-NODE-164-length-23277-cov-9.184351_pt1 | contig 23277 bp, 23 predicted proteins | sample MGYA00518225_ERZ1031113 | MGnify/ENA primary metagenome ERZ1031113 (study PRJEB33718, sample SAMN03159751) | human skin metagenome | collected 2014-05-20 | study: EMG produced TPA metagenomics assembly of the PRJNA266117 data set (Human skin bacterial metagenome...
CGAGATGCTCAGGAGTCTCGTGGGCTCGGAGATGTGTATAAGAGACAGTGGTGGAACCGTTGCCCTCGGCGATCTTCGGCAGCTTCTCCATGTACTGGAATGCGAGCAGCTCCGGCGTGACGCCGGAGGACTTGATGGCGGCGTTGACCTTCTGGATCGCGCGGGCTTCACCCTGCGCCTCGAGGAATTTCGCGGCGCGCTCACCTTCGGCGCGCAGAATCGTCGCCTGGCGCTCGGCCTCAGCGGCGAGGATAGCCGCGTGCTTCTCACCCTCAGCGGACAGGATGCGGGACTGCTTCTCGCCCTCGGCGGTCTTGATGTCGGACTCGCGGCGGCCCTCGGCGGTGAGGATCATGGCGCGCTTCTCGCGGTCCGCCTTCATCTGCATCTCCATGGACTGCTGGATGGACGGCGGCGGATCGATCGCCTTGAGCTCCACTCGGCTAATGCGCAGGCCCCACTTCGCGGTGGCGGCGTCGAGCTCGCCGCGCAGGCGACGGTTGATGGTCTCGCGGGAGGTCAGAGTCTCCTCCAGCGTCATGCCGCCGACGACGTCGCGCAGCGTCGCGGTGGAGATCTGCTCGACACCCACGATGTAGTTGTCCACGCCGTAGATCGCGCGGGCCGGGTCGTTGATCTGGAAGGTCACCACCGTGTCAATGGCCACGGTCAGGTTGTCCTGCGTGATCACTGCCTGCGGCGGGAAGGACACGACGCGCTCACGGGTGTCCACGCGTTCGCGGACGCGGTCGATGAACGGCACCAGCAGCGTGATGCCGCCGGAGACTGTGCGGGTGTAGCGGCCGAGGCGTTCGATCACTGCCGCCTCGCCCTGCGGAATCAGGGCGATAGCGCGGAACACGACGACGAAGATGAAGACAAGTAGGACGAAAAGTAAAACAAGCGTTGGTGTCATGATCACTCCTTCCAGACGACGGCGGTCGGGCCGTCAATATCAGCGACGGTGACGAGCTCACCGGCGGGGATGGTGAAAGTGGGGTCGATTGCGCGGGCCGACCAAATGGACCCGTCGAGACGGACCTGGCCGCCAGTCCTGGTGATCTCCTCGAGCACTTCAGCTTTCGCGCCGAGAAGCGCCTTCGGGGACGTGTCCAGGGCTGCCGGCTTTTTGAAGCGGCGGTGCAGCCACGGGCGGAGGAACAGGATGAGGGCACCGGACGCGAGTCCGAAGATGACGATCTCCGCCCACAGCGGAATGCCGAACAGGCTTGCGCCGGCAGTCACCAGCGCTCCCCCGGAGAGCATGAGAAATGTGAACTCGCCAGCCGCTAATTCGAGGCCGGCGAGCACGAGCGTGCCAATGAGCCAAATAACTGTTCCCACACGGTCAGGTTAACGCATTTTCGTGCGTCGATAAGTCACTCAAAAGCTTTCTTTCGGCAACTCCGGCGTTGTCACGAAATCGACGAGCCGCTCGACCGCGCCAATGAGCGTGTGGTCGAGGTCGCGGAACGTCTCGACCGCGCCGTACACGCGATTCCATCCCTCGCGCGGATCCGACCAGCCGACGCGGCGGCAGATGCCCGTCTTCCAGTCCTCGCCCTTCGGCACGTCCGGCCAGGCGCGCAACCCCAAGCGCTCGGGCTTGACCGCCGCCCAGATATCCACATACGGGTGGCCGGTGACCAGGACATGCGGCCCGACGCCTTCAACGAGCCGCGACTCCTTCGACCCCTCGATGAGGTGGTCGGCGAGTACCCCGATGCGGCGTCCCGGCCCCGGCTGGAATTCCGCAAGCCGCTCGGGCAGGTTATCCAGGCCCTCCAGGAACTCGACGACGACGCCCTCGACGCGCAGATCGTGCCCCCACACCTTCTCCACGATGGCCGCGTCGTGCACGCCCTCGACCCAGATGCGCGACGGCATCGCGACCTTGGCCTGCACATTCTCCACACGGCGCGAACCAGAATTCGACCGTTGCGGCTCCCGCTTGACGACGGGCCGCGTCAAGGTCACCCTCTCCCCCTCCACCAGGAACGCCCCAGGCAGCATCTTGAACAGTCTTTGTGTGCCGTAGCGATCCTCGAGCCGGACGAACTCGCCGTCATAGGTGCGCTCCACACCGACGACGAGCCCCACGAAGTCGTCGCCGAACACCTCCGCCACCACATCTCCGGTTGCTTCCACCTGCGGGTACACCTTCGGGCGCTTGCGGGCGTGACCGGCGAAAATATCGCCGCCGTACGGGTCTGCGTGGCTGTTGAATCCGCTCATAGTGGGCCAGAGTGTATCCCGTATACTTCGCCACCGTGAGTACGCGCGCCGAAGTCTATTCTCCCCTGCAGAACACCGCCGTCTGGCTCGCGGCATGGCTCTACGGGCACGAGCCCTCCGACGCGCTCGTCGGTGCCATGACGGAACTGCACGGCCGGAACAGCTACCAGGGCGAACCACTCGCGCATTTGCTTCACGACGTCCGCTCCTCCACCGACCTCACCTCCCCCGGCCCCGCCGTCCGCCTCATTTTGTCTGGCCCCGGCCAACCTCCGGAACTGCCCGCGGGTTCAGCGGCTGCATTGGCCGCCACCGAACTCAGCAGCGGCAGCGCGATCGTGCTCCGGGGCAACGGGGGCGTGTCCCATGTTCTGGTGCCTGACAGCTCTTCCGAGCTGGGGGTTAGCGATGAAAGCGCCGGGGTCTTTTGGCGGTGGTTCGAAGAGGACGGCCCCCTTCCGGAGCCAGCGTGGCTCTCCCCCGGCGAGGCCGATGCGCTGCTATCGCGCGCAACTAATGAGGCCTCACTACTGATTGAGGCCGCGGGCGGCACGCGTGAGGAGTTGCCCGACCCGCGCCTGGCGGTGGGAACGCTCTCAGATTTCTATGACACGCCCGGTTTGCCCATGCGTACGCCACCGCGTGCCGCGAAACTCTTCGCGCGGGCGGACGCGGTGGCGGCGGTCATTGAGACTGTGGTCGACAGGTTGAACGACCACAGCTTCGATCCCCAGCTCTTCAGCCTATGGCGGCACATCCGCACCGCACGCATGGCTGGGGTGGCCGATGCGGTACTGGAGTACCAGCGCTGAAGCTTAAGACGCGACCGGCTTCGGACGCCGGGGCGCGCAGCAGCCTTCCTTGCACGGGGTGCCGTTGAGGGTGCAGCCCTGGACGGTGATCGTCGATAAGCTTTCTGGCTTTGTGCCTGCGGCCGTGTGGTCGACGAGATCGAGGACGAGCTTCGCGAAGGTCCGCTCCAAGCCCACCGTCGGCGTGCGGGTCAGGGTGATGCCGCGCTCTTCGCACGCTTCCTTGAGCTCGGTGTCGAGGTCCCAGATGACCTCCATGTGGTCCGTGATGAAACCGACCGGAACGCAGATGATGTGCTTGACGCCCTCATTCGCGTCGTCGATCTCCTCGGTGCGGTCCACGACATCCGGCTCAAGCCACGGGGTGCGCGGGTCGCCGGAGCGGGACTGCCAGACGACCTCGTAATCGGGGACGCCAGCCTCGAGCGCGATGAGGCGCGCGGCCTCCGCGACCTGACGGGAGTACAGATTCTGGTCGGTCGGGCCGCCAGATGCGTCGTCGGCCGCATTCGGTACCGAGTGCGCGGCGAACAAAACGCGGGTGGACTTCTGGTCCGCTGCCTCCCACGCCGTGCGGACATGATCCGCCATGAGCTTCACAAAAGTCGGGTGGCCGTAGAACTGCCAGAGCTTCGTGAACTCGAGCTCCGGGTGCTCCTCGCGCAGCTTCACAATGTCCTCGTCGTACTGGCGGCACGCCGAGTACCCGCCCCACGCGGAGGTAGCGAAAACAGCGACATTCTTGTGACCGTCGGCCGCAATCTGGTCGGCTGCGTCAGCCGCGTACGGGTGCCAGTTACGGTTGCCGAAGTAGACCGGCAGGTTCTCGCCGCGCTCGGCGATCTCCGCCTCAACATTGGCGATGATCTCGCGGTTCTGGCCGTTGATCGGGCTCACACCACCGAAATTGAAGTAGTGCTCGCCGACCTCAGCGAGGCGTTCGCGCGGAATACCGCGACCGCGGGTGACATTCTCCAGAAATGGAATGACCTCGTCTTCTCCCTCGGGGCCACCGAAGGACAAGACGAGGAGTGCATCGAAGTTGCTTTCAGACATAGGGCCATTCTAGTTCAGCGGCCCTACGCCCGGTATTAGATTAGGCGGACAGCCATCGGTGCCATTCCGCTGCGGCGGACTGCCGTCTTTTGCACGTTCATTCCGGTCTGCGGCGCTTCAAGCATCATGCCGTCGCCAAGGTAGATCGCGACGTGCTGGTTGCCGCCGTTGCCCCAGAACAGCAGGTCGCCGCGTTCAGCTTCATCGACCGGGATCTGGGTGCCGCGCTGGTACTGGTAGCCCGTGTAGTGCGGCAGCGAGATACCTGCACCGGAGAAGGCGTAGAGGACAAGGCCCGAGCAGTCGTAGCCGGCCTGACCGTTGTAGCCCTGGCCGTCAAGGCCCATCGTCGCGCCGTTCGCGTCGCCGCCGCCCCACACGTACGGGGTGCCGATCTGCGATTCAGCACGCGCGATGACCGCTTCGATCTGCTGCTCGCGGCTGCCATCGGAAGCCGATTTGTCGCCGCGCAGCTTGTTGGAGACTTCCTCCGCGTCGTCGACATCCGGGAGGACGTCTGCGACATTCGTGCCTTCTTCCTCGTCGGTTTCGGCCACGGACGCATCCGCGATTTCGCTTGACGACGGCGCCGCGATCCCCGACGCACCCGACTCCCCGTCCTCACTGTCGTACGGGTCTTCGAAGCTGGCGTGATCCGCCTGGGTCTCACCGACCGCCTTTGCAAAAGCGTCGAGCGCAGCCTGGACCGTATCCGGGTTGGCGAACTCTTCCAGGGACGGCGCTGACGACCCCGAGGAACTCAAGACGTCAGACGAACCAGCATCCGCAGTTCCGGCGTCTGCCGGCTCAGCTTCAGTGTTTGCCGACTCAGCGGAATCGACAGCTTCCTCCTTAGCCGGTGCCTCCGCGTCAGCGGATTCGGCGTCGGACTCGGCCTCGGTTTCGGACTCGGTCTCAGACTCAGATTCCGTCGCGGTTTCCGTTTCGGTGGCGGATTCCGACTCGGTCTGAGCATCGGCAGACTCTTCGGCTGCGGTCTCCGGAGCGTCGGTCGCAGGCGCGTCGGTCTCCGACTTGGTCGGCTGCTCGGTCGCGTCCGGGGTTTCAGTCTCCGGTGTGGGGGCAGTCTCCGGAGCGGTGCTCTCAGTACCGGCGGCCGCACCCTCTGCATCGTCGACGCCAATGCCCATGGCTGCTGCAGCTTCGGGGCGCTGCTCGGCGAGGTCGCTCTTAGCTTCCTCAAGCTCGGTGGAGACGGTGTCGCGCTCTGCGAGGAATGTATCCAGAGAACTCAGGGAGTCGTCGAGGGTCGTTCGTGCCTTCTCCTCGGCGTCCTCGGCAGCGGCAGCGCGGTCGTCAGCAAGCCTGCTGGCTTGACGTAGCGTCGACTCGTCGTTGGCGGCCTCGGTGCGCGCACGCTGCAGATCCTCGAGTGCGCGTTGCTTATCCTCAGACTCCTTGCGGAGGTAGGTCTTGCGGTCGAGGGAATCCTTTCGGGCGTCGGCGTCTGCATGGACGCTCGCCCCACCCGCGCCGCTGGAGCGGTACGAGGAGCGAGAGATCTGGTCGAGCTCACCTTGGGCGCGCTCGACCTCGGCCTGGGTGTCGTCGAGACGCTTGCGCGCTTCGGTGGCACCCTGACGGGCTTGCTCGGCATGCGACTGGGCGTCGTGCAGGTCGACGAGCGCCTGGTTGACGGCTTCGCGGAGCTTACCGATCTCACGGTTAATGCGGTCGATATCTACCTCGTGGCGAGAAATCTCCGAGACAATCGCCGTCAGGGGCGATTCTTGCGCGACAGCTTCCACGTGCGTCGTCGCCATAGACAACGTAGCCACGCAGGCGGCAGCCGGCACGAGGGTGCGGACACGGAATTTACTGGACAGGCGGGGCCGCGCAGTGCCGCGCGCGGAACGGACGGTGAAATCCACGGAGGTATTCCTCTCACCGCACACTTCATCAGCGGACCGCACCAAGGCATAGGTATGCCCGGGAAACGGACCGTGAATGGGCCAGGGTGTCAAGGCTGGCGTGCGGACGATTGAACGATCACGGATGAAAACCCGTGGGCTGATTCACCGCTACCTCCGCACTGACGTGACCCGTGATCCTTGGCGTGCTTCCCCACATGCCCGAATCTCTCGAGAGTTACGTCTGTGCTCAGATGTTGCAGCTATCAGCCCACGAGCTGACATGGAAACCATAGGCCACATAACAAGTCTGTTGCACACCCTTTACCAAATTTCACACGCGTCAAGGCGAATAACATGACTGTGAGATTTGCCCACGCTGGGGTTTTAGAGGTGAGGCACGTTACTGTGACATGCGACACATTGGCGCTGGGAATTATCACATTGCGGTCACAATGCCCGGCAGGCACGCCGAAGCTGCCTTTTCCTAGACCTTTAGGTCAACCGCCGAGCCTTGACGGATTAGTCGTTGCTTTTAGAGAAAAAGAAGGAGACTCCGGCCGCGACGGCGACTAGCACGAGAAGGGTTGCAGTGACCAACGCCCACGGAATAGTGAAGGCATCCGCCTCCGCGGCAAAAGCGCGGACACCGGCGGCATAATTCGGTTCAGAAATCAGGGCATATTGGCCCTTCTCCACTTGCGCACGGGTGAGACTGTCGCTCACCGCGGCGGTCGCCGCCGGAGAGCGGACAATCACTGTGTCGAATCCCGCTTCCGTCGCGGTCGCATCTTTGAGGTCCTGGGCGAGGTCCCGCAGAGCGCCTGCCGGCTGACCCGCTTGCCCGAGTACCACGATGCCTACTGACCCCGCCGGACCCGCCTCCCCCGCGTTCACATCCGCGACAGCTCCCAGCAGATCTGCCTCGAGCGCAAGGTTGGCGGGATTGTCGGTGTCGAAGGCAACGGCGTCGTCGATAAGCTGTGCTCTCAAGCTGTCGAAATTGGGCGCGCTGGGGTCCATGTCAAAAGAGCGTATCCGGCCGCCGGATTCGTGCGAGGTGGGCGCGCCGAGACCGGCCGGGGTAGCTGAAAGTCTGACAATAATAATTGTGTGCGACCAAATACCCCCGAACCAACGTGTGTGTCCTAACATTGACCTGTAGGGACCCTGATGGGTCACACACCTAGATTTTCAGTTGTTACAACGAGAAACGGAGCTCACGTGTCTGAAAGCAAGAACTCCTTCAACGCGAAGAAGACGCTCGAGGTCGGCGGTAAGTCCTACGACTATTACGCCCTCGATGCCGTCGAAGGCATGGAGAAACTGCCCTACTCCCTGAAGGTGCTCGGCGAGAACCTCTTGCGCACCGAAGACGGCAAGAACGTCACCGAGGAGCACATTAAGGCTATCGCTAACTGGGATCCCTCGGCTGAGCCGTCTGTGGAAATCCAGTTCACCCCGGCCCGCGTCCTCATGCAGGACTTCACCGGCGTGCCGTGCGTGGTCGACCTTGCAACCATGCGTGAGGCCGTGAGCACCCTCGGCGGCAACCCGGACCAGGTCAACCCGCTGAACCCGGCCGAGATGGTCATCGACCACTCCGTGATCATCGAGGCATTCGGCTCTACCGACGCCATCGACAAGAACGTCGAGATTGAGTACCAGCGCAACGAGGAGCGCTACCAGTTCCTGCGCTGGGGTGCAGAGAACTTCTCCAACTTCCGCGTCGTCCCGCCGGGAACCGGCATTGTCCACCAGGTCAACATCGAGTACCTCTCCCGCGTTGTCTTCGACAACGAGGGCCTGGCTTACCCGGACACCTGCATCGGCACCGACTCCCACACCACCATGGAAAACGGCCTGGGCATCCTGGGCTGGGGCGTCGGCGGCATCGAGGCTGAGGCCGCAATGCTGGGCCAGCCGGTTTCCATGCTCATCCCGCGTGTTGTGGGCTTCAAGCTCACCGGCGAGATCCCGACCGGCGTGACCGCAACCGACGTCGTGCTCACCATCACCGAGATGCTGCGCGAGCACGGCGTGGTGCAGAAGTTCGTCGAGTTCTACGGCAACGGCGTCAAGGAAATCCCTCTGGCAAACCGCGCCACCATCGGCAACATGTCCCCGGAGTTCGGCTCCACCTGTGCGATCTTCCCGATCGACGAGGAGACCATCAACTACCTGCACCTGACCGGCCGCTCCCAGGAGGACATCGACCGCGTCGAGGCATACGCCAAGGCACAGGGCATGTGGCTGGAGCAGGACGCAGAGGAGGCCGAGTACTCCGAGTACCTCGAACTGGACCTGTCCACCGTCGTTCCGTCCATCGCTGGCCCGAAGCGCCCGCAGGACCGCATCCTGCTGTCCGAGTCCAAGGACACCTTCCGCAAGCAGCTGCCGGACTACAACACCGCAGGCGAGGGCACTTCCGAGCCGGTTCGCGCCGAGAAGGTCGACGCTGTCTCCTACAACGAGTCCTGGGCAGCCAACGGCGAGTCCGCCGCTGAGGGTGCAGAGGGCCGCGCTTCCAAGCCGGTCATCGTCGAGTCCCCGAAGGGCGGCGAGTACACCCTGGACCACGGCTTCGTGGCCATCGCCGCTGTGACCTCCTGCACCAACACCTCCAACCCGTCCGTCATGGTCGGCGCTGCCCTGCTGGCACGCAAGGCCGCTGAGAAGGGCCTGAAGGCCAAGCCGTGGGTCAAGACCATCATGGCTCCGGGCTCCCAGGTCGTGGACGGCTACTACGAGCGCGCTGACCTGTGGAAGGACCTGGAGGCCGTCGGCTTCTACCTCTCCGGCTTCGGCTGCGCATCCTGCATCGGCAACTCCGGCCCGCTGCCGGCCGAGGTGTCCGACGCAGTCAACGAGTTCGACCTCACCGCAACCGCAGTCCTTTCCGGCAACCGCAACTTCGAGGGCCGCATCTCCCCGGACGTGAAGATGAACTACCTCGCGTCCCCGCTGCTCGTCATCGCCTACGCGATCGCCGGCACCATGGACTTCGACTTCGAGTCCCAGCCGCTCGGCCAGGACGCTGAGGGCAACGACGTCTTCCTGAAGGACGTCTGGCCGTCCCCGGAGGAGATCGAGGGCGTCATCGCCGACACGATCTCCCGCGAGATGTACGAGAAGGACTACGCGGACGTCTTCAAGGGCGACCAGCAGTGGCAGGCACTCGACGTTCCGGAGGGCAAGACCTTCTCCTGGAACGAGGACTCCACCTACATCCGCAAGGCTCCGTACTTCGACGGCATGCCGGATGAGCCGGAGGCAGTCGAGGACATCTCCGGTGCTCGCGTTCTGGCGAAGCTGGGCGACTCGGTCACCACCGACCACATCTCCCCTGCTTCCTCCATCAAGCCGGGCACCCCAGCGGCGAACTACCTGGACGACAACGGTGTCGCCCGCCACGACTACAACTCCTTCGGTTCCCGTCGCGGTAACCACGAGGTCATGGTCCGCGGTACCTTCGCCAACATCCGTCTCCGCAACCAGCTCGTCACCGATGCTGGCGGCTACACCCTGGACTTCACCCAAGAAGGCAACCCGCAGGCGTACATCTACGACGCTGCGCAGAACTACGCCGAGAAGAACATCCCGCTGGTCGTCCTGGCCGGCAAGGAGTACGGCACCGGTTCTTCCCGCGACTGGGCTGCAAAGGGCACCAACCTGCTCGGCGTCCGCGCCGTCATCACCGAGTCCTTCGAGCGCATCCACCGCTCGAACCTGATCGGTATGGGTGTTCTGCCGCTGCAGTTCCCGGAGGGTGAGTCCCACGAGTCCCTGGGCTTGGACGGCACCGAGACCTTCGACATCTCCGGCATCACCGCCTTCAACGAGGGCGACACCATTCCGGAGACCGTTCACGTCACGGCTACCAAGGAAGGCGGCGAGACCGTCGAGTTCGACGCCAAGGTCCGCGTGGACACCCCTGGTGAGGCTGAGTACTACCGCCACGGCGGCATTCTCCAGTACGTGCTGCGCCAGATGGTCAAGAACTAAGTTCTAGCCACTAAAGGCCGGATCCCCACGTGGGGTCCGGCCTTTAGCTTTGCGCATTTTCGCTTATCGACGACACCGCCGCGCGCCCCCAATTTCACTCCTACTAGACCAAGCGGTATAGAATTGCCGTCATGTCTCGTCTGCTCTTCCTTTCCCTGCGCGACGGCGCGATCGGCCCTGATGTGTCGATGGCCGAATACAACGACGTTCTCAACGCGACGGGTCTCATGCCTGAGCAGCTTGAGCGCCGCATGATCCCGGACGTGGACACCCCGCTCGGCAGCCTCGAAGGCTTCAGCGGCATCATCGTCGGCGGCAGCTCACTGAATATCACCAACGCGGAGTGGTCCCCGTGGCAGCGCCATATCGACGAGATCCTCGGAGAGGTCGTCGCCGGGCCGCTTCCGGTCTTCTTCGTCTGTTTCGGTCTGAGCTGGCTCACGCACCACCTGGGCGGCTCCGTGGCGCACACGCATCCGGAGGCGGCGGGGCCGACCGTCGTCAAGCTTCTGCCCGCTGCTGCACAGGATCCGCTGACTGCCGGGTTGCCCGCGGAATTCACCGCGCTGACTGGGCACACAGAAAACGCCGAATCGCTTCCGGCTGAGCTCGAATTGCTCGCCAGCGGCCCGACGTGTCCGGTGCAGATTGTCCGCTACGGCGACCATGTGTGGGCCACCCAATTCCACGCGGAGATGGACCATGGGGCGATGAAAGCCCGCATGGATTTCTTCTACGACTACGGGTACTTCCCCGCCGAGGAATACGACACGATCGTCGCCTCACTTCCCGGCGTGGACACCACGTACTCGAACGAGCTGCTGCGCCGTTTCACCGCGCACTGCGGCCTGAACTAGACCTCGCTGGCGGGTGTGCCGCCGTCCTCGAAATCGAACGGGTTCGGATCGAGGCCACCGCGATCGACAGCCTCCACGATCACCTGGGCGACGAGCTCACGCGACGTCGTCGACTCCGCGTTGCGCAGCTCGGTGAGCACATTGAGCCCCCTCGCCGGTTCATCTGTCAGGCGCGTCGGGCCCAGGATCGTGTACGGCAGTTCCGAAGCAAGCAGACGCTTATCGACGGCCTTCTTCGACTCCACATACGCGTACCACGATCCACCGTCGTCCTCCGTGGTCGCCTCGGATGCACCCGCGTAGGAGACCATGATGAAGTGCGGCGCGAACTCGCCGAGTTCCTCGAGGGCGTCCACGGCCTTCAAGGCTGCGTCGCGGTCCACTGCGTAGGTGCGTTCCGCGCTGCCGCCGCCGGCACCTGCGGACCACACGACGGTGTCGAACGGAGTGATCAGGCGCGCCCAACCCTCTTCGTCCAAGGCGGTGAGGTCTTGGATGATCACGGCTGCGCCGGCGTCGATAAGCGCCTGCGCGTGGTCCGGATTGCGCACGAGCGCCACGACCTTGTGCCCCGACTCGGTAAGCAGCGGAACCGTGTGCTTGGACACGTTGCCGCCCGCGCCGAGGACGAGGACGAACTTGCTTACTTCTTGCGTGTTTTCTTCAGTGCTCATGTCGCCCACCGTAGCCCTGAATCCCGAACGCTGTCGTCGCCCAAGCGCGCCGTAGGATAGGACGCATGTACGCCATCATCACCACCACCGGGCCGGACCGCGTCGGCATTATCGCCGGCGTCTCGCAGGCCGTTGCCGATCATCAGCTCAACATCGTCGACGTCTCCCAGACCATCATGGACGACTTCTTCACCATGATTCTGCGTGCGGAGCTGCCGACCGACGACTTCGATCTCGCGGGCCTCCAGGACACGATGGCCGAGCTCGGTAAGACGCTCGGCGTGGATATCCGCGTCCAGTCCGAAGCGCTGTTCACCGCCATGAACGAGGTCTAAGCGGCGATGGCGAACCAACTCAATTTCAAAGCCGCCAGCATCGTCGACGTCATCTCGATGATCGAGGACTACCGCCTCGACATTCGCACCGTGACGATGGGCATCTCGCTCATCGGATGCACGCGCGCCACGATGGAGGCGACCGCGGAAGCAGTCTACGACCGCGTGACCACGCGAGCCGCCCGCCTCGTGGAAGTCTGCGAGGGAATCGAGCACGAACTCGGTATCCCGATCGTGAATAAGCGCGTTTCCGTCTCCCCGATCTCACTCGTCGCTGCTGGTGTGGATGGCAATCCCGCCGACATTGCCCGCGCCCTCGACCGCGCGGCGACCGAGCTGGGCGTGAACTTCATCGGCGGCTACTCCGCTCTCGTGGAAAAGGGCGCGACCGAGGCTGATTCACGCCTCATCCACTCCATTCCCGAAGCACTGTCTGAAACGAGCTTCGTCTGCGGTTCCGTCAACGTCGCGTCGTCGCGCGCCGGCATCAATATGGACGCGGTGAAGACGATGGGCAAGGTGATCAAGGATGCGGCAGCCCGCACGGCCGACGAGTCTTCCATCGCATGCGCCAAGCTCGTTGTCTTCGCCAACGCCGTCGGCGACAACCCGTTCATGGCAGGAGCATTCCACGGCATCGAGGAACCGGACACTGTGGTGTCGGTGGGTGTCTCGGGCCCGGGCGTGGTGGACCGCGCCATCACGCCCCTTGCTGGGAAGAGCCTCAACGAAGTCGCCGAAGAAATCAAGAAGGCCGCCTTCAAGATCACCCGCGCCGGTCAGCTCGTTGGCAACCTCGCTGCGGAACGGCTCGGCGTCCCCTTCGGCATCGTCGACCTCTCCCTCGCCCCCACCGCGGAGGTCGGCGATTCCGTCGCCCACATCCTCGAGCACATGGGGCTCGGCCAAGTGGGCACGCACGGCACGACTGCCGCGCTCGCATTGCTTAACGACGCCGTCAAAAAAGGCGGCATGATGGCCTGCTCCCGCGTCGGCGGCCTCTCCGGTTCCTTCATCCCTGTCTCCGAAGATCAGGGCATGATCGACGCGGTCCGTTCGGGCGCCATTTCACTGGACAAGCTCGAGGCGATGACATCGATCTGCTCCGTCGGCTTCGACATGATCGCCATTCCCGGCGACACTTCTGCCGCGTCCATCGCGGGCATGATAGCCGACGAAGCCGCCATCGGTGTCATGAACCACAAGACCACCGCCGCCCGCCTCATTCCTGTGCCGGGCACAAAGCCCGGCGATGAGGTGAACTTCGGTGGTCTTCTCGGATACGCCCCGGTCATTCCGGTTAGCGAGGTGTTCAACGCGCCATTCATCGAGCGCGGCGGATTCATTCCCGCGCCGGTTCACGGGTTCCGTAATTAGCGGTACACCTCGCGGCGGTGAGCGGCCCGCAGAACAACCACGACAAGGCGATCATCGTGAACGCGGTAAATGATGCGATAGTCGCCAACCCGAATGCGCCTCTCTCCGTCACCACCGCTCAATTTGATTGAGCCGACGGGCCGAGGTTCGTGAGATAGCTCCTCGATCGCGGTGACAATTCGTCGTGCAATCGATTTGTCGGTCTTTTTCAGTGCTTTAAGCACGGCTCTCTCATAGAAAATTTCGTATTGAGGAGCCATAGCTTCCTAAAGTCCTAGCTCACGGAGCACTTCTGCGTGTGGCACCAAGTCGCCCTTAGCTTGCCGCGCGGCTGCCAGATCAAGCTGGTCTTCGAGTGCCTCCATCGCCCTATCGAAGAGCTCCGGAGAAACAAGCACCGCTCGGCGCTGAGCGCCCCGCGACATGATTAAGACCGGTTCCCGCTGAGCTTCAGCGATGAACCGGCTCTGATTCGCGCGAAATTCGGAAAGCGATGCTGTGGTCATGCCCCAGATGATACATCTTGTACAAGTCGTGGCATAGTAGATGAACGCTGCCGCGCGCCCTAAGGGCGTTTCAACTTCAGTTTTGGGGTGCAGCTACTACTTCTTCGCCTTCGCGTCGCCGCGCTTTTTGCCGACGATGAAGTAGCTCGCCCAGCCGAAGGTGTTCACTGCGCCGATGAAGGTGGTCCAGAACCACTTCGGGCCGCGCAGGTTCTTCGAGTCGGTGCGGGCGAGATCCCACAAAGCGATGCCCTTCGCGACAGTGTCGATCGCGCCGAAGATACCGGCGATGGTCTTCTCTTCCTTGCTGAGGGACTTCCAGGCTTCAAGTACTGAATCAATCGGGTTCATGCCCCTCATCTTATTCCTATTTAGGCGAGCTCGACGATCTCCATGTACTCGTCGCTCCAGATGTCCTCGTCGCCTTCCGGCATGATGATCACGCGCTCCGGCTCAAGGGCGCGGACCGCTCCAGGGTCGTGGGTGACGAGGACGACGGCACCTGTGTAGGTCTTCAGGGCATCGAGGACCTGCTCGCGGGATTGGGGGTCGAGGTTGTTGGTGGGCTCGTCGAGAAGCAGTACGTTGGCTCGGGAGGAGACGAGCGTAGCCAGGGCTAGTCGCGTCTTCTCGCCGCCGGAGAGCGTTCCGGCGGGTTGTTCCAGCTTGTCGCCGGAGAACATGAACGCGCCGAGCAGGCCGCGCAAGTCCTGCTGGCCGGCGTCGGGGCACGCCTCGATCGTGTTTTCCCACACGGTCTTGTCGCCGTCAATCGTGTCGTGCTCCTGCGCGAAATAACCGATCTTGAGGCCGTGGCCGCTGACGAGGCCGCCCTCACCATCGGTGCGTTCGACACCAGCGAGGAGCTTGAGCAGGGTCGTCTTGCCCGCGCCGTTGGTGCCCAGCACGACCACGCGCGAGCCCTTGTCGATCGCGAGATCGACGCCGGCGAAGACCTCGAGCGAGCCGTACATCTTGGTCAGACCTTTGCCGAATAGCGGGGTCTTTCCGCACGGCGCGGGCTCCGGGAAGCTAATCGACGCCACCTTGTCCGCCACCCGGACCTCGTCCAGCTCGTTCATCATGCGGTCGGCGCGGGCGAGCATCTGTTTGGCGGCCGCTGCCTTGGTGGCCTTGGCGCCGAGCTTGGCGGCCTGTTTCTGCAGCGCGGACGCCTTTTTCTCCGCGTTAGCGCGCTCGCGGCGGCGGCGCGCCTCGTCTTCGGCGCGGGCATCCTTGTATTTGGAAAAGCCCATGTTGTACACGTCGGCTTCGCCGCGGACGGCGTCGAGAAACCAGACCTTATTGCACACCTGGTCCAGCAACTCGACGTCGTGGGAGATCATGATGAGCCCGCCCTCGTGCTTGGACAAGAAATCACGCAGCCACGTGATGGAATCGGCGTCGAGGTGGTTGGTGGGCTCGTCGAGAAGCAACGTCGTCGTGGACTTGCCCGCGCCATCGTTGGCGGCGAAGAGAATTTGCGCGAGCTCAACACGACGACGCTGGCCGCCGGAAAGCGTTTTGAGCTGCTGGTCGAGGATGCGGTCCGGCAGACCCAGGTTGTCACAAATCTGGGCTGCTTCGGCATCTGCCTCATAACCACCGAGGGCTTGGAAGCGCTCCTCGAGACGGGAGTATTTCGAGATCGCGGCGTCGCGCTTGGCCCCGTCCTCGACCTCCATAATCTCCTGCTGACGTTCCATAGAGGAACGGAGCTGGTCGAGCCCGCGGGCCGAGAGCACACGGTCGCGCGCAGTCTGCTCAATATTTCCCTCGCGGGAATCCTGTGGCAGGTAGCCAATCTCACCGGAGCGTGTCACCGACCCGCCGTACGGCTCGGTCTCCCCCGACAGGATGCGCATCGTGGTCGTTTTGCCAGCACCGTTGCGGCCGACGAGCCCGATGCGGTCGCCGGGCTGCACGCGTAGGTGCTGGCCGGGCGCGTTGAGCAAGGTACGCGCACCGACGCGGACTTCAAGGTCGTTGGTGACAATCACAACGGGTCAGTGTACCGCTGCGGACGCTTCGGCTACTAAGCGGTCATTGCGCCAAACCGAAAGCTACGAGAAGCGCCGAGTTGATCTTACGGAGTGTCTGAGGAGTAACCGCCCCGCCGAAACGCGGCTCATCATCCAGGTAGATCGTTTCAATATCGTCGCAAATGACAGAACCCACCAAGGGATCGCCTGCCCCAAGTTCCACAATGCTCGGCAACGGTGGTTTCGGTGTTGTTGTCACGCGCGCAACGAGCGCACTCCCCAAGGCCCGATTACGCGAATTATTCGACACCACAACCCATGGCTTGTCCCCGTACCCCAGATCGAGCCAGTAGATCTGCCCCCGCAGGAAAGCCATCGTTAATCCTGACCCCGTTTATCGGACCGAAGTTGCCGGCGGGCTCGGGATGCGTTCTTATACAAGGCGTCTTCCTCCAGAAGCTGCTGGGCATACGCTTCATACGCGGAATCTAGAGCCTTTTCCCTTACTGAGCGAGCTCCTAGTGCTACGAGCTCGGCAATCGCCTGGGACTCTGACAGGTTGGCAGGCATCTGTCCACGAGCATCCTCCAGGTACTTGCGCTCGGGACTGCTGGGCTCGCGCAAGCGCTGCACAATATCCAGATCCTCCGGTGTCAGCGCCACTGATTTTCGGGTCGCGGAAGCAGTCATGCCTTGAGCATAAAGAAGCGCTTCACCCGATGCAACAGATTTTGCAGCACCTTGTGAAGCGCAAGCGCGAAAATTTTAGACCGCGAAGCCGAGTGCGCGCAGCTGCTCGCGACCTTCCTCGGTGATCATGTGCGGGCCCCACGGCGGCATCCAGACCCAATTCAGGGTGATCGCGTCGACAGCGCCGGAGCCGACTGCGGCCTGCTCGGCCTGCTCCTCAATGACGTCGGTCAGAGGGCATGCCGGAGAAGTCAGCGTCATGTTGATCACGGCGCGTTTCTTGTCGGCTTCTTCTTCGATCCAGATGTCGTAAACGAGGCCGAGATCGACGACGTTGATGCCGAGCTCCGGGTCGATCACGTCGTGGAGGTATTCAGCGACGTCAGCGGCGAGCTGGATCTGCTCTTCGGTCTGCTCGGGGCGCTCGCCTGGGCCGCCAAAACTCGAGCTGGAGGTGTCTGCTTCGTTCGGGGTGGTCATTATCCGGTCACTCCTTGTTCTGATTGTTTTCAAGCTCGGTAATCGCGTCGCTGGTGGCGGCCTGGAAGGCCTTCCAACCGAGCAGCGCGCACTTGACGCGGGCGGGGAATTTGGCCACGCCAGAGAAGGCGATACCGTCGCCGATCAGGCCAGCGTCGCCCTCCTTCTCGCCCTTCGAGGTGATCATCTCTTCAAAAGCGTCGAGCTTCTTCATCGCCTCAGCAACCGGCAGGCCGATCACTTCCTCGGTGAGCACGCTTGTCGACGCCTGCGAGATCGAGCACCCCTCCGCCTCATACGAGATGTCCTCGACAGTGTTGCCGTCCTCGGACAAGTGCACCCGGAGGGTGAGCTCATCACCGCAGGACGGGTTGACGTGGTGCACCTCGGCCTCGTACGGGTCACGCAGGCCCGCGTTCTGCGGGTTCTTGTAGTGGTCGAGGATGACCTCTTGGTACATGGACTCTAGGTTCATACTCTTCTTTCTACCTTGGCTTTCTGCCGTCTAACAGTTCTGGTGTCTTACACGTGCAACGGGATTAGGCGCCGAAGAATTCCTGGGCGGCGCGGATGCCGTCGATAAGCGCGTCGATTTCTTCTGTGGTGTTGTACAGGTAGAAGCTCGCGCGGGCGGTGGACTGCGCGTCAAGGCCGCGGTGTGCGGGCCATGCGCAGTGGTGACCGACGCGGATGCACACGCCCTTGGAGTCCAGGACTTGGCCGAGGTCGTGCGGGTGAATGCCGTCGACAACGAACGAGATCGCGCCGCCGCGGGACTCCGCAGTCTCAGGACCGATGATGCGCAGGCCATCGATCTCCTGCATACGCTCGAGCGCGTAGGAAGTGAGTTTGTGCTCGTGCGCGGCGATCTTGTCCATGCCGATCTCGCCCAGGAATTCGACAGCCGCACCGAGTCCGACGACCTGGCTGGTCATCTGGGTGCCTGCCTCGAAGCGCTGCGGTGCGGGCGCGAAGGTGGAGCCTTCCATCTTCACCACTTCGATCATGGAACCACCGGTGAGGAAAGGCGGGAGCGCGTCGAGAAGCGTGCCCTTGCCGTACACGACGCCGACACCGGACGGCCCGCACATCTTATGGCCGGAGAACGCCGCGAAATCGACGTCGAGCGCGTGGAAGTCGACCGGCTGGTGCGGCACGGACTGGCACGCGTCGAGCACCGTGACCGCGCCGACGGCCTTTGCGCGGCGGACGATCTCGGCAACATCCGGGATTGCGCCCGTGACGTTGGACTGGTGCGTGAAGGCGACGACCTTGACAGTGTCGTCGAGCTCGAGCGAGTCGAGGTCAATGCGACCGTCGTCGGTCATGGCGTACCACTTCAGCGTGGCACCGGTGCGGCGGGCGAGCTCCTGCCACGGAACGAGGTTCGCGTGGTGCTCCAATTCGGTGATCACGATGGTGTCGCCTTCGCGGACCTGGAGGTCGCCGGCGCGGTCGTCGCCAAGCGTGTAAGCGACGAGGTTCAGCGCCTCGGTGGCGTTTTTAGTGAACGCGATCTCATGCCCCTCGGCTCCCAGGAAGCGGGCGATCGACTCGCGCGCAGATTCGTAAGCGTCGGTCGCTTCCTCCGCGAGCTGGTACGCGCCACGATGGACGGGCGCGAAGGTGTTCAGCACGAATTCTTCCTCCGCGCGCCACACGCGCTCCGGTCGTTGCGATGTCGCACCGGAGTCGAGGTACACCAAAGGCGTGTCCTCGCGCACGGTGCGGGAAAGGATCGGAAACTCCGCGCGGATCGCATCAAGGTTCAATGTTCCGTCGGTGTTCACGTACTGGGTCATGAGCTCGGTTCTGTCTCGTTGGTGGATTGGGGAAAGAAAAACGGCCGGCGTATTGGTGAGGCCGGCCGTTTCGGAAGGTTTAGACGAATGCGTCGTAGCCCTCAGCCTCGAGCTTCTCAGCCAGCTCGAAGCCACCGGAGTGCTTGATCACGCCATCAGCGAAGATGTGCACGTGATCCGGCTTCACGTAGTTCAGGATGCGCTGGTAGTGGGTGATCATGAGGATGCCGCCGTCGGTCTCGTCCTGGTAGCGGTTGATGCCCTCGGAGACGATGCGCAGCGCGTCGACGTCGAGGCCGGAGTCGGTCTCGTCCATGACCGCGAACTTCGGCTTCATCAGGGACAGCTGCATGACCTCGTGACGCTTCTTCTCGCCGCCGGAGAAGCCCTCGTTGACAGCGCGCTCGCTGAACGACGGGTCGATCTTCAGGTCGTCGCGGGCCTGGTTCAGCTCCTGGACCCACTCACGCAGCTTCGGTGCCTCGCCGCGGACGGCGGTGACAGCGGAGCGCATGAAGTTGGACGAGGACACGCCCGGGACCTCGACCGGGTACTGCATGGCCAAAAAGAGGCCGGCACGTGCGCGCTCGTCGACTTCCATCTCGAGAATGTTCTCGCCGTCGAGCAGCACCTCGCCCTCAGTCACCTCGTAGGACGGGTGACCGGACAGAGTGTAGGCCAGCGTGGACTTGCCGGAGCCGTTCGGGCCCATGATGGCGTGGGTCTCGCCGGAGTTGATGGTCAGGTTGACGCCCTTGAGGATCGGGGTGGGATCCTGGCCTTCCTCAAGCGGGAGAACCGAGGCGTGGAGGTTCTTGATTTCCAGGGTAGACATAGAACTCTTTTCTCTTTCGTTTTAAAAGGGTGTTGCCTTGGCCGTGGCCTTACAGGTTGACCTGCTCGAGCTCGCCGGACACACGGTTGATCAGCTCGTCGCGCACGGACTCGACCGGGATGCGGTTGAGCACCTCGTTGAAGAAGCCGCGGACGATGAGGCGGCGTGCCTCGCCGTCGGGAATGCCGCGGGACTTGAGGTAGAACAGCTGCTCCTCATCGAAGCGGCCGACGGTGGCGGCGTGGCCAGCACCCGGGATGTCGCCGGTCTCGATCTCGAGGTTCGGGATCGCGTCTGCGCGGGCACCATCGGTGAGCACGATATTGCGGTTGGCCTCGTAGGTCTCCGTGCCGGAGGCGTTGGAGCGGATCAGCACGTCGCCGACCCAGCATGTACGCGCGTCGGGAAGCTTGGAGTCCTTGTCGCCCTGGAGCGCACCCTTGTAGAGCACGTTGGAGCGGCAGTACGGGTGGTTGTGGTCCACCAACAGGCGGTTCTCGATGTACTGGCCGTCGTCGGCGTAGTACACACCGGTCAGCTCGACATCGCCGCCGGAACCGGCGTACTTGACGCGCGGGGTGTTGCGGACGACTTCGCCGCCGAAGGTGGCCACGGTGTGGCGCAGGACGGCGTCGCGGCCCACCACGATGCTCTGGGCACCGACGTGGACGGCATCATTTTCCCACTCCTCGTCGACGATGACGTTGACGTGAGCGTTATCGCCGATCACGAAGTTGACGTTGTCGGCGTGGGTGCCGGAGCCTTCGTACTGGACGATGACGGTGGCGCGGGCGTTCTCCCCTGCCTCGACGTGGACGCCGGCGAAGGTGGTGTTGTCCAGGCCAGCACCGGTGGTGGTGATGACCACGGGCTCAGCCAGATCGGCATTCGCCGGGATCGACACCACGGTCACGTGCGGCATGGAGGACCATGCCTGCGCGGCGATGCGGTCGGTGGGGGCGGTGACGGCCTTCAGGCGTTCGTCGTCACGCGAAACCTCTTCAACCGTGACCTCGGAAGACGACTGAACTTCCACTTTCGCCTCCGTTTGCGGAGCGAATTTGCCGTTGTGCAGCCCACGCAGACGGCGCAGGGACACGAAGCGCCAGACCTCGTCGCGGCCCTGCGGGACCTCGAAGTCGTTGACGTCGTAGGAAGCGAACAGGTCGCCCTTATTGTCGTGGAAGGTCGCGTTACCCACGCGCTCCTTCTTAGCTACGGTCTCGGTCAATTAACCCACCGATCCTTCCATCTGCAGTTCAATGAGGCGGTTGAGCTCGAGCGCGTACTCCATCGGGAGCTCCTTCGCGATCGGCTCGATGAAGCCGCGGACGATCATCGCCATCGCGTCTTCTTCGGAGATGCCGCGGGACATGAGGTAGAACAGCTGCTCCTCGCTCACCTTCGACACCTTCGCCTCGTGGCCCAGGGTCACGTGGTCGTTGCGGATGTCGTTGTACGGGTAGGTGTCCGTGCGGGAAATATTGTCCACCAGGAGTGCGTCACACTCGATATTGGAGGTGGAGTTCTTCGCGTTGGCGTTGATCTGCACCAGGCCGCGGTAAGCGGCGCGGCCGCCGTTGCGGGAGACCGACTTGGACACGATGTTGGAGGAGGTGTTCGGCGCCATGTGGACGACCTTCGCACCGGTGTCCTGGGTCTGGCCTTCGCCACAGAACTGGGCGGAGAGAACCTCGCCGCGGGCGTTCGGGCCCGTCATCCAGACAGCCGGGTACTTCATGTTCACCTTGGAGCCGATATTGCCGTCGACCCACTCCATCGTGGCGCCTTCCTCGGCGCGGGCACGCTGGGTGACCAGGTTGTACACGTTGTTGGACCAGTTCTGGATCGTGGTGTAGCGGCAGCGCGCGTTCTTCTTCACGATGATCTCGACCACTGCGGCGTGCAGCGAGTCGGACTGGTAGATCGGCGCGGTGCAGCCCTCGACGTAGTGGACGTAAGCGTCCTCGTCGACGACGATGAGGGTGCGCTCGAACTGACCCATGTTCTCGGTGTTGATGCGGAAGTAGGCCTGCAGCGGGATCTCCACGTGGACGCCCTTGGGGACGTAGATGAAGGAACCGCCGGACCACACGGCCGCGTTCAGAGCGGAGAACTTGTTGTCGCCAGCCGGAACGACGGAACCGAAGTACTCCTTGAACAGCTCCGGGTACTCGCGCAGACCGGTGTCGGTGTCGACGAAGATGACGCCCTGCTCCTCAAGGTCCTCGCGGATCTTGTGGTAGACGACCTCGGACTCGTACTGGGCGGCGACACCAGCGACGAGGCGCTGCTTCTCAGCTTCCGGGATGCCCAGCTTGTCGTAGGTGTTCTTGATGTCTTCCGGCAGGTCTTCCCAGCTCGTCGCCTGCTGCTCAGTGGAGCGGACGAAGTACTTGATCTGGTCGAAGTCGATGCCGGACAGGTCCGGGCCCCAGTTCGGCAGGGGCTTCTTGTCGTAGATGTCCAGTGCCTTCAGGCGCTGCTCGAGCATCCACTCCGGCTCATTCTTAGCCGCAGAGATCTCGCGCACGACATCTTCGTCGAGACCGCGGCGGGCAGCGGAACCTGCTTCGTCGGAGTCGTGCCAGCCGTAGTTGTACGGCCCCATGGACTCAATGATCTCGTCGTCATTCATCGGCTTTTCCAGGCCGGGTGCGGGAGTCGTACTAGTCATCGTCTCCGCTCCTTTCGCATTGTTTGTCCTCCAGCTTGGTGCTCCTTGCGAGACTGATGTGCGCGGTGCACACCCCGTCACCGTTTGCAATCAGGGCCAACGGTGCGACGGTGGAACCTACCAGTTCCGCAATTAACTCGTGCTCAGCCTCACAGATTTCCGGGTATTCGGCCGCGACGGCGTGTACCGGGCAGTGGTGCTGACACAGTTGCAGACCCGAGCCTACGTGGTTCGTTTCAGCGGCGTAGCCGTGGGCTGCGAATGCGTCCGCGACCTCGGTTGCGGCGTGCGCCACACCTTCCGCATCGTGGGCTTTTCGCTTATCGACGCTGCCCGCCACCCCCAACATCCGCTCCGCCCGCTTACGCGCGAGCTTCTTCACGGCTTCGCGGCCGCCGAGTTCTTCCACTTCGGCGAAGGCGGCGAGTGCGAGCTCGTCGTAGCCGTTGCCGAAGCGGTCTCGACCGCTGTCCGTGAGACGGTAATGCTGGGCGGGGCGACCGCGCGTTGGTTTGCCCGTCGGCGATTGCGCCGGGGCTTCACACGCTTCCACCAGCTCGGAATCGAGCAACTTGTCTATGTGCCGGCGTACACCGGCAGGCGAGAGACCCACTTGCTCCGCGAGGTGCGCAGCCGTGGAAGGACCGGACCGCAGCATGCAGTTCATGATGCGCATGCGGGTCTGACCTTCAGTCGACCGTTGCGCGCGTGTTCCTGCACCCGTCATGGTTTCGCGGTCCGCTCCTTTCTTCCTCTCGACCTTTAGACAACACTAGTGTGCTCTAAATTCCGGCCTACTTCAAGGTGTGTTGTGTGACTGGTATTGCACGGTCATACGCCCTGTGACGGGCGCTGCACTGGCAGTGTCGTCTGGGCCGTTTAGTACACTGCGTGTGTGAATTCGGTGCCCCGCTCCAACGAAGCGACGAAAGCAAGCCCAGGTGGTCCCACCCGCCGAGCTTTCGGGCGCCGCAAGCATTCGCCCGTCTGGTTCATCACGCGTGAGCTACCGCGCTTCGGTCGCCCTGGTTCACGCTCCGCCGAGCTTCACGACGGGCACCCGGACACCCCCTCCCCCTCACC
>ERZ1031113.165-NODE-165-length-23123-cov-8.162043_pt1 | contig 23123 bp, 21 predicted proteins | sample MGYA00518225_ERZ1031113 | MGnify/ENA primary metagenome ERZ1031113 (study PRJEB33718, sample SAMN03159751) | human skin metagenome | collected 2014-05-20 | study: EMG produced TPA metagenomics assembly of the PRJNA266117 data set (Human skin bacterial metagenome...
CGAGATGCTCAGGAGTCTCGTGGGCTCGGAGATGTGTATAAGAGACAGCTCATGGGCGAGCCGAGCCTCCTGCTTGCCGACGAGCCCACTGCCGCCCTCGACACCAACCGCTCCCAGGAGATCATCAAGCTCCTGCGCAATGTCACCGAGGAACTTGGCCCGGCCTGTCTCATCGTCACCCACGAGACCGAGCTGATCGAGCACGGCGACCGCGTCATCGAGGTCTCCGACGGCCACGTCACCGAGGGCTAGGCGGGCGCGCTAGGCGTTGTTCGGTGAGTCCAGTGGATTCTCCCAGGATCACTGTGCGTTTTCCTCGCGGTCGAGCATGTCGAGGACTTCGCCGATTTTTGTGCAGTCCACTTTCATTCCCATTGGGTAGGTGACCTGCACAAATTCGTCACGCTTTGGGGGGGCTGTTTCAGGCCAGCTCGAGCGAGGCCATGCGGAGTCCCTTCTTCCGCAATAACTGTAGGGGCGCCCGCCCGCGCTGTCATTGGGGAGAACTCCCCACGACGGAGCGGGACTAGAGCGTCACCCCGCTGAGACGAACATCGATGAGTTCATTGAGGACGCCATCGGCTTCTTGAGCGAGTGCGTCGTTTCCGTCAGGCTGCGCCCACTCGGCAAACTCGATCGGAATGTTCTCAAGAATTGCTTGGCGGGCGTGGCCGTCCGGCCCGTCCTCGACGAGTTCCTTGACGACCTCGGGACGACGCTCCACCCACTCAGCCAACCGACGATCGAGTTCGGGAATCCAGTCTGACCACGGCTCGGACTTCGCGAGTTCAGCAAGTCGCCCCGTCAATGGCGCCTCGGTGTTGAGCTTCGGATGCACCGTCGAACTCTCACGCGGCAGCCAGTCAGGCCAGTGCTGCTCGTCTCGCGGATACCATCCGCCCTTCATTTCATCGCGCCACGTGTCGTCGCTCGGCCGGATATCTGCAGCCGACGCCGGCGGCTCGAACGGCGCTCCGGGATGATCGCCCCAGTACGCACGCGTCGAATGCTCGCGTGTAAAGGTCATGCTGTGGCCGTCAAACTCACCCTGCAACAGAATCCACGCCCCCTTGCCGGGCCCTGATTCACGCCACCGAGCCTTGCTCGCAGCGCTCCGAAGCGCGGGCTTCACACGCTCCTGATGTTCGGTGCCGTCCGCGTCTGTCCACCATTGACGGCTCCAGACGACCGAGTTGCAGAGCGACAAGACACATCGCGCGGAGCTCGCCTCTGCTGGCAACGCTTCACGCCACAGTTCAGCAAACACGGCGTCATTGGCGCGCGGATCCTCGTTGACGTCCACATCGTTTACGCTATCACCTGTGGTGACGCAGCTCAATGGCCATTTTATGGCGGACGGCTACTGGCACTCGGGGCACCAGTACAGCTTTCGGCCCTCGAGCACCTTCGTCTCGATGGGGGTGCCGCACACATAGCAGGGGTCGGTGGCGCGGCGGTAGACGTAGACCTCGCCGCCGTGGTCGTCCTTACGGGGTGGGCGGTCCATCGCCTCGGGCGTGTGCTCGGGGCGGACGGTGTCGATGCGGCCGTGGTCGACACCGTAAGCCATCAGCTCGGCCAGGTCGGTCCAGATCGTGTCGAATTGGGCGCGGTTCAGCTGTTTGCCGGGCAGAGCAGGGTCGATCCCCTGCCGGAACAGCACCTCCGCGCGGTAAATATTGCCCACGCCGGCGAAGAGCTTCTGGTCCATCAGCATCGAACCGATGGTGCGCTTCGAACGGTGGACGCGTTCCCACAGGGCCTCAGGCGGGTCTAGCTCGACAATCGGATCGAAGCCGGACTTATCGACGATCGCAGCCGCCTCCCCCGGCGTCATCAGCTCGCATTTCTGCGGGCCGCGCAGGTTGGCGGCTGTCTTTCCGTTGGAGATGTGCAGCCGCATTTGGCCCCACTCATCGGTGGCGGGCTCGAAGCGCAAAGAACCGATCAGACCGAGGTGGATATAGATCGTGTGCTCGGGTGCGTCCAGTTCATGCCCGAAGGAGATGAACAGGTGCTTGCCGTGGGCGGAGGCTTCGAGGAGACGCGTGCCGTCGATAAGCGATGCTTCTGTTGCGAATCTCCCCTGTGGGCTGGTCACCTCCACCGGGCCCGAGCGGAAGTCCGCGTTGAGCGTGCGAGCGAGGCGGTGGAGAACGTGACCTTCAGGCATTTAGCCGATTCTACTTGGGCTCGACCGGGGACTGCGAGACGACGACACCGTCGGAATCGGCGTAGACGTACTCGCCCGGCACGAAGTCGATGCCGCCCAGACGGAGCACGATATTCTCCTTGCCCACGCCGTCCTTCGCGGACTTGCGCGGGTTGGAGCCCAGCGCCTTGCAGCCGAAGTTCATCTTGGCCACCTCGGCCGAATCGCGGATCGGGCCGTTGATGATCACGCCGGCCCAGCCGTTCTTCACGCCCGCTTCCGCGATCATGTCGCCCATGAGCGCGGTGTGCATGCTGGCGTGGCCGTCGACGACGAGCACCTTGCCCTCGCCCGGCGAGTTCAGCGTCTTCTTCACAAGGCCGTTGTCCTGGAAGCAGGAAATGGTGTGGATCTCGCCGCAGAAATCGACGGTGCCGCCGAAATTGCGGAACTGGATATCGCAGCTGCGCACCTCCGTGTCGTGGATATCGGCGATGTCGGCGGTGGGGATGAACTGAATGTCGGCCATGAGGGTGCTCTTTCGGTTCTACGGTGGTTGACGAGTTCCGAGTTTACGCACTAGAACTAGGGCGAGTTAGTCGAATTCGCCCCCTATTTGATGGACGGGCTGGCCGTTTAGCGCCACGCTGCGCGCATTATTTCTTCATCGGAGAGATCAGCGTGGACACGGGCGGTGCGGGCACAATCTTCCGCGGTGATCTTCCTACGCGGAGCTGGCTCTACAGCGTCTTCGATCTTGCGACGCAGGTATTCGTTCCTAGACAGCCCAAGCTCGGCAGCTTCAGAATCCAGTCGTTTCACGGCAGTGTCCGATATGCCCCGGATCAGAATGTCCATGATCGCCTCCCTGGTGTCTGATATCACGATATCACTCCTAAGGCGACGAAAAACCCGCACTGCGCGGTGACAGTGCGGGTTTGATCAGTTCAAGCTAGTGCTTAGAACTGGCCCTCCTCGGTGGAGCCCTTCAGGGCGGTGGTGGAGGAGTTCGGGTCGACGGTGGTGGCGACGCGGTCGAAGTAGCCGGCGCCGACCTCGCGCTGGTGCTTCACAGCGGTGAAGCCGCGCTCGGAAGCAGCCTGGAACTCGCGGTTCTGCAGGTCGACGAATGCCGGCATGCCCTCGCGAGCGTAGCCGTGAGCCAGGTCGAACATGGAGTAGTTCAGGGCGTGGAAGCCAGCCAGGGTGATGAACTGGAACACGAAGCCCATCTTGCCCAGCTCCTTCTGGAACTTGGCGATCTCTTCCTCGTCCAGGTGGGAGGACCAGTTGAAGGACGGGGAGCAGTTGTAGGCCAGGAGCTGGTCCGGGAACTCTTCGCGGACACCCTCGGCGAACTTCTTGGCCAGCTCGAGGTCCGGAGTACCGGTCTCCATCCAGATCAGGTCGGCGTACGGAGCGTAGGACTTCGCACGGTCGATGCAGGGCTCGACGCCGTTCTTGACGTAGTAGTAGCCCTCAGCGGAGCGCTCACCGGTCAGGAACTTCGCGTCGCGCTCGTCGACGTCGGAGGTCAGCAGGGTTGCAGCCTCAGCGTCGGTACGGCCGATGACCACGGTCGGGACGTTGAGAACGTCAGCTGCCAGACGAGCAGAGGACAGGGTACGGATGTGCTGCTGGGTCGGGATGAGGACCTTGCCGCCCAGGTGGCCACACTTCTTCTCGGAAGCGAGCTGGTCCTCCCAGTGGGTACCAGCGGCACCAGCCTGGATCATTGCGCGCTGCAGCTCGTAGACGTTCAGAGCGCCACCGAAGCCAGCCTCACCGTCAGCGACGATCGGGACGATCCAGTTGTCCACGGAGTCATCGCCCTCGACGCGGGAGATCTGGTCGGCGCGGGTCAGAGCGTTGTTGATGCGACGGACAACGTTCGGCACAGAGTTGGCCGGGTACAGGGACTGGTCCGGGTAGGTGTTGCCGGAAAGGTTAGCGTCACCAGCGACCTGCCAACCGGAGAGGTAGACAGCCTTCAGGCCAGCGCGAACCTGCTGCACAGCCTGGTTACCAGTTAGGGCGCCCAGAGCGTGGATGTAAGAACCGTCGCCCTTGGTGATGCCGTCCCAGAGGATCTCAGCGCCGCGACGTGCGAGGGTCTGCTCCTCGACGACGTTGCCCTGCAGCTCAGCAACCTGCTCTGCGGTGTAGTCGCGGGTTACGCCCTTCCAGCGGGGGTTCTCGTCCCAGTCCTTCTGGATTTCCTGAGCAGTACGAGCCTGTCCAGTGGTGGTCATAGTGCTTGTCCCCTTTCATTGGGTGTGTGATAGAAGCCTCTCACTCCAAAAAGTGAAGTGAGACACGCTCGTGGCGTTCATGCTTAGTATTCCCAAGCGCCACGTGAAACGTCAACAGAAACCCCCGGTTCCGGTTTTGGAGGGGGTGAGTTGACTAGCGGACATGAGCCTCGCGCATGACGAGAATCCCCCCAAACGGGACAGGGCCTGAAAAGAAAAAGCACTAAGTGCTGCGTGAATGATCGGTTGAATTCAAAACAATGCGTCCAGCGGAGCGGACATGGCCGGGCATCCGGATTCACAATTTCGGGGGTAGTTATAGGGCCAACTAAAGAGAAAGTTAACCACCGGTGACAACAATCACTTAATCTTGCGAACAACGCTCACCTAACACCAAAGAGCCAATGTGGTGTCGTGCGCACAAAGGCACCTTTAGACTGGTGCCATACATATCAATTGGCTGAAAGGATCTCATTCGATGACTACGCCGCAATTTGAGGACCGCACCGAGCGCGTGGAGGCCGCAGGCTTGCAGGTTGCACGCCCGCTTTATGACTTTGTGACGGAGCAGCTTCTCCCGGAGATCAACATTGATGCCGACAAGTTCTGGGCGGATGTGGCGAAGTACTTCGCTGATCTGACCCCGAAGAACAAGGCACTGCTCGCACGCCGCGACGAATTGCAGCAGCAGCTGGACGAGCATTATCGCGAGAAGCCGGGCCAGCCGGATCCGGCACAGCACGAGGAGTACCTGCGCTCGATCGGCTACCTGGTGGACCAGCCGACGGACGGCGCGATCCGCACCGAGAATGTCGACGAGGAATTCGCCGATGTCGCCGGCCCGCAGCTGGTCGTGCCCATCACCAACGCCCGCTTCGCCATCAACGCCGCGAATGCTCGTTACGGCTCGCTGTACGACGCACTGTATGGCACCGATGCGATCCCGGCCGACGACGGCGCTGAGCCGGGCAAGGGCTACAACCCGGTCCGCGGTGAGCGCGTGATCGAGTGGGCACGCAATTTCCTCGATGAGGCAGTGCCGCTCGAGGGAGCATCCCACGCGGACGTCGACTCTTACGAGATTACCGAGGACGGCGCACTGAAGATCACCGCTGGCGGCAACGAGGTTTCACTGAAGAACCCGGAGGCTTACCTCGGCTACCAGGGCGAGAAGAATGACCCGTCCGGCATTGTTCTGCGCAATAACAACCTGCACCTGATCATTCAGATCAACCGTGAGCACCCGGTGGGCAAGACCGACCGCGCTGGTGTTGCTGACGTTCTGCTCGAGTCCGCTGTGACCGCGATTATGGACTTTGAGGACTCCGTTGCAATTGTTGACGGCACGGACAAGGCTGCCGCGTACGCCACCTGGTTCGGCCTCAACAAGGGCGATATCTCCGAGACAGTGACCAAGGGCGGCAAGACCTTTGAACGCACCCAGGCAGACGACATCACGTTCACCACGAAGGATGGCGCTGAAGAATCGCTGCACGGCCGCGTCATGATGCTGTGCCGCAATGTCGGTCATCTGATGACCAACCCGGCGATCCTGCTCGACGGCGAAGAGGTCCCGGAGGGTCTGCTCGACGGCATCATCACTGTCGCAGCAGCCATCCCGGGTCTGCGCGAGAACAACCCGCACCGCAATTCCCGCACCGGCTCCATGTACATCGTGAAGCCGAAGCAGCATGGCCCAGACGAGGTTGCATTCACCAACGAGATCTTCGACCGCGTCGAGGAAATCCTCGGCCTGCCGAAGAACACGGTGAAGGTCGGCGTCATGGACGAGGAGCTCCGCACCACGGTCAATTTGGACGCCTGCATCATGGAGGCCGCCGATCGCCTCGTGTTCATCAACACCGGCTTCCTCGACCGCACGGGCGATGAGATCCACACCTCCATGCAGGCTGGCCCGATGGTGCGCAAGGCAGAGATGCAGACCGCGCCGTGGAAGCAGGCATACGAGGACCACAACGTCGATGCTGGTCTTGCACACGGCCTGCCGGGTCGCGCACAGATTGGTAAGGGCATGTGGGCAGAGACCGACCATATGGCTGCTCTGCTGGAAAAGAAGATCGGTCAGCCGCGTGAGGGCGCGAACACCGCGTGGGTCCCCTCCCCGACCGCCGCGACTCTGCACGCGACGCACTACCACCAGGTGGATGTCCACGAGGTGCAGGACGAGCTGCGTGCCGCTGGCCGCCGCGACTCCTTGAAGGACCTGCTGACCGTCCCGGTCAACACCGCCGGCGATAACTGGTCCGACGAGGAGAAGGCCGAGGAGCTGGACAACAACTGTCAGTCGATCCTGGGCTACGTGGTCCGCTGGGTCGAGCAGGGCGTCGGTTGCTCCAAGGTGCCGGACATCCACGATGTCGACCTGATGGAGGACCGCGCAACGCTGCGCATTTCCTCCCAGATCCTGGCCAACTGGATCCTGCACGGTGTCGTCACCGAAGAGCAGGTGCTCGACTCGCTCGAGCGCATGGCAGTCAAGGTCGACGAGCAGAACGCCGGCGACCCGAACTACCGTCCGATGGCGAAGGATTACGACGCATCCATCGGCTTCCAGGCGGCAAAGGACCTCATCCTCAAGGGCACCGAGTCCCCGTCCGGTTACACCGAGCCGATCCTGCACGCGAAGCGCCGCGAGTTCAAGGCAGCTAACGGCCTCGCTTAACAGCACGAACCGCTGCACGTAGAAGCGCATCATGCCCGCTTGGGCGTGGTGCGCTTCACCTATGCAGGCCTGCGCGCGTATTCTCGCTAGGGATCGACGCGAAGGAGATAGCCGGGAAGATGGTGTACCAAATCGGTTTCGACCGCGAGAAATACATCGACATGCAGTCGGAGCACATCTCGGAGCGTCGAAAAGCAATCGGCGGGAAGCTCTACCTCGAGATGGGCGGCAAGCTTTTCGACGACCACCATGCCTCCCGCGTGCTGCCCGGCTTCACGCCCGACAATAAGATCGCGATGCTCGAGCGCATCAAGGACGAGATCGAGATCATCGTGTGCGTCGGTGCAGGTGACCTCGTGCGGCAGAAAGTCCGCGCGGACCTGGGCATCACGTACGAAGACGAGGTTTTGAGGCTTATCGACGTCTTCCGTGAACGTGGATTCCTCGTGGACAATGTCGTGATCACGCAGTACGAGAGCGGAACTGAGCAGGCAGATGCATTCCGGGACAAGCTGGAGCGCCTCGGTGTGACAGTGAGCCTGCACCACATCATTCCGGGATATCCGAACGATATTTCGCGGATCGTCTCCGAGGACGGCTTCGGCCGCAACGACTACGTCGAGACGTCCCGCGATGTCGTTGTGATGACCGCGCCGGGCCCGGGCTCCGGCAAGCTTGCGACGTGTCTCAGCCAGGTCTACCTGGACAATCAGCGTGGAATTGCAGCTGGCTACGCCAAATTCGAGACGTTCCCGATCTGGAACCTGCCGCTGTCCCACCCGGTGAACTTGGCATACGAGGCGGCGACGGTGGATTTGGACGATATCAACGTCATCGACCAGTACCACCTGGCGGCTTATGGCGAGCAGGTCTCGTCCTACAACCGCGATATCGAGGTCTTCCCACTGCTCAAGGCGCTGCTGCGTGAGGCGACTGGTTCTGAGCCGTACCACTCGCCCACCGATATGGGCGTGAATATGGCGGGGCACTGCATTTCTGACGACGATGCCTGCCGCTACGCCGCGAACCAGGAGATCATCCGCCGCTTCTTGGCTGCGCAAGTGGATGCGCGCCGGGGCGATGTCGACCCGGCAGTGCCCGACCGTGCGGCGAATGTCATGCGCAAGGCGGGAATCTCCGTCGATGACCGTCCGGTGGTCGCCCCGGCGCTCGCTGTGGCGGAAAAGACGGGAAATCCGGGCGCGGCGCTCGAGCTGCCCGACGGCGAGATCGTCACCGGCAAGACCTCGGATCTGCTGGGGCCGTCGGCGGCTGTTCTGCTCAACGCTTTGAAGAAGCTCGCGGGAATCGACGATGAAGTGCACTTGCTCTCCCCCGATTCCATCGAGCCGATCCAGACGCTGAAGACCCGCTACCTGGGCTCGCGCAACCCCCGCCTGCACACCGACGAGGTGCTCATCGCGCTGTCGGCATCGGCGAATTCCGACGAGAATGCGCGCCTCGCCTTGGAGCAGCTCCAGTCCTTGCGCGGCTGTGATGCGCACATCACCACGATTCTGGGTTCGGTCGATGAAGGCATTTTCCGCAACCTCGGTGTGCTGGCCACCACCGAACCGCAGTACTGGCGTAAGGCGCTGTACCACCGGCGGTAGACTGGGGCATCATGCCCAGCAAAATCCTGCTCTACTACCAGTTCCGCCCGATCCCGGACCCGGAAGCGATCCGGCTGTGGCAGCGCGACCTGTGCGAGGGGCTGGGGCTCAACGGCCGCATCATCATCTCCCCCGACGGCATCAACGGCACCGTTGGCGGTGACATGGACGCCTGCAAGGCGTACGTGCGCAAAACCAAGGAGTACTTCCGCGGCATCGAGTTCAAGTGGTCCGAAGGTGGGGCCGAGGACTTCCCGAAACTCAGCGTGAAGGTGCGCGACGAGATCGTCTCTTTCGGCACGCCGGAAGAATTGCGTGTCGACGACCGCGGCGTCGTCGGTGGTGGCACCCACCTTTCGCCGGAACAGGTCAACGAGTTGGCGGCCTCCCGCGACGATGTGGTCTTCTTTGACGGACGCAATGCCTATGAAGCAGAGATCGGCAAATTCAAAAATGCCGTCGTGCCGGACGTGAATACCACCCACGATTTCATTGCGGAGCTCGAGTCCGGCAAATACGACTGGATGAAAGACAAGCCCGTCATCTCCTACTGCACAGGCGGCATCCGCTGCGAGATTCTCTCCTCGCTGATGATCAACCGCGGTTTCGAGGAGGTCTACCAGATCGACGGCGGCATCGTCCGCTACGGCGAGAAATTCGGCAACCAGGGCCTGTGGGAAGGCTCGCTGTACGTCTTCGACAAGCGCATGCACACCGAATTCGGTCCAGAGAACGACGAGGATTTCGTCCAAGTCGGCCATTGCGTGCACTGCGGCGAGCCGTCGAACCAGCACTACAACTGCGCCAACGAGCCGCACTGCCGCCAGCAGTACGTCAGCTGTGAGGCGTGCCGGGAGAAGAATCCGTACTGCCCGGCGTGCACTGAGCGCGTCAGTTAGACCGTGTCGGCGGCGAGTATGCCGATGGTGACGATCAGCCAGGCCATGGTGAACGGCACGAGCGGGATCCAGAACACGCCCATCCACGGCACCCAGCGCTCGTAACGGTTGAGCTTGCGCACCATGATCACTGCGCAGGCCAACAGCGCCGCGACCGGCGGAATCGAGGCGAGCAGCGCCCAGGCGGTGCGCCAGCCGGAGCTGCACAGCCACTCCGCCTCCCCCGCTTCGCACAGAGGGCCGCCGGCAAGACGCGCGACGAGCGCGAGGATGCCGCCGAACAGCAGTGTGCCGAGAACAGCGGCGACGGCGAAAATGACCGCCTGGCGGGTGGAGGCGCGGTTGCGCGCGTCCACTTCCGCAGGATCGGGTTGGTCGGCGAGCTCGTCGAAATCGCGTGGCTCCGGGCGCACCTTGTTGTAGTAGTCCGCGGCACCGTGAAGGTCGTTCTCCGGGTGCTCAGGCACGTCGCGGCGCAGCCCTGCGTGGGGGTTGGACTTCGGGTTCGGCGTGCTGGTGGACATGCCAGCAAGTGTAGTCTCGCCTGAACTACGGGAAAATGACCACGGGTACCGGTGCGTGGGTGAGGAAATCCTCGGTGCGCGGGTTGGTCAGCACACGCGCCCGCTCCGTGGGCTGGGAATCGAGGAAGAGGATGTCGCCCTTCTTCCACTTCTGGGAATTCACCACGGACTTCCAGCCTTCGCCCGCGCTGACGCAGGTCTCCACCTCGAAGTTCTTCGGCTCCGGGATGCCGAGCTGTGCGGCGGTGTCACTGACACAGTCGCGGGCGCGGTCGAGCAGGGCGAGGGAGGATTCATTCCATTCGTCGATAAGCGGTGCGTGCGCGGTGAATTCCGCTTCGTGCTTGTACGTCTGGCGCGGGGAGAATGCCATGATGCGCAGGTCGACGTCGAGGAGCATGGCTACCGATGCCGCGACCTTGATGCCGCGGGCGGACGCGTCCTTGTGCTCGTCGAGGAATGCGTAATTGACGCGGGTAATGCCCTTTTTCGAGAGTTTGACAGCGCGCGGTGCGAGGCCGACCGAGATCGGCGAATAATGCATCATTGCGTCCGCGGTAGACGTGGCCAAGAAACGGCCCTTCTTCGCCTTCGACTTCGAGCCGAGCAAGATGAGATCGGCCTTGAAACTCTTCGCTTCCGCGGAGATCAGCTCGTGGCGGGGACTTCCGTCCCGGAAGACTGCCCACTGATCGTCCCAGGATGCGCGCGGAACCTGCTGTTTGAGTGCGTGCCGGATATCGCCGATGCGCTTGTCTTCAGTGTGCTTGCGCCACTTCTTGTATTTCTTGCTGTTCTTGCCGCGCAGCGATGACCACGGGCGCGGGGCGGTGCTGATGACGCGGATCGTGCATTTCGCGGTGCGTGCGAGCCAGGCCGCGAATTCGATGGCCTCTTCCCCCGACTGGTCCCAGCCGACGAGGATGCGCAAAGGACGCTCCTCACCGACGTGCGGGAGGAGCTCAGGAGTGAGGGGGTAAATGTCCATGTAGCGCAGGCGTTAATGTAAGACCAACAACGCCTTAACTTTATATGTCTCCCCACTGTGCAGACAATTCACCCCTGCTGCGAGCAGGGATTCGCGCTACTGGATGTTGCCCGTGTTGTACGTGCGCGCGAGCTCGGCGAGAGCCGGAGTAGCTGCCTTGAGCTGTTCCAGGGACTCTGGGTCGAGGGTCGCGATCATCTCGGCGACGTAGCGCGTGCGCTCGTCAGCAACGCGGTCGTGTTCCTTGATGCCCTTATCCGTAATCTCCACCTTCACGCCGCGACGGTCCGTCTCGTCGCGGACGCGGCGCACGAGATCGCGCTGCTCGAGCTGGTGCAGCGTGTTCGAGGCGGTGGGCATACGGATGCCCTCCTCCTGCGCGAGTTGGCTAATGCGCATCGGGCCGGTCTCAATGAGACGCTCCATGATGGAGAGCTGTGGGCCGGTAATGTCGGATGCCTCCGCGATACGGAAATAAGCGACGTAGAGCTTCGTGAGGAAGGGACGGATTTCTTTGGCGACGACGTACGCGTCCTCGACGGGGTTTATTGACATGCCACCTAGTGTAGGTGCTCAACACCGAAATTAAGAAGCCAAAGCTCATTTTCTTGCACCGAACCATCGGACGGGTCCATCAACCGCCTCGCGGAGAGTACGCTGGTAGCAATGTTCAAATTGGTTCATATTGTTTCCCATGAATGGGAAAGGCGCTCTACGCTGCGTGAATTTCGCGTAGGAAAGAAGAGCCGGGATGAACTTTGTGATGCGGATTTTCTTCTCCGCGCCGCCGGCGAGCACCACGGGGTCGATTCCGACCGGCCCTGCCCCATTTGCGAGAAAACAATGCGCACCGTCTTGTGGGTCTACGGAGACAATCTCGGGCGCCGTTCCGGGTCCGCGCGCAGCGAAGCAGAAATCGCGGAGCTTATCGACGAGACCGGTGGCCCCTTCACCGTCCACACCGTCGAGGTGTGCGGGCACTGCCGTTGGAACTATCTTTTGAGCACCGCCGAAGCCGTTCCGGTTCCGTCATTCGGCGGCGGAGGAAGTACTCTGTCCTAGAGGAATCGAGTAGGCAGGATACTTCAATTGGCACGAGACCGAGATAAAGAGTCCGGCAGCGACTCCGGCAAGAAGAAGCCGGACGCAGCGCGCCGCGACACCGCGAAGAAAAACACGCAGGGCCGTACCGGGCCGAAGCACAGCGAGAAAACCACGAAGGCTGGTGCTGGGTCGGGTTCTGGCTCGACCGTGAAAGCATCCGCTAAGTCGGCTAACGACAAGGCTGAAAAAGCGCCGGCCACGTCCGGTAAGAGGGCCGCAAAGAAAAAGAAGAAAAAGAGCCGCAAGGGCCAATGGCTCGCGGCTTTCGTGTTGGCACTCGTGCTCATCTTGGCGGTGCCGCTGTCCATTTTCGGCGTGAAATACACCCAGGCGGACCTGCCGCACCCGGGCGAGATTGAAACGGCCCAGGTGTCGACCATCTTCGCCAACGATGGAACGACGCAGCTGGCCCGCATCGTTCCCGCCGAGGGCAACCGAGAGCAGATCCCGCTTGACGAGGTGCCAAAGCATGTCCAGGACGCCGTCCTAGCCGCTGAGGACCGTGATTTCTGGGAGAACTCCGGATTCTCCTTCACCGGTTTCGGTCGTGCTGTGCTCGGTCAGATCACCGGCGACGCGTCCGCCGGCGGCGGTTCCACGATCACGCAGCAGTACGTGAAGAACACCATCGTGGGCAACGAGCGCTCGTACAAGCGCAAATTCAATGAGCTGGTCTACTCGATCAAGATGACCCGCCATTGGTCGAAGGAAGAAATCCTCGCCGGCTACCTCAACACCATCTACTTCGGCCGCAACGCCTACGGCATTCAAGCGGCCGCCAACGCCTACTTCAGCAAGCCCGCCTCCGAGCTCACCGTCGAGGAAGGCGCCGTGCTCGCAGGGCTCATTCAGCTGCCTAACCAGCTCGATCCGTGGAATAACGAGCAGGACTCCATGAACCGCTGGAATTACGTGCTCGACGGCATGGTCGACATGGGCTCGATCACCCCTGAGGAACGCGCCGGCGCGAAATTCCCGGACACGCGCGACCCGCAGACCTACTCCGCCTACACCGAAGCCACCGGCCCCAACGGCCTGATCAAGAACCAGGTCATGGCAGAGCTGGAACAGGTGGGCATCACCGAGGCCGACGTGACCAACCGTGGCCTGCAAGTCACCACCACCATCGACCAGCGCACGCAGGACCAGGTGCTCAAGACTTCTGAGGAACAGCTGTCGCTGCTGCAGGAGGATGCGCGCACTGGTGTCGTGGCTATGGATCCGGCTACCGGCGCGATCAAGGGCTACTACGGTGGCGACGACCCCAGTGGCTGGGACTACGCCAACGCCGGCCTGCAGACTGGTTCCGTCTTCAAGATCTTCGGCCTGGCGGCCGCCCTCCAGCAGGGCATCCCGCTGTCGGCGTACTACGACTCGGCTCCGGTGACGGTGGGCAACCGCACCATCGGCAACGACTCCGGCGTCAACGGCGGCGTGACCACCTTGGCCGAGGCACTGAAGAACTCCTACAACACCTCGTTCATCCGCATGCAGTCCGATCTGGACGATGGCCCGATGGACACCGCCGACATGGCCCACGCCCTCGGCGTCGCCCGCGAGCTGCCGAATATTCCGCACACGTTGACCGAGAACGGCGAGACCCCGTACGACGGCATCATCCTGGGCCAGTACCAGTCCCGCGTCCTCGACATGGCCACCGGCGTGGCCACGCTGATCAACCGCGGCGTGTGGCACCCGCCGCACTTCGTCCAGCGCGTCACCACAGCCGACGGCGAGGTGCTCTATGAATTCGATCCGGAGTACAAGGAGCGCCGCGTGAACAGCCAGGTCGCCGACAACGTCGTCGAGGCGATGCAGCCGATCGCCGGCTGGTCGAATAAGACGCTGGCTGGCGGGCGCCCGTCCATCGCTAAGACGGGTACCGCTCAGATGGGCGATACCGGAAATAACAAGGATGCTTGGATGATCGGCGGCACGCCGCAGCTCTCCGTCGCTGTGTGGGTGGGCACCGCCGATAACACCTCCCCCATCTCAACCAGTGGGGCGGCAATATGTACGGTTCGATGTCTCCGGGCGCGATCTGGAAAGGCGTCCTCGACGGCGTCCTCGAAGGCCAGGACTACGAACAGTTCCCGCAGGCGAAGCCGATCAACTGGGGCATCAACCCCTACTCGGGCGGCAAGTACGGTGGTAGCACGACACCGAGCTCCCCGACCTACGATTACGGCACGGGCGGGGCAGTTCCGTCGGAGACGCCGGAGGCCGAGAACCCGAATGAACCGGCACCGGCTCCGGATGCTCCCGCTCCTGCTCCCGCACCGCCAGCGCCGGCCCCGGCTCCCGCGCCAGCACCGCCAGCTCAGCGGCAACCGCAAGTGGACATCGGCGGTTTGATCGAAGACCTGGTTGGATAGCGTGACCACGAAGCAGGACCTGCCCCAGCACAACGGCGTGCGGTGGCCCGACCCGGCCGACCGCGTCCAGCCGGGCACCACTGAGCCCGTGGCGGCTGGCGTGGTGCGCGCGCTCGGCGGGCCGATGGGCCGGTTCGCTCAGATCGGCCGCGGCCGCTGGTGGACTCCCCTTCGAGCCATCATCGCCGTCGCATGGACCTTCCTCGCGCTCGGGGCCCTGTTCAAATCCAATTGCGCGCGGGGCAAGCTTGTCGACGGCTCCATGCAGCTCAACTGGGACGGCAACCGCCACTACACCTCGTTCTGCTACAACGACATCGTTCCGCTGTACGGCGGGCGCGGGCTCGACCAGCCCGGCTTCGTCTACGACTACTCATGGGTGGAAGGCGACCTGACCCGGTATATGGAGTACCCGGTTCTGGGAGGCCTGTTCCAGGGGCTGATGGGGTGGATCGCTAGGACGACGTACCCGGTCGTCGATAAGCTCTTGCCCGATGCTGGCTGGTACTTCTACCTGACAGCTTTCGTGATGGCCGTGATCTGGGTGGCCACTGCGCGCATGGTCGCGGAGCTGGCCGGCAACCGCATCTGGGACACGATCCTCGTGGTGGCCTCTCCCCTGCTCATCATGCATGCTTTCACCAACTGGGACATTCCTTCGATCGCCTTCGCGGTCGGCGCGATGCTCGCCGCGCGCAATAAGCGTTTCTGGCTGGCTGGCGTGCTCATTGGTGCAGGCGCTGCGTTCAAAATGTGGCCGATTTTCCTACTCGGCGCGTACCTCGTCGTGTTCCTGCGCCGCCGCGATCTCATGCCGTGGGTGAAACTCACGGTCGGTGCCGTGGCTACGTGGCTGGCGGTGAATGTGCCGCTCATGCTGCACAATTACGACTCCTGGCACGAATTCCAGCGGCTCAATACTGACCGCGGCTGGGAATGGACCACGATCTACGCCGTGATCTCCCGCATGACTGGCTGGGGCGGTTTCGACTCCGGTGAGGGCGCGCCCGTCATTCTGAACGCGGTGACCCTCGTGCTCTTCCTCCTCGGCTGCCTGTTCGTGCTGATCGCTGGGTTGAAAGCCCCGCAGGAACCGCGCATCGCTGAACTGGTGGTCCTCATCGTCGGCTTCTTCCTGCTGTTCAACAAGGTGTGGAGCCCCCAGTACTCCCTGTGGTTCGTCGTGCCCGCAGTGCTCGCTCTCCCCCACTGGCGTCTCCTGCTGTCCTGGATGACCGTGGACATGATGGTCTGGCCGATCCTGATGTGGCACATGATGGGCACCGACAACCTCGGTCTGCCCGGCAGCGTCCTCAATATCGTCGTGATTGCGCGCGATGCGTTCATCATCGCCATCATGGTGCTCGTCGTCCAGCAGATGTACGCCCGCCGCCGCGACAAAGTCCGCGATGCGCACTACGGCTGCGATCCGCTGATGACCACCCCGGATGATTGGGAGGAGGCGAAACGCACATGGGTCTCACCGTGACCACAATCCTCGGAATCTGCTCCATCTTCGTCGCATTCGGTCTCTTCACTGCCTGCTACTGGACAGTCATGAAAAATAAGCCGACCGTGCTTTCCGTCGGCCTCGGCTTAGCCGCATTCATTTTCATGACCTTCGTCCCCGTCTTTCTCGCCGTGTTTGTCGCCGCCCCGAACGCGGGACACTAAGCCGTGGACTATATTCACGCGGTGCCCAGTGCATACGCCGAGATCGTGGACTGATTCCAGCGAATCCGTACGCTGGCGATCATGAGCATGAAGAAACTAACGACGTTGATCGCCGTACCTGCTCTCTCCCTCTCCTTGGTCGCCTGCGGCAACCCGACTGACGAAGATGAGGGCCCCGCAACCGACCAGGCGCCGACTGAAAGCGTTGTGACCGAAGAGGCCACGACCACCGCCGTCACGGATGATGACAAAACCGATGACGATGGGGACGACCAAGCTGACGACACAACCGACGACAACGATGATCAGGCTCCCGCCGCAGGATCCGCGCAGGGTGAGCTACCGGACGCGGTGACGGGCTACACCAGCGAAGCGGAGGCTGAGGTGGCCGAGGACGGTGTGTCCGAAGCTGACGTGGAGCGCGTGCTTGCCGAGGCGAAGCAAGGCGGCGACGGCGTTGAGACTGAATGGGACGACGACGGGTACTGGGAGATCGAGCTCGGCGAGATCGACATCGATATTGACCCTGACGGATTGGTCCGTGAAGTCGGTCGGGACAACTAGTCGACCAGAAAAACCGTGATTTTCTCCACGGTCGATCACTGGGGTACGCTGGAAGGGTTGCTTGACGCAACGACCCTCCTGCCATCGCCATAAGGGGCGGTGGCCGAAACCATTGAAACGACCATAGGAGGTGATGAGGTCCGTGCGTCACTACGAAGTAATGATCATTCTCGACCCGAGTCAGGATGAACGCACTGTTGCCCCGTCCCTGGACAAATTCCTCGAGATTGTCCGCAAGGATAACGGCACGGTGGAGAACGTCGATGTATGGGGCAAGCGCCGTCTTGCATACCCCATCGACAAGAAGGAAGAGGGCGTCTACGCAGTAGTCACCCTGGACTGCGAGTCCGAGACCGTCCAGGAGCTCGACCGTCGTCTGAACCTGAACGACACTGTCATCCGCACCAAGGTTCTGCGCACCGACAACAAGTAAGCGCTGAACTTTTGGAACGGCGCGTGAAGGTGAAAACCCCAGCGCACGGGCTGTGTTCGGTGCGGGCTATAGACTAGCTTGCACACGGCAAATAAACGTCGATACAGCACACTGTTCAAAAGGTCGAAAAGGTAAGGACGAAAAGATGGCACAAGGCGATACCCCAATCACTGTCGTAGGCAACCTCGTTGCCGACCCGGAACTGCGATTCACCCCGACGGGGCTTGCGGTGGCGAATTTCCGCATCGCATCCACCCCGCGCGTGTACAACCGTGATTCCGGCCAGTGGGAAGACGGCGAAGCTTTGTTCCTGACCTGCAACGTGTGGCGTGAGGCCGCGGAAAACGTTGCGGAGTCGCTGTCGAAGGGCATGCGCGTCATTGTCAATGGCCGCCTGAAGCAGCGCTCCTACCAGAACCGTGAAGGTGAAAACCGCACGGTATTCGAGGTTGAGGCCGACGAGGTCGGTCCCTCCCTGAAATACGCCAGCGCCAACGTGACTCGGAACTCCCGTGACGGGAACTCCGGTCGATCTGGTGGCGGCTTCGGCGGCAACCAGGGCGGCAAGTCCACCGGTGGATTCGGTGGCGGCGGCAACCAGGGTGGTGGCCAGTCTGGCCCGTCCAACCAGGGCGGCCAGCAGAACAGCCAGCCCGCAAACGACCCGTGGAACTCTGCACCTCCTGCCGGCGGTTTCGGCGGCATGGACGACGAGCCCCCGTTCTAAAACACATCGACAAACACACCATCAACTTTCAGAAGGAAAGGTCAGGATTATGAAACTGATCCTCACCGCTGCCGTTGAGAACCTTGGTGAACCCGGCGACATTGTCGAGGTCAAGGACGGCTACGGACGTAACCTTCTGCTTCCGCGCGGCCTGGCTATCGTGGCCACCCGTGGCGCAGAGAAGCAGATTGAGGACATCAAGCGCACCCAGCAGGAACGCGAGGTGCGCGACCTGGATCACGCGAAGGAACTGCGTGACCAGCTCGACCAGCTGCAGGGCGTGACCGTCAAGGTGCGCACCGCTGAGAACGGCAAGATCTTCGGTTCGGTCAAGCCGGCCGACATCGCTGATGCCGTTGCAGCAGCAGGCGGTCCGAACTTGGACAAGCGCCGCATCAACATGCCGAAGGGTCTCGTGACCAGCACCGGCGGCTACCAGGTCAAGGTCCGACTCCACGATGACGTGGAGGGCAAGGTGAACTTCGAGGTCGTGAGCGCCTAGTTTTCGCGCTTAACGGCGATCGCGTCTGACGCGATCCAATGACAACAGCTTTGAGCGTGGGTCCCACTTGTGAGGAGTGGGGCCCACGCTCTTTTGTGTGGTTTTCGGGTTGGCGCCGTCGTCTGCGCGCTGACCTGCGGTTGCGCACAGGTGCTTGTGGATAACCGGTGGAAAACTCCAGTTCAATGGCCGCTCGGGCGCCTGATATGCAATCGTTCGGGCATTTATTAGGGGTTATTTTGCGCTTGTCAAACCTGCTGGTTGTGAAGTTATTCACCGCTAATGATACTTGACCTACGTGAATAATAATGGTCTGTAATGGGTGTTTGGTGTCCGGTGGGGATAGGGCGGGGAGTTATCCACAAGTTATCCACAGGCATGGGCGGTGGGGTGTGGAATGGATCGTGCGATTAGCGTTGATTATTCACAGGGGGCTGTGGATAACTCGGTTTCGATGGGGGTCACAGGGTCGTGCGAGGACGGTCTGGTTCACCCCGGCGGGTAACATTTCACACGAGCTGACAACGTGAAGGAGCGGGAAAATATGGCATCGGGGACAGCCGGTACTGCCGGCGGAAATTCGGCGCAGGACAACCAGGCCAGTGGGGACAGCTTCGCCGATGAGGCGGTTCCTCTGCCGCCGGAGCCGACTGATGGTCCGCCCGAGGATTACCGGGGTGATTCTGGCCGCTCGAGTGGATCTTCGCGTTACGGCCGTGGAAAAGGCTTCACCCAGGACCGCGATGATTTGACCGAGTACCGCCAGCCCCCGCATGACCGAAAGGCGGAACAGGGCGTGCTCGGCGCCATGCTGCTCAGCCCCAACACGGTGATCGACGTCATTGAGCTCCTCCGGGTGGAGGATTTCTACTTCCCTGCGCACCAGCTGATTTACCAGGCCATCCTGGATTTGTACTCGCAGGGCTCCGAGGTGGACGTGCTGATCGTCAGCGGCCGCCTCGACCGGCTGAATCAGCTGGAGCGTGCCGGTGGCGCCCCGTACCTGCACACGCTGATCTCCGAAGTTCCCACGTCGGCCAACGCGCGGTACTACGCGGACATCGTGGGGGAGAAGTCCACCCTGCGCCAGTTGGTCGATGCCGGTACGCGTGTGGCTCAACTCGGTTATGACGGTGCGGAGGGCATGGAGATTGAAAATCTCGTGGACCGTGCCCAGCAGGAGGTCTTCGCCGTTGCTCAGCAGAAGACGGGGGAGGACTACCGCGCGCTGGCTGACCTGCTCAAGCCGACGGTGGATGAGTTGGCGGCCTACGAGAAAGACGGCGGTCTCGCCGCCGGCGTGCCCACGGGCTTTATCGATCTGGACCGCCTGACTAATGGGTTGCACCCAGGGCAGATGATCATCGTCGCAGCGCGTCCGGGTGTGGGTAAGTCGACGCTGGCCATGGATTTCGTACGGTCGTGCTCGATCCACAACGGCCTGACATCGGTGATCTTCTCGTTGGAGATGAGCGCATCCGAGATCGTCATGCGTCTGCTTTCGGCTGAGACGGAGATCAAACTAGCGGCGATGCGCTCGGGCCAGATGGAGGAATCCGACTGGGAGAAGCTCACTCAGCGTCTCCGCGAGATTCAGGCCGCGCCGATCTTCGTCGACGACTCGCCGAATCTGACCATGATGGAGATCCGGTCGAAGGCGCGTCGTCTGAAGCAGCAGCACGGGCTGGACCTCGTGGTGCTCGACTACATGCAGCTGATGAGCTCCGGCCGCAAGGTCGAATCCCGTCAGCAGGAGGTCTCGGAATTCTCCCGTCAGCTCAAGCTGCTGGCGAAGGAGCTCGAGGTCCCGGTCATCGCGATCTCGCAGTTGAACCGTGGCCCGGAGGCCCGTACCGACAAGCGCCCGCAGTTGGCGGACCTGCGTGAGTCGGGTTCGTTGGAGCAGGACGCCGACATCGTCATGCTGCTGTACCGTCCGGATTCGCAAGACCGCGATAATGAGCGCGCAGGTGAGGCGGACATCATCATCGCGAAGCACCGTGGCGGTCCGATCGACACGATCGCGGTCGCGCACCAGCTGCATTACTCGCGCTTCGTCAACATGGCCCGCGGTTAGGGCCCATGCAGGGCTAGCGCTTTATCCCAATGCTTTCCCGCGTTGCTCCGGCAACGTGAACGCGGCGACGCAGGCAAGGGCGAAAGCGCCGGCGAAGATTCCGAACACGGCAGACGGGCCGCCAAAGGCGAGAACGGGCGGGACGATGAGCGGGGCGATGATGGAGCCGATGCGCCCGAAAGCAGCGCCGGCGCCTGTGCCGGTTGCGCGGACGGAGGTGGGGTAGAGCTCCGGGCCAATGGCATACAGCGCACCCCAGGCGCCGAGGTTGAAAAATGACAGCAGGCAGCCTGCCGCGATGATCTGCCACGGCGCGGCGGCGAAGCCGTAGAGCACTGCGGCGAGTGCGGATCCAGCGAGAAAAGCAGACAGAGTGATGCGGCGGCCCCATACCTCGATCAGCCAGGCGGCCGCGGCGTAGCCCGGCAATTGCGCGACGGTGATGATCAGCGTGAACGTGAAAGATCGCACCAGCGTGAACCCTTGATCAACCAGCAGGGACGGAATCCAAATGAACGCTCCGTAGTACGACAAAGAGACACCGAACCAGACGGCCCAAAATGCGGCGGTCCGGCGGCGCAGAGCCGGGCCCCAGATGCCGCCGCGCGCATCCTCGGGACTGGCAGCCGGGGCGGGGGAGTGGTCGATCGCGGCAGGGTCAGCGTCCTGTTCGAAGGAGCGGACGATGGCCTCAGCCTCGTCGTGCCGGCCGACCGACTCGAGGTAGCGCACCGATTCGGGTAGGCCGAGGCGCACGTAGATGGCATAAAGAGCGGGGACTGCGCCGAGCGCGAAACCCCAGCGCCACCCGTTATCGCCTTGGGAGACGACAAAGGTGCCGATCACGGCGGCCATGATCCACCCGACCGCCCAGAATGCCTCCAGCAGGACGACCATGCGGCCGCGAACCTTGCGCGGAGAAAACTCGCTGACCAGAGTAGAAGCGACGGGGAGTTCCGCCCCGAGTCCGAGGCCGACGAGAAAGCGGAAGACCATGAGAGCGCCCACGGACCATGCCAGGGCTGACGCGCCCGTGGCCAGGCCGTAAAGCAACAGTGTCGCGGCGAAAACTTGGCGCCGACCGATCTTGTCAGCGAGGAGCCCACCTAAAGAAGCGCCGATGGCCATCCCGATGAAGCCGATCGACGCGATCCAGGATGTGGTGGACTTATCCAGGTCCCAGTGCACAGCCAGGGCAGCGATGATGAATGACACCAGCCCGACATCCATCGCGTCGAGTGCCCACCCGATGCCCGAGCCGACGAGCAGGCGCTTGTGTTTGCCGGTGACGGGAAGACGGTCGAGCCGCTCATTCCGGGAAAGATCATTTGTGCTGGCTGTAATGCTCATGCACGCAAATAATAGCCAGCACTAATCGGCAGATAGAAGAGATTAAGGGATATCTATTCAGACCTGCCGGCTCGGAATCGGTTCAGCCGCAGCGAGTTCGTCACCACGAACACCGACGAGAACGCCATTGCAATGCCGGCCAGCATGGGGTTGAGCAATCCGAACGCGGCGACGGGCACGAGGATCACGTTGTACGCGAACGCCCAGAACAAATTGCCCTTGATCGTGCGCAGCGTCGCGCGCGAGAGCCGGATCGCGTCAGCGGCGGACCGCAGGTCGTCGCCCATCAAGGTGATGTCGGCAGCCTCGATCGCGACGTCTGTGCCCGATCCCATGGCCAGGCCCAAGTCCGCGGTGGCCAGGGCGGCAGCGTCGTTCACGCCGTCGCCGACCATCGCGACGACCTTGCCTTCAGCGCGCAGCTTATCGACGACATCCACCTTCTCCTCCGGCATCACCGATGCCGTCACATTGTCAGCGTCTATTCCGACAGCCTCGGCCGCTGCTCGGGCGGCACCAGGATTATCGCCGGTGAGCAAGTGCGGGGTGAGCCCAAGTTCGCGCAGCTCCGCGATCGCTTCTGCGGAGGTCTCCTTCACGGTGTCGCGCACCGCGATCACGCCGGCATCGGTTCCGTCGATGCTCACGGACACTGCGGTGGCACCGTCATTCTCCAGTGCCCGGGCACTCTCACCGGTGCCGCGGGAGACGGTGACAGGGGAGCCGTCGACAAGCGCGCTTACGCCTTGACCTGGCGTGCTTGAAAAGTCTTCGGCCTCTGGGATGTGCAGGTCACCCGCCGCGGAAACGATTGCGCGAGCGATGGGATGCTCGGAGCTGGACTCGACTGCCGCGGCGAGCGCGAGGACGTGGTCGTCGGTGACTCCCTCCGCTGGCTCAACGTCGGACACCTTCATCTCGCCGGTAGTGACTGTGCCGGTCTTGTCTAGCACGATCGTGTCCACGCGGCGGGTCGACTCGAGGATCTCCGGGCCCTTGATCAACAGGCCCATCTGCGCGCCGCGGCCGGTGCCGACGAGAATCGCCGTCGGTGTGGCCAGCCCAAGCGCGCACGGGCACGCAATGATCAGCACCGCCACCGCCGCGGAGAACGCCTGCGGGGACGGGTGCCCTAGCAGCAGGTGCACCGCCAGTGTGACCAGTGCAACAACGATGATGGCGGGGACGAAGACGCGCGAAATACGG
>ERZ1031113.166-NODE-166-length-22717-cov-7.211808_pt1 | contig 22717 bp, 23 predicted proteins | sample MGYA00518225_ERZ1031113 | MGnify/ENA primary metagenome ERZ1031113 (study PRJEB33718, sample SAMN03159751) | human skin metagenome | collected 2014-05-20 | study: EMG produced TPA metagenomics assembly of the PRJNA266117 data set (Human skin bacterial metagenome...
TGCATGCCGAACGCATTCTCGCTGCAGACGTCCAGGCCCAACGACTGCGCGTACTCCTTCTGGGCTTGAAACCGAGTCCATGTTCCCATCGAGCGGTCCTTAGGCGCGGCCTGCATCATGATGCGCTCGTGCCCTAATGCCACGAGATGGTCGATCAGCATGCGTGCATGCTGCTCTTCATCGAAGCCGATCGCATGGATCTCACCGGTGGGCTCCGGGCGACCGACAACGACCAATGGCAACCGAGCCGCGAATCGTTGCAATTGATCAGGTTCGACCCCGCCCACTGACACGATCATGCCTTGGATCGGCATCCGCGCCAGGTTCTCCATCACAGCCTCGCGGTTGTCGTGCGACGCGTTGACGATGGTGTGCTGAATTACGTGGTAGCCCCGTTCGAACAGCTCCTCGTGCAGATAACGGTTGAGCTGTGCGAACACGGGGATTTCGACGGAGCTCAAGAAAAGACCGATCGTCGGCGCAGGTTCCGCGCGCATCATCTGGGCTGAGAAAGCCGGGACATATCCGAGCTCAGCAATCGCTTTCTGAACGGCTTCCCTCGTCTGTTCCGCTACTCGGGGATCCTCCTGGATGACTCGGGAGACCGTCGATTTGGAAACACCGGCTGCTTTAGCGACATCCACAATCGTGGGCTTGACGAGCTTTCGCCCTGCACGGGCGTGCTTCGGAAGGCTCGGGTTCTTCTCGGCAGACATATTTCGGTTTTGAGGGGTTGCTCGCTGTTCTATCTCTTACAAAGATGCTCAATTTCAAAAAGGCTACGAACGTGCCACCACGCCCTTGATCTGCAGGACAAGGTCTGCTACGCCGTATTTTCCTTATTTATAAGTAGTCACCAGATCCACTTCGAGCAAGTTTCCAACGTATCGGACTCGAACTGCGCCGACGACCCTAAAAGCGAAGAATTCACCGCCGCTGACGCGTCCGACCACCCCGATGAAAGCAGCCGCGGTCCCCGACCATTTACTCCACGTCCGAAGGCCCCTGCTTCACCGCCTGCACCGTCGTCGAAATGATCAGCGCCAGCGCTAGAAGTCCGATCAACGGTGACGCCACGTTATCGGGAACGATCCCGGAGATGCGCAGGACATACGTGACAGCAAGTGCGATCGCGAGTGCCGGTGAGAGAAATCTCATGGGCACCACAATAACGCCGCTACCCCCGCCCCTGCGGCCCACGCAGCCGTCGGTGGGCCAGACCTGCGCCGCCAGCGAATTGCAGCGCACCTATAACTGCAGCGATGGCAAACCGCGTCGCGGTCGTGGCGGTCTCGGGCCAGGCGGTCGGCGCGATGATCCAAAGTGCGCTCTGAGCGAGGACGTCGCCGCCGATGGTCACGGAGAAGATGGTCGCGAACAGGGTCCACGCGAGTGCCCAGCCCACGCCCCAGCGGGCAGTGAAGGCGAGCGAGAAGAGTGCCATCGCGCCGCCGATGAGGACGGCGAGGAGGAGGCGACGGGCGGCGTCGATAAGCGTTGCCCCGCTGGTGGCTGCGGCGACGAGCGAAACGAGCGCGACCACGGCGAGCAGCCAACCAAGCAGCGCCGCGCGGACGCGGGGGTGCTCGATCAGCATGAGCGACCATGCCGGGCGCAGCTGCGGCCACACGAGTACCGGCAAGAGACCCGTGCCGACAGGCAGGATCGCGTAGGTGAACAGTCCCGTGCGCACGGACGGGTCGTAGCGCAGGGCGAAGAGCATGACCAGAACCGACAGGATCACGCACGCGATGACAGCCGGGTTCAGAGCGGCGCGGTGAATCCCGCGCAGCGCGGCCAGACGCGGCACAGTGGCCGGGCGGTTCACCGCGGGCAATGCGAGGTTGTCGGTCACAGGCGCGGTCACCGCATGGACGGTCCGGCGGGGCAGGCGTAGAGGAGTCGTGCGCGGCGGCACCGCCACTGCGCACGCCATGCCCGCCGCGGCGAGCAGCACGCACAGGGCGAAGGCGGGCCACGGCGATTCGTTCAGCAGCGGTGAATCCGGTTCCAGCGGTGTGGCGTTGACGTGGAGGCCCATCGCCGGCACGACCAGGCGCATCGGCCAGGCACCGGGGTTGAGCCACCACCAGTCGCGCTCCGCGAGGAAGCCGAGGCCGAATTGCCAGACGACAGCGAAGCCGAGTGCCGCGAGTAGGCCCCCTCGGCGGCTTAACGCTGCCCCCAGACCGGCCGCGCCGAGCGAGCCGATCCAGACGAAGAATCCGATCAGCAAGACGCGCGACGCATGATCAAGGCCGAACAGCGCAGCAAGCGCCCACGTCGCACCGAAGTCCAACAGGAAGAACAGCCCCAGTGCGGCCCACACGACCAGCAGGCGTGCGGCACGCACCGCATACCGTGATGCCGGGCGCCACAGCGTCCCGCCGGCGCGGGATTGTTTCTCCCTCTGCTCCACCAGCCCGGCATACAGCGCAGCGATCGGCGCGAGCATGCCCGTGACCAGCAAAGCTTGCCAGTTGAGCAGATCGGTGGCGTCGTCAATACTGCCCACCAGCGACATTCCCGATAGGACGACACCCAGCACCAGCCCGCCGGCGGCGAGCCACCACAGGACGGACCCTTTTGCGCGGATCCATTCAGCTCGTAATTCGCGCATCGTATTTAGCGCACCTCCCCCGCCGCGGCGGTGCCGCGGGTGAGTTGGAAGAAGGACTCCTCCAGGTTCGGGCCTAGTTCGCGCAACTCGCCGGCAAATCGCACGGAACCGTCGGCGATGACCGTGGCATCGTCAGCCAGGTGCAGGACCTCGCCGAGCTGGTGCGAGCTGACCAGCACCGTGCGCCCGGCGCGGGCATAGTCCTTCAGATATTCACGCAAGTGCGCAATGCCTTCCGGGTCAAGGCCGTTTTGTGGTTCGTCGAGGACCAGCACCGGTGGCTCGCCGAGCAGTGCCTGCGCCAGCGCGAGACGCCCCTTCATGCCGGTGGAGAAATTCGCTGCTTTCTTCTTGCCCGCACCACCCAGACCGACGAGCTCAATCACCCGGTCAGCCTCAGAATCAGGCAGACCAAGTAATGTCGTGTGGACCCGCACATTGTCGCGTGCACTGAGGTGGCCGTAGAACGCCGGGTCGTTGATCGACGCACCGACCAAGCGCAGCCCCGAACGCTCGAACGGCTCGCCCATGAGCGTCACCTCGCCGCTGTCCGGCTCAATGAGCCCCAGCAACACGGACATCAACGTCGATTTGCCGGCCCCATTCGGACCGAGCAGCGCATGTACGCGCCCAGGCACAGTCGTCAGCGACACACGTTTCAACGCTTGATGGCCACCGAAATTCACAGATACGTCGGAGCAAGCAAGTTGCGAGGAATTCATGCGCTTTATTTTTCTGCGCACCCCAAGCTGTGTGATCCCCCCGCGGGAGGAACTTTTTATCCCACGACACCCGCCCGCTGCGCCACGAGAACCAATGCGACACGATCGCGGGCACCGAGTTTGGCAAGCAGGCTCTTCACGTGCGTTTTCACCGTGGATTCCGCGATGAACAGGTGTTGCGCGATCTCCGCATTCGTCGCCCCACCCGCGATTTCCGCGAGGACCTCCAGCTCCCGGCCGGTGAGCAGCGACATCGCTTGCCGTTCAAAATCGCTCAGAGCATTTTGCTTATCGACGCCACCCCGCACCCATTCCAGCACCCTCCCCGTCACACCACTAGACAGGACAGACTCGCCCCGGGCGACGGTGCGGACGGCGTCGGCAAGCACCTCCGGTTCAGCGTCTTTGAGCAAGAATCCGTGGACTCCGGCCTCAATCGCCTCCTGCACAAGAGCATCGTCGTCGAATGTGGTCAGCATGATCACCTTCGGGCCCAGCGGCATAATCTGCCGCGCCGCGGAAATCCCGTCGAGCACCGGCATCCGGATATCCAGCACCGCAACGTCGATATCGTGATTTTTCGCCTGCTCGATCGCTTCTGCACCGTTCGCGGCAGTGGCCACGACCTCAATATCCGGCTGCGTGTTCAGGATGGTGGAGAGGGCGGACAGGAGCATGGGTTGATCGTCGACAAGCAAAATGCGCATCTCATGCTCCCAACGTCGCGGTGACGGTGACCGTGTTGTTCTCCTGCGTGACCTCGAGCGATCCGCCTGTGGCGCGGGCGCGCTCCCGCATACCGACGATGCCCGTGCCCGCGCCCGGCTGCGGCGCCATGCGCCCCGTCGACGCGACGGTCACGACGACCGCCTCTGTGCCCTGCTCGACCGTGACCCGCGCGGCCGGGTTCTCCTGGTGCTTGACCGCGTTGGTGAGCGCTTCCGCGACGATCCTGTTGAGCGCCTGCGCCGTGACAGCGGGCATGCTCAGGCGCTCCGGCGCGTCGAGCGTGACCTCCAAGCCGCTAGCGCGGAAACGCTCGATCACCGCTGGTAGCTCGTCAGCTGTGGCGGCTGGCGCGAGTCCCTGTCCCTCGTCGCGCAACCCCTTGACCAGCAAGCGGATGTCCGCGAGTGCGTCGCTTGCCGTGTCCTTGATCAGCTCGAGCGACTCCCGCTCCGTCCCCGCGGCGAGCCCCGCGTTCGCTTGCACTTTGATCAGCGTCAACGAGTGCCCCAGCACATCGTGGATATCGCGCGCCGTGTTGAGTCGCTCCTCCTCGCGCGCCGCCGCCAGGCGCTCCTCCCGCATGCGGGCCTTGTTCTCCTTGGCCTCCTCCTCGGCTGCCCCGTTCGCCGCGACGAGGTACGCCACCGCAAGGACCGCCCAATGAAGCGCCAGCATCAACGCCGCATCGAATGGCCGCCTGTAGAACAGCACGAGCTGCTCGTCCCACGTCCACATGAACGGCGAGATCACACACCACGCGGCCGCCGCTGCCGTGAGGACGGCGGCGAATCTCATCCCTGGTTGCGGTTTAGTCGTGCCGCCGCCGGCATTGCGCCGCGCGGTATAGACAGCCAGCGGCACAAGGACGACCCAGAACGTGTAGCCGATATTCGCCGGCGCGATCAGCCACAGCGCCGACCACGCCACATTCAGTCCCACCATCAGCGCCGATGCCGTCCTTGGGCGCGACTGCCACTGTGACAACGCGGCGACGAACCCCCACGACAGCAGTGCCTGCGCCCACTCCGCAGCCCCCGCATCCCCGGTGAACAGCAACGCCGTGTGCAGCAGCGCCAGCACCGCCCCCAAGAGGGTCACCACGAGCTCACCGGATTTCACATGCACGCGCTCGAGCCTATCCGGCCAGCGGCGGTGCGCTCCTCCTCCCACGGGAGGAGATCTGCCCGCGCTAGGATGACGCGCGTGCCGAACATGCTCGAATTGCTCCCCGTGGACCTCTCCGACCCGCTGGCGATCATGCCGGATCTGGAGGCGGCGATCGCCGGGCAGTGCGCGGTGCTGCCAGTGCCGAAAAACGACCGCCACCGGGCGGAGACGCTGCGCACCACGATGCGGGCGGGCCAGTCGATCGACGATTCCGTCGCCGTCGTCGTAGCCACGTCCGGCTCGACGGGCACGCCGAAGGGTGCGGAGCTCACGCCGGTCAACCTCGTTTCCAGCGCCGATGCCACCCACCAGTTCCTCGGCGGGCCAGGTCAGTGGCTTTTGGCCATGCCCGCGCACCACATCGCCGGGCTTCAGGTGCTCGTCCGCAGCATGGTCGCGGGCGTCGAGCCAGCATTCGTGGACCTCACCAGTGGATTCCACGTCAGCGAATTCGCCGCGCGTACCGACGAGCTCGCCTCCACCGGCGAACGCATGTACACCGCGCTCACCCCGATGCAACTGAATAAAGTGATGAGCACGCTCGCAGGAATCGAGGCTTTACGGCTTTTCGACGCCGTTCTCGTCGGCGGCGGCCGCATCAACCCCAAAATGCTCTCCTCGGCAGCCAAACTGCGGATCAACGTGGTGACCACGTACGGCTCATCGGAAACCGCCGGCGGCTGCGTCTACGACGGCACACCTCTTGCCGGAGCGAAGGTGCGCGTGACCGGCGGCCGGATCCACCTCAGCGGACCGATGATCGCACGGGGCTACCGGAATATCCCCGACCACGAGGCCTTCGCGGAGCCCGGCTGGTACGCCACCTCCGATTCCGGTGAGCTGGTTGGCGGTGTTCTCCGCGTCACCGGCCGGTTGGACAACATCATTGAGACCGGCGGGCTGAAGCTCCAGCCGGAGATCCTCGAGGAGTTCATGCTCGGTCTCGAGGGCGTCACCGCCGCCTGCGTCGTCGGCGTTCCCGACGACCGCTTCGGCCACCAGATCTGCGCCGCCTACACCGGTTCCGCCGCAGTCAGCGACCTGATGGAAGCATTCGACGACCTCCCCCGCTGGCAAGTGCCGAAGGATGTGCGCCACCTCCGAGAGATGCCCGTTACCGGGCCGGGCAAGGTCGACCGGATCGCGGTGCGCGAGCTGTTCTAGTCAGACGCTCGGTGTTCATTGAAAAAATCGACAAGACACCCTTACTGTCAGGGTGGTTGTGAACAACTTACCGAGGAGGTTTTGTTCATGACTGAGTTTGATGTTCCCCGTTTGATTCCGTCTGGGATGGCTGCTGTTTCTGCGGCTCGGCGGGTGGCGATGATCCAGGTTGCAGGTCGGGATCATTGGGACAAAACGCGTGTCCCACGTGCGGGAGTAACTGCTGAGGATGTGCTGGGGCTGCCGGTGACTGTTCTTGATGCTGGGGCGGTGCTCGATGATGAGACGGCTGCCTCGTGGAAGGCCGGTTCGTTTGTCTTTACTCCGAGTGTTCCCGCAAGGTGGGGACTTGACCATACTGCGGCGCAGAAAGCCCAGATGGTGGAGATTTATCGGGCGTTGCCTCACGGGGCTAAGAGGGCGTGGATTGCTCGCCAGGGGTTGTATTCAGCCAAGATCTTTCGGTGGGGTCAGCGGTTGGGCTATCCAACGCACGCACAGCAGGTCAGTGACCGTGTCACACTGGATTTGAGTGGCCCATTGACCCCGGAGCTGATCACGTATGTGGTGCGGCGTTATGCAGAGCTTCCTTTCGGCGAGAAAAGGGCTTTCCTGGCCGAGTGCGGGCTTGAGCATGTCAACATGATGAGGTGGATCTCCCGGGTTGCTGATGGATCCATTTCTCACTACGTCCATAGAAGAAAGGGCTGCAACGTGGATAACACCACTCCTGATGACCTCGTCGGAACCCGCGAGTTGGTGGCGAAGATCCTGGCTGAAAACGAGCGGTTGAAAAAAGAGCTCGACAAGGCCAACCGAAAAATCGACCGGCAAGACAAAGAGATCGACAAATGGGAAAAGACCAGTGATGTTTTGGGAAAAGCGTTAGCGTCCATGCCGGATCTGCCTGGCGTGGACTACGACGCGGAGGAAAATCCCTATCCGAAGACGAAAAGCGCCGCTATGAAACTGGCAGACAAGAAGAACAACACCTCATAGACGCACTCGTAGCCGCCGGTCATTCCCGCACTGCGGCCTGCCGGATCATCGGAGCCTGTGCCAGCCGGCTCTACTACGCCACCCACCCCAGGCCGGTCAAAGCTGATCCCATTGCCCACAGCGACCGCAACATCGCACGCTTATCGCAGCAACAAGTCGACGATATCCTGGCCCTGTTGGATGCCAACCCATATTCCAGTGTGGACGATGTGTTCTACAACGCGTTCAACCACGGCTGCTATATCGCCAGCTTGAGCAGTTTCTACCGGGTTGCTAGGGCCAATAACCGGCTGTTGAAACAACGCCGGCGCACCCGGGCAAGGAAGAAGACGGCACGGGCAGGACACCACCCGCCCCATGTCGTGGCCACAGCGCCCGGGCACGTGTTGTGCTGGGACATAACGTTTTTGCCTGGCCCGCTAGTCGGGGAAACCTACGCTTGCCACACAGTCATCGACTTATACTCCCGCGCCCTAGTCGGAGCAGTAGTTTCTGCGCGTGAGGACACACGAGCAGCAGCCCAGATGTTTACCGAGCTACTCAAGCGCTACCCGGATATGCACACTGTCCATTCCGATAACGGGGCTTCGATGACAAGCACCACCCTGGCCCGGTTGTTTCACAGCCACGGGGTGCGCCAGTCCTTCAGCCGGCCCCGCACCAGCAATGACAATCCCCATATTGAATCGCTGATCCACACCCTGAAAGGCACCACCTACTACCCGAGGGTGTTCACCAGCATCCACGACGCCGCCGCATGGGTTGAAGACTTCACCGTGCTGTACAACAACCGTCCACACAGCGGCATCAACCACTACACCCCACGCAGCGTGCTCGACGGGACCTGGAAAGATCTGCAAGCCAACCGCCGAAGAGCGGCACAGCAAGCCCTAGAACACGGCTACATACAAAAACTGCCTACTCCCAGAACTGGGCTGCCAGAAGAAGTCACGATCATCCGGACCACGACCGCGACCCGGCCCGCACCCCAACCCCTGACAATCAATCACTAACCACGAAACGATTCACAACCACTTGACATAAAGCGACATACCATTCAAAATCAACTTGAAGTCTCTCTACCTGCACTTATAAAACTATCGCGATAGCGCCGGTGTCGATTTTTTCAGGCGCATCACGAAGGCGGGATAAGAGCGGCGGACACTCAGTCCACCGGAACGGCGGCCTGGAGCTTATCCACGTCCTCGTCGGTGTAGGTCGCCTCGATCTGCACATCGTTGCCACCGCGCCAGTGGTTGTGGTGCACGAGGGCCTCGCGCTGGCTGGCCGGGATGACGGAGAACTCGCGCGGGTGCGGGTAGACCTGCCGGACCAGGTGGCCGGAGCGGAGGGCGCAGTTGTTGAGCCACACGTCATCGGCGCGTGGGGCTTTGTCCTCGAAGCTGGTGCCCTGTTCCGCGACGTAATCCACCATCGACGGCGGGTACGCAACACCGGAGACACCGGTGGCGAAGTGGCGCGGGGACGGCGCAGTGGAGCGGGTCGCGCGCCACTCCTTGTACGGGCGCATGCCGCCCTCGTCGAGGGTGATCGTGTGAGCTCGATAGGCGACCACGCAGTTCGGGTCAGCATCGGCGGCGTTGACGAGTTTCTCCGCGAACCAGCGCGGGTACATCATGTCGTCGTCGACGGTGATCACGCGGGTGCCTGTGCCGGCGAACTCCTGAAACGTGCCGTAGTACTTCGTGTGCGGGCCGTAGTTGCCGTCGGAGCAGCGGATGATCAGTCCGCGGTCGCGCAGGCGGTGAAGGCCATGCGGCCAGGGTCCGTGGTAGTCGTCCTCGTCAAGCCAAAGGATGACCGGCAAGCGGCGGGTCCCCACCAACAGGGACGCGATGCAGTACACAGCGGTGGACAGACGTTTACCGTGCGTGGTCAGAGAAATGACCGTGTCATGGCCGCCGGGCTCGTCGAGGGTGGGAAACGACAGGCGTCGTGCGCGGGTGGCCAAGAGCAAGCCCGGCTGGCGGGCGAGCGTTCCAGCCGTGTGCAAGACCTGGCGGACGGCGTAGTCGATCCACATGAAGCGTTACTTTAGTCGAGCTTCACCATTTCGATGTTTTGCGTGCATTATGGGTGTCATGACCGCGAGTGACGACACCACCCCGAATCCCGACGAATCCAGCGACAACGGCAGCACGCGCGTGGATCTCACGGGCACCGAAAACCCTAAGAGCGACACGCCGGGAGGCGCCACCGCGAAGGACTGGTGGGAGGCCGCCCGCCCGCACACGTGGTTCAACGCCGCCGCGCCCGTGATCGCAGGCACCGGCGCCGCAGCATTCGAATTCTGGTGCAGCCTGCCGCTGGCACTGCTCGCGCTGATCGTGGCGATGGGCATGATCATCGGTGTCAATTACGCCAACGACTATTCCGACGGCATCCGCGGAACTGACGACGACCGCACCGGCCCCACCCGCCTGACCGCCTCCGGCTTGGCGCGGCCGGAGCAGGTGAAACTAGCCGCGTTCATCTCTTTCGGTGTGGCTGCGATAGCCGGGGTGATCCTCGCCGCTGTGAGCGCTCCTTGGCTCATCCTCGTTGGCGCGGTGTGCATTCTCGCGGCGTGGTTCTACACCGGCGGGAAGAACCCGTACGGCTACCGGGGCTTCGGCGAGGTCTCCGTCTTCGTCTTCTTCGGCCTCGTCGCTGTCCTGGGCACGCAGTACACGCAGGTCGGCACGATCACGTGGGTAGGCATCGGCTGTGCGGTCGGCATCGGCGCGATCTCCGCGGCCATCAACCTCGCGAATAATATCCGCGACATCCCTACTGACACGGAAGCTGGGAAGCGCACACTCGCAGTCATGCTTGGCGACGTCCGCGCGCGCCGTCTTTTCACCGTCTTGACCTTGACGCCTTTCGTGATCACGGTGTTCATCGGCGCTGCCTACGCCCCAACTCTGCTGGCGCTGGCAGCCCTACCGCTGGCGATCGGCTCGGTGCTGAAGGTCCAGCGCGGGGCGCAAGGAAAAGAACTGATCCCAGTTCTGGGGGCCAACGGCCGCGCAATGCTGATCTGGTCCGTGATCCTGGCCGGCGCGCTCATCGCCGGTTCCCCGTTCATGCAGCTGGGCCAGACGATCCCCTACTCTGATTTCGGTTGGACCATGCACATTCCCGACGACGCGCAATACTGATCTGAACTGCGGGGCCATGACCCTGCTGGGAGAAACTCGCACGTGTTAGACGTCATCACCGGCTTCGCCATCATCTTCGTGGTCATCAGCGCGGGCTATATCCTGGCCCACCGCGGTGTCATCGGGGAGGGCGAGCAGCGCCTGATGTTCAACCGGGTCGCCTATTGGGTCGCGTCGCCGTCGCTTCTGTTCACCACGGTGGCGAAGTCGGACACCTCTACATTTCTTTCCCCCGTGGTCGTAGTGGTCTTCCTGGCCACGGCGGTGACGATGGCGGTGTTCTGGATCATCTCCACCGTCTTCTTCCGGGCGGATGTGCCGACACGGATGGCGGGGGCGGCGTCGGCAAGCTATTTCAACTCGGTGAATATCGGCCTGCCCATCGCGATCTACGTCATCGGCGACGCGACCTACGTGGCGCCGGTGCTGCTCATGCAGATGGTGATCGTCTCCCCCGTCGTCATCGCGGGTCTGGACGTGAACCCGGATTCGAGCAACTCGCGTGGGAAGAACGTGCTCAAAGCAGTGAAGACCGGCATCACCGCACCTGTCGTGGTCGCACCGTTGGCGGGGCTGGTCATCTCGGCTACGGGCTGGACGGTGCCCGCGCCGGTGATGGAGCCGCTAGAGATTCTCGGTGGGGCATCCATCCCGATGATCCTGATGAGCTTCGGTGCGAGCCTACGCGGCGGCAGCGTGCTCGCTGAGGGGCCGGACCGCCCGGCGACGATCACCGCGTCGGCGCTCAAGCTGGTCTTCATGCCGGCTGCGGCGTGGGTGCTGGGTCTGCTCGCTGGACTCGACGGCACGGCGCTCTACGCCGCGGTGATCCTGTCGGCGCTGCCGACGGCGCAGAACGTGTTCAACTACACGGCGAACTACCGCGTGGGCGAGACTGTCGCGCGCGACACCGTCTTCATCACTACATTCGCGTCCTTGCCCGCGATGATCGCCATCGCGCTGCTATTCGGCAAAGGAATCTAGCCCGCGACTGCGCGCGGACTAGATGGGAAAAGATTCTTTAGCGGTCCGCCAGCTCGTCGGTCACCCACTGCTTGCGGGCGCGGCGCTGCTCGTTCCAGGTCGCCATGGCCTCAGTGGCGGCGACGCGCTGCTTGGAGAAGATCAGCATGGACAGCGGGAAAGCCACGATCAGGGCGAGGAGGGCGGACATGACGAGGGGGATGGGTGCGTCGATAAGCATGGCGATTGATTGAATGACCACCGTGAGAACGATGAAAAGCCCGAGACGCAGCCCACCGTAGATCAGCGCAGCGCGGTTCGCGCGCTTGCGCACGTCGGCGTCCAAGGCGGGCGCGCCGGTGTCCTGGCTGGCTGCAGGTGTTGCTGGGTCCGTCACGGTTGTTCAGCGTACCCGGGCCAGGTGGCGGGAAGCGAACCAGTATCGTGAAGGTATGGGACGCCTACTCCTTCTTGTGCTCATCATCGTCGCAGCCTGGCTGCTGTGGCGCGCGTTCGGCCCGGGCAGCAACGAGCGCTACGGTTCGCTCCGCCCCAACAAGCAGCAGACTCCTGAAATCAAGGGGCCGGATGACGATGAAGAATTCCTCTGGAATATCGAGAAGAACCGCTTCAAGGAACGTCGCGCGAAGGAAGAGGCCGAGCGCAAAGCACGTGAAGAAGAGGAGCGCCGCCTGCGCCGCGAACGCGGAAACCGCCCGGACGAACCAGGCGGAACAAGCGGGCCGACGAACCCGGAGAGCTAGCTACTCGGCTTTCGCCTCGGAGGTCTCCACCCATTCAATGGTGAGGCCGAGAGCGTTGGCGACGGCCGCGACCTTCTCCCACCGCACACCAGCACCGCCGTGCTCAATGGTGTGCAAGGTGGAGCGGGACACCCCAGCAGCGGTGGCGACTTCCTGCTGCAACCGGCCGGCCTCACGGCGGCGCTGCGCCAAGGCCTCGCCGAGCTTGATCAGCACGGGAATGTCGCTGGCGGGCTTGCCGAACTTCTTGCGGGGTGAAGGCACCTACAGTCTCCTTCTCACTGAACGTGGGGTGGTGAATAATTGTTACTACAACACAGTGAGATAGTCCAGTACCCCAAAAGTAGCGTTGAAACCGCTGGGAATTAGTTCAGACCGGCGTAGGAGTGCAGGCCGCTGCCGACCAGGTTGATGAAGAAGAGGTTGAACACGCCGGTGGCAAACGCTGCGACGTTGATCCAGGCGGCCTTCGCGTTCTTCCAGCCCGCGGTAGCGCGCGCGTGCAGGTAGGCGGCGTAGAGGATCCAGGTGATCAGCGCGACGGTCTCCTTCGGGTCCCAGCCCCAGAAGCGGCCCCAGGCGACCTCGCCCCAAATCGCACCGAGCATGATGCCGATGCCGAAGACCGGCAGGGTGATGATCGCGGTCTTGTACGCGTACGAATCCAGCTTCTTGGCGCTCGGCAGCGGCTTCGCCACGGCGCCGAAGAAGCCTTTCTCCTTACCGCGCGGCTGCCAGATACGCAGCAGGTACAGCAGCGAGAACATGCCGGAGATCAGGCCCAGCGACGCACCGATGGACACGGTGGACACGTGGAACGGGTACCAGAAGGACTGCAACGCCGGCACCAGCGGAGCGGCCTCCGCGTACAGCACCGTCGCGTCGAGGAAGATCAGCACGATCACGGGCGCGAGCAGCCACGGCCACATCGTGTGCCAGCGCTTCTTCTGAATAATCACAGCTGCGACCACCATCGCGACAGCCGTGAAGGTGAGCACGAACTCGTACATATTGCCGAACGGGAAACGGCTCACTGCCAGACCGCGCGTCACGGTTGCGACCACATGGAACGCGATCGCGACCCAGATCAGGCCCTGCGCGGCACCCGCCATTTTGCGGGAGCGTTCGCGCGCGGTTTCCAAGTCTCCGGAAGTCACAGCTGGCTTATCGACGTCACCCAGCGCCTCCGCTCCCCCGTCGCCCACCGCGACGAGCTCGCGGTCCTTGGCCTCTGCTTTCGCCTCGGCCTTCTGCTCGCGGCGCAGATCAATCACTGCCTGCGAACGCATGTAGTGGATGCAGGCGAGAACCAGCGCCACGATGTAGACAGCGAAGGCGGTCCGCAGCGACAGGTCCGACACTTGGGCCAGGGAGGTATTGACATGCATGAAGCTCACGCTACTCGACGTGGCCGAAACGACCAAGGAACAGCAGCGTAGCGGACGCTTCCGGGGGTACAGCTCCCCGATCGGGCAGAAGCTAGTGCCACTCCTCTACGTCGTCTTCGTCATCGTCGTCGTACTGATCGTCAGCTTCATAGCTGTCGATGTCTTCGGAGTCTTCGGAGTCTTCGTCTTTCTCGCCGCGGCCACGCAGGATCGCGTCGACCACATCATCGAATTCGCTGCCCCAGCCGGCACGGTCGGTGCGGGCGAGGCCGGCGAGCTCCACCCGGGTCGTCCCGTCACCAGCAGGCGTGAAGCGGACCCAGATGCGGCGGCGCTTGATCAGCAGGGAGCCCACCAGGGAGGCGAGCATCACCGTGGTGGCCACGAGTGCCCAGAACTGCGTCGGGTCGCGGGAGATCTGGTAATTGGCGTATTCGGCGGCGCCGTCAAAGCGGACGGTGACCACCTCATCTTCGCCGTCCGGGGTCTTCTTGCCCGTGGGCACCTGCGCTTCCTCACCCGCGGCGAGCTGGATGCGGTCGGCGCGCTCGAGCTGGCCGTTGGCGATCAGTGTTTGGTCCAGCGCGAAGAAATTCTGGGGTCGCCCGGTGTCCAACCCGGCATCGCCGGCGTAGACGTCGAGGGAGACAGCCGGGTCGTCCATTGATGGGAAGGCGGACTGCAGCATATCGCCGTTCGGGCCCGTCCACTGGGCGGTCGGGGCGAACACGCCCTCGATGGCCAGCTGGTGCTGGCGTCGCTCGCCCAAGTCCGGGTACATGCCGGCCGGCGGGTCGAAGCGCATCACGCCGTTGGACAGGAAGAAGGTCAGGTCCGTCGGGCGGTACTGCACCATCTGCGTGCGGGACTCCCCGTCGGGCCAGGTCACGGTGATCTGCGGGGCGAAGCCGTGGCCCTGCAGGTACACGCGGTCACCGCCGATGCGCAACGGGTGATTCACCGCCAGGGTGTAGTCCTCCCAGGTCTCCGGGTCGGTAGCCATGTCCTCGCTCTCGGCATACGAGACGCGGGATCCGAAGGAATCGGCCTGGCCGTTTTGCAGGTACTCCGCGGTGAAGTCCTGGGAGATGAAGCAGAAGGGGGTAAGGCCGGTGCCGTCGAAAAGCGGGCCGGCGCGGAAGGTGTCGAAGTTGGCGGGTGACGTATTGCAGAATTCGCGCGACTGCTCCACGGGCACCGCGTATTCGGATTCCGAGTTGGTCACCACGATGACCTGGCCTTCGTAGAAGACCATGCGGCCGTAGGCGAAGATCGCGATGAGTGCCACGATGGCGACGTGGAAAAGCAGATTTGCCAGCTCGCGGGCGTAACCGCGCTCGGCGGACAGGGACAGTGCCCCGGCGCGGTCGTCTGTGGGCTCGTAGCGGGCGACGCGCCATTTGCGCAGGGTGCGCTCGGCGCGCGCGGTGGCCTCGTCGATGGACATCTCCACCTCGCCAGCGGCGTGGTGCGGCATGCGGTGCAGGTACTTCGGCGCGCGGGTCGGCTTCGCGTTATATGCCTTGTAGTGGTCGATCGAGCGCGGGATGATGCAGCCGATCAGGGAGATGATCAGCAGGGTGAGCAGGGCGACGAAGATGGGGGACGAGAAGACGTCGAAAAGCATGAGCTTGTCGTAGATCTTGCCCATGACTGGATTGGCGTCTAGGTACTCGTTGACCTGGCTCTCGCTGATTTCACGCTGCGGAAGCAGAGCGCCCGGCACAGCGATGAGGGCGAGCAAAAACAGCAGCACCAGCGCTGTGCGCATGCTGGTCAACCAGTGCCAGAGTTTCTTCGCCCAGTTCGTCGCGGTGTTAAGCATGTCGTTTCCGAATCATTTTCAGGTCCACTACAACTACAGCAAGGTCGTGCCGTAGCCGTCCACCCATTGGCGGGTCCAACCGATGAAGTTGTTCCACGCCCCGGTGAGCAGCAGCACGCCGACGGCGATCATGGCCACTCCGCCGATGATCTGGATAGTACGCGAGTGCTTGCGCAGGAAACCGATGGCCTCCACCGCATGCGCAGAGCCGAGCGCCATGAGCAGGAACGGAATTCCAAGGCCGAGGCAGTACGCGACAACCAAGATGATGCCGCGCACGGCAGTGAACCCCTCGGTGCCCACCGAAACGGAGATCACCGCGCCGAGCGTGGGGCCTAAGCACGGGGTCCAGCCAAGCGCGAAGACCCCGCCGAGCAGCGGTGCGCCGAGCCATGTCGCCCATTTCTTCGGCTGCATGCGGGTATCGCGCTGCAGCATGGGCACGGTGCCCATGAACACCAGCCCCATGAGGATGGTGATCACACCGCCGGCGCGCATGAGTGTCTCCTCATTGAGCTTGATCAGGCTGATCGCACCGAAAACTGTCACTGTGGCCAGCAGGAAGACCACGGTGAAGCCGAGAATGAACAGGCCTGCAGCGCCGACTACCGCCCATTTGCGCTTGCGCCCCACGGCCAGCTCGCCGCGGTCCAGCGTCACTTCCCCACCGACGATGCCGGTGAGATACGACATATACCCCGGCACCAGCGGGATCACGCATGGCGAGGCGAAGGACACCAGGCCGGCGAGCGCCGCCGCGAGGATTCCCAGCAGCAGCGGGCCGGAGGCGGCGAGATCAGCGAATGTCTGTCCCATCTACGCCTCTGCCTCAGCCGCCAGGCGGTCGGTGACCTGAATGATGTCATCGGCGGAGATCTCTCGCAGGAACACCGCGGCCGGGCGATGCTGCTTATCCAGGATCACGGTGGTGGGGATCACCGAGGTGGGGATGCCGCCGAGAGCACCCGCGGTGCGGAACGGCGGGTCGTAGATCGACGGGTAGGTCACGCCGTTGTCGGTGACGAAGTCCCGGGCGATCTCCGGCTGGTAGTCGCGCACGTTGATGCCCAGCACAGTGCCTGTTGGTGTGCCGCCGTCACCACTGTCAGCGAGATGCTGCTGCACCTCTTCCAAGTCGTCGACTTCCGCGCGGCACGGCGCGCACCACTGGCCCCAGGCGTTGAGCACGACGATCTGACCTTCGAAGTCCGACAGGGAGATTTCTTTGCCGGGCTCCATCAGGGATTCACCGGAGAAATCCTCCAACGGGGCGCGCTCATCCTCGTCGTAGAAGATCTCCACCTGCCCGCCAGGCGAGTGGAAAGAGAAGGTCTCGCTCGAATTCGTGGTCGTGCAGGCAGAAAGCGACGACAACGCCACCGCCCCCGCCGCGAGAACAGAAAATGCCTTGTATCTTGTCGAACGCATCAGATATCCCTCGCCGGTTCGTCGTAGGTCCAGCCGGTCAGCGTGTCGCCGTCGAAGGTCAGCGAGGTGACGCTGGCCAGATTGCATTTTCTGGACACGTGCGCGAGCGACTTGCCGGCGGCCCAGCGCTGCACCATGACGATGGGCAGCTGGTGGGACACCAAAATCGCCTCGTGGCCTTCGGCCTGCCGGCGAGCGGTGGCAACAGCGCGCTGCATGCGCTCGAGGATCTCCGTGTACGGCTCACCCCAGCTCGGCTGTAGCGGGTTGGTCATGTGGCGCCAGCGAATCGGGTTCATCAGCTGCGACGGAAACCCCTTGGTGCGCAGGCCCTCGAAGATGTTGCCGGCCTCGATCAGGTCGGGGTCGGTCTGAATCTCCAGGCCGGTCACCTCGGCGATGGGTGCGGCGGTTTCTTGCACGCGCTCCATCGGGGATGCCGCCAGGTAGGTCACGTCGCGGCCCTTGAAGGTCGTCGCGGTGCGCGCCGCCATGGAGCGCCCGCGGGAGCTCAGATGGAAGCCCGGCAACCGCCCATACAAGATCTTGCCCGGGTTGTGGACTTCCCCGTGGCGCACGAGGTGCACGACGGTTTCCGCCATAGGTTCGCTCCTCTCCGCCGGAGTTGTTTATGCGTCCGGCGTGGCCGCGGCCGCTGCGGCTGCTGCGGGCTGCAGCGCCTGTTCGATCTTCTCAAAGTCTGCATCGGTCAAGGCCGTGGACACAAACCACGTCTCGAAGGCGCTGGGGGCGGCGTAGACGCCTTCGTCGAGAAGCGCGTGGAAGAACGGCCCGTACCGGAACGTGTCCGCCGCCTTCATGTCCGCGAAATCATTGCCCTGCCCTTCGGCGAAACGCACGGAGAGCATCGTGGCCGCACGCTGAATATTGTGCGCGACGCCCGCACGCTCGAGCGCATCGTGCAGCAAGGTGGCCAGGCGGTCGGCGTTGGCGTTCAGCTGCGGGTAGATCTCCTCGGAGGCAATGCTTAACGACGCCTCCCCTGCCGCCATCGCCACCGGATTCCCCGACAACGTGCCGGCCTGGTAGACGGGGCCGGTCGGGGCGAGCTTCTCCATGATCTCTTTACGCCCGCCGAAAGCCGCCGCCGGCAGACCGCCGGAGACGACTTTGCCGAAGGTGGTCAGGTCACCGGCGACACCGTCGACGCCAAACCACCCGCGGTAGGAGGTGCGGAAGCCGGTCATGACCTCGTCGATGATCAGCAGCGCGCCGTCGGCGTGTGCGATGTCCTTGAGCCCCTGGTTGAAGCCGTCGACCGGGGCGACGGTGCCCATATTGCCCGCGGCTGCCTCCGTGATGATCGCTGCGATCTCGCCCGGGTGCGCGGCGAATGCCTCGCGCACAGCATCCAGGTCGTTATAGGGCACGACGATCGTGTCGCCGGCCTGCGCGCCGGTCACGCCCGGGGTGTCGGGCAGAGCGAAGGTCGCCACGCCCGAACCGGCCGATGCCAGCAGGGAATCGACGTGGCCGTGGTAGCAGCCCTCGAATTTCAGGATCTTCGGCCGGCCCGTGAACCCGCGGGCCAGGCGCACCGCGCTCATCGTGGCCTCCGTGCCGGAATTGACCATGCGCACCTGCTCCACGCTGGTGCGGTCCACGATCAGCTCCGCCAGGCGGACCTCCGCCTCAGTCGGGGTGCCGAAGGACAAGCCGTCCTTCAGGGCTTTTTCCACCGCCTCCACGATCTGGGGGTGAGCGTTGCCGTGGATCATCGGGCCCCAGGAGCCGACGAGATCGACATAGGAGTTGCCGTCGACGTCGATAAGCGTCGAGCCGTGCGCTTCTTTGATGAAACGCGTTTGCCCGCCCACGGAACCGAAGCCGCGCACCGGCGAATTCACGCCGCCGGGCGTGACCGTCTTCGCGCGCTCGAACAACTCTGCCGAGCGGGCGGTGTTCTGGGACGTGGCGGACGTTGGCTGGTTCGAATCGTGAGAAGTCATGTCGTCGATTCTAGGACAGAGCCCCAAACATGCGACGCACCCCGAATGGAGCTGAGACACACCCACAAACGGAAAGACGATTTCCGGTTCGGGGGTATACGGGCGGATAATTCCGCGTATGGATGTTGACCTTTCGGTCCCTGAAATAACGCTTTGCCGCGGCGCGGTGAGGGCAACAGTCTCCGCATCGGGCGCTGCTGTGCGCGAACTGACGGTGGACTCGCGCCCGCTGCTGCGCACCTTTGCGCAGGGCACGCACCCACCGCAAGCCGCGAATGTCGTGCTTGCGCCGTGGCCGAACCGCGTCGCCGACGCGACCTATGTCTTCGGCGGAACGCGGCGCGAACTCGCGGTGACGGAGCCATCGCTGGGCCACGCCCTGCACGGCTTCACGCTGAAGCGCCTTTTCGAAATCCATGCCCCGCAGGCAGAAAATGCCCCCGAAACGGCACCGGACGAAGTGACATTACGCACAGTTCTCGGACCCGAGCCCGGCTGGCCGTGGCCGATCGAGCTCTCCGTGCACTACGCGCTTACTAGTTCCGGCCTCGAGGCATCCATGACTGCGGTGAACCTCGCGGATGAACCGGCGCCGTGCGCGCTCGGCGTGCACACCTACCTGGATGCGCAAGGGGCGCCGCTCGACGAGTGCACCCTGCACCACACCATCGCCGAGCGTCAGCCGCTGAATGAGTACAACATCCCCGCCGGGGCGCGCGAGCCCTGGCCGCACAGTCCCATCCGGATGCGCGATATGTGGCTTGACGACGCCGGCTTCGACCCCGTCGCCGACCAGCCCCGCATCGCGCGGTTGGTGAACGCCTCCGGGACCGGCGTGGAGCTGGCCGCCACGGCGAATCTGCCGTGGACCCAGATCTTCACCTCCCCGGAACGCCATCTGGCCGTCGAACCGATGACCGCTCCCCCGAATGCCCTCGCCACCGGCGAAGGCCTGACCGTGCTCGAACCCGGCTCCCGCCTCACGGTGGGCTGGTCGGTGCGGGCCATCACTTCCGAAAACTAGAAAGAGAGTCCCCTGCACATGGATACAGCCTTGCGGCTCGATGCCTCCTGGGTCGACTACCTGCTCGTCGCAGTCTTCTTCGTCTTTGTCTTAGGCATTGGCTGGGCTGCGAAGCGGGGAGTGTCGTCCTCCATCGACTTCTTCCTTTCCGGCCGCGGCCTGCCCGCGTGGATCACCGGCCTGGCCTTCATTTCCGCCAACTTGGGTGCGGTGGAGATCATCGGCATGTCCGCCAACGGTGTGGAATACGGCGTGCAGACCATGCACTATTTCTGGATCGGCGCCGTGCCCGCCATGATCTTCTTGGGCATTGTGATGATGCCGTTCTACTACGGCTCCAAGGTCCGCTCCGTGCCGGAGTTCATGCTCAAGCGCTTCGGCCCCGCCGCGCACCTCGTCAACGCGCTGTCTTTCGCGATCGCGCAGCTGCTCATCGCCGGTGTGAACCTGTTCCTTCTGGCCACTGTCGTTGAGGCACTGCTGGGGTGGCCGCTGTGGGCCACGCTCGTCGTCGCCGCCGTGATCGTTCTGGCGTACATCACGCTCGGCGGCCTGTCTGCGGCAATCTACAACGAGGTCCTGCAGTTCTTCGTCATCGTCGCCGCCCTGCTGCCGCTGACCATCATCGGCCTGCGCCACGTCGGCGGCTGGAGCGGTCTGAAAGAGCAGATCAACGACCCGACGCACTTCTCCGCATGGCCGGGGCAGGGCTTGTCCGGCTTCGAGCATCCGGTGTGGTCCGTGGTGGGCATCGTCTTCGGTCTGGGCTTCGTGCTGTCCTTCGGTTACTGGACCACGAACTTCGTCGAGGTGCAGCGCGCCATGGCCTCCGATTCGCTCGCTTCGGCCCGCAAGACCCCGATCATCGGCGCGTTCCCGAAGATGTTCATCCCGTTCATCGTGGTCGTGCCCGGCATGATCGCCTCCGTCCTGGTGACCCCGATCATGGAGGGGGCCGCCAACCCGAATGACGCCGTGCTGTACCTGATGCGCGACCTGCTCCCGAACGGCCTGCTGGGTGTCGGCATCGCCGGCCTGCTCGCGGCGTTCATGGCGGGCATGGCTGCGAATATCTCGTCGTTCAACACCGTGTTCAGCTACGACCTGTGGCAGACCTACGTGGTCAAGGACAAAGAGGACGACTACTACCTGCGCGTCGGCCGCCTGGCCACCGTGGGTGCGACCGTGATCGCCGTGTTCACCGCGCTGCTGGCTGCGAATTTCGGCAATATCATGGACTACCTGCAGACGCTGTTCGGCTTCTTCAACGCCCCGCTGTTCGCCACGTTCATCCTCGGTATGTTCTGGAAGCGCATGACACCGCACGCCGGCTGGTCCGGCCTGGTCGCCGGCACCGCTGCAGCGATCTGCTTCTGGGCGCTGTCCCTTGGCGAGAACCCCGTGGTCACACTGCCGGGCCAGGGCACTGCATTCGTCGCTGCCTCGCTGGCATTCGTCGTGGATATCGCCGTCAGTGTCATTGTCTCGATGTTCACCGCGCCGAAGCCGGACAAGGAGCTCGTCGGTTTCGTCCGCAGCGTCACCCCGCAGGACCAGCTTGTCGACGCCTCCGAGGCTGCCCTCCCCTGGTTCCAGCGCACCGTCCCGCTGGGCATCATCGCCGGTGTCCTCGTCGTGGCCTTGAACCTGGTGTTCCTGTGACCTCCCGCGGCCGCAGATTCCCCATCAAGCAAAGGATTTGATTCGCATGACTACTTCGATTTCCCGCGGGCACGACTCCGCGAATACACCGCAGCCCGACCAGCCGGAGGCGAATTCAGCCACCGACGCCTTTGATATCCGCAATGTCATCGGCGCACTGCTGGGCTTCTACGGCATCGTCCTGATCATCTGCTCTTTCTTTCTCGACCCGGGGATGAATGCCGACACCGGCGCCGCGAAGAACGCGAGCGATAACCTGTGGGTGGGCATCGCGCTGGCCGTGTCCGCGGCGATCTTCTTCGTGTGGGCACGGTTCCGTCCGATCTCCTTCGACCCCGAGACTTTGGAAGCCACCGATTAAATGAGCAATCTCAAGATCACCCGCACGAGACTGTCCGACGGCCGCGAGCTCATCTATTTCGACGAGCCCGGCACCCCCGACCGCACCGCCGTCGATGAGCGCGGCTTGCCGCAGGTGGAAACCGAGTCGTGGCTGCGCCGCGACCCGTTGACGGGCGAGTGGGCGATCTACGCCGCGCACCGCCAGAACCGCACATTCCTCCCGCCGGCGAATGAGGACCCGTTGGCGCCGACGCGCCCGGGCCAGAAGCCCAGCGAGATCCCGGAGGCGGATTACCAGGTGGCGGTATTCGAGAACCGGTTTCCGTCGTTAAGCATGCGCCAAACGATCGCGGACGATTACAATCCGCGCGTCGACAGCGAGGACCTCTTCCAGCGCGCTCCGGCGCTGTCCCGCTGCGAGGTCGTGTGTTTCACGCCCGACGCGGATGGCTCGTTCACGGACCTTCCGCTCGAGCGCAAGCGCATGCTTATCGACGTCTGGGCCCACCGCACCGCCGAACTTTCCGCCATCGACGAGGTGAAGGCCGTCTTCCCCTTTGAAAACCGCGGCGAGGAAATCGGTGTCACACTGCACCACCCGCACGGGCAGATCTACTCCTACCCCTTCGTGCCGCCACGCACCGCCGCGATCGCCCGGCACGCGCGTGAGCACCGCAAAGCGCACGGAACCGAGCTTTTCGACGACCTCCTCGCCGCCGAACTGCGCGCCGCCACCCGCGCTGTCTCTTATACACATCTGACGCTGCCGACGAAGAGGATAGTGTAGAT
>ERZ1031113.167-NODE-167-length-22455-cov-7.527500_pt1 | contig 22455 bp, 24 predicted proteins | sample MGYA00518225_ERZ1031113 | MGnify/ENA primary metagenome ERZ1031113 (study PRJEB33718, sample SAMN03159751) | human skin metagenome | collected 2014-05-20 | study: EMG produced TPA metagenomics assembly of the PRJNA266117 data set (Human skin bacterial metagenome...
CTAAAAACCTAGTTCTGGGTAACTACCCTTCCAGCCGCTCTCCCAGCTCAAGCCATTCCACTTCGAGCTCCTCTCGCTGTGCACGCAATTCCGCGACCTGCCCTGTCTTCGCCCCGATCGCCTCGAAATCAGGGTCAGCTTCCCCCGATATCGTCGCGATTTCCGATTCGAGAGCAGCCGCTTCCTCATGGAGTTTCTCCATCTTCCGGTCGAGCGACTTCATCTTCTTCATCAGCTCGCGGCGCTCCTGCCCGCTCAGCCCGTCGGCGGGCTTTTCCTTGGGCGCGGTGTCGCCGAGATCCAGCACTCCAGAATCCTCCGTCATGCTCTTGCGGCGCTCCAGGTACTGGTCGATCCCGCCGGGAAGATTCGTCAAAGCACCGTCGCCGAATAACGCGTAGGTGACATCGGCAATGCGCTCAATCAGGTAGCGGTCGTGCGAAATCACCACGAGGGTGCCCGGCCACGAGTCGAGGAGGTTCTCCAGTTCTTGGAGGGTGTCGATGTCGAGGTCGTTCGTCGGCTCGTCGAGAAGCAGCACATTCGGCTCACTCATGAGCACGCGCGTCAGCTGCAAGCGGCGCCTCTCGCCGCCAGATAAGTCCCCGACGGGTGTCCGCTGCCGTTTCGGAGAAAACCCGAGACGCTCAGCCAACTGCGACGCCGACATCTCCTTTTTGCCCAGCGTGATGTAGGTGGCCACGTCTTCCACCGCGTCGATCACCCGGCGGGACGGATCCAAGTCGTCGAGCTCCTGACGCAGCCACCCGATCTTCGTCGTCTGGCCCTCGACGCGACGCCCTTCCGCCAGCGGGTAGTCTCCCGCGATCGCCCGCAGCAACGTCGTCTTTCCAGAGCCGTTCACTCCGACCAAGCCGATGCGTTCGCCGGGGGCCAGCCGCCATGTCAGATGGTCAACGAGAGTGCGCCCGTCAGGCGCGTCGATGCGCACATCCTCGAACTCCACCACGACGCGGCCTTGGCGCTGTTTCGAAAACGCCATGAGCTCTACGGTGTCGCGCGGAGCAGGAACATCCGCGATCAATGCCTCTGCCGCCTCAATGCGGTAGCGCGGCTTCGATGTCCGTGCGGGGGCGCCACGTCGCAGCCACGCGAGCTCCTTGCGCGCGAGGTTCTGGCGGCGCTGCTCGATCGCGTCCGCCTGTCGCGCACGCTCGGCGCGCGCGAACGTCCAGTCGTTGTAGCCGCCTTCGTACACGTCGACTTTCCCGTCGTGCACCTCCCAGGTCAGGGTGGCCACAGTGTCGAGGAACCAGCGGTCGTGCGTCACGACCACGATCGCGACCTTCCGCTTCAGCAAGTGGTCGGCGAGCCATTGCACGCCTTCCACGTCCAGGTGGTTCGTGGGCTCGTCAAGCACGATCAGGTCCAGGTCCTGCACCAAAGCCGCGGCGAGATTCACGCGGCGGCGCTCACCGCCGGAAAGATTTCCCACCGGCGTGTCCAAACCCAGATCCGCGACGCCCGTGCCCGCGAGCACTTCGCGCACCTTCGCATTCGACGCCCACTCGAAGACCTCGAGCCCGAGCGGCTCCACCACGGCCTGCCCGACCGTCACGTCATCCGGAAGCGTGAACCGCTGCGTGACCACCGCCATCCGCAACCCGTTGGTATGCGAGACACGGCCGGTATCCGGCGGCTCAATGCCCGTGAGCACTTCAAGCAGCGTCGTCTTGCCGCCGCCGTTGAGCCCCACCACGCCGATGCGGTCCCCGGTCTGCACACCGAGCGACACCTCGTCCAGCAGGGTCTTCAAACCCCACGTCTTGGACACATTTTCCAGGTTGATCAGGTTCGCCATGATGGGGCCATTCTAAAGGGCGCCGTATCCCCACCAGTCGTAGGCACGGTCCCATTCAGCGGTTTCGCGCATGTAGCTGTTCTTGTCCTCCTCCGAAGAGGCAGCAATTTGCTCCGCCAACTTATTCATGCGCTGCTGCAATTCTTCTTCGTTCATACCTGCATGCTATAGCAGCCGCGCACCACCAACAGGCCCGTGAGCAGCGAAAGCTTCGACCGCATCAGAGCCGAGCTTATCGACGACTGCCCTCGCCCCTTCCTCATCCGCACACAGCGCCGCGATGGTCGGGCCAGAACCAGACACCATCGCCCGGATCGCGCCGGCATCTTCGGCGTCGTGGATGAGCTGCTGGAGCGACGGGCGCAATGCCAGCGCCGCGGCCTCCAAGTCATTGTGCATGGCAGCGCCCACCAGCTGCGGATCCCCTGACACGAGTGCCCGCGACAGTGTAGTCGTGTCCATGTGCGGGACCATGGAGGCGTAATTGAAACGCAGGTCGTCCAGCTTCTCGAACACCGCCTTCGTGGACAGCCCCACCTTCGGATTCAAAAAGGCGAACCAGTATGTGCCGCGCCCCATCATGGGCACCAGGGAATCACCGCGGCCAGTTCCCAGCGCGATGCCGCCCATTTCCGCGAACGGGACATCCGCCCCGAGCCCCGGAACCAAGTACTTGAATAGTTCTTCCGGCAGCGGACGATCGTAGTGCGCGATCAAAGCACTGATCGCCTGCACAGCTGCAGCAGCATCGGCGGATCCACCCGCCATGCCCCCTGCCACCGGCACGGTCTTATCGACCTCCAACCGCATCATCGGCAGATCCGGTCTAATGTCTTCCCGCGTCATATCCTGCGCGAGAATCCCCATGTACCCGGTGCAGATCGAATCCACTGCTTTCCATGCGAGGTTCTTCGGATTGTCCAGATCCTCATCAGGTTCATGCACGTGGTAGGTAGTGCGCATCTCCGAGACAAAGCTCAGCGGAGAAGCATCGGGATGCTTATCGACGTCCCCCTTCAGCGTCGTCAGCGTCACCGTCTCCGGCCGGTCCACAGCCATGAACACCGTGGACAGGTCGTGATAGCCGTCGCTGCGAACCTCCCCTACTCCGAGGTGCAGGTTCACTTTGCCGTTCGCGCGTGCCGTGAATTTCATTTTTCACCCACCTGTGCCAGTCGCACGAAATCTTCCACCACGAGCTTCTCGCCGCGCAGCTGCGGGTCAATGTCGGCCGCGCGCAACGCTTCCTCTGCTGCAGCGGACGACCCATAAACCCCACCTAAGCAGGCGCGGAGGGTCTTGCGTCGCTGGGCAAACGCTGCGTCGATAAGCGGAAAAACGCGCTCGCGCAACGAAATTGGCCACCCTTTGTCGCGGACGTCGATACGCACGAGCCCTGATTCGATATTCGGCGCGGGCCAGAAGACGTTCTTCCCGATATTGCCCGCCTTGCGCACGTCGCCGTAGAACGACGCTTTGACGCTGGGCACGCCGTAGATTTTCGAGCCGGGGTCCGCCGCTAGGCGATCCGCGACTTCGAGCTGCACCATCACGAGCACGCGACGGATGCTCGGGAATTCCTCCAACAGGTGCAGCAGCACCGGGACCGCGACGTTGTACGGCAAATTCGCCACCAGCGCGGTCGGCGCTTCAATCTCGTCGGACTGAACCTTGAGCGCGTCTTGGTTGAGCACCGACAGCCTGCCCGCTGCCTCCGGCGCGAATTCTGCGGCAGTCTGCGGCAGTCGTTCCGCCAACCGCGAATCGATCTCGACGGCGGACACTCGGCACCCGACCTCGAGCAGGCCGAGCGTCAACGACCCCAAGCCGGGACCGACCTCTAAAACGGTGTCGTCAGCGCTAATATCAGCCGCCGCCACGATGCGCCGCACCGTGTTCGGATCGTGAACGAAATTCTGCCCCAGTTTCTTCGTCGGGGTCACCCCGAGCTCGTCGGCGAGCGCCCGGATCTCCACCGGGCCGAGCAACTGGATGTCGGGGCTAGTCATGCCCTCCGAGGTTAGCGGATTCCCAGGCTCGCGGTGCAGGCAGGCCATGCACCCCAGCCCTGGCCCTGCTGGACCTTCGACGCGACAGCGATCTGCTGCTCGCGGGTGGCCAAGTTCGCGGTCGGCGCATACTGGGTGCCGCCGTACGCGGCCCACGTCGATGCAGTGAACTGGAGACCGCCATAGAAGCCGTTACCGGTGTTGATGGACCAGTCGCCGCCGGACTCGCACTGCGCGAGCGAATCCCAGACCGAACCGCCTGCGACAGCGGGAGCGGATTCCTTCTTGGCGCGAGCGATCACAGCCGCGCGACCCTTGCGGGTGTCTTCCCGCTTGACGATCTCATCGGATTCCACCTCGCCGTTCACCGTGACGATGCGGCGGGTCGTTTCGCGCTTGCCCTTCTCACCCTTCTCGCGGACCTTCTCCTCACCCGGGGCGAGGCTTTCGTCTTCGACATAGTGCGGCTCGACGTCGAATTCCTCGACGGTGGTACGTTCGTCGTAGTCGACGCGGTCAATGGTGATGTCCATATTCCCGGTGACCGGCGCATCCATTCCCGGGGTCACGCGGTCGTTCGAGTCGACCAGCACACCGCGGGAGCTGAGCAGCTCGGAAACCGTCTTGGCGGCCGCGGCAGCGTAGGTGGTCTTGCCTCCGTCATGAATGGCCACGATCTTCGGGGAGGTCAGATCGATGGTCATGTTGTCGGTGAGCACATCATCTTCAGCGAAAGCGTGGGAAGAACCACCTGCGCCCGGCAGCTCTTTGAGGAAATCCGACACGGTCAGCGCCGTGGTGGTGAACTCCTGGGCTTCGCCGCCGTCAATGGTGACCGCGACAGGCTTTGCGGTGCGGACGGTCACCGTGTCGCCGCTGTTCAGGGCATTCGACGGTGCGGGGTAGACGAGGTCTTTCTCGCCTACCTCAACGCCAGCAGCCTGGAGCGCTCCGCCGACATTACCGGCGTAGGTGGTCAGCTCGATGGGCTCGCCGTTGACGTCCACGGTCACCGACTTCTGCGCGGCGACTGCGGTGGTGGCTCCACCGATGGCGAGGGCACCCACTGCCGTGGAGGCGATGACGGCGCGGGTGGTCGAGGTCTTATTGATGCGACGATGACGCGACATAGAAAGAAATCCTCAGTTGGGGGAAGCGAACCTATGTAACGATACGGTAAAGATCGCCCTTACACCAGAAATTCACCTGGCCAGGATGTTGCTTGCCGCCACAAGAATCACACGTGCCACCGCAAACACGTGCGCCACCACCAACCTGCGCAAATACAAAAGTGTGCTACCTCACACACCGAAGATGCGCCCGAAGGTCCCGCCCACTTCCGCAGCGAGATCCTCCACCGCCATTCCACGCGCTTCCGCAACCACCTTCGCCGTGTGCCCGATCAAGGAAGGCTCGTTGCGCGCCCCGCGGAACGGCTCCGGTGTCATGTACGGCGCGTCAGTTTCGATCAGCAGCTGTCCGACTGGGGCGAGTTTCGCCGCTTCCCGGAGATCATCATTGCGCTTGAACGTCACATTGCCCGCGAAAGACAAGACGTATCCACGCTCGATAGCTTCCCGCGCGACGTCGACAGGCGAGGAAAAACAGTGCAACATGACGTGCTCCGGGCGCGGCGAGTCGGCGAGAATCCGCATCATCTCCTCGTCGCCCTCACGGTTGTGAATCATGAGCGCCTTGCCGGAATCAACGGCCAACTGGATATGCCAGCGAAATGCCTCTTCCTGGACATCCAGGGGCGCAGTGCGGTCAGGATCATGCTTGATCCAGTACGTGTCGATGCCGGTCTCCCCCACCGCCACACATCTTTCGTCCGCCGCCATCTCCGTCAAACGCTTCCGCGCGGCATCATCGAGTTCGCCCGCGCGCGTCGGGTGGATCGCGCACGCCGCGAACACGCGGTCATTGAAATGAGCAGCTTGTAGTGCCAATTCAGCTTCGCCGAGCCCGTCGCCGACAGTGCAGATTTTCTCAACACCAGCATCGACTGCGCGCTCAACAACCGCATCCACCTCATCCTTGGTGCGGGCACCCGTGGAAGCGAGGTGAGTGTGGGCGTCGATAAGCCCAGCAATTCGCTCGGCCGGAACGGGCGTGGGGCGCGGTTTCTTCTTCGACATGTGTTCCAGCCTATCCTCGGGCGCATGGAGTTCCACGACATCGATGCCGCCACCCGCTCCCAGATCGACCGCGACCTCGCCGAAGCCGCCGTTGCCGGCATCAACGGGTCGATCGATGACATCGTCGCCTCATTCGAAGAGACCTTAGGCGACTACCTCGCCCTCGACCCCGACCTCCGCCGCGCATATTCCCGCGGCGACATCGCGCGCATGTACGGCACAGCGCTCGGCGACGCGTTCATCCGCGAGCACAACTTCGCATGGCAATTGCTTATCGACGACTACGGCACCGACCTCGTCGTCACCTCCCCCGACCACGACATGTACACCGCACCCCTGGTGGTCGTGGACACCCGCTTCGAGGACGAGGAACCGGGCAAGTTGACTGCTTTTATCAAGCAGTTCTTGGGTTAACCGATCTCGAAGCTGACGACGTCGACTGGGTCTTCCGGAGCCAGCCCCGGGTAATGTGCGTCCAACGCCTCGTGCAGCTCACCCAGCGAAGCAAATCCATCCAGTTTTGCATGTTCTTCTGTCAGGCTGGACCGTTGGATTGTGGCAACCGAGACAATCCGTGCAGGCATAGTCACCGTGACTCCGGACTCTTTTTCGAAGACAAGCTGCGCACCACCTTCCCGGAAGGGGTCATCCACACGGATTGTTTGCCGCTTCGCTCCACTTCGAATTGCTTCTTCGTAACCCTCCCACATGTACACGCGCTGATCCCCGCCCAAATTCCGCCAGTCAAACGCGTTGGGAAGCAGTTCAGCGACAGTAGGCGCCTCGAAGCCATTACTTGTTCGGACCACGCACTGAATTCCTGGATCAAGGTCGAACAGGACCTGCCGGCACTTCCCGCACGGCGGAATAACGCTACCTGTGGGCCCGTACACCGCTACTACAGCCCGCACCGGATCCTCGGGACACGTGGCCGCATGAGCGGCTAGAGCAGAGACTTCCCCGCATGGACCTCCCAGGAAATGAAATGCATTGAGACCAAGCACGTGCCTTCCTGATGCAGTCAGCAACGCCGCCGAGACCGTATGGTCGTTTCCATCGTTGAAACGCGCCGCGTGTTCTTTGGCACTCGCGGCCAATTCCCGCAATTCATGGGTGATCATTCCCCCACCCTAACGCCTATTTCGATCGGAGCCGCGCCGCACTGTTCGAGGGCGTTCTCTGTCGACCTGGGACTTTCCCCAAGTTTTCGCATACTTGTTCGATCCCCGAACGCTTTTCGCGAGGTATGGTTCACCCTATGTGAAAGACTGTTCGCACAACAGAAAACGCAGTCACATTTAGGGGGAATCATGACACTGCTGGAACCGCAGGATCGCGAGCTTGGAAGGGAGGGACCAAGATGAAACCGTTCTTCGCCACTGAGAACCTGGACGATCCGGATGCCGTGAACGGAATGGCGCTGCGCAGGGCACACCACGCGGTCTTCCGCCACTATGCAGAAGACGGCGAGGAGTTCTACGGCTCCGCCGACCACGACACCGAAATGGCACGGTTGCGCTCCACCACCGGACTTCCGCTGAACGAAGTGAAATCGGGAGTCTATTCGTACATGACGCTTGCTTCGCTGCCGCGTCTCCGGCAGCTGCAGGAGGACACGGCACGCCTCGACATCTCGCGGCTCAAGGCGATCGACCGCGCTGTGAGCATGTTGGGCAGCGTCGTCGACCAGGAAAACTACGACATCATCGACAAGATGCTCGTGGACCTTTTCACGCCGACGAAGCCGAACGAGGAGCTGCCGAGCGCCCACAAGGTCACGAGCCGACTCAACAAATTGATCGGTGACATCGACTCGTCCGTCGCGCACGACAAGCGCAAGCGGAAGTCCCGCGAAAACGAGGCTCCCGGCCAGTGCGACCTCGACTTCCATGTCGGCGGCACCCACGGCACCTCCGGCATGACGCTCACTGCCGACCATGTCACGATGGCGGCGATCAAGGAGTTCATCCTCGAGGCATCGAAGGAGCACGATATCGCGCCCGTCGAGGCACTGGTGAAGCTCATCACCGGGGAGATCACTCCGCCGGCGGACGTCACGATCTTCGCATACGCGCCACTGGGCGAGGATGGAACTATCGACGAATCTGCATCCGCCTACGTCCCCGGCTTCGGCCACACGACGGCAGCTGGAACCGAGATGGCTCATGCCATGGGCTCGACCATCGTCGACCTCCGGAGCGCTAAAGACCACACGATCGCTGGATATGTTCCGCCCGACTCGGTCCGCGCATACGCGCAGGGTCGCGATGGGACCTGCATCTACCCCGGTTGCGAACACCCCGCATGGAAGTGCCAGCTCGACCACCGCGTTCCTTATGAGGAAGGAGGACAGACCACCGCAGCGAATCTCTTCTCGCTCTGCCAGCACCATCACAACGTGAAAACCGATCGCCGGGCGTTCTACGTTCCCGATCCGGTCACCGGCGACATCGTGTGGCTCTTCGCGGACGGAACGTACGCGGTGGTCGACCCCGAGGGACTCTTCGCGCGGCACACCACGCCGACGGCACCGCGCTGGCAGTGCACGCTCGACGATATCCAGCGCATCAAGCGGGACCGCGAACAGTTCTTCGCCAAGGGGCACGCCATCCTGGACGCTTACGACATCGACCGCGACTACGAAGCATGCGTGGCAGCACTCATTGAACTGGAGCGGGAGTACCGCCTCGAGTTCCCCTTCTACCCGGAGGCGAACTAGTGGAAACTACTGAACAGGCGCCCACTCCGGGCCGGTCTCACCGAGTTCCGGATCGAGCTTGGCGATCAACGGCTTCGGCTTCTCCAACTTCGTGCCCGGCACGACATCGACGCGAGACCACACTGCCTGCTGAGAGGCGTAGTCACCGGTGATGACCGGGTAGGTCTGTCCCTGCTCGGGCAAACCAACGCCGACGAGTTCGAGATCTTCGTCGTCGGCAACTTCTTCGACGCGTGGGGACGCGGCCCAGATGCCGTCGCGGCCGAGAGTCTCGTGAACCTTCTGCGCGGTGTGCGGGATGAACGGAGTCAACAAAGCATTGCAGTCCGAGACCACCTGAAGGGCGGTCCACAATACGGTTGCCAGACGCTCACGCTGGGACTCGTCTTTCGCGAGCTTCCAGGGCTCCTGATCAGCGATGTAGGCATTTGCCTCACCGACAACATGCATGACCTTGGTGATTGCAGCCTTGAAGTGGGCAAGTCCGAGCTCGTGGCCGGCGGAGTCGAAAGTCTGGGAGGCGAGATCGAGGATGGCGCGGTCGGCGTCGATAAGCTCGCCCGGCTCCGGCACCTCCCCGAAGTTCTTGTGTGCCATGGAGACGGTGCGGTTGACCAAGTTGCCCCAGCCGTTCGCGAGCTCGTTGTTCACGCGGCGGACGAATTCGTCCCAGGTGAAGTCCGTGTCGTTGTTTTCGGGGCCGGCGACCGCGATGAAATAACGGAGCGGATCAGGACCGAATTCGGCGAGGAAGTCCTTGACATAGATGACCACGCCTTTCGACGAGGAAAACTTCGAGCCGGACATGGTGAGGAACTCGGAGGAAACGACCTCGGTGGGCAGGTTGAGCTCGCCGAGCTCGTGAACCTGGCCGCCCTTCGCACCCTTGCCGGCGTAGCCGAGGAGCTCACCCGGCCAAATCTGGGAGTGGAAGGTGATGTTGTCCTTGCCCATGAAGTAGAAGCCGCTGGTGGCAGGATCCTGCCAGAACTGCTTCCACGCGTCCGGATTTCCGGTGCGGGCCGCCCACTCGATGGAGGCGGAGAGGTAGCCGATCACGGCATCGAACCAGACATAGAGCTTTTTGCCCGGGTCGTTCTCCCAGCCCTCGACGGGGACCGGGATGCCCCAGTCGATATCGCGGGTCATGGAACGCGGGCGCATGTCCTCCAGCAGATTCAGGGAGAACTTGAGGACGTTCGGGCGCCAATCCTGACGGGCCTCGAGCCATGCCTTGAGGGCGTCGTGAAGCGAGGGCAGGTCGAGCATGAAGTGCTCGGTCTCGATGAACTCCGGGGTCTCCCCATTGATCTTGGACACCGGATTGATCAGGTCGACCGGGTCGAGCTGGTTACCGCAGTTATCGCACTGGTCGCCACGGGCATCGTCGGCGCCGCACAGCGGGCAGGTGCCCTCAATGTAGCGGTCTGGAAGGGTGCGGCCCGTAGACGGGGAAATAGCGCCCTGCGTGGTCTCCTTGATCATGTAGCCGTTGTCGTACAGCCCCTTGAACAGCTCCTGCACCACTGCATAGTGATTGCGGGTGGTGGTGCGGGTGAACAAGTCGTACGACAAACCGAGACCAGCGAGGTCGTCGACGATCTGACGGTTGTACCGGTCAGCGAGTTCCTTGACCGTCACACCTTCTTTATCCGCCTGGACCAAAAGGGGCGTGCCGTGTTCATCGGTGCCGGACACCATGAGCACATTGTTTCCCACCATGCGCTGGTAGCGCGCGAACACATCGGACGGGACACCGAAACCGGCGACATGGCCGATGTGGCGCGGCCCGTTCGCGTAGGGCCACGCCACACACACGAGGACATTTTCGGAGGTGGCGTTGTTCGGGGAGACAGTCATACGCCCCAGCATAAGTGACTACCGCTTGGTGCCGAACATGCGCTGGCGTTTGCGGGATTTCGCGAGTGCGTCGCGGTGCATACGGCGCTCGATCGCCAGCTGGTGGGCAAAGCGCTGCTGCTCCTTCATGTCCAGGTAAATGGTGTCGTTGCTGACGTCCTTCACAATGGCGAACATCAGCAGGATGAGGATCACCAAGAACGGGGTGGCCGCCGCGATGGTGACGCTCTGGAGGGAGTCCAGAGCCTCGTCGCCACCTGCGATGAGCAGGGTCAGGCCGACGGCAGCGGTAGCGAGGCCCCACATGCCGGTCAGCATCGGCTTCGCGTCGGTCTTGCCGTTCTGGGACAGGGAGCCCATCACAGTCGACGCGGAGTCGGCGGAGGTGATGAAGAAGGTGCTCAAAAGGATCAGAGCCACAATGCCCATGGCGAAGCCACCAGGGAAGGTGTGCAGCAGGTTGAACAGCTGCTCCTCGGACGTGCCTTCACCGTAGATCGATTCTCCGATCTGCTCGAGATGGATAGCGGTGCCGCCGAAGATGCAGAACCAGACGGTGGACAGACCAGCCGGAATCAGGGTGACACCGATCAAGAATTCACGGATGGTGCGGCCACGGGAAATACGGGCCAGGAAGGTGCCCACGAACGGGGACCAGGAAATCCACCATGCCCAGTAGAAGATGGTCCAGCCACCGAGCCACTCCCCTGCCTCAGTGTCGGCGGATTCGGCGGTGCGCGACGCCATGAGGAAGAACTGGTCCAGGTAAGAACTGATGGCAGTAGGCAGCAGGTTGAGCTGCGTCAGGGTCGGCCCGAAGATGAACACGAAGATGGCCAGCACGGCGGCCACGACCAGGTTGAAATTGGAGACCCACTGGATGCCCTTGCCCACACCGGACATGGCGGACAGCAGGAAGGCCAGGGTCAGGACACTGACGATGCCGACGGTCAGCGTGGTCGACGGGGAATCGACGAGTCCGGAAGCCTCCAGACCAGTCGATATCTGCAGGGCGCCAAGACCCAGGGAGCAGGCGGTGCCGAAGATGGTGGCGAAGATGGCGAGGCCGTCGATAAGCTTGCCCAGCCAACCGTCCGCAAGCTTCTGCCCGATGAGCGGAATGAACGCGCTCGAAAGCAGCTGCTTGCGGCCGAGGCGGAACGTCGAGTACGCGATGGCGAGGCCGATGATCGCGTATACGGACCACGGGTGCAGGGTCCAGTGGAACATGGTCTGCGCCATGGCGGTGCCGACCGCATCCGCGCTATCCATGCCCGGGACACCATCGCGGTAGAAACTGAGCGGCTCAGAAGCGCCGAAGAACATCAGGCCGATGCCCATGCCGGCGGCGAACATCATCGCGATCCACGACATCGTCGAGAATTCCGGCTGTTCATCGGAAGCCCCCAAACGGATCTTGCCGAATTTGGAGAAGGCCATCACCAGAACGAAGACGACGAAAACGGTGCCGAAGAAGACGTACGCCCAACCGAGGTTCTCGATCACCCAGCTGAACGAGGCGGAGGAGAAAGCACTGAAGCTCTCTTTCGCGGCGAGGCCCCAAACGACTACTGCGATGACAATCGCGGCGAGCGGGCCGACGATCGCCCAGTCGATCTTCAGGTTTTCGTCTTCGGACGCACGCTCGATGGCGTCCTCCGGGTCGGAAATCTTCTGCTGCTCGCCCTCATTCCGCGCGTCCAGGAGGTCCTGCAACTCGGCGGTAGCGGGGCGGTTTTGGGTCACAATCGGATCGTCCGCATGCGGGTCGACATTCGGATCGTGCGGGTCTGTCAGCTTCTCTTCACTACTCAATGGGGCTCCTTTCTCACCCCAAAGACGGTAATAGAAATGTGCACAGGGTGCATATTTACTGGCTAGGAGCTGCGAGCAGCAATGAAGGCGTCGTAAAGCTCGCCCGCTTTGAGGCCCGCAGCTTTCGCGACTTCCTTGACAGCATCTTTCGGCCGCATCCCGCCGTCGACCCGCTGTTGCACGAGATCAAGGACATCCTCGGGCTCCGGCGTTTCGTGTCCCCCGTCGATCACGACGGTGATTTCGCCGCGCACGCCTTCCTCGACCCAGACCGCGAGCTCAGCGAGAGTACCCCGTTTGACCTCCTCGTAGGTCTTGGTCAGTTCGCGGCACACAGCGGCCTGACGGTCACCGAGAATCTCAGCGGCTTCCGCGAGCGTCGTTGCAATCCGGTGCGGCGACTCGAAAAAACACACGGCGCGTCCTTCATTCTTCAGGGACTCGAGCCACGCTTTTCTAGCGCCGGGCTTTCTAGGAGCGAACCCGTCAAAAATGAACCGGCCGACACCGAGACCAGACAACGCGAGTGCGGTAGTCACTGCAGACGGGCCCGGCAAACAGGTCACGGGGATCTGCGCGTCGTGGGCCGCAGCGACAAGTGAGTGCCCCGGATCGGACACCAGTGGCATCCCCGCATCGGTGACGACGAGGACGGAAGAGTTGCGGGCGACGTCGATAAGCTCGGCGACCCTCTTGTCCTCGTTGTGGTCGAAATTGGAGACGATCCTGCCGCGGATCTCCACCCCCAGGGCATTCGCGAGGTTGCGTGTGCGCCTTGTGTCTTCCGCGGCGACGACATCCGCGTGTTCAAGCGCATGCACGAGACGAGGCGACGCGTCCCCGATATTTCCGAGCGGGGTCGCCGCGAGAATAATTCCGCGCGGAGGAAGAGATACCGTTTCCATGCCTTAAAGCTTTACACAGCCACCGGCTAAGATCATTCCCGTGAGTTCGACAGTGACAGCCGAGACTGTGAAACCTGGTTTTTCAAAACCAAAGCCGACAGCGCCCGTGACGGTGCCATGGACGCAGCGCGACACTGTCTCAACCGTCGTCATCGGGTTCCTCGCGGTTTTCACCCGTTTCGTGGGCCTGACATCGGCACGTTCGAACGGCACTCCGGTCTTCGACGAGAAGCACTACGTACCGCAGGCGTGGGATATCGCACGGTCGTGGTTCAACCCGGTGCTCGGCGGCATCGAGTCGAATCCTGGCTACGGCCTTGTCGTTCACCCGCCGCTGGCGAAGCGGCTGGAAGCGCTCGGCGAGATGGTCTTCGGCTACACCCCGCTCGGGTGGCGCTTCGTGGCCGCGCTGTTTTCTTCCGCGGTCGTCGTGTTCACGATGCTTCTCGCGCGACGCTTGTCTCAATCGTGGCTCATCGCCGCTTTTGCGGGCACCATCGCGCTTTGCGACGGAGTGTTGCTGGTCATCGGCCGTTTCGGCATGCTCGACGTGTTCATCCTGCTCTTCGTCGTCATGGCTGCCTGGACGCTGGCCGGCGACATGAGGGACGTCCACCAGCGCTTCCATGACGCGTACGAGGAAGGCATCGTGAATCCCCGCTTGGGCTTCCGCTGGTGGCGTTTCGCCACGGGCGTGCTGCTCGGGTTGGCGCTGTCGGTGAAGTGGTCGGGCCTGTACTACATCGCATTCTTCGGCCTGCTGTCGTCTTTTTACGATCTGTGGTTGCGCCACCGCTACGGAGTGAAGAACCCGGTGCGGGAAACTCTGCTGAAAGATGTTCCTTCCGCCCTCGCGTCGATCGTGCTGATTCCGGCGGTGCTCTACGTGTGGTCCTGGCGCGCGTGGTTCGCGTCCGAAACAGCGGTCTACCGCCACGCGCTTTCCGACGGCACGATCGCCGACTCCGACTGGTCCTGGCTGACCAAGCTGCCTGAGGCGGCTGCCGGGTGGTTCTATTACCACTTCTCGGTGCTGAAGTTTCACTCTGAGCTGACTACCTCTTCAGGGCACTCCCACCCATGGGATTCCAAGCCGTGGTCGTGGCTGGTGGCCTCCCGCCCGATCCTGTACTACTCCTCCACCAGCAGCGACGATTCCCGGCGCATGATCTACCTGTTCGGCACGCCTGCCATCTGGTGGCTGACCGTGCCGATTCTGCTCTGGGCGGCGTGGGCCTGGATCACGCGAAAAGACCGTCGAGTCATTATTCCCCTCGTCGCGTTCGGCGCCGGTTTCCTTCCGTGGCTGGCCGCATTCGACCGCCAGATGTACTTCTTCTACGCCGCTCCCCTCGTGCCGTTCACGATCGTGCTCATCGCACTCGCACTGGGCGAGTTGTCTAAGCGTGGAAAACAACTCAACTGGGTGAGCAGACAAATCGGCCCCATCACGTCAGGACGGCTCGCGGTCGTCGTGTATCTCGCCACCGTGATCGGAATGTTCTTGTACTTCTCCCCGATCCTGTACGGGTACCGGATTCCGAACGGCATCTACGAGCAGCTCATGTGGCTGCCGAGCTGGAAATAATTACACCGGCTTCGCGTTGAGCACCTTGAGTGGATTGCCGTAGTCCACGACCCACATGGCCACCAACACCACGCTGGTGAACAACAATGTCAGCAATTGCGCCCATGGTGCGGCTCCTCCAGTGATTGCCTCCAGCACCGCGAAACTGAGACTGAAACCGAACATCGCTCCGACGATGAGAAGGACGCCGGGGATTTGCGACGGCTTCCAGGAAACGAAGAGCAATGCTACTGCGATGCCGACGCGCACAGCCGCGCCCTCGAGATCGGTGCCGAGGATGCGCCCCGCCCACACGACGTAGACCAACGCCAGCAGAGCAAGGACGACGCGGCACACTGTCAGAAGCATGATGCGGCGCGCGGAAACACGGCGGAATTCAGGTTCGACACCGGCGTAAATGAGTTCCGTGAGATCTTCCGGCGGCATCATATCGCCCGCGACATTGAGCGAGCGGGACATTCTCAACGACTGCTCCCAAAACTTTTTGCATTCGTCGCACTCCGCGAGGTGCGCATCGACAATGTCGTCGTCGAGGTTAGAGTCCTCCCCGTCGATGCGCGAAGACAGCGCCGCTTGGACGTCACCGTGGTCAATCATCGATGAGCACCTTGTCCAAACTGACGCGCCCGGAGCCGAATACCACGACAAGGACCAGCAAAACAACGAGCACCAGAGGGTATTCGATGCCACCGTCGGCTGCGAAGAAACCGGCGTCGAGGTGAACGAAATACGCCCCGGCCACAATCAATAGTGCGAGCACACCAGCGGCGATAGTGGTCAACAGCCCGATGATAAGCAGCGCTCCGCCGACGAGTTCGACTGAGCCAGCAAGATACGCAGATAGACGCGGCTGCGGGACTCCGGCTTCGGCGAAGCTTTCAGCTGTGCGCCGCATCCCGGTCCCGACCCAGTGCTGGTAGCCGTGCGCGATGAACACGACACCGAGCACGAGACGCGCCACGAGCAGTGCGAAATCGCGGAGGGCGGGACTATTCATGAGTTAAACACTACAACGTGGAACCTTTTGGGCGGCGACGGCAGTCAAAGTATGTATGACAACACAATTGCTTATCGACGACACCCACGCATTCGAACTGCTCACCCTCGAAGTATTTCTCCCCGGCCTGTCTTGGGCCCTGATCCAGAAGAAACGCGAAGCACTGAAAGACGCGTTTTGTGATTTCGACCCCGACCTCATTGCTGAATTCGACGAAGACGACATCGAGTACCTGTTGACCGACCCGAGGCTCATCCGCAATCGGCGCAAAGTCGAGGCGGTAGTGACCAATGCGAAAGCCACTGTCGCGATGCGGGAAAAGCGCTCTTTATCGCAGTTGATCAACTGGTATATCCAGCACGACAACTTCGGGGACGGACTAGGCCTGACTGCCTATCTGCGCCCCTACGGCTTTGTCTACATCGGGCCGACGACGATGGACGGACTTATCGAGATGGTCACTTCTTCTTCGCGGTGACCCACACATCGATCTCAGCGGTAATCGGCTCCACTCCGGCATCGTCGACGATCTCGCAGTTGATGGTGACCAGCTGGCCGCCGGTTTCGCGGGTGATCGTGGAGAAGTCCGGGAAGTCGCCGGTGGCGGTGATGGTCAAACCGCCGGTGGACTTCGCCGGGTAATCGGCGCGCATTCCGCGCGGGATCCAACGGTGCGTATCCGGCACCGTCACCTCGCACAGAAGACCCATGGCGGCCTCTGCTCCATTCAGGCCGGCGATGACGTGGAAGGTGCCGATGTGGTTTTGCACGCCCCACCATTTACCCAATCGCACCACGCAGCGGCCTGGCTCAGCGACCTGGACACGCGGCATCACGGTGCGGAAGTACGGCGCCTTCACCGAGTAGAAAGCTGAAAAGATCAGGCGCTTGAGTTTCGTGTCGCTGAACTTCTCCCACAGCTGGGCAGACTTACCGGGATTATCGTTTACCTGAGTAGAAAAAGAGGTCGTCATACCCGGCGATATTACCGGCTATAACGACCTCGTATTGGTGGAAAAACTACGCGATTTCGCGGACCTGCTCAGTTTCCGTTTCGGTCCGCGGTGCCGTGTAGGCGGGCAGGTTAGCGAAGTCGGCGCTCTCGTCGTCGACCTCGACCACCACTGCTCCCGGGCGACGCATGTGCGGCGGCAGCGGTGCGTCCTCTTCCGCGGTGATGACACCGAGTCGTGCGCGGCGCAGCTGACGCACTCGGCGCGCCTGGAGTGCGCGTTCCTTCTTCACCGTCGTGCGCAACGCTGTCATGAACCAGATCAGCAGGCCTGCTGCCGCGGCCGGCGCCAACCATGCCCATCCGCCCGAGACGATACCGAAGACGAAGGTCACGCCGAGCAGCACGACGAGGCCGAGCAACGTCCGCTGGCGGCGACGGAAACGGTCCTCGCGCACCCGCTTCGCCTTCTCCGGGTCCCAGCCACCACGACCGCGACGCGAGCGAGCAAAGGCGAGCTCGTCCTCAGTAGGCTCGTGCGCAGTGGGCTCGTGCTCTTCTTCCGGTTCCTCTTCGGGTTCTTCTGTCCGCTCTTCCAGCTGAGTCACGGTGGTGTAGCCGTAATCCTCCGGGGAGAGGTAGGAGGCATCGAGCTCATACTCGGGCTGAGTGTCAGACTCGGGGTCAATGTCAGTGTCAGTGTCAGTTTCGGCGTCAGGTTCAGAGGCAGTCTCAGCGTCGAGTTCTGTTTCTGTCTCAGTTTCCACCACTTCGCCGTCGATGGAGTTGCGGGCGAACAGTTTCTTGAGGGAGGTGGAGCCGGAGGGGGCGTCGTCGATAAGCGCTGCTTCCTCCTCGGATGCCGCTGCTTCGTCTTCTGCCTCGAGCACCTCGTAGTCGGCGTCGTCCTCGTCGAAGCTATGGATATCAGCCTTTGTCACGCGCGGGCGACGACGCGTAGCGAGCGGTGTATTACCCTCGTGCAGCACGCGCGTCTCGTCGTAGCCCTCGCCGGAGCGCCGGATCGGCTTCGAGTCCCCCAACACCATCGGGGCGAGAACAATCGCCCACACCACGACGATGAGGACGATGATCAGGCTCAGGCTGCCGGACATGTACGCCACGACCTTTCTGCTTTTCGGGCATGTTTCCTGGCTGAGGTTATAGAGATCTCATCCGGCAATGACCGACCCACGCCGCGAAAGGAAGCGGGAATTTCTAGATCCAGCAGCGGCCGCGGGCGGCGAGGCGTTCGATGGCGGAACCGGGCAGGTCGTCGATGTTTTGGGCGACGAAATGGTGGTCGCGCCACGCGCCGTCGATATGCAGATTCTCGCGCAAGAAACCTTCCTCCCGGAAGCCGACGTTCGCGAGTACTTTGCCCGAGGCCGGGTTGTTCGGCAGATAGGTGGCGGTGACTCGGTGAAGGCCGATTCGGGCGAAGGCGTGGTCCACGCCGAGTGCGCACGCAACGGTGGCGATGCCGCGGCCCGCGAACCGCGAATACACCCAGTACCCGACCCAGCACTCCCCGATCGCGCCGTGCTGGATATTGCCCAGCGTGACTTGCCCAATGAAACGGTCGTCGAGCTCGATGGCGAGCGGAACGATGATTCCGTCGCGGGCGAAGCGGCGCAGATTCTGCCAATTCGACCGCCACGCCGCCTGCGAATGGGCTTCCTCCCACGTGCCGGGCACGGTGGGCTCGACGGGGCGGAGAATCTCTTCATCCTGGATGCGCATCCGCGCCCAGCTCTTTCCGTCGCTCGCAGCCAGCGGCCGGAGCCGGAGCGTCGCCCCTGGGACGTGCACGGTAGGCGTCGGTTCGGGCCAGCCGGGGTGGCTTGCCCGACCGAGGAAATTGAACATCGTTAAGCCCGCTGCTGGAGGAATAGCACGTCCACGATATCGCCGGGACGGACCTCGGAGACATCGGCGGGAATGCGGATGATGGCGTTGGCCTCAGCCAGCCCAGCGAGCAGGTGGGCCGGGCTGCCGGAGACACCACCGATGCCGTCGACCAGGTAATCGTGCGTTTCCGCATCGCGCATCAGGCGGGCACGGATGAAGCCGAGACGGCCTGGAATGGACTCGATACGCCCCAAAGCGCGCGCCTTGACCGTGCGGCGGGTCGGGACACGCTTGCCCAAGGACGTACGGATCGCCGGGCGGATCAGCGCCTCGAAAATCACTAGCGCGCTCACCGGATTCGACGGGAGCAGAAAGACCGGGATGCGATCCTCGCCGATGAGACCGAAGCCTTGAGCGGAACCAGGATGCATGGCGACACGGGTGGTGTCGATATCGCCCAGCTCGCCGAGAGCCTCCTGGATGGGTTTCGCACTCGAACCGCCGACGGCACCGGTAATGACGATGAACTCGCTCTTCTGCGCCTGGACGGCGAGCTGCTCTTTGAGCCGACGGGGCTCGGCATTGATGATGCCGACGCGGTTCACATCTGCGCCCGCGTCCTTGGCGGCGGAGGCCACCGCATAAGAGCTGACGTCGTAGACCTGCCCCAGGCCAGGGTTGCGGTCGATGTCGACGAGCTCGAGACCATAGGACATCACGGTCACGCGGGGGCGCGGGTAGACCAGCACTTTATCGCGGCCGGTGGCGGCGAGCAGGCCGATCTGCGCTGGGCCGAGAACCGCACCAGAGCGGACGGCGATATCGCCGGGCTGAATGTCATCGCCCTCACGGCGGATGAAGTCGCCGGAGCGGACCGGGCGATGCGGGGTGACGCGTTTACGGCCGCGGTCGGACCACTCGAGGGGCAGAACTGCGTCGGCAAGCGTGGGCAGCGGCGCGCCCGTCGCAACGCGGACAGCCTGGCGGGGCTGCAGGCGCAGTGGTTTCTGGGAGCCCGCGGCCACTTCACCGACAACAGGGAGAGAAGCCTCAGGCGCAGGCGAGTCCTCCTTGTGGCCGAGGCTCTTTCCGCCCCCGACATCAACGGCGCGGACTGCGTAGCCATCCACCGCGGCCTGGGAGAATCCGGGTAGCGGCGAGGTTGCCTGCACCTCTTCGGCGCACATGAGGCCAAGCGCGTCGGTAATGCCGATGCGGATCGGCTCGGGCGTCATCGTCGCATCGATGATCAAGGCAAGGTGGTCGTCGACACTACGCATGGTCCCCTCCTGGATGGTCCTAGAGTTCCGCCTCGTAATCAGCGATGATCTGCTTGATCGCCTTGTACAGCGCCGGACCGTACTTCTCGTGGCGCAGCCCGAAATCCACATTGGCGGGGATGTACCCGCCCGGGTTGCCCAGGTCGTGGCGCTTGCCGTTGTGCACGACGACGTGGACCGGGTGGCCCTCGTTGATCATCAGCTCAATCGCGTCGGTCAGCTGCAGCTCACCGCCCTTGCCGGGCTCAATGCGGCGGAGCGCGTCGAAGATCTTCCGGTCGAGCAAGTAGCGGCCGGTCGCGACGAAATTAGACGGTGCGTCGGCCGGGTCCGGCTTTTCCACCATGCCGACAACGCGCTTGACATCGTCATGGCCCTCAACGTCGCGGACATCGAAAACGCCGTAATTGAAGACTTCTTCCGGGCTGACTTCAAATGCGCACAGCACAGAGCCGCCGAGCTCCGCGCGCACATTCGCCATCTTCTCCATCACGCCGGTGGGCAGCACTAGGTCGTCGGGAAGCATCACGGCGACGACGTCCTCGCCGTCATCAAGGATGGACTCCGCGCAGCCGACTGCGTGGCCGAGCCCGAGAGGTTCTTCCTGCACGACAGCTTCCGCCCGGATGATCTCGGCAGCGCGGGAGACTTTCTGCGCCTGCTCCTCTTTACCGCGACCAAGCAGCGTGGCACGGAGCTGCTCGAATTCGCCGAAATGCTCCATGACTTCATCTTTGCCCGGCGCTGTCACCACGGCGAGGCGCTCGGCCCCCAACTGGGCAGCTTCCTCCGCAATCAACTCAATGCCAGGGGTATCAACCACAGGCAGCAGTTCTTTCGGAACAGTCTTAGTCGCCGGCAGGAAACGCGTTCCCATTCCGGCGGCCGGCACGACGACAGTCTTCACGGCTGCGTCCGGCTTCTGGTCAGAATTCTGCATGAATGAGCAGTTTACCTACAATGATTCCGTGTTCCGTGTAGGCCACTCCGCGAAAGAAGCAATCCGCACCGAGACGCGTCGGCGGCGCGCAACGCAAGAGCATTCGCTTATCGACGCCGCCGTGGTCTCCCACCTGCTCGATTGGCTCGAGCCAGGGGCGCGCGTGGCCGCCTACTCCCCTTTGTCTGGCGAGCCAGGCGGCGAATATCTCCTGCCTGAGTTGAGCAAATCCCACGAGGTGTGGCTGCCGATCACCCCGCCAGAGGGGGATCTGCGGTGGGGAAAATATTCGGGCGAACTACACCGTGGCGCGCACTTCGGGATCGGAGAACCGGAGGGGCCGGGTGAGGCGTCGTTAAGCAAGCTCTCGTGCGATGCCGTGATCGTTCCCGCTCTCGGCGTGGACCGTTCGGGCGTACGGCTGGGGCAAGGCGCGGGCTATTACGATCGCGCGCTGAACGGCGTGACGTGCCCAATTATCGCGCTTGTTTATGACGACGAAGTCCACGATAAACTGCCCAGCGAACCGCACGACCACCCCATCGACGGTGCCGTGACGCAGTCAGGTTTCATGTGGCTGGGAACCGAACGGGGTGGTCCGGCAGTCCAATAAAGCATGGACTTGTCTGGCTTTCTCGATTTTCTCCGTACCCCCGGCTACCGCCGGGCCGTTGTGCTGCGCCGAAGCGCTGCCGCTGTTCTGGTCGCCGGCGCAGCACTAAGTGCCCTGATGAACAGGGCGAACGCCGACCCCGGCGTAGTCGTTTTCGCGCGCGACGTGGCCCCGGGCGACGTGGTCGAAGCTGACGATCTCGCGGTGCGTCCGCTCCCGGAAGATGCCGTGCCGTCTTCGGCTGTGACCTCGCTGGAGGATGCGTCCGGGCAGATCATCGCCTCGCATGCGTCGGCCGGGGAGGTGGTCACCGCAACGCGACTACTCGGCCCTGACCTGGTCAGCGCCCTGGTGGGCGATGATGCCGACGAGTTCACATTGGTGCCGGTCAAGCTCGCCGACCCCGACATCCTTCCCATGCTCCACCACGGCGACCACGTGTCCGTCGTCACCGCCGGCGAGAAAGAAGCGATCACGGTGGCGGAATCCGGAATAGTCGTCATCGCCGGAGCGCCGGAAGAAGATGATAATCCCAGCTCAGGGCTACTCCTCTTGTTGCGGCACCGTGATGCATCGGCAGTGGCAGCCGCGTCGTTGTCCTCGCCGCTCGCGGTGGTCATAGCACAGCGCGGCCGCTGAACTATGCGAATTTTCGTTGAAATCTCTGGAAACTTCGACAGTAGGTGATGGCCTTATCCAAATCACTGTAGTAACTTCTGTCAGGCACTAAACTTCTCTACTCCCCTAGGAGGGACTCCTCATGCTCAAGGGCTTCAAAGACTTCATCCTGCGCGGCAACGTCATCGAGCTCGCAGTCGGTGTCGTCATCGGTGCCGCATTCACCGCAATCGTGACCGCCTTCTCCGACAACATCATCAACCCGCTGATCAACTCCATCGGCGGCGCTGACTTCTCCGGCTGTCTCTTATACACATCTCCGAGCCCACGAGACTCCTGAGCATCTCG
>ERZ1031113.168-NODE-168-length-22389-cov-15.888018_pt1 | contig 22389 bp, 22 predicted proteins | sample MGYA00518225_ERZ1031113 | MGnify/ENA primary metagenome ERZ1031113 (study PRJEB33718, sample SAMN03159751) | human skin metagenome | collected 2014-05-20 | study: EMG produced TPA metagenomics assembly of the PRJNA266117 data set (Human skin bacterial metagenome...
ACCCCGCCGCGGGCGGCGCGCTCAGTCGCAATCGAGACGACCAGCGGGATTGCGAGACCTAGGGCGTGAGGGCAGGCGATGACGAGCACCGTAATGGTGCGCACTACGGCGTCGTTTGGCATGCCGACGACGGTCCAGACCACGGCGGTCAGAATGGCGGCGCCGAGGGTGAACCAGAACAACCACGCGGCGGCCTTGTCTGCGAGGCGCTGCGCCCGCGATGACGATTCTTGCGCATCGGTGACGAGCTTTTGAATGCCGGCCAACGCGGTGTCGTCACCCGTGGCTGTGACCTTGATGCGCAGGCCCGAGTCTGTCGCGATGGTGCCAGCGACCACGTGCTCGCCTTCACCGCGGCGCACCGTTTTCGACTCACCGGTGACCATCGACTCGTCCATGCTGGCGCTGCCGTCGACGATTATGCCGTCGGCAGGCACGGACGCGCCGGGCCGCACGATCACGACATCGCCGACCTCAAGATCCGCCGGGGTGACCTTCACTACTTCGTCGCCGTCGATCTTCTCGGCCTCGTCGGGCAGAAGTGCGGCGAGCGAATCCAGGGCCGAGGTGGTCTGGGCGAGGGAGCGCATCTCGATCCAGTGCCCCAGCAGCATGATGACCACCAGCAGCGCCAGTTCCCACCAGAAATTCAGCTCGCGGTCCAGCAAGTTCAGGCTCGCACCCCAGGAGGAGACGAAAGCGACCGTGATCGCCAGGGCGATCAGCAGCATCATGCCGGGTTTTCGTGAGCGGATCTCGGAGACAGCACCCGTCAAGAACGGGCGACCTCCCCAGAAGTAAATGACCGTGCCCAGGAGCGGCGAGATCCAGCGGGTCCATTCCGCGTCAGGTAGCTGGTAGCCGATGAGGTGGGCGAAGGTTTCGCTAAATCCGACGACCGGGATCGCGAGAACCAGCATGATCCAGAAGAGCCTGCGGAACTGGGCTACGTGATCGCCGTGGCCTGCGTGGCCCGCGTGGCCATGGCCTCCATGTTCTCCGTGGCCCGCGTGCTCTGTGTGGTTGTGGCCGGCAGGGCCTCCGTGGTTGCTGTGTTCGTGATGGCTGGCGTGCCCACCGGGTTCGGTGCTGGAGTGGGCGTGTCTGTCGTTCATGGTTCTGTCCTCTCGTTGCAGTTCATCGTTGTGGTCGGTTCGGCCGTGCCGGGGGCCTAGCACGACGGCCGTCCCCCATGTTAATACCCCAGGGGGGTATATGTCTAGGGCGGGTCCCGATCCGAACGACCTGACGTTTCACCTTTCGCGCTCACGGGACTACACTGCGCCGACATGCGAGTATTGGCGGCCATGAGCGGGGGAGTGGACTCCTCTGTCGCTGCTGCGCGCCTGGTGGAGGCGGGCCACGACGTTGTCGGCGTGCACCTTGCACTGAGCAAGGACGCGCAGCAGACGCGCGAGTCTGCCCGCGGCTGCTGTTCCCTGGAGGACTCCGCCGACGCGCGCCGCGTGTGCGACCACCTGGGTATCCCGTTTTACGTGTGGGACTTCTCTGACCGCTTTAAAGAAGAGGTCATCGACAACTTCGTGTGGTCCTACGAGCACGGCGAGACCCCCAACCCGTGCCTGCGCTGCAACGAGAAGATCAAGTTCGCGGCACTGCTCGACCGCGCGGTGACCTTGGGCTTCGACGCGATCGCCACCGGGCACTACGCAATTATCGACGACCAAGGAAACCTCCGCCGATCCACCGACCCGAAGAAAGACCAGTCCTACGTGCTCGGCGTGCTCACGCGCGACGAGCTGGACCGCTGCATCTTCCCTGTAGGGGATACTGAAAAGCCGCAGATCCGCGAGGAGGCGGCCCGCCACGGGTTCGCCACCGCGTCCAAGCCAGACTCCTACGACATTTGCTTCATCCCAGACGGCAATACGCAGGCGTTTTTGGGCCGTTCCATCGGCATGCGCCCCGGCATGATCAAGGACACCGAGGGCCGCGAGCTGAAGGAACACGACGGCGCGTTCCAGTACACGATCGGCCAGCGCAAGGGACTGAACATCCGCGTGCCTGCTGAGGACGGCAAGCCGCGCTACGTCACGGACGTGGACACCGCCACTGGCACGGTCACCGTCGGCCCGCGGGAGGCACTGAAGGTCCACGAGATCACCGCCGACCGCCTGAAGGTGCTGCACCCGGCGATGGAGGGCGAGTTCGAGGCCAACGTGCAAATCCGCGCCCACGGCGGGGTCGTGCCCTGCACTGCCCGCATCGACGGCGATCAGATGACGCTCGCCCTGCACGAGCCGCTCGAGGGTGTGGCCCGCGGCCAGGCAGCAGTGCTTTACCTGCCGGACCCGGACGGTTTGGGCGACATCGTGCTCGGCTCCGGCACCATCTGCGCCACTGCGTAACATCAGCGCCGTGACAACACTTCCTCCAACCGCGTTCGGCCTCGGGTCGCTTCCCGGCACCGACCTCACGCAGGCTGCGGACGTGGTGCTCTCCGAGTCGCCCCTGCCGCACGTCCCGCAGCTGCCGGACCGCGGCGTCGGCTCGGACCTGATCGGCCGCACCGCCGCGATGCTGGAAATCCCCGTGGCGCGCGGGCCCCGCGGCTGGCGCGTGGCGGCTCGGGCACGCAAGGATGCCGACCGCATGGAGCGCGACCTCGACCACCTCGAGGAGCTCTGGCACGGCAAGGCGGACACCGTGAAGGTGCAGCTGGCGGGCCCGTTCACGCTCGCCGCCGAGATTGAGATGGCCAACGGACACCGCATGATCACCGACCCTGGCGCGCTTCGCGACCTCACGGACGCACTGTTGGAGGTGTGCGTGGGGCACCGGAGGGACGTCGAGAGGCGATTTGGCGCAAGCGTTTTGCAGCTGGATGAGCCGCGTCTGCCCGAGGTCGTCGCTGGCACTCTGCAGGGCACCACCGACTTCGAGACCATCCGCGCGATCCCCGAGCCGGAGGAGACGCTCGCGCGCTTCGGCGAGCACCTGCTGCATACGCCCAAGCTTGTCGACGTCCCGTGGCTGACCTGCGACCCGCGCCGCGCCGACAAAGACGCGCTGGCGCGGCTGCTGGACGGTGGCACACGCATTGCGATCCCGGTAATGGCCCCGCGCGAGCTGTACAACTTGTTCGACGAGCTGCAGATCGACCCGGCCACCACGACCGTGGACGTTTACGCCGAGCCTGCCACGACCCTAGTGAGCACGGCGGCGAACTACCGGGCGGCCCGGGAGATGGCCGAGGCAGTTACAGTGGAGGTATGAGTACGTCACTGCATTGGGATAGGAGAAAAGCAAACTTCGCTTCGGGGATCGTTTTCGGAGCGATGTTCTTCGTCGTCTTCGGCCTCCTGCTAGACGACATACTCTTCGGCATTGTTATCGGCATTGCGTTCTTCCTCGCGTTTGGGATCCTCCCGGGCAAGCGCGAAGCGGATTTTGACGGGCAGACGCTGCGCCTAGTGGAGAAGAAAGAGACGACAGAGCTCGATTCCGCCAGCATTGCCGACGTGATCATCAGCGAGTCGGGCGCAATGGTGGTGAAGACGAAGTCGGGGGAGACGTACTCGGTCGAATCCGAGGGCGACAACCGAGGTCTGCACGACTTCGCGGAGAAGCTGCGCGCGGAGCTGGCTCTGAGCTAGCCCAGGATTAGCCCAGGATTAGCCCAGCATGGGCCAGCCGGGCAGGACGTTCGAGGCGTCGCGGCCTTGGGACTCGAAGTAGCGCTTCCGGTCCTCCTGCAGCGTGAAGTACTGCACCGCCTGGTACTCCATGAGCTCGCCGGCATCCATCTGGGCGAGCTCCGGGTAGAGCTTGCGCACCTGCATCCACGCCACACGGGCGGCAGCGAATGCGTCGGCGGTGGCCTCGTGCGCGTTGTCCAACCGCACGCCGTAGTGCTCGCACATCGACGTCAGGTTGCGCGGGCCTTTGCGGTAGCGGTCCTTGGCGCGGTCGATGAGCAGGGGGTCGAACACCGGGCCGGTGACCGTAAAGTCGCCGGTGAGCTGGCGCAGCACCGTCAAGTCGTATGGAGCGTTGAACACCACCAGCGTCAGGCCGTCCTCCCAGCCCTTCTTGATCGCCTCCACGGTCTCGCGCACCACCTCGTCGTGGTCGCGTCCCTCCGCGCGGGCCTTCTCTGTGGTGATGCCGTGCACCTTCGCGGCCTCCTCGGGGATCTCCACCCCAGGGTCGGCGAGGGTTTCGTTGGCGTCGACCACGGAGCCGTCGATACGCACGAGCGCAGAGGTGACCACACGGGCCTCGCGCGGGTTGGCGGAGGTGGTCTCCAGGTCGAAGGAGAGCATGCGGGAGGCGTCGAAAGTGGCCATGGGCGACATTGTAATGAGCGCGCCGACACGGGCAGCGGGCAAGTCATTCGCCGAGCGTGCCCACGCTGATGAACTCCGACAGAGGCACTGGGTCGCGGTACCCGGGGTTTAATCCCACCCGCGTGCCCTTCGGAGGTCAGAAAGAATGCGTGCCGTCGTTTCAGATCGTGTGTATTCAGGCGGAAGATTTCGACCTTCGAGCTTCATCGATGCCACTGCCGCCTCATGGGACAATTCCGTCGGGGTCGACGTGGTGGTTGTTCGTGCTGCGGTCATGCGCTGGCCTCCTTTCCTGTAACGCATTCTAGGTGCACCAGTGCTCCGATGAATAGAAACTTGTCTGGCGCAGGCAGGTGGCTGATAGTCATTTCATGACAGAACTCAACGAATGGCAGAAGCAGATTCTCAGCGCGAAGCGCGTGGATCTCTCACACGACGTCCACGCAGGTATCCCGCGTTTCCCTGCTTTCAACCCGATGACTGAACGGACAGTCAACACGATTGAAGAACATCGCTTCTTCGCCAAGGAGTACACCCTGGCCACTCCGTACGGCACGCACATCGACGCACCTGGCCACTTTGCAGCAGGGAAGCGGCTCGTCGATGCGATTGGTGCCGACGAACTCATCCTCCCGTTGTTCGTACTGCACCTGGAAGATTCGGTTGCGCAGAATCCTGACCACGGGGTGACCGTGGAAGACATCGAAGCCTTCGAAGCCGAGCACGGTGAAATCCCAGCCGGTAGCTTCGTTGCGTTCTCGAGCAATTGGCACAAACGCTGGGATGACCCGGACGCGTTTGTAAACCACGACGACAACGGCGTGCAGCACACCCCGGGCTGGACCCTGGACGCGCTGAAGTTCCTAGTGGAGGAGCGCAACGTTTCAGCTATCGGCCACGAGACGCTGGACACGGATCCCGGTGTTGTTGCTGCCGAAACCGGCTTTTTGTACGGCGAGCTCTACGTACTCGAACAGAACATTTACCAGGTAGAGGTCATGACAAACCTCGACCAAGTTCCGGCCACCGGTGCCGTCATCGTCGTTGGGCCGCCGAAGATCCAGGGTGCGCCGAGCATCACCTCACGCGTGTTCGCCCTCTTCAACAACTAGGGATTCGCACTATCTCTACACTGGCTTGCCGTGAGTGAAATTTCCGCTGATCTGCACCGTGAATGGGACGAGCTGGCCGCGAAGGTGCGCAAGCACCGGGACCTGTACTACAACGGCCAGCCGGTGATCACCGACGGCGAGTTCGACGAGCTGTTCCGCCGCCTTCAGAAGCTGGAGGAGGATCACCCGGAGCTGGCGGTGCCGGACTCGCCCACGAAGGAGGTCGGCGCCCCCGCTACCGACACCGCGTTCGCGGACGTGACCCACCCCGAGCGCATGATGAGCCTGGACAACGTCTTCAACGAAGACGAGATGCGCGAGTGGCTCGCCAAGGCCCCCGGCCCGTACTTGACGGAGCTGAAGATCGACGGGCTGTCCATCGACCTCGTCTACGAAAACGGCGAGCTGACCCGCGCGGCCACCCGCGGCGACGGCACCACCGGCGAGGACATCACCGCCAACGCCCGTGTGATCGAGGACATCCCGCAGAAGCTCACTGGCGACGCCCCGGCGTTCCTCGAGGTCCGCGGCGAAGTGTTCATCCGCCCCGAGGACTTCCCGGAGCTCAACGAGTTGCGCCAGAAGGAAGGCGGCAAGCCGTTTGCCAACCCGCGCAACACCGCGGCTGGTGGGCTGAGGCAGAAGAACCCGGAGGACGTCAAGAAGCGAAAGCTCCGCATGATCTGCCACGGCATCGGCGCGCGCGAGGGCTTCACCCCGGAAAGCCAACACGAGGCCTACGAGAAGCTCGCCGAGTGGGGCCTGCCGGTCAGCGAGTACACGCGCCGGGCCGAGACTGCGGACGAGGTCATCGAGGCAGTCAAGTACTGGGGCGAGCACCGAAACGACGCCATTCACGAGATGGACGGCCTGGTGGTCAAGGTGGATTTGGTGGCTGAGCAGCGCCAACTCGGTGCGACCTCGCGCGCGCCGCGGTGGGCGATCGCGTACAAGTACCCGCCGCAGGAGGTGACCACGAAGCTGCTCGACATCGAGGTCTCCGTCGGCCGCACGGGCCGCGCGACCCCGTTCGCGGTGTTGGAGCCGGTGTTCGTCTCCGGCTCGACGGTGTCCATGGCCACGCTGCACAACCAGCACGAGGTCAAACGTAAGGGTGTGATGATCGGCGACACGGTGGTGGTGCGCAAGGCCGGGGAGATCATCCCGGAAGTGTTGGGCCCGGTCGCGGATCTTCGCGACGGCACCGAGCGCGAGTTCGTCTACCCCGAAAACTGCCCCGCCTGCGGCACGAAGCTCGCGCCCGCGAAGGAGGGTGACGCGGACTGGCGCTGCCCGAACACACGCTCGTGCCCGGCGCAGCTGGCCACGCGTTTGGAGTACATCGCCTCGCGCGGCGCGTTCGACATCGAGGCGCTCGGGGAGAAGGGCGCGGTCGACCTCATCGCCTCCAGTGTGTTGGAGGACGAGGCGAAACTATTCGACCTCACCGAGGAAGACCTGAAAAAGTCCAGCGTGTACACCCGCAAGGACGGCGAGGTCAACGCGTCGGGCAAAAAGCTGCTTGCCAATCTGGAGACCGCCAAGGGCGCTGACCTCTGGCGCGTCATCGTGGCGCTATCCATCCGCCACGTCGGCCCCACCGCGGCCCGGGCGCTCGCGTCGCGCTTCCACTCGGTGCAATCGCTTATCGACGCCCCCGTGGCCGACCTCGCCGACACCGACGGCGTGGGCGACGTGATCGCCGAGAGCTTCAAGGAGTGGTTCACCGTGGACTGGCACCAAAACATCGTGGACACCTGGGCCACGGCTGGCGTGACCATGGAGTCCGCGGAGGAGGACCGCGCCCCGCAGACGCTGGAGGGGCTGACCATCGTCGCCACCGGCACGTTGGAGGGCTTCACCCGCGATGAAATCAAGGAAGCCATCTTGTCGCGCGGCGGCAAGGCGGCCGGTTCGGTGTCGAAGAAGACCGACTACGTGGTCGTGGGCGAAAACGCCGGTTCGAAGGCCGCGAAGGCGGAGGAGCTGGGCCGGCCCATCCTTACCGAGGCGCAATTTGTGCAGCTGCTCGAGGGCGGCCCAGACGCGCTTGCGTAAGGCGCGCGGCGCTCAGGCCGACGAGTACCGCCGCCCAGACGGCGATGGCCCACCACAGCCAGATGGGGAACTGGCCATTCCAGTTCACGCCGAATGAGAGCATCCACACCACCGCTGCGGTGATGACCGCGTTGACGAGGGTGTAAATGAGGCCCTTGACGTTCCGCACGGCGCTGAAAGTCGCGGACGCAAGGAGCAGCAGAATCATGACGAGTGCGATCATCGGGTTTCCTCCATGAGATCGATGCCGAGCGCGTCCACCCAGGCTTCTGTGTCGCCCGCGACGAACGTGGCGCGGCTGTGGTCGGTGCGCTCGGGGTCCCAGACCAACATGGTCCGGAAGCCGCCGGTGCCGCCGTTGTGGAACGTGATCTCCTGTCCGTCTTCGTCGACGCTTGCCCAGCCGTAGTCGGGCACACCGTGCGAGGACACCCATTCCACGTACTTCGCCATGTCGGCAGCAGTGGAGCGGATCGCGCCGGCCGGGGCCCAGCCGTCCATGTCCCACGGGCTGGCGGGGTGCCCGTTGGCGGCCAGGCCTGTCGGTGCTTCGTCGACGGTGCCCGGTAGCGCCACGTAGGTCGACGTCATGCCGGCGGGCTCGAAGATTCGGGTACGCAGCAACTCGTCGTAGGGCACGCCGGCATGTGTGGCAAGCAGTTGGCCGAGCAGCGCGTGGCCGTAGTTCGAGTACTGTTCTTCGCCGCGGTTGTTCAGCTCGGCGGCACCGGCGGCCTCGAGGATGTCCTGCGGAGTGTCGCGCCGGTAGGGGTTGCCGCCGTCTCGGATGTTGGCCGCGAACATGTCCGCGAGGCTGAGACTTTCGGTGGCGGCGAGCCCGGAGGTGTGGTTGAGCAGCTCCTCGATGGTCACGTCGGCGACGGGGGCGGAGGGGACGTCGATAAGCTCCTGCACCTTGGTGTCCAGGCTGAGCTCGTCGGCGTCGATGAACTGGCGGACCAGCTCTGCGTTGAATGTCTTGGTGATCGAGCCGATTTCGAATTCGGTGTGCTCGTCGGCGCCGAGGCCGCCGAAGCGGGCCTCGCCGTCGTCGTAGGTGAAGGCGGCGAGGTTGTGGTGGCCGTTTTCCGAGAAGCTTTCGAGGGCGGAGGAGATCTCGGTATCGCCAGTGTGCTCGGAGGCCACGGAAATCTCACGGGGGCCGGTGGAGAGCATCAACGCGGCGGCGAGGACGGCGGAGATTCCTCCGGTGGCAATGTTTGTAGCGCGCATCAGTGGTCCTCCCCTGCGATCACGATTGCCATGAGCGGGATGACGCGGGCCGGGGGAATCTCAAACATCCCGCCCTGCTTGCGCACCCAGCCGGCGGCCTGCAGTTCCTTCAGGTGGTGGTACGCGGTGCCGGTGGAGGAGACCAGCTCAGATTCGACCAGCTCCGTGACACTCGCTGGTGTGGCTAAGAGGTGGCGCAGGATGGCGCCGCGGACGGGGTGCGCGAGAGCGGCGATGCGGTCCATCGCGTTGTCCCACGGTTGGTCCGTGATCCACGCCGTTGGGCGGATCCATTCGTAGGAGTAGGTGCCGGTCGGAAGCTCCACGTCGCCTTTGAAGGTGACTGTGCCTTGGTCCGCCTCGTTGCTGGAACTGGGGCGTGAGGTGGACTCGGGCGATGGGGCCTGTTCGAGCGCGGCGACGCGCGCTTCGAGGTCAGAGAGGCGTGCTTCAATCGGTTGCATGCTTTCTAGAATTACAGAAATCTAGAAAACGTGCAACGGTTGAGGCTTTGGCTAGCGCAGCATCGCGCCTGTGATGCAGCCGAGGTCGCCGATCTCGCGGACCTCGGACGCCAGGAAATCCGGCCCGCCCACGCGGCCGACCACCAGCACCATGTCGGTGCCGTGCAGGGGAGTGATGGTGAGCGATGTGCCGAGCTGGAACCAGGACTCCGGTGCCCAGTCGTCGAAGTCGGGCTGGAGGATGCGCGCGGCCTCGACGGGCGGCATCTGCGGGGTAGATCCGTCGTCCTCCGGCGCGGCGGGGGAGGCGGCGGCACGTGTGAGCCCGTCGTCGGAGGAATGCAGCACCACGGCCCAAGAAGAGGTCACAGCACTCGGCATGACGTCGACCAGCTCGCTGAGGCGGTCCTCGACGCTGCCGGACTGCGCCGCGATTTGGGCGAGCATCTGGATCTGCCCGCGGCGGTCCACGCGTCCGGTGAACGGGCGGATGGAATCCACCTCCGCGCCGTCGACAGAAGAGACGGCGGTGATCAGGGTGTCCGCCATCACACCGGTGGGCAGGGTGACCACGATGTCGTCGGTCACAGCGCCGTCGGTGGAGGTCTCCACAATGTCCACGGAGTTGATGTCGGCGTCGACCATGCCGAACGCCTCGGCGAGCTGACCAAGGCTGCCGGGGACGTCCGGAAGGGAAACGCGGATGAGGTACGACATGGCCTTATTTATAGCAATTCGGCACACCGGCAGCGGGTGTACGGTCGAAACCGCAGCAGTCTTCTAACTAAGGAGGAGCACGATGAGCCGCACCGAAATCCCGCAGACCACACTCGCCGGCGCCGAACCCCGCGCGGTCGGAGACGCGTTGCTTCGCGACGGCGCGAAGTTGGCTCGCGACGGCAAGGAGGTCGTCGTCACGGGCAACGCTCTCGCCCGCGAAGTGGCGGAGAACCCGGAACAGTTCTCGTCGGGTGTGTCGCGATTTTTGCAGTTGCCCAACGGCCTTGACGGCGAGAAGCACACCGAGATGCGTGCGTTGATCGATCGTTACCTCGCGGCGGAGGAGGTCGAGCAGCTCGCTCCGATGTTCCACAAGATCGCGCGCCAGTTGGCAGAAGGAGCGCTGTCGAACGGCAAGGTCGACGCCGTCGGCGACTTGGGCGCCCAGTATGCGGTCCGCGCGATGACCGCCTGGCTCGGATGGCCAAGCGAGCTCGACGACACCCTCATTGCGTGGGTGGCCGACAACAACGCGGCAACGCGGTCCGGCGAACTCGAGCGCACAGCGGCGGTCGCCGAGCGTTTCGACGACATCATTCGCTCCGTCGTGCAGCCCCTCCAGAACAGCCCCGACGATTCGGTCACCTCGCGTCTCGTCCACGACGACAGTCTCGGTCGGCGTCTGGAATTCGAGGAAGTGGTCTCCGTGCTACGCAACTGGACTGCGGGAGATTTGAGCTCGATGGCCTACTGCATCGGGGTTGTGCTTGAAGCACTGATCGAACGCCCCGAGCTCCAGGACCGCCTCGCAGGCGGCGTTTCGCAAAAGGAGTTCACTGCGATCGCCGACGAAATCCTGCGCGCCGACTCGCCGTTTGTGAGCAACCGGCGAGTGACCACGTGCCCGGTGTCGCTCGACGGGCACGATCTGCCTGAAGGCCAAAGGGTGCGCATCCACTGGACAGCGGCAAACCGCGACCCGGAAACGTTTGCAGACCCGGACGGCTTCGAACCGGAGACGAACGCCGACGAGAACCTGGTCTGGGGCGCAGGGCCGCACGCGTGCCCTGGCAAGACGTTGTCGATCGTTGAGCTGCAAGCGTTCACCGAAGAACTCCTCGCAGTAGCGCAGGTCTCCAGCGCCGGACAAGGCGAGCGGGAGGTGCACCCTGTGGGCGGCTGGGCTTCGCTGCCGGTGCGCCTCACCGCTCGCGGGTGAGCGAATTGCGTTGACGTAAGATAAGGCGCGTCATACGCAACCCACGCGATGTGGAAGGGATTGGACTGTGGCTGAGATTTCACGCGACGAGGTGTCGCGCATCGCACGCCTGGCGCGAATCGCGCTGAAGGACGAGGAGCTGGACGACATTGCCCAGCAGCTGGACACGATCGTGGACGCGGTCTCGAAGGTGCAGAGTGTGGACACAGAGGGTGTCACGCCGATGAGCCACCCGCACTCCATCGACGCAGGCATGCGCGAGGATGTGGAGAAGAAGACGCTGACGCAGGCCGAGGCGCTGGACCAGGCCCCGGCCGTGGAAGACGACCGCTTCGTGGTTCCGCAGATTCTCGGAGAGGGAGACTAGAAGGAAATGACGCAGTACACGATTCCGGCCGAAGGTCTCGTCGCAAAGCCAGCGCACGAGCTCGCCGCAATGATCCAGTCCAGCGAAGTCACCTCCCGCGAGGTCACGCAAGCCTTCCTCGACCGCATTGCTGAGGTCGACGGCGAGCTCGGCGCCTTCCTGCACGTCGGTGCAGAAGAAGCGCTCGCGGCCGCGGACAAGGTGGACGAGCAGGTGAAAACCGGCGGGGAGCCGGCCTCCAAGCTTGCGGGTGTGCCGCTGGCACTGAAGGACCTGCTGGTCACCACCGACGCGCCGACCACCGCCGCGTCGAAGATGCTCGAGGGCTACATGAGCCCGTACGACGCCACCGTGGTGGCCAAGCTGCGCGCGGCCGGCATCCCGATTCTGGGCAAGACCAACCTGGACGAATTCGCCATGGGGTCGTCCACGGAGAACTCCGCGTACAAGCAGACCAAGAACCCGCACGACCTGGAGCGCGTCCCGGGCGGCTCCGGCGGCGGCACCGCGGCGGCGCTCGCGTCCGGCGAGGCCCCGCTGGGCATCGGCACCGACACTGGCGGCTCGATCCGCCAACCGGCGTCTTTGACCGGCACCGTGGGCGTGAAGCCGACCTACGGCGGCGTGTCCCGCTACGGCGTCATCGCCTGCGCGTCCTCCCTGGACCAGGTGGGCCCGTGCGCGAACAACGTGCTGGACACCGCGCTGCTGCACGAGATCATCGGCGGCCACGACGAATTCGACGCCACCTCCGTGGACCGCGAGGTCCCGGCGCTCGCCGACGCCGCCCGTGAGGGCGCGAAGGGCGACCTGAAGGGTGTGAAGATCGGCCGCGTGAAGCAGTTCGAGCGCCCCGGCACGCAGGACGGCGTGAAGGACGCCATCGACAAGGCCTACGCGCAGCTTGAGGCGCAGGGCGCGGAGATCGTCGAGGTGGATTGCCCGAGCTTCGAAGACGTCATGGGCGCGTACTACCTGATTCAGACCTCCGAGGTCAGCTCCAACCTCGCCCGCTTCGACGGCATGCGCTACGGCCAGCGCGTCGGCGACGACGGCTCCCGCTCCGCCGAGGAAGTCATGGCCGCCACCCGCGGCGAGGGCTTCGGCGCGGAGGTCAAGCGCCGCATCATCCTGGGCACCTACGCGCTGTCTGTGGGCTACTACGACGCGTACTACCTGCAGGCGCAGCGTGTGCGCACCCTGGTGGCGCAGGACTTTGCCAAGGCATTCGAGCTTTGCGACGTCATCGCCGCCCCGGCCGCTCCCACCACCGCGTTCAAGCTCGGCGACAAGGTGGACGACCCGCTGGCGATGTACAACTTCGACCTGTTCACCCTGCCGCTGAACCTGGCCGGCCTGCCCGGCATGTCGGTGCCGGCGGGCGAGGCGTCCGACACCAACCTGCCGGTGGGCCTGCAGCTGATCGCCCCGGCCTTCGAGGACGCGCGCTTGTACCGCGTGGGTGCCGCTTTTGAAGCCGGCCGTTAATCCCTGGAATACCCTCGCAGCCCTGGCTGCGGGGTATTTTCTTGTCCTGATCGATCAGGGCTTCATGCCCGTGATCACGCCGCTGTTGCCTTTCGACGTCGGCTCCGCCGTGTGGCTGACCAGCATTTACCTGCTGTGCACAGTGGCCCCGATGCCGGCGACGGGCAAGCTTGGCGACGCCTTCGGGCAACGCCGCGTCTTCCTCATCGGCTTGGCCATCTACGTGGCCGCGCTGGTGTTCGCGGGCGCGTCCTGGTCCTTCGGCTCACTCGTGGTGGCCCGCGGCCTGCAGGGTGCGGGCGCCGCGGTGTTCTTGCCGCAGGCGTTTGGGCTGATCCCGCGGGTGTTCGCGGAAGATAAGCAAGGCCGCGCGTTCGCCGCCTGGGGCGTGATCGGCTCGGTGGCGTCGCTGATCGGCCCGGTGGTCGGCGGGGCAGTGGCAGACGGCTTCGGCTGGCGCGCGGCGTTCTTCGCCCAAGCCGCGCTCGGCGCGGTCGCGCTTGTCGCCGGGCTGGTTGCGCTGCCGCGGCTGCCGCGCAGCGGCGAGCGGGTGACCCTGCTGCCGGTGCTGCTGTCGTTCGGCGGGCTGGGGCTTTTGGTCTACGGCATCCAGTTCGGGCAGTGGCCCTCGATCCTCTTCGGTGCTCTGCTGATCGGCGTGCTGGTGCTCTCCGCCCGCAACGGCACCGACGACGGGTTCCTGCCCCTGGAGCTCATGCTCAACCGCTCGTTCGCCCTCGGCGCCCTGGGCGTGTTCGCGATGGGCTTTACCGTGGCGTCGATGTTTATCCCGCTGATGTACTGGCTGCAAACCGTCGCCGGAGCCTCGCCGACGGCATCCGGCGCGATTACCGCACCGATGTCCGTGTTCGCGCTCGTGCTCACCCCGGTTGCCGGGTACCTGACGGACCGGCGCGACCCGGGCAAGCTCTGCGCCGCGGGCTTTGCCGTCTCCGCGGCCGGGCTTGCGCTCGCCATCGCGCTGATCCACACCGGGATGGGCGTGTGGTGGTTCACCGCCGTGACCTCGCTGCTGGGCATCGGCGGCGCGTTCGTGTGGGCTCCCAACGCCGCGGTGACCATGCGCGGCATCCCCGAGCACGAAACTGGCGCGGCCTCCGGTTTGTACAACACCGCCCGCCAGGTCGGCTCGGTGCTCGGCGTGGCTCTGGTGGGCGTGGTGCTCGCCTCCGGCGCCATCGAATCCACGGCCGGGTGGGCGCTCGCGCTGCCGTGCGCCGCGATGCTGATCGGGGCGGTGTCGTCGCTTCGTCTTCGGGGGTAGCCTGGCAGTCATGCGACTTGCCACTTTGACCTCCGGCGGCGACTGCCCCGGCCTCAACGCCGTCATCCGCGGCATCGTCCGCACCGCCAACACGGAGTACGGCTCCACCGTCGTGGGCTACCGCGACGGCTGGGTAGGCCTGATGGAGGACCGCCGCGTCGATCTTTACGACGACGCCTACATGGACTCCCTCCTCCTGCGCGGCGGCACAGTGCTGGGCACCGGCCGCCTGCACCCGGACAAGTTCAAGGCCGGGCTGGACACCATCAAGGCCAACCTGGACGACGCCGGCGTGGACGCCCTGATCGCCATCGGCGGCGAGGGCACGCTCAAGGGCGCAAAGTGGCTTTCCGACAACGGCATCCCCGTCGTCGGCGTGCCCAAGACCATCGACAACGACGTCGCCGCGACCGACTACACCTTCGGCTTCGACACCGCCGTGTCCGTGGCCACCGACGCCATCGACCGGCTGCACACCACGGCCGAGTCCCACAACCGCATCCTCATCGTTGAGGTCATGGGCCGCCACGTGGGCTGGATCGCCCTGCACGCCGGCATGGCCGGCGGCGCGCACTACACCGTGATCCCGGAGGAGCCGTTCGACATCGCCGAGATCTGCAAGGCCATGGAGCGCCGGTTCCAGATGGGGGAGAAGTACGGCATCATCGTCGTCGCCGAGGGCGCGATCCCCAAGGAAGGCACCATGGATGCCGGGCTGGGCGAGGAAGACGAGTTCGGCCACAAGACCTTCAACGGCATGGGCCAAATCATCGGCGACGAGGTGAAGAAGCGCTTGGGCTACGACGTGCGCACCACCGTGCTCGGCCACACCCAGCGAGGCGGCACGCCAACCGCCTACGACCGCGTGCTGGCCACCCGCTACGGCGTCCACGCCGCCCGCGCAGCCCACGAGGGCAATTTCGGCTCCTGCGTGGCGCTGCACGGCGAGGACATCGAACTCGTGGCGCTCGAGGACGCCGTCGCGCAGCTCAAGACCGTGCCGGAGCACCGCTACACCACCGCGAAGGCCATGTTCACGTAGATGCACGACCGTATCCCGGACCCCTGCCGCTTGCTCATTGTCGGCATCAACCCTGGCCGCCTCACCGAGGAGGTGGACGCGCCGTTCGCGTTCCCGGGCAACCGCTTCTGGCCGGCGCTCGAGGCCGCGGGCATCACGCCCTACCGCGTCCACGCCAACGAGGGGCTGTCCGACAAGGACGCCGCCATGCTCGCAGAGCTCGGCATCGGGTTCACCAATCTGGTGAACCGCATGACGCCGAAGGCGTCCGACCTGACCAAGGCGGAGTTGGTTGAGGGAGGCGAGGTCGTGCGGAGTGTCGTCGAAAAGCTTCAGCCCACAGCCGTCATGTTCGCAGGCATCGGGGCGTACCGCGATGCCTATCGACGACCAAAGGCCACCCGCGGCCTCCAGCCCGAGACCCTCGCCGGCGTGCCGGTGTGGGTGGTGGGCAACCCCAGCGGGCTCAATGCGCACGAGACGGTGGTCACGCTCGCGGAGAGCTACCGCGAAGTCTGGGAGGCGACGGCTCGGGAGCGGCGGTAGAGCCACACCAGCAGCACCCAGAGCAGGATTGTCACCGCAATCGAGCCGAAGAGACTCGCGACACCGGGAAGCTCTTTGGAGGCGTTGAACGCCCCGTGGATCGCGGCGGCGAGGAGGAACCAACCGATGAGCCGCGACACGCGCCAGCCGAGAGGCTGATCGGTGCGGCACAGGAATTGGCCGAGGCCCCACGCCGCCAGACCGGTGTACACGGCGTGCGAGAACGGGCCCGTGACAACCATTACGAGCATTGACGCGACACCGTCGTAGTACTCGGACTGCAGATCTAGCGCCGCCGCGATCGCGGAATTGTTCACGGTCTCGGCGACGGTGTATCCCGCGCCGATGGCCATGCCGACCACGGCTGCCTCGACGGGCCGGCGCACCGGCGCGAAAGCGGCGATGACAAGGAACGCAGCCAGTAGTTTGGCAGTCTCCTCCGGAATCGAGGAAAACAGGTACGTAACAGCGTCGGGCAGCTCCTGCGCCGCGGCGAGGTACGCGGAGTTGACGAAGGGCACTACGCCGCACAAGCCCGCCGCGGCAATCATGCCGACTGGCAGCCACCACGGATTCTCAGGCCGTCCTGGGTGGCGGTGCAAAAGGAGCCACGCCACCGCGACAGAAATGAGGACGAATGCCGCCGCTGCAGCGCCGAACGCGGGCGTCCACGGCACCTGGGTGAGCGCGTAGACGTAGCGCGCCACGCCCGCGAGGATGACCAGGCCAGCGATGCCTTGGAAAATACGGTTCTTCTGCACTACCGGGCCTCCTCTTCGACTAGACGCTCGACGATCTCTTGGCCGGCGGCGAGAGCCGTTGCCACGTACACCGTGAGGTCACCGCGTTCGACGGCAGCGACGGAAATGTCGTTGCGGTGCACCGCGTACACCCCGGGCGCTGGCTGATCGAGCTCGTCCGTGTCGATTCGCTCGCCGTCTGCTGCCAGCCAGTACATGCGCGTGACCGCGTTGGCGCGCTCGGCCTCGTCGGTCATGGTGTAGTCGGTGCGCAGCTGGATTTTCGTGCCGTCACAGTCCCACACCCACGTGCCGGTGCCGTCACCCGCACTGTCGGCGACAGCAGTCTGGGTGCACTGTAGAGGAGCGCCGTCCGCGTCGCGCAGTGTGACGCCACCAGCGGACACCTCCGTGGTGGCGGGCTCGCCTCCCTCCGCCGCTGCCTGGGCCACGAATGGTGCCGCCAAGATGAGCGCTCCGACGGCGACGATCCCTATGGTGCCGGTGCGGGTGTTTTTGTCAGAAAAATCGGGGAAATTCACTTGAGCCAGCATAGGGAAACCCTCTCTCGTTCGCATCGGGGTCCTATATGTGCGGGGAGTGGCTAGGGTGATCGCATGAGTCTGCTTGACCAGATGACTAACGCCTACGAGGCGTGGATGCCTCAACAGCTACGCGAGTGGTACACCGCAGACCAGCGGCGTGAGCTCGCGGTGAAGGAGATGCGCCCGCAGGCCGAGCACACTGCCGACGTGGACTTCGGCGCTGGCTTCCGCGACCATCTGAAACCCCTCGGCGGGCCGGACATGTCCGACCCTCTGGCGTGGGCGAACCGGCGCGTGGAGTTTGCGGACGGGCACTGGTGCGTCGCCGGGATCCGCTTTTTGGGGCTGGACCCGGAAAAGCCGTTCGTGCACGTCGTCGCCACGTCGGTGCCGCCGCAGCTCGCTCTCCTAGACGCGTACGCCGAGCAGCTGCACCGCGAGTTCGCGGACTTCGGCCCGCTGGCCATCCGCTTCGAGCTGCCGAACCCGCCGGAGGACGCGGACATCGACCAGTGGATCATCGCCGGGCTCGTCTCCGGGCTGCGGCGGAAACCGCGTCGCCCGCAACACGAACGCGTGCGCCTTACCCCGGCGGACCCCGCGGAGACGGCAGGATATGCCGACGAGGTGCTCGGCAACGTCGCAAAGCAGTTGCCCGAGGTGCGCACCTGGACGGAGGCCGCAACTCTGGAGCAACTGCAACGCTGCGCGGACACGGGCGCGCTGCGCGAAATCGAGGTGGACGGGCAGCGCGCGGGCATCATCGCCGCAGCCCGCGACGACGCAAACGGCATGCGCGGATTCCAGGTCTACGAATTCCTCCTCGACGACAATGCTCGCGGACGCGGCCTCGCACCGGCGGCGATGCAGTTGCTTTGCGACGTCCTACCGGCCCAAACCGGCGACACATTGTGGGGGACGGTGCACGTGGGCAATGGGCCGTCGATAGGCAATGCGCTCGCTGTCGGCCGTGAGAAGACCGCCGCATTTGTGTGGGTGCGGCGGCGCGGCGAGCTGTAGCGCAGGCGCGCGGGGCGGGGCAGTAGACTGATGCGCATGACTGCGTACGACCTGATGGATTACGACGAAGTACTGGAAAAGTACGACCCCGTGATGGGCCTTGAGGTGCACGTCGAGCTCGCCACCGAGACGAAGATGTTCTCCACCTCCTCCGCCCACTTCGGCGCGGAGCCGAACACGAACATCGACCCGGTCTCGCTCGGGCTTCCCGGTGCGCTGCCGGTGGTCAACGCCAAGGGCGTGGAGTGGGCCATCAAGATCGGCCTGGCGCTGAACTGCAAGATCGCCGAGTCCTCGCGGTTTGCGCGCAAGAACTACTTCTACCCGGACCAGCCGAAGAACTACCAGATCTCCCAGTACGACGAGCCAATCGCCTACGACGGCTACCTGGACGTCGTGCTCGAGGACGGCACCGAGTGGCGCGTGGAGATCGAGCGCGCGCACATGGAGGAAGACACCGGCAAGCTCACCCACCTGGGTTCCGCCTCCGGCCGCATCACCGGCGCAACCGCGTCGCTTGTGGACTGCAACCGCGCGGGCATCCCGCTGATCGAGATCGTGACTAAGCCGATCATCGGCGCCGGCGAGCGCGCACCTGAGGTGGCGAAGGCCTACGTGGGCGCGCTGCGCGAGCTGGTCAAAGCCCTCGGCGTCTCCGACGCCCGCATGGACCAGGGCAGCATGCGTTGCGACGCCAACGTGTCCCTGCGCCCGGTCGGCCAGGAAAAGTTCGGCACCCGCACCGAGACGAAGAACATCAACTCCCTGAAGTCCGTGGAGCAGGCCGTGCGCTTTGAGATGCAGCGCCAGGCCGCCGTGCTGCAAGACGGCGGGGAAGTGGTGCAGGAGACCCGCCACTACCAGGAGAAGGACGGCACCACCTCCAAGGGCCGCCCGAAGGAAGAGGCTTCCGACTACCGCTACTTCAACGACCCGGATCTGCCGCCGGTGATCGCGAAGCCGGAGTGGGTCGAGGAGATTCGCGCGACCCTGCCGGAGCTGCCGTGGGTGCGCCGCGCACGCATCCAGGAGGAGTGGCAGCTGCCGGAGAAGGAGTTCCGCGACCTGGTCAACGCCGGTGCGCTCGACCTGATCGTGGACACCGTTGAGGCCGGCGCCACCCCAGATGAGGCCCGCGCCTGGTGGGTCTCTTACATCAACGGCAAGGCCAACGAGTCTGGCAAGGACCTGGACGCGCTCGGCGTCACCCCGGCCGACGTGGCCCGCGTGGTGGAGCTGGTCAAGGAAGGCAAGCTGACCACCAAGCTGGGCCGCCAGGCCATCGACGGCGTCATCGCCGGCGAAGGTTCTGTCGACGAGGTCGTCGCCGCCCGCGGCCTGGAGGTCGTGCGCGATGACGGCGCGATTGAGAAGGCCGTCGACGAGGCGCTGGCCGCCAACCCGGACATCGTGGAGAAGTACCGCGCCGGCAACAAGAAGGTCACCGGCGCCATCGTCGGCGCCGTGATGAAGGCGACCCAGGGCAAGGCCGATCCGGGGCAGGTCAACCAGCTCATCGCGAAGAAGCTCGCGGAGTAGCGTCTAACTTCACTAACCCGCCACGAAACCGGCTACCTAGAACCGGCTACCTGTGGATTTTCCGCCTGGTAGCCGGATGTAGGTAGCCGGTTTCGGCGTTGTTGGTCGGGGTTTCGGCGTTGTTGCCGTGGATTCCAGCAACGCAAAACCCCGGCCAACAGTGCGTTGGCCGGGGCGGAGCTGGACGTCGTAAAGCGAAGAGTGCTTACTTGTCCTCAGGCTTGACGGCGGGGAACTCGCCCGTCTTGTACATCTCCTCGTACGCCTCCCAGTGGATCTTCTCGCCCTGGGAATCCGGAGCGCCGGCGTAGGAGTCGGACTCGGGGTCCAGGGCCGGGACGGTCTTGATGTCGAAGTCGCTGGAGGAGTCGGCGTGCATGTCAGCCGCCACTTCCTCCTGAACGGACTGCCACAGCTCGCTGCCGCCGACGTTGGAGTCGGAGGTCAGCTCGTCGACCTCGCTGCGCTCCGCACCGGTGAGATCCGAGCTCTCGGGGTCCAGCTGGGTGCCGGCGAGCTCGGCCAGGCGCTCGCGGCGGCCGGTCTCGTCCTGGATGTTCTTGCGGTCGCGGAACCAGGCCACACCCATGACGATGCCCAGCACCAGGCCGAGGTAGCCCAGGACCGGGTAGACCCAGCCGACCAGGTCGGCGAAGCCGATGAAGGATAGCGCGAAGCCGACCAGCACGACGATGCCGTAGTAGACGCGGAACTTGCCCGGCTTGTCGTTGCTCAGGCGGCGGCCAAGCGCGTAGAAGAGTCCGACGGCGGTGTTGTAGATCATCAGGTAGATCACGATGGACACGAACACGCCCACGGCTGGGTGCATGGTGTCGAAGACCTTCAGCAGCGGCAGGTCGGCGTCCATGACGTTTTCCATGTTGCAGAACAGGATGAACACCAGGATCATCAGCAGCACCGCGAACATGATGCCGCCGAGCAGGCCGCCCTTGCCGGTCTTGGCCGGGTTCATGTGGGAGCCGGCGAAGACGAGCATCATGGAGGTGTCCATGATCATCACCAGCGTGGCGTAGTTCAGTGCGGTGATCAGCCAGTTGTCGAAGGTGCCGGATGCGTGCGGGTTGGTCTGGGCGATCTCGTTGATGTAGCCGAAGTCGTCCGGGATGTTCATCAGCGTGATCACGAATGCGCCGAGCAGGCAGATGATCAGCAGCGGCGTGATAAAGGAGATCACGCTGGTGAGCTTGTCCACGTCCAGCAAACCGGACAGCAAAAGCAGCACGACCATGATGGCGGAGCCGACCCAGGTGGGGAAGCCGAACTGCTGCTCCAGGTTGGCGCCTGCGCCGGCGACCATGACGAAGCCGATGCAGAACAGTGTGAACATGGTGGTGATGTCCATGTACTTGGCCAGCCACGGTCTGGACACGCTGCGGAAGACCACACTGTGGTTGTCCGCCAGGTAGTAGGAGCCGAGCTGGTAGACCCAGCCGCTGAACACGGCGATGCTGATGCCGGCCACGGCGGCGCCGAGGATGCCCCAGTAACCGAAGGACAGGAAGTACTGGATCACCTCCTGGCCGGATGCGAAGCCCGCGCCGACCGTGAGGCCCACAAGCGCAAGGGCGATTTTAAAGGTTTTACCCATAATTTTCCTCAAAGAAATCTAGAAAAAGAGCGGAGCCGAGGGTAACACCATTACAAGGCCATTGCTAGCCGACGCCCACAGGTTCTCCCCGCCAACAGCGCAGCGCACAGGCTCGGATTTGCTGTTTCAACGGCGCGTTACCAAGGATCAGGCAGCGCTTTCGCATACATTTGTTGGCATGGCTAACAACCCACGTGACCTCACGCCTAATGAGCAAAACGATCTGACGAACCTGGATTCTCCTGAGGTGCCGGAGTACACCGGCGACGCGAGGAGCGCCTCGGACGGCCTGTACACCCGCACGGGCAAGGCCGCGCCGACGGAGATTTTCCCGCGCGGCGAGCAGGCGGACGGGCCGCTGATCCCGCAGTCCCCGGAGACCACCTCGTTTGCTGGCACCTCTGAAACGGTGGCTGTGAACCGCGAGCCGGCGTACACCGCTGCGACGCCTACGTACGCAACCGACACCACGGAGCCGGTCTACACAGAGACGGCCGAGCCGGTCGTGGTGGAGGACGAGACCCGCCGCGGCACCACGGACTTCGGCCTGTTCCTGATGCGTCTGTTCCTCGGCGCGTTTTTGATCATCGACTCGGTCGCGGTCTTCTTCCGCCTCGGCGGCAACGAGGGCATCTCCGGCCTGGAGAGCGCGTTCGCGGATTACCCGTACGGCTCCGGCCTCGCCGTTGTGGTGCCCACCCTGGAGCTGGCCGCCGGCGTGTTCCTGGTGCTGGGTCTGCTCACCCCGGTTGCGGCGCTGGTCGCCATCGCCGTGACCGGCTTCATGGCGCTGCACGCGTTTACTGAACAGCCGGACGGTTTCAACGTCTTCGCCTGGACCCCGGAGACCTGGGTGCCGGTCATGCTGCTGGCCGCGTCCCTGGTTGTGCAGTTCACCGGCCCGGGCCGCTACGGCGTCGACGCGTCGCGCGGCTGGGCCAAGCGCCCGCTGGTTTCCAGCTGGATCTGCGCGCTGCTCGGCCTGGCGGCCGCCGGGCTGATGTGGTGGTTCGGCACCGGCATCAACCCGGTCGCCTAGTTAGTCGACCTGGCGCACGGCGCCCTTGTCGGCGCTGGTGGCCATCTTCGCGTACGCACGCAAAGCCTTCGACA
>ERZ1031113.170-NODE-170-length-22054-cov-7.754625_pt1 | contig 22054 bp, 22 predicted proteins | sample MGYA00518225_ERZ1031113 | MGnify/ENA primary metagenome ERZ1031113 (study PRJEB33718, sample SAMN03159751) | human skin metagenome | collected 2014-05-20 | study: EMG produced TPA metagenomics assembly of the PRJNA266117 data set (Human skin bacterial metagenome...
GGCAGTGGGCTCGTCGGCAAGCAGGAGGCTCGGCTCGCCCATGAGCGCGCGGGCGATGCCGACGCGCTGGCGCTGGCCGCCGGAGAGCTGCTGCATGCGGCGGTCGCCGAGGCCCTCGAGGCCGACGAGTGCGAGCAGGTCGTCCGCGTGGGACTTCTTGGCGCGCAGTGCCTTGCCGCGCACGCCGCGGATGTGCTCGGTGACGAGCAGCTGGTCGCGGACGGTGAGCGAGGCGATGAGGTTCGGCTGCTGGAAGACCATGCCGATGCGGTTGAGGCGGACGTCGTCGCTGATCGGCTCGCCGGCGACCTCGACGGTGCCGGAATCGGGGGTGAGCAGGCCCGCGGCGGCGGACAGCAGCGTGGACTTGCCGGAGCCGGACTGGCCGACGACGAAGGTGACGGTGCACGGGTCAGCCTGCAGGGTGGCGTTGTCCAGTGCGGTGATGCGGCCGTCGCCATCCGGGAAGGTGACGGTGACATCCTGCATCGCCAGCGCCGGAGCTGCGCCGGTGGTGGACTGGGTCGTGGTGCGGTTCTTGGTTACGGTCGTCATTTAAGCTGCACCTCCAAGTGCAAGTTGCGGGTCAACGCGGGAGATCGAACGGGTGGCCAGTGCGGCGCCGCCCATGCCGAGGATCCAGATGGCCAGTGCCGGAAGGATCACGCTGGCCGGGGAGAGGACGAACGGTGCGACCTGGGAAGCCAGCAGGCCCAAGCCGGCAGCAGCGACGGTGCCGATCAGGGCGCCGAGCGCGAGGATGAGCGCGGCCTGACCGATGCTGTCCTTGAGCAGGTAGCCGTTGGATGCGCCGATGGCCTTGAGAATGGACAGGTCACGGGTGCGCTGCGCGGTCCACACGCTCAGGAAGGCGACGGTGACCAGCGCGGAGATGAGGTAGAGGAAGCCCTGGATCATCTTCAGGGAGCCCTGCTCAGAGGAGTAGGCGGGAAGAGCCTGGAAGGAGTCCTTCAGGGAGACGGAACCCTCCGGTGCGGTGTCTTCGTTATCGGAAAGCTCGACCGTGCCCACTGCCTCGGTGTGCATGGCGGCCTGCCAGGTTTCGGTCGGAACCCACAGGACAGGGGAGTGGGCGAAGTACAGATCTTCGGCCTGCTCGCTCACCGTGACGGGGGCGCCGCCGACGGTGATGGACTCGCCGTCGGCAAGCTCGAGCCCCTCAGACGCGATCGCGTGATCCTCCAAGACCTGGCCGCCGGGCAACTCAGTACCGGACGGCAGACCCAGGATGGCGACGGATTCCTCCGAGCCGTCGTCGCGGGACATCAACGTCTGGCCGGTGCCCAGCGGGATGGTTCCCTCATCGGCTTTCGCGATGCGGGAGGTGGTGTAGGACGGGTTGTCGGCGTCGTCGAACGTCACGGCGGCGGGGTCGAGGGCCTCGAGAGCAGAAGTGTTCTGCTTGCCCAGGCCGGCGGTGAGGCCGGTGAGCATGACCACGAGGAACGTCACGAGAGCGACCACGCCGGCGATCAGGCCGAAGCGCCCTTTGGCATTCAGTAAATCTCTCAGTGCAACAAACATGACTCAATTCTGACGTCTGTGCAGGTCATCCCACATCGGGTGAGCGGGTGATTTAACAGTCAACCGATCGGTTGATTCGAGATATACGGTGAGTAATTGTGAAAACCACCAACAATGTCCTCGCTTTCCTCCGCGTGAGCCTGCACGTGCTCGTCGCGGTGCTGCTCGTCGTGGGCCTCATCGGCGTTCAGCACTCGCGGATCCCGGCGCTGACCGTGTGCCTGGTGGCGCTCTTTTCGGCGCTGTATCTGGCGGGAACGGTAATGCACCACCGCGGACGGAATATTCGCACGGGTGCCGGTGCGGCGTGGCTGGCCGTCATCGCCGCGCTGTGGGTGGCATTGGTGTGGGCCTCTCCTGACTTCGCCTGGCTCGAGTTTCCACTGGTCATGCTCGCTTGCTACCTCTTACCCGCACCGGTCGGAATCGCCGCGTCGCTCGCAGCGGGGGCGTTCACTGTGGCGGTCATGGCGCCGGAGACGGGCATCGGAGGCATAATCGGCCCGACGATCGGCACGCTCGTCGCGGTGGTGGCCAGCTTCGCGTACCAGGCGCTGCGCGCGGAAGCGGAGCACTACAAGCTCACTGCCGCGCGGCTCGAGGCCACGCAGATGGAGCTCGCCGAAAGCCAGTACCAAGCTGGCGCGCTCCAGGAGCGCACGCGCCTGGCACGCGAGGTCCACGACACGATGGCGCAGGGCTTGAGCAGCATTGTTCTTTTCGGCCGGGTCGCCACCGGGCACCTCGAGTCCGGGGACCCGGCGCGCAAGGACAAGGCGGAAGAGATCCTCGGCACGATCGTGGAGACCGCCAGCGAGAATTTGTCGGAGGCCCGGCGTTTCGTCGCCGCGAACTCACCTGAAGCGGCCCCGCTGAGCGAGCGACTGGAGGCGGTCGCGGCGTCGGCACGCAATCGGCAAAAGGCGATCGAGTCCCCGCTTGACCTCACCCTCGTCGCGCCCGGCGCGGACCAGATCACGGGCGAGCCCGCGGATGTCGTGGAACGCATCGTGCGCGAAGGCGTGAGCAATATCGTCCGCCATTCGCATGCCGGCAAGGCGGTGGTCACTGTGGAGAAACTCGGTAATGTCGCCACAGTGGATGTGTTCGATGACGGCGAGGGGGTCAAGCGCCCCGAAGGTCACGGCCTGACCGGCCTGCGAGCCCGCGTCGCCGAAGTCGGGGGCACGCTCGAATTGGAAAGCTCGCCGCGCGGCACCGTGCTCGCGGCACGAATCCCACTGGAGGGCTAATGGTCCGCATCATGCTTATCGACGATCACCCCGTCGTCCGCGCCGGCCTCACCGCCGTGCTGGAGAGCGACGGTCAGATCGATGTCGTCGCCCAGGGCTCCGACGGCACCGCCATTGACGATCTTCCCGCTGACGTCGACGTGGTCGTCACCGATATCCAAATGCCGACCATGACCGGCATCGAAGTAGCCCAGAAACTGCAGGCCGCTGGCGGCCCGCCCGTATTAATCCTGACCACCTACGACACCCAGGCCGATGTCGTCGGTGCGATGGAGGCCGGAGCGCTGGGCTACGTGCTCAAAGACGCACCGGAAGAGAACCTGCGCGCCGCGGTGCTCGCCGCCGCGAAGGGGGAGCGCACCTTGTCCCCGCAGGTGGCTAATGTTTTGGCCGAACGCCTCACCCGCCCCGATGTGGCGCTGAGCGCCCGCGAGATCGAGATCCTCGAAGCCCTGGCCACCGGGGCATCCAACCGGGACATCGCCACACAGCTGTTCATCTCCGCTGCGACGGTGAAGACTCACCTGGTACACATCTACAGCAAGCTCGGCGTGGATAACCGCACTGCCGCCATCGCCGCGGCACGTCAGAAGCGCATCATTCAGTAGCTCACAGCTTGTCCCGCTACCGTGGGCAGCATGGTTTACGCGTACACAGCCGAACAGATCCGCGCAGCCGAAAAACCCCTGCTGGATGCGCAATCCAGCACGGACGAGTTAATGAAGTCCGCCGCCCACGCCGTCTTCGAGGCCGCCGAGGCGATGCTCGCCTGGCCCGACCCCTTGACGGATCTCCGCCAAAACCGGAAGACACTCCTGTTGGTGGGCAAAGGTGGAAACGGCGGTGATGCGCTCTACGCCGGTGCGGAGCTCGCCCTGGCCGGCCACACCGTCGACGCGTGGCTGGCGTGGGGGAGCGCCCACGAACCGGCACTGGAAGCCTTCCGCAACGCCGGCGGCACGGTGCTCACAGAATTGCCCGACGGCGTGCGCGAATACCGCTTCGCTATTGACGGTCTCACCGGTCTTGGGGGCGCCGGCAGCCTCGACGAACAGACTGGCCGCGTCATCCAGGGACTCGCCGACTGGTACGCACACGTGCTCGCCGTCGACGTGCCTTCCGGCATCGACGCGAACACGGGCGAAAAGGGCGAGTTCCACGTCATCGCCGACGCCACCGTCACTTTCGGGGGCTGGCGGGCCGCCCACGGCCTGGCCCCCGAATGCGGCATCCAGCTGCTCGCTGACCCGCACCTCGCCGACGGCCGGTCCATCAGCGATAACCTCTCACCCTTCGACGCAGCCGCAATGCTCCACCGCGCAGTTCCGGGCGACCACCAGTGGCCGGACAGCCTCACACCGCTGACCGCGACCAATGTGCCCAGCATGGAGCCGCGCTTCCACGACGACAAATACAGCGGTGGCGTCGTGAGCATCCGCGCAGGCAGCGACACATATCCCGGCGCGGCACTCCTCGCCACCGCCGGCGCTGTTCATGCCTCCCCGTCGATGGTCCGCTACGCCGGGCCCCAGGCGGATGAGGTGGTTCGGGCGCTACCGGAGGTCGTCGTCACGCGAAAGCTCGAAGATGTCGGCCGCGTCCAAGCGTGGGTCTTCGGCCCCGGCACGGGCACCGACAGCACGGCGCGCAGCGAGCTCGCGTACTTGCTCGGCCGCGAGGAGCCATTGCTTATCGACGCCGACGGCCTCACCCTGATCTCCCTCGACCCCGAATTGCGCGAGCTCCTCCGCAGCCGCACCGCCCAGACCGTGCTGACCCCTCACGACGGCGAATTCCTCCGGCTGCGCAACGCGGAAGGAATCTCTCCCGCAGACCGCTTGGCCGAGACCCGCGCCCTGGCCGAATCCCTGAACTGCATCGTGCTGCGCAAAGGGCGCTCCACGATCATCTCCAACCCCCGCCACGAATCCGCGGACTCCGTCATCGATGCCGGAACCTCGTGGGCGGCGACTCCCGGCTCCGGCGACGTGCTCTCCGGCATCACCGGCGCACACCTTGCTCATGCGGCTGCACGCTGGGGAAACGATGCCTTCCTGTTGGATACTCAGCCCGTTGTCATTCACGCTGTAGCTAGCGCTCTTGCCGCGCAGACCGAATTCGGCAAGGCACCGGCCCGCGCCTTAGCCATCGCGGAAGCTGTTCCTGCCGCGACGGCGAAGCTGCACCAGTTCAGCGGTCTGCCGGCAGCTTCCACACAGCGGTAAGCAGAGCGAAGACCCCGATCACGCCCGGTCCCACGATGGCCAGGTACCACGGCCACCGCCCGAAAAGCTGCAGCGGAGACCAGCCGCGCGGGTGGTCGGCGACAAACATGTAGTTGCCGCCGGTGAACTTATTCATCGTCGCCGCAAACGCGCCCCAGGCGAGCGTCACGCCCGTGATCATGCGCCAGTCCTTCCAGCTCGGGCGGTAGCCCAGCCCGAAGGTCAGCACGACTGGCACGACGCTGGCCGCCATGTGGAAGTACCAGTACGCGACCTCCTGCAGCACTTTATTGTCCTGCACGAATGCCATGTCCGGGAAGAACAGCGCCATTGGGTTGAGGAAGAGGCCCCAGTAGTAGCTGATCGCCGTCGCCGTCGGATTGCCCGTTCCGAGCGCGAGCGGGGTGATCAGACGCAGTGCATCAGTAACGTGGAACGGTGCCGTCTCGTCCCACACCAGACGCTTCGGGTTGAGCACCCACAGGAAATATGCCACCGAGATGATCCCCATGATCGCGCCCGCCACCTTGCGCGACGCTTTGATCACTGAGCCCGGCAGCCGCTTGACCGCCACGACGAGGATCCCGCACAGCATGATGAAGAAGACCATGAGAACGAGGTGTTTCTGGTCGTACTGCGTGATCGTCGGGTAGGTCTGGCCCGTGTGCTTCGACGTCCATGGGGCGGGTTGGTAGGGCATCGTCTCTCCGTATTTCTGCTAATCCTTAAATGTTTTACCACCCAAGTGGGACATTTGAATAGAAAACGTTTAGCGTGACACGGTGTGACTACCACCCCGAAAGCAGCATTCCCGTACCTGCCGCTGTCCGCAATGGGCTTTGCGGCGTTCGTGTACGTGACATTTGAAATGTTCGCCGTCGGTCTGATCACCCCGATGGCTCGAGACCTCGGTGTGAGTGAGGGCCAGGTGGGCTTGCTCATGACGGTGTACGCCTCCATCGTCGCGGTGGTCACGATCCCCCTGATGGAGGTCACCCGGCGGTTGGACCGCAAGCCGGTGTTTATGGCCACGCTGATTTTTCTGCTCGGCGGCATCGTGCTGCAGGCGACCGCTTCAACTTATTGGGTGCTGGTGATCGGCCGTGTCTGTGCCGCGTTGACCCACGGTCTGTTCTGGTCATTGGTCAACCCGATGGCTGCACGGCTCGCTCCCGCGGGCATGACCGGCAAGGGCGTCGCCGTCGTCTCGTTGGGCTCGACGATGGCGCTCGTGGTTGGCTCGCCGCTGACGACGATGCTCGGCGGCGTTTTCGGCTGGCGTATCGCCACGTGGATTCTCGGGGCTTTTGTCGTGCTCGCATTCACGCTGTTGTTCTTCTACCTGCCTTCGATGCCCGCGATTCCGCCCGCCGGTAAGCCAGAAGGGGAGCAGAAGCGCTCAGCCCTACCGGCGCTGGTGGTCTATTTGGCGCTAGTCATTACGGCACTTTTCTGCACCTACACCTATCTTGGCCTGTTTTTGCAGCACACCGCTGGTATGCAATTCGTCGCTGTCGGTCTGGCCGCCTACGGCCTGTTCGGCATCGTCGGTGTGATCTCCGCGGGCCGTCGCGCGGACCGGCGCATGATCCGCATGAATATCGTCGGCACTGGCTTGATTGTTCTTGCTGGCCTCATTGGCGCGCTCGCTCTGGCAGTCAGCAGCGGCTCCTATGTTGCTGGCTTCATTCTCGCTGTTCTCGTCGTCGCTTCCCTCGGCCTGGCCGGTGGCGGGCTTCCCACCGTGGCCACGACCGTCTTCCTCTTCGCAGGCAATGCGAACCAGAACCGCGCTTCGTCGATTTACGTGGTGACATTCCAGGTCGGCATTGCCAGCGGCTCCGCCCTCGGCTCGCTGCCTGTGGATGCCGGTTTCCTCCCGGGCACCCTCCTCGTCACCGCCGTACTGGGTGCGCTCGCTTCCGCGGAGCTGAGCCTGCGCGCCCGCCCGCTCCTGCGTTAGCTCATGTAGCCTTTGGCTCATGACCACCCCGCAGGAACGTCGCCCCGGCGCGGCCGACGTTGATGTCCGCCCGCTCCCCATCGAACCGCACACCGGCCCGGGTGCGTGGCATTCCATCGGCACTCTTCCCGCTGACGGTGCCACCGCCATCACATGGGAGTTCTCCGATAGCGAGAATGCGGGAGTGCTTTATCACGGGGCAGAGAACACCGAGCGCCGCAGCGTGCTCCTAAGCCTTGACGCTGGCAATAGTGGTGACATCCCAGCTTCTAAGCGGGAGATTCCGGACTCGTTCACCCTCACCGGCTTCAATACTTCCGACGCTGGCGAGGCACGCGTTTTCGCCGGGACCATCTTCGGACAAACGGGCCCGGTTGATCTCGGCGCTGATGTCATCGCCGCCGAATTGCGCATCCTCCCCCACGAGGAATTCGTCTTCGTCGTCAATCAGGACTACGCGCACGCGGTCTTGAACATCACCGGGGACGTGTACCTCGAAGATATTTCCTTGGCGCCTGAGACTGTTGGTTTCACCCAGAAAGGCGTGAAGACTCTCCACATCATCAACGCCGGTGATGAACCAGCCCTGGCGGTCCTCCTCGGCGGCATTGTCGACTGAAGTGGACATCGTCCACTGTTTTCACCCCGCAATCGGTTTCATGGGGCCGTAAGCTGACAACCATGATCCTCACGCTGCTCATGTCTCTCGAAGGATCACGCCCGGAAATCTCGCGGCTGATCAATGTCGAAGACGACGTCCATCTCGGGGAATTCGCCCCCGTCATCGACGCCGCCTTCGGCTTTTCCGGCATGGCTACGCACCTCTACATGGGCACCAGCGATGGGGAACCGGTTCTGTATTCACCGAATCCGAGCGACGGCGAGCTCGATGAAGCCGATGTCACGCTCGGCGACATGGACTCAGTCACGTACGTCTACGACACGTCCGCGAACTGGAATATCAAGCTCGAGATCCTCGGCATCACGGACGTTGACACTCCTTCGCCCATGCTTATCGACGTCCAGGGGCCCGATGTCATCGAGCCGTGCGGCGGCCCAGAACTCATGACGGCCTTTCACACCGAAGCTCGCCGTCTGTCCGCTGGCCTGAGCCCCGACATCAAGGTCTCTCCGCTGCTGTTGAGCTTCATGCCGGTAATGAGCCCCGAGCGCCTCGTCCAGCGCCTTTCCCAAGCAGACCACACGACTGTTGCGGAACGCATCGCTTTCACCGCGGAGAGCCTCTTTCTCGATGCCACGGATGATTTCTCTGACCCTCCTAGTGCACCGGAGATGTCGAACGAATTTGATTCCTTCATGGATGAGCGGCCTGACCTGCAGCAGATCCTGTCGCTCGACCCGAATCCCGAGCGCAATCCGACACTGATCGCCGCGCTTTCGGAGTTCTTCTCCGACCGCACCCCGGAAATATTGGAGGACACTCTCTACCCGTTCACCCGCATCGTCGCGAATATCCGGACGTTCATTTACCACTGCGAAGAACCCGTGCGCCTCACGGCCCGCGGCAAGTTGCGCTCACCGGACGTGCGCTCGCTTTCCGACGCCTTGAGCCTCAATGTCGCCCCCGGCAACCACCGCGAAGAGGCCGTTCCCGCCCTCGGCGCCCTGCGGACATTCCTGCAATTCGCCGAGCTGCTCGACACCAATGACGGCATGCTCGAGGCCAATGAGGATGCTCTTGACTTAGCCACAAGCCCTGAAGCGGTGCTTTATATGTTCGAGGAGGAGTTCTACCGCTTCTGCGCCATGAAGCACGATGACGACGGTGAACAGGTCCTCACGTGGGCTGCGAATAAGGCCGGCTTGGGCATTCCGCCGGTCTTTCTCACCCCACCGAAAGACCCGTCTTTCACGGTGAATTTGCTCATCGCGCTCGGCATTTACGAGCCCGCCTCCACCGCCACTGACCCGGTGCTCACCGAGCCCGGCAGGGGAGTGCTCTCCATTCTTTTGGACTTGGACTAGCCCGCCACCACGAGGTACAACCCCAGTCCGCCGAGCACCGCCATTCCTAAAGTAATTCCGAATACGCCGAAAACGTTCGCATCGACCTGCTCGTCACTGATCCCTTGAGCTTCCGCCCTGTACTCTGCGCGATTGCGCCCGATGATCAGTAGAGAGAGCACCGCCAGCAATCCGATCGCTCCGAACACCAAAGCGGAATAGTTATCCGACCAGCGCAGCAGCGTCAGCGAGCACACCATCATCGCTAGCGCCGTACGCGTCCAGGCGAGCGCCGTCCTTTCCGGCTGCAGTCCGGCGTCCGATACGGGAATATTGGTAGTCCCCATATTTTACGTGCCCCCGTCCTTTAGCGTCTAGAAGAATGCGATCAGGACGATGACGCTAGCCAATCCGATGCCCAACCCCAGCACCGGGACGATCGCCGGGGCCGGTAACGGTCGCTCATGACGTAGCGAGCGTTCAATACGAATCCACCGAACTGCCGCACCGAGCGCAATGGCCATACCCACGAGAATCAGAGTGATGGCCGCGACTCCACGCCACGTTTCATCGAAATCGGGAAAAGCGAAAGCCTCGAGCGCGATTCCTCCCGCGAGAAAAGCGAGCGCCGTGCGCGTCCACGCCAGAAATGTCCGCTCATTAGCGAGGGTGAATCGCGGGTCGGGCTCTGTTCCGGTAGGGAACACTGTGCGGGTAAACCAGCCACGTTCGCTCATAGCCCACAGTCTAGAGCTGCCCTAGAGCTCCTTCACCTTGCTCGGATCCCCAAGACTGTCACCAGCGAGAACGAGGCCGATGAATACCGCTACCGCGATGAATGTGAGCCCGACCCACACGCGATGGAATTTCGGCCCGCACCACCGGGCAATCGTCGCTCCCACGAATGCGCCGAGGGTGTTCATGATGAAGTCATCCACATCGGTGTAGCCGAGCTGCGCGAAGAACTGCGTTGCTTCGATCGCCAGACTGAATGCTCCACCGATGATCGTCGCCCACTTCACCCGGTCGGTAATCACATACAGCAGCAACCCGATCGGAATGAAGAACGCGAGATTTCCGCCATACCCGAACAGTGGGGCGAACCATGAAGATGCGGTGAAAACCTCATGGAAGGGGATGAATGAGTGGCCGACGAAGGGCTGCTTCGCCGGGTCCCACAAATAGCCGATGCGGAAGAACTGCTTCAGCATCGTCAGTGAGACGATCACCCCTGAGTAGGCGAGTAGCGCACCGGCGGCCGCACCTCGGGTCACGCGCTGCTTCGCCCGCATTCTTTTATTTCACCACCAGGTTCACCATGCGGCCGGGCACCACGATGGTCTTGACCAGGTTCTTTCCTTCGATCAAACCTGCCACGCGTTCGTCGGCAAGCGCGATGCTTTCGATCTCGTCCTTCGCTGCCTCCGCCGGAACATCGACGCGGGCCCGCACCTTGCCGTTGATCTGCACGGGGATCTCGACGGTGTCGTCGACAAGCAAGCTCTCATCGAAGGTCGGGAACGGCTCGAACGTGATCGTGCCCCCGTGGCCGAGTCGTGCCCACAGCTCTTCCGCAATGTGCGGAGCGACGGGGGAGACCATCTGCACGAGCGGTTCGACTGTTTCACGTGAAACATTGCCGCCGTTCTTCTGCTCGCGCGCCTTCGTCAGATAGTTGACGTACTCAATGAGTTTGGCGACCACCGTGTTATCGCGGAGGTGCTCGTAATCGTCGCGCACGCCCGCGATTGTGCGGTGGAGCTGCTTCGCATCCTCGTCACTCATCGGCTCATCGCTGACGGTGACTTCGCCGGTCTCCTCGTTGACGATCAAGCGCCACAAGCGCTGCAGGAAGCGATGCGCACCCACGACATCCTTCGTGGCCCACGGACGCGAGGTATCCAACGGACCCATCGACATCTCGTACACGCGCAGCGTATCGGCGCCGAACTCCTGCGCGATGTCATCCGGAGCTACGGCATTCTTCAGGGACTTGCCCATCTTGCCGTACTCCTGCTTGACCTCTTTACCGTTGTGGAAGAACTTCCCGTCCTTCTCCTCGACCTCGGCAGCCGGGACGTACACGCCACGGGAATCCGTGTAGGCATAAGCCTGAATATACCCCTGGTTGTAGAGGCGTCGGTACGGCTCCTTCGAGCTCACAAAGCCCAGGTCGAAGAGCACCTTGTGCCAAAAGCGCGCGTACAGCAAGTGCAGCACAGCGTGCTCGACACCACCGACATAAAGGTCGACGCCGCCCGGGTCATTCGCACCGTGCTTCTCCGGCTGCGGGCCGGTCCAGTACCGCTCATTTTCAATATCGCAGAATCTCTCCGCATTCGTCGGGTCGATGTAGCGCAGCTGGTACCAGGACGAACCCGCCCACTGCGGCATCACGTTCGTGTCACGGGTGTACTGCTTCTCGCCGTCGCCCAGATCGAGCGTCACATTCACCCACTCCGTGGCCTTCGCCAGCGGGGGAGAGGGCTCCGAATCCGCGTCATCCGGATCGAAGGAGACCGGGTTGTAGTCCTCCACATCCGGCAGCTCGACCGGCAGCATCGACTCCGGCAGCGCGTGGGCAACGCCGTTTTCGTCGTAGACGATCGGGAACGGCTCGCCCCAATAACGCTGACGCGCGAACAGCCAATCGCGGAGCTTGTACTGAATCCGCTCCTCACCAGCACCTTCGGCGACCAGCCACGCAATGGCTTTCTCGATCGACTCGTCCTTGCCCAGTCCGTTCAGGTCCAGACCGCGGTCATTCGCGGAGTTGATGTGCGGGCCGTCCTCCGTGAACGCCGCCTCATCGATATTGCCGCCATCCAGCACCGGCACGATCGGCAGCCCGAAGACATTCGCAAATTCATAATCGCGCTCGTCGTGCGCCGGCACCGCCATGATCGCGCCAGTGCCGTAACCAGTCAAAACATAATCCGCAATGAAAACGGGCACCTGCCTGCCGTTCACCGGATTCACCGCGTACGCGCCCAAGAAAACACCGGTCTTCTCCTTGTTCTCCTGGCGCTCAACATCAGATTTCGCCGCGATCGCGCGCTTGTACGCGTCCACAGCAGCCTGCGGCGTCGCTTCGCCATAGGTCCATCGCTTATCGACGTCCGCCGGGTAGACATCCGCCACCAGCTTCTCCACCAGCTCGTGCTCCGGCGCGAGGACCATGTATGTGGCGCCGAACAGGGTGTCCGGGCGCGTGGTGAACACGTCAATCGGACCGGCATCCGACTGGAAGGACACCTCCGCACCGCGGGACCGGCCGATCCAGTTGCGCTGCATAGCCTTGACCTTGTCGGGCCAATCCAGCACCTCGAGGTCATCCAACAAGCGGTCCGAGTACGCGGTGATGCGCATCATCCACTGGCGCAGACGCTTACGGAACACGGGGTAGTTGCCGCGCTCAGAACGGCCCTCGGCGGTGACCTCCTCGTTGGCCAGCACCGTGCCCAGGCCCGGGCACCAGTTGACCATGGAGTCGGAGAGGTAGACGAGGCGGAACTCGTCGATAGCCTTCTGCTGCTCCGCCGGATCGAGCTCGGCGTACACACGGCCGTCCTTGGTGGTGCGCTTTCCAGCCTCGAGCTCGTCGATAAGCTCCGCAATCGGACGTGCCTTCTGCTGCTCCTCGTCGAACCAGGAATTGAAGATCTGCAGGAAGATCCACTGCGTCCAGCGGTAGAACTCCGGGTCGGTCGTCGCGACAGAGCGCCGGCGGTCGTGCCCGAGTCCCAGTGCGTCGAGCTGGCGAGTCATATTCTCGATATTCGCCATCGTCGTCGTCCGCGGGTGCGTGCCCGTCTGGATGGCGTACTGCTCAGCCGGCAGACCAAAGGCGTCGTAGCCGAGCGTGTGCAGAACATTCTTGCCCAGCATTCGGTTGTAGCGCGCGAAGACATCCGTGGCGATGTAGCCCAGCGGATGCCCCACATGCAGGCCCGCCCCGGAGGGGTAGGGGAACATGTCCTGGACGTTGAGCTTGTCCGCCGGCAGCTCCTTCGCATCCGATTCAGGCGCTAGAGGGCCAACGGGGTTCGGGGCGTTGAACGTCCCGTTATCGATCCAGTACTTCTGCCATTTCTGTTCAATCTCGTTGGCAATGCCCGCCGAGTAGCGGAACGCCGGTCCAGTAGCGCTAGTCATGGTTAGCCAGTGTAGTAGTTGCCCTGACCGTGTTCCGCAGGACCATTTCCTGAAATGACCCACGACACGTTCTGCCCGTCAGTATGATGTCGGACACACTCGCTTTCGTTTTGCACTACTAACTAAAGGTGGGTCATGCAGGTACCGGTACGCGGTAGAAAAACCATTGTTCTCAGCTTCTTATTGTCTTTAGGGGTGGTGGCCACCGGCTGCTCGGCACCCGCGGAACGCACGGAAATCATCCGTCTCGCAGACAGCTACTCTCCAAAACACCCCTTCTCTGTCCACGGCACCGCGATCTTCATGGACGCCATGGAACAGGAAGGCCTTGAATTCGAATATTTCCCAGCAGGGCAGATGGGCAATGCCCGCGATTTAGCGAATATGGTCCGCACCAATGTCGTTGATGTCGCCCCTGCTAGTGCTGCATATTTGGAAGATCAGTTTCCCTTGACCAGTGTGTCTGATCTCCCCGGCACAACCAATAACGCCTGTGTCGCTGCCCGGGCGCTGATGAAACTGCTGCAGCCCGGCGGCGTGCTCTACGAGGAGGAATACGGCCCCCGCGGCATGCGGCCGTTGTGGGTCAATATCGTCCCGAATTACGAAATCATGACCACCGACAAAGAGATCCGCGTGCCAGCGGATGTCGAAGGCCTGCTCCTGCGCTCCTCCGGTGGCTCTCTCGACGTGACCACAACACAGCTCGGTGCAGCTGCCGTGAGTATGCCGGCGAGCGATATTTACGAAGCCCTCACACGCAAAACTGTCGACGGTCTCACGTTCTCTCTTTTGAGCGCCGCTTCCTATGACCTCGGCACCGTGGCTAAACACAGCACTGAAGGTCTCAACCTCGGCGCTGTTGGCATTCCTTTCGTCATCTCCGAGGAAAAATGGCAGCAATTCAGCCCTGAACTGCAGGAGAAACTCCTGGCTGCGGGCAATGACGCGAACGAGTCTCTCTGCCAGAACGTCGTGAATTCCCGCGATGAGTTCAAGGCGAGCCTCGAGGAGGGAGGAATGACTTTCCATCCTCTCACCCCTGAAGAGACCGCCCAGTGGGACGAGCTTTTGACCGACATCAAGACCACATGGGCCGAGTCCTTGGATGACGCAGGAAAGCCAGGGACGGAAGTGCTCGAAGCCTACGAAGAAGAACTCGCTAAGCAGGAAGGAGCGCTTTCATGAGCACCGTGATCACTCGAAACCAGCCGCCCGTCATCCGGGCCATCCGCAAAGGCATTGTCCGCGCCTCCGTCTGGATCGCCTCCATTTGCACAGCGATCGCCGCCCTCGTCATGACATTAGAGGCAGCCCTGCGGTACATCTCCGGCAATCCGCTGGGCTGGAATATCTCTCTCATCGAGTCTTTCCTGCTTCCCGCTATCGTCTTCCTTGGTTTGCCGTGGGCGTACCACGAGGGAGCTCATGTGCGTGCGGAACTTGTCTACGACCGTCTCGGGCCACGCTTAAGGAAATTCTGCCGCGGCCTGTCCGACACGGTGATGGTCCTCGGCTCCGTCTTTCTCATTTGCGCAGGTGTTGCCGCCGCATACTACTTCTTCAAGATCGGCGCGAAACCGCCACCGTTGTCCTCAGCAGTTCCGATACCGACCTGGATCACGTACAGCCTCATGCCCGCGGGCGTCGCCGCTTCCCTCGTGGTGGCATTGATCGATGTCGTCTTCGGCACCGATCCCGACAGCGAACCCCATGTGGATCGTGTGGCAGTGCCTTCCGACGCGAATGAGGTGATTTAAACGTGTTAGCTCTCGCAATCACCGTCCTACTTCTCGCTCTAATCCTGCTGCGCGTTCCCATCACATTCGCGATCATTTTCAGTGGCCTCGTCGGCTTGATCATCCATGGAGGATGGGAGCTGACCTTTGGGGCAGTGCAGACTCTCCCGCAGTCCGCGATCTCCAAAAACTCCCTCGCCGCCATTCCGCTGTTCATCCTGATGGCCCAGTTCGTGCTGAAGAGCGGGTACCTCAAAGATCTCTTCGACGCCGCCCAGGTAATCATCGGACGCATCCGCGGCGGTACCGCATTCGCAGCTATCGGAGCCGGTGCCATCTTCGCGAGCGTGTCCGGTTCCTCCACCGCCTCTGCGGCCACGCTGGCCCACACCTCCGCGCAGCAACTCATCGACCAGGGTTACAGCGCACGCCTGTCTTCAGGCGCGGTAGCGGCAGCGGGCACTCTCGCCGCGATGATTCCCCCGAGCGTGTTGCTTGTCTTCTACGCCATCACCGCCGACCTTCCCGTCGGTCAAACCCTCGTGGCTGGTTTCGTGCCTGGCACGCTCGTCGCTGTGGCCCTGTGCCTTGCTGTCGTGGTGACGATGCTGATGCAGAATAAATCGGCACCTCCCGGTGTACGGAGCACTTTCCCGGAGAAGATCAGGGCCAGCCTCCACGTCCTGCCGCTCTTCTTTCTCTTCCTCCTCGTCATCGGCCTTGTGTTCTTCGGCATCACCACCGCGACTGAGGCAGCCGGCGTCGGCGCCGTTGGCGCATTCCTCCTCATGGGTGTCCGCCGGCAGATCAACTGGAAGAACGTCTCCGATTCCTTCAAGGAAGCGCTGTCGTCCACGACGATGATCCTCTCGATCATCTTCGCCGCTCACATATTCAGCCACTTCATCATCGAAACCCGAACGACCAACAAGATCGTCGATACGCTTTCCGGTCTTCCCGTCGCCCCGTTGGTTGTCGTCGGCTTCATTGCCATCGGTTACCTGATCCTCGGATTCTTCATGGATCAGATGGCCATTATCGCCCTGACTGTCCCCGTCACCCTCCCGGTCGTTACGGCGCTCGGCTTCGATCCCATCTGGTTCGGCGTCGTCGTGATCCTCATGGCGGAGATCGGTTTGATCACCCCGCCGCTCGGGCTCAACGTCTTCGTCGTCGCCCGCTCGGTACGCATTCGGGTTGAAGAAGTATTCGTGGGTGCCGCGCCTTTCGCTCTCGCGATCCTCCTCGTCGCCACCCTGCTCTTCTTCGTGCCCGACATGGTCATGTTCCTGCCCAACTTCATGGCGAGTAGCTAACTCACTGTTTCACGTGAAACGCTCCAAACGGGGGTGGGAAAACCAAGAGTGGGAGAAACCAATTAGTTGACCTGTGTGCGAGCTGATAGGTTTATGAGTTGAACCTGTCATTTCCCTCCATAAAGGAGTTCTTCCATGAAGAAGTTCGCCGCAGCTGCAGTCGCAGCAGCTATGACCCTTTCCACCCTCGCGCCGACTGCTGACGCGGCATCGAACAAGATCAGCCACCGCAACTACGTCACCTACTGCACGCTGAACCTTGAGACCCAGGACTCCGGCACCGCAAAGCAGGTCGATGTCCGGCGCCAGCTGCAGGGCAAGGAAGACCAGTCCGAGTTGTTGGCTGGCTCCTCGAAGATCGGGGAGGCTTTCGGCTCCTCCAAATCGCCCGAGGTCGAAGACTTCCTGGCCCTGAAGGCATGCGTCGACGGCAAGGACTACCAGACCACTCCGCTGAACCAGGCCGAGAAAGTCGGCATCATCATGGGCATCGTCCTCGGCGTCCTCGCGACCCTCGCGCCGATGGTGGCCCCGTACGTGAAGAAGTACCTTCCGTTCTAAGGTTCAAAGGCTCTAAGTCTCAGAAACAGAGTCCTTGAGACAACACAACCGCGGTTCCCACTCGGGCCGCGGTTGTTTCACGTGAAACACGTGATGGGGGAGGAGGCGAGGTTTAGCCCTCAAGCCACTCCACGATCTCGTCGAGCCGGTTCAGATCAACGCGGTCGATTCCTTCGCCGAAGGTGTCGATCAGCATCTGCTCATTCGCCGACGGTTCGTCCTTCTCCCTGAACTTGTCGATGCGGGACTCGAGGATGGCGTAGTGCTCAGGCTCGAGTTCGGAGTAATTGATACGACCGGGAAGGTACACGCGCTTCACCTGGTCGGCCAGGTCGCCGAGGATATTGCCTGCCTGATCGAGTTCCGCATTTACGCCATCGAGTGCCATGCCGACTGCCGCCAGGCACACTTTGCGGTTCTCGACGACCTCCGCGCCCAGCTCATTCAGGAATTTCGCGCCGCGGATGAAAGAGCCGTGGACGGGGGAGAAGACGACGATGGGGTCGTTAGAGGAGGCGTCGATAAGCTCTGCACTCTGCTCGTCGATTTCGTGGGCCTCGACTCCAAGACGCTCCGCGAGTGCGTCGGCGTACTGCTTGTTGGATCCGTAGAGGGTGGCATAGAAGATTTTGGTGCTCATGCCTCTACGCTACCCCGATCCCCGCCGGAGACTATGTGTTGTTGCCCACCCACTCAGCAACAGGTGCGAGTTTGTTGAAGTCGACTCGGTCCACGTCCTGGCCGAACGTGTCGACCATCATTTTCTCGTTCTCACCCTTCGCGCCCGTTATTTTGAGTCCCCACACGACACTTTTCATGATCCTCCGGTGTTTTCTGCTCAACTCGGAATAGTTCAACCGTCCGGGCAAGTAGAACCGGTCAATGTAGTTCGCGCGATCGCCCAAGAGCTTGCCAGTCGGATCCTGGTCGTATGCGACGTGCTCGAGGGTCATGCCGACGGTGGCGAGAGCGATGGGGCGGCTTTTCACCACGGTATCGGGAAGCTGCTTGATGAGCTTCACTCCCGGGTGGGCCGGCCCGTGAATGGGGGAGAGGATGACAACGGGGTCGGCACTAAAGCCGTCGATAAGCGATGCGCTGTTGTCGCCGATCTCTTGCGCGCTCACGCCGAAGCGTGCGGCGAGCGCGTCGGCGTACTGCTTCGTCGAGCCGTAAAAGCTGGCATAAAGAACCGAGACCATGACTCAATTCTATTCCGAAATTAGAACGACGAGGAGCTTCCCGCAGCGGAGAAGCCGGAGGATGCGACGCCGGCGGATGTTCCGCCGCTCGAGGTCTGCGATTGGTGAGTCTCGACGTTGCTCGTGTGCCAGCTGTCCATGACGACGAAGGGCACGTAGCCGTAGTAGTTGTAGCCGCTGTCGTAGATAGCGGGCTTGCGCAGTGGCTCGTATTCCTTGACGTCAGAGAATTCGCGCTTCTTCACTTGGTCCAGAAGCAGGCGGTAGTCACCGAGGATGCGCACGAAGTCGTCGACGAACGTTGCAGATCCCGGATTGTGGTCGAGCTTGTCGATACGGTGGCCGAGCTGCTCGAGATCGCCCTTCAGCTGTCCATCTTTGACCTTCTGCTTAGCGATAATGACGTCCTCGCGGAGGTCGGTGAGCGCTGTGCGGCGAGATGCGGCGTCGCCCTGCTCGATGTCGAAGAGGCGGTTGATATTGTCCTCGGCATTGGAGACGTGCTCGACAGACTCGGCTGCCTTGCGGAGTTTCTTGTGGTTGCGCAGCGCCTCCTTATCGTCGTCGATCTTGATGTCGCCAATGCCGCCGGCACCGCTGACGGCCTCGTGGTAACCGAAGAAGGTGTCACGCACCTCGCCCCACTGCTTACGCAGCTCCGCATCGGCGAATGCCGAGGAGACGGAATTGGCGCGAATATCGATCTCGTTGAGACGGCCGGCAAGCGACGCATACTCCGTCGTCACCGCGTCGTAGTCCTTACGCGCCTGAGCGATCTTCTTGCGGCGGCTGTTCGAGATACCGAACCCGGTCACTGCACCAGCGGTACCCAAGCCCAATCCACCGAACCCGAGACCGAACATCGCGTCACCTCGGGAGCTTTTGGCGTCCTCCACCGAATAGTTGGCGGCGGCTTCGGTGTCCAATGCGGTGCGCGCGGCGGCGAAGAGTCCGGCGGGAATATTGTTGTCGCTGACGCCCGGTTTCATGGCGTCGAGTACCAGGTAGTCACGCTGACCGTGGTCGATCTTCAGCTGCGCGGCCACATCATCGCCGTAATATCCGAAAGCTTTGCGCGGGTCGAGTCCCACACCGATGATCATGGTGCCGTCGGCAAAACGGTTGTCCTCGTTTTCCGCGTTGCCGATCATCTCTGGGTACGTATCGCGGACGTATTCCTCAACGGTGTCGAGAATATTCTCGTGGTTGGTGGCGAAGACCATGTAGTGGAGATCCTTGACCACGGCTGGGGTGTCGAGGCGCTCGGCATCCTTGATCATGCGCTCTTCATCCTCAGCAGAGAGCACATCGTCCGGATCGTCAATCGTTACCTGCGGGGCGACACCCTGCTCGACGGCCACTTCGTCCGCCTCTGGGATATCAGTGGTGGCGTACCCCGCAGCTGCTCCACCGGCTGCCAATGCAGCCGCAATGCCGATAGTTGCCATGATCTGCTTGCCGTTCATGGCCACATGATAGCGCCGCCATGGAAGCACGTGGGTCAAGGGAAAGAGCATAAAGAAGAGCCCATGTTTCACGTGAAACATGGGCTCGCGGGGGAGAAGGGAGGAAGACTAGGCCACGGTGGCGTCGTCAAGCTCCTTGCTCTCGCCCCCGTTATGGCCTTCGATCTTGCCGGACGCGAAGCGGTTGAGCACCAGCGCGATGGCGCCGTCGCCCGTGACGTTGGCTGCGGTGCCGAAGGAGTCGACGACGATGTAAGCGGCGATCATGAGCGCGACCATCTCGTCGTTGAAGCCCAGCATGGATGCGAGCAAGCCGGTCGCGGCCATGATGGCGCCGCCAGGGACACCAGGCGCGGCGATCATCATGATGCCCAGCAGCAAAATGAAGCCGAGGTAGAGACCCCACGGGACATCGAGGCCGCCCATGTAAATGACCGCAAAGGCGTACAGGCCGATCTTCATCATGGAGCCGGACAGGTGGATCGTCGCGCAGAGCGGAACCACGAAGCCGGCGACATTCTCGTCGACCTTATTGTTCAGCGTGGAACGCAGCGTGACCGGAATGGACGCAGCAGACGAGGACGTACCCAGAGCGGTGAAGTAGGCCGGCAGCATGTTGCGCAGGGCTGTGAACGGATTCACGCCCGCGATCAGACCGGCGATGAGGTACTGGACGATGAGCAGCACGACGGTCATGATGACGGAGAGTGCGAGCACCTTGCCGAATGCGGCCATCGTGGAGCCCATATTCTCGTTCATGCCGAGGTTCAGGAAGATGCCGAAGATGAACAGTGGCAGCAGCGGAATCACGAACGAGGTGACCACCTTCATGATGACGCCCTCGAGCTCCGTGGCCACTTTGTACATGGTGTCAGATTTGACCGCCGTCATTGCCAAGCCGATGCAGAACGCGAGTACCAGTGCAGTCATCACTTCGAATGGAGCCGGGATCTCCACCTCGAAGAAGGGGGAGAGGCCCCCGGCGTCGACATCGTCGACATCGGTGACGAGCGTCTGGTCGCCGAGCAGCCACGGGTACAGAAACGCGGACAGACCCCAGGCGATCAGACCGGAGATCACGGTCGAGCTGTAGGCGATGCCTGCGGTGATTCCCAGCCACTTGCCCGCGCCGCGACCGAGACCCGCAATCGCGGGAGTGATCAGCGCAAAAATGAGGACCGGGACGAAGAAGCCCAGGAAATTGGCGAAGAGCCCGTTGAATGTGATGAAGATGCGGGCGAGCCACTCTGGAAAGAAGAAGCTGCAGCTGATGCCGAGCACGATGGCCACGACGATCCAGAACAACAGCGACCTCGTGATCGACTTGGTGTTCATGTTTTACCCTTTGCTCGGAGAGCCTGGCCCTGTCGACCAGACGTAGGTACAGGAAATGAATAAGGCAGCACTGCACCTTATTAATTACTATTCTTCACGACACCTCCTCCCAGAGGAAATCCGCCGTTTCCCCTGGACCCCTGTTGGCCGCCTGAAATCATGCGGAAAGTAGAATTGAGAATTATGACTGGCGTGGTTATCGGTGTTGTTTTCATTGTCTTTGCGCTCGCGCTCCTCATTCCGGGTCTGCTTGCTGCGCTGGGGCGTTTGCCCGGCAATAACGTGATCGGACTCCACGTGCCGGAGGTGCGCAAGGATGAGGAGATCTGGGTCCAGGCGCACAAGGTCGTGGGCCCGTATTTGATTCTCGGCGGACTGGCCCTCGCATTCGGCGCCGCATTTGCATTCATCGCCGAAGGATGGCTGTGGGCAGGTCCGATCGTTCTCGCGCTCATTGCCGTCGCCGCCATCGCCGCAGCGGGCAACCAGGGGGCACGTGCGGCGCGAGTCTTCAGCCAGGCCAAGGAAGGCGAAGCGGAAGCCGACGCCGAACCGGCACCGCAAGTCGATCTCGGAGCTCTCCGAAACGCCGCCCGGCGGGCGGACGACAGGTAGTCTCTCATTTCAGAAAGGAGGCCAGCCGTGAGCGAGTTCCGCGCGCAGGTCACGCACCGCGAGGTGCGCTACCACGCCGATGCGTCGAGCCTGTTCGCCAGCATCGGCGGAACGGATATGACGGATGTGGTGCTGCTGGAAAGCGCCGACATCACCACGAAATCCGGTCTGCAGTCAGTCGCGGTTCTCGGCGCCTCGCTGCGTGTCACGTGCAACGGCCCTTCTGTCACGGTCGACGTGCTCAGCCCCGACGGGGAAGCCATCGCCGACCGCCTCCACGACCAGCTCGCCGAGTACGCGACGGGAGAGCGCACGTTCAGCTTCCCGCGACCGGATGCAGCCGACGAACGCGATCGACTCACCGCCCCGAGCTCAGCGGACGTTCTGCGCGCGCTCACCTTCGACGCCGGCTACACCGACACCGAGTACGCGACGTTGCCCATGCTCGTGGGCGGTTTCGCATTCGACTACCTCGCCACATTCGAGGAGCTCCCGGAGGTCAGGGACAGCACGAATACCTACCCCGACTACCAGTTCATTCTCGCGGATATCGTGCTCACTATCGACCACCGCGCGAGCACCGCACGGCTGACAGGAGTGGACGGGGGCAGGGGAGACGTCGATAAGCGAATGCGCACTTTCGCCGCGCTTATCGACGACGCCGAGCCTGTCTCTTATACACATCTGACGCTGCCGACGAAGAGGATAGTGTAG
>ERZ1031113.175-NODE-175-length-21397-cov-16.623793_pt1 | contig 21397 bp, 18 predicted proteins | sample MGYA00518225_ERZ1031113 | MGnify/ENA primary metagenome ERZ1031113 (study PRJEB33718, sample SAMN03159751) | human skin metagenome | collected 2014-05-20 | study: EMG produced TPA metagenomics assembly of the PRJNA266117 data set (Human skin bacterial metagenome...
GCACCCGGCGCCGAATCTGACTCGCTGTCGGAAACACCTGATTAGGCCGCTTCGGCACAAACCAGCAGGAAAGATTCTCATCAATTTCTGCCACCACCCTCCTGGTGGGGCTGCCTAGCTTTGACATCACCTCATCAATCGCCACCAGCGACGCCATATCCAACAACGCTTTAGAATCCTGCAACTGCTTAACCTTCGGCAACTCCTCAAGCCGAAGAACCCCCATCACATTCTTCGCCACCTGCCTAGCAGTCTTAGCAGTCTTGACCGAAAGCTTCATCACCTCACTATCAGAATCAGCCTCCAAAGCCGGAAGATTATGTAACCAAAACTCATACTCCGCACGCCGCAGAAACATCCCCGCAACACATACCGGATCATCAGGATTCGAATGAGAAAAATACGCCAACGGAACAGAAGAAGAAGTAGCTGTGGTTGCCACCATGGTGACACCCCCCTTAAACACTAGAAAATACGAACACCCTTTCTAGCCACCACACTACCCAAACACCCCGACACCACACCAGACCCCACAACACACCATCACAACTAGACCAAAACAACACACCCATTCGAACATACTCTCCCCAGCACCACATATAGACGGCGAATTATCAAACACCCCACATCACAATGCGACAAACACCACACAATAACGGCCAGAAACGAGGTCAGAGAAGGCGTCGCTAAGCACTGCGTTGACTGCACCATCGAGCAAACCCAGAATTCTCGACGGAGCTTCACGGTTAGGCGGGAAAACGAGTGAACCCCCAACCCGGCAGGGAAGGGGGTGGAAGTTTCACGTGAAACTTAAGCGGTAGCGACCTCTCCGTCGGCGGCCTTAGGCTCCGAATCAGAGTCGACGCCGTCGATCTTGTCGCGAGCGAAACGGTCGACAATCATGGCAATAGCGCCGTCGCCGGTGACGTTTGCCGCGGTACCAACGGAGTCGATGGCGATGTATGCAGCAATCATCAGCGCCACCATGGAATCGTCGAAGCCCATATTGGACTGCAAGAGGCCAACCGCCACCATCACAGCACCGCCAGGAACGCCCGGAGCAGCAATCATCATGATGCCCAGCAGCAGGATGAAGCTCAAAGCCTTTCCGAGATCTCCCTCCATATCTGGAGACATGAAGACAATAGCGAAGGCATACAAAGTCAATTTCATCATGGAGCCAGACAAGTGGATCGTGGCACAGAGTGGAATGACGAACCCGGCGACGGGCTTGGAAATGCCGTTCTTCAGAGCGGAATCAAGAGAAACCGGAATGGTCGCGGCGGAAGACGAAGTGCCCAACGCAGTGAAGTAGGCGGGCGCCATATTCTTCATTGCTGTAAACGGATTCTTTCCGGCAATAGCACCGGCAACCAGATACTGAAAAACCAAGTAGACCAGAGTCATGACCACTGAAAGGAGGAGAACCTTGGCGAAAGCAGCCATTACCGTGCCAATGTTGCCGTTCATACCGAGGGTCAGGAAGATACCGAAGATGTAGATCGGCAAGAGCGGAATAACGAAACCCCAGATAACCTTGATAACGACTCCTTCAAACTCCTTCGAAAGGGCGTAGAGGTTGTCGGACTTGACCGTTGTCATGGCCACGCCGACGCAGAAGGAGAGAAGTAACGCCGTCATCACCTCAAAAGGTGCCGGCATTAATACCTCAAAGTATGGTTTGAGGGCACCCTCATCAATATCGGCAACATCGGTATTGAGCGTTTGGCCCTTGAGCATGACTGGGTACAGGACCTGGGTAAGCCCATAGGCCACCAAGCCGGAAACAATGGTGGAACCGTAGGAAATGCCTGCGGTGATGCCCAGCCACTTACCTGCGCCGCGGCCAAGACCGGCAATGGCTGGTGCCACGAGGGCAAAAATCAAAACTGGGATAAAGAAGCCCAAGAAATTTGAAAACAGCCCGTTGAACGTCGCGAAGGTTCTACCGAACCATTCGGGAGCAAACTGGCTTGCAATGATGCCCAAGATAATCGCGACAATGATCTTGAACAACAGAGAGTTGAGAACACTCTTGAATGACATGATTGATTCTTTTCTATGGTTGGAACCACGTGGATTTCCATCGCTGGGTAATAAAAGCTTTATTATCTACCGAGCGACACGAAATGTATATTACAGGAGCAATCTCATAATTTGAACCGGCTTTCTCGCCGGGCAGCGGGAGAGATAGACTAGTGCACATGCTCGTAGTCGGAATCCTCTTCTTCATCCTCGCCGCAGTTTTTGTGATCGTGGGCGGTCTCGCTTCATTGCGCAAGCTTCCAGGCAATAGTGTCGTCGGTCTTCGCCTGGCAGAAATCCGAAAGAGTAGGGAGGCATGGGATAACGCGCACGCGGTTGCCGGTCCTTTCTGGGCACTGGGTGGTGTCGCGCTTATCTTTGGAGGCTTCGTAGCTCTGCGGGCAGAAGGCTGGATGTGGCTTATCCCAGCCGCAACATTCATCGTTGCGGTATTACTGTTGTCCATCGGCTCTAACATGGGCGCCCGCGCGGCCTACCTGTGGGACCAAGCGCACAAGGAAGACGAAGGCTGCGGGGATTCCTGCAACTGTGGCGATGACGGATGTGGGGATGACACACCGCCGGCTGTCGACGTCTCCGCGGTCCGCGCAGCTGCCAAACACTCCGATGGCGCAGGCAAATAATTACAACACTGTGACGTAATGTGTCCACCCATGCCAATAGGCCATTTTACGTCATAACGAAATCATAGTTGGACCCTCCTGATGGTAGGTACAATCCATCATTGATGAGGGTCCGTTTTCTTACATCTGGGCGTTAGCTGTCAACTTAGCCACAAGTGAGTGGGAGACTGGGCCTAGTACGTGACAGCGGTAGGGTTGCAGAGGACGATGGTCTTCATGACTAACACTAAGCGAAACAAGACCCTTCAGATTGTCGCCGCAGCGGCATTGAGCCTCACCGCCTTGGGCGCCGGTGCCTCCTACGCTATGGCCGCCGATACACGCGGCACAAAGACGGTAGCGCAAGCCGGAACAATCTACAGCGATGTGGGAACCTCATACGGCTCTTATGACTTTAGCGGTAGCACCGAACGCGAGCTTCCTGTGTGGGAGGATGAGATCGGATAGAGTAGGGCCCATGACTACGTGTTCTCGTCGCCTGTTCCTCCTTGGCACCGCCACCACCTTTGCAGGCGCATACCTCGCAGCCTGCGGCAAGGAGCCTTCGGCTGAAATCGCCGCCACAGAGATTCCAGTTGGTTCTGCCATTATCGTCGACAAGGTGATCTTCGCTCAGCCGACCGAAGGCGAGTTTAAGGCCTATTCCCAGACCTGCCCACACCAGCAATCCCTCATTACCAAGATTGAGGGACTGACGGCGACGTGCACGAGCCACTATTCAAGCTTTGACCTGGCTACCGGTGAAGTCACTGGCGGCCCAAGCCCCAAGCCACTCACGGAGTACGGCGTTGAAAACGACGGCGGAACGGTAAGGAACGTCAGCAGCTAACGTCGTCACAGCGTTTCACGTGAAACATATGAGGGACGTCTACACTCTGATATATGCTTGAGCGCCTCAAAAACCTCGACCCCCTCATACTTCTCATCCTCTGCGCCGTCGCCATTGCGATCGTGTTCCCAGCCCGTGGTGAATTCGCAGACGCCTTCGACGTCCTTACTAATATCGGCATCGCGCTCCTCTTCTTTCTGTACGGAGCGCGACTCTCTACGCGCGAGGCGATTAATGGCATCAAGCACTGGAAACTGCATCTCACCATCCTCGCGTTTACCTTTGCTGTATATCCCCTTATCGGTCTCGCCCTGAGACCTCTCACGGTCTTCATACCCAACGACCTCTATTTGGGCATCCTGTACCTCACGCTTGTGCCATCAACCGTGCAGTCCTCCGTGGCATTCACGTCCGTTGCAAAGGGTAACGTCGCTGGCGCAATCGTGTCAGCATCGGCGTCGAACTTGGCGGGCGTCATCCTCACCCCGCTCCTCGTTATGGCACTCATGGGTGCGGGAAATGGAATCCACATCGACAGCTCGGTCTTCCTCGAGATCTCAGTACTCTTGCTCCTGCCTTTCGCACTGGGCCAGCTCACGCGCAGGTGGGTCGGCACGCTCGCCGCAAGTAAGGCCACAAAAGTGGTGGACCGAGGTTCCATCGCCATGGTCGTCTACGCAGCCTTTTCAAAAGGATTGGTAGATGGCATTTGGTCGCAGATTAGCGTCTGGCAAATCCTCTTCCAGATTCTCTTCTCTACAGTCTTCGTGTTCTTCATGCTTTGGCTCACCAAGGCCATAAGCACAAAACTCGGGTTTAGCCGGGAAGACACTATTGCCATCCAGTTCTGTGGATCGAAGAAGTCTCTTGCCACGGGCCTGCCGATGGCCTCGGTTATTTTTGCCTCCGGCAGCACGTCGCTGGGACTGCTCATCCTCCCGCTCATGATTTACCACCAGGTTCAGCTCATGATCTGCGCGTCTGTGGCGTCGCGCTATGCGCGGGTAGAGTGAGGCACCATGAAAACTCTCTACGTTAGAACGACCATGACCCTCCCGGAGGTCGGAACAGCCATCCACATTGCGGAAATGCAGGAAATTAGTGACTCCGCCTGTTCCATGCAGCGCATGATTGCGCTCGCGCCGAATGATTCCATCGTGGGAGCAGCGACCCCACAGGCGTCGGTAGGCAATGCCGATATTCCGCAGCAGGTAGTTCCACACCCCAACACCTACGATGAGTTTCCGGATATTGAAGCAGAGTTTGTCAGTGCTCTCCAATTCCATTCCTTGTGGACAGAAGCTACTGCTCTCTACGGCGAGGTTTAGAAGACCACGTTCACAAGGAGCATGTAGAACGCGGTACCACCGAAAATGGAAAGACCGGAGTTTCGGCGCCACAGGTGAAGACCCGCGGTAAAAGCAGCACCGGCAAGGGGAGCGATGAAGCTTCCCATGTCACGGGATGCACCAAATAAGGTATAGACCACCAAAACGGTCATTACTCCTACCGGCATTGTGAAACCCAGCATCGAGATGAACTGGCTTCCCTTAAGTGCTTTGACGAAGGCAAAGGGCAGCCAGCGCAATAGCACCGTCACGATGCCGACAGGGATGAGGACTGCCAAGATAGTAGAAAGGGTCACTCCGGCTGGCATGGCGACTCCTTCCGCAGGACCATCGCGGTATCTAAGCGCGGAGAGAGGTAGCGCACGACGAGCACGAGGAAGTACGCAGTCAGCGCCACCATGAGGAGCTGACCGGGGACGAGGAATCCTGCGAGGATGCCCAGAGCCGCCGCCGACAACGGAAGCGAGTAGTCCTTGTTGTTCTGGAAGGAATCAATCGCTAGGACAACGAAGAGAGCGACAAGGGCGAAGTCGAGGCCCTTCACCGAGGGTGGAATAGCCTGACCCGCCAGAGCACCGATGATGCCGGCACCGACCCACAAGATTTGGCAGAACAACTGCACCGAGAACACGAAGGTGCCACTAGGGCGTGAATGTCGAGAGAGGGCGGAGAGGACGGCGTAAGATTCGTCGGTAAGCGCATAGGTGGAATAGGCACGGCCGAGCGGACTGCGAATCGCATCCCGCGGAAAGGTAAGACCATAAAAGAGGTGGCGGAAGTTCACCATGAAACCAGTAAGCGCCGCGACCCCCGGGGTAACTCCGCTGGTGACCATAGAAATTGCCAAAAACTCCATGGAACCTGCATAAATAACGATGGAGAAGACTGGGGTCCACCACCAGTCAAACCCGGTTTGAACCATGAGCACACCGAAGGCCAGGCCGAGCGGAACCACGCCCACCGCGATGGCCATGCAGGTCTTCACTGCCGCAGCTATCTCCGAACGCATGGAGAAAATGTTAGTTCACGTTGCGATGCGAGGGCCTAATTATCTTCGTCGATGTAGCGCGGGAAGGTGGAGAAGAGCGGCAACGGCATAGCCTGGCGCTTCATGACGTCCGACCACGTGTCGGTCGAACCGGAAGACACCACGTCCTGGGGAAGGGCGGGGGCAACGTACCACTCGCCGCGATCGATTTCCTCATCGAGTTCGCCGGGACCCCATTCGAAGTGACCGGCGAAAAGGCGCATACCCTCCACCAGTTCGGTCACGGCATCGGGGCCCACGCGCAAATCAACAAGCGCCACACGCGGAGCGAGACGGCTGAGTGAAGGCTGCTTTTCAATGTCCACGCCTTGGCGCGTCATGGCCACACCAATGGCTGCCTGCTGATTATGCGGGCCGCCAATGTAAAGGGCCTGCGGCTTGGCCACCACAGGTAACCACTCCGGCATGACGTTAAAGATGGCCATCTCGGAGCGCTTGGTGAGGTCCACGCCATACGTGCGCCCCGCGTGTTGCTCCGTGATGAGGACAACGGAGCGGTTGTAGTGCGGCACGAGGACGTCGGGAGCCGCAACAAGGAGCTGGCCAGGGGCTGGGTCGTTGCGCTCAAGGGCGTTGAAGAGTCTATCTGCGTACATCCCTATCTAGAATTCCACCACTCGCGCAGCTTCGCAATAGCAACGTCGCGCTCCAGAGGACCTTCTTCGAGGCGCAGCTCCTTGAGGTAGGACCAGGCTTGGCCGACCTCCGGGCCGGGTTCAAGGCCGAGGATCTCCATGATCTCGTTGCCATCAAGGTCAGGGCGCACACGGGCGAGATCCTCCTTGGCGGCAATATCCGCGATGCGTTCCTCCAGCTCATCGTAGGTGCGCTGAAGGCGGCGTGCCTTGCGTTCGTTGCGAGTGGTGCAGTCGGCGCGCACCAGCTTGTGCAAGCGTGGCAACAAATCCCCGGCATCGGTGACATAGCGGCGCACAGCGGAATCGGTCCACTGGCCATCGCCGAAACCATGGAAGCGCATGTGCAGGTAGACCAGCTGGCCAATGTCTTCCGTGGTGGACTTAGGGAACTTGAGCTTACGAAGGCGCTTGCGGGTAAGCTTCGCGCCCACGACCTCGTGGTGGTGGAAGCTCACCTTGCCATCGGTGGTGTCGCGGGTATCCGGCTTGCCAATGTCGTGCAGCAGGGCGGCCCACCGAAGAATGAGATCGGGGCCATCTTCTTCCTGCTCCATGGCCTGGCGCAGCACGGTGAGCGAGTGGGCGTAGACATCCTTGTGCTGCGCATGCTCGTCGGGAGCCATACGCAGGGCCGGAATCTCCGGGAAGATGTAATCCGCAATCCCAGTCTCCACGAGCAGGTCAATGCCCTTCCACGGCGCAGTGCCGCAGATCAGTTTGTTGAGCTCGACCTGCACGCGCTCCACGGTGATGCGCTGGATTTCGCCAGCCATGTCGGTCATGGCGTCGCGCACGCGCTTGGCGACGTCAAACTCCACCTGCGCCGCGAATCGTGCCGCGCGGAGCATGCGGAGGGGATCATCGTGGAAGGAGATTTCAGGGGCGTCGGGAGTATCGAGGACCCGTTCCGCTAGGTGCTTGAGGCCACCCATGGGGTCGTGGAATTCCCGGGTTCCGTCGGGACGCAGCTCGATGGCCATGGCGTTGACCGTGAAATCGCGGCGCACAAGATCGCCTTCGAGGGTATCGCCGTACACGACCTCGGGGTTGCGGGAATCACCGTCGTAGCTATCGGAGCGGAAGGTGGTGATCTCGATCTGCTGGCCCTTGTAGGCGGCGGACACCGTGCCGTAGTCGATGCCGGTGTCCCACACGGTCTCTGCCCACTCCTCGAGGATGGAGTACACCACGTCCGGGCGAGCCGGGGTAGTGAAGTCGAGGTCGTTGCCCAGGCGGCCTAGGAGTGCGTCGCGGACGGAGCCGCCGACGAGGTAGAGGGGGGCGTCGTGAAGCGCAAAGCGATCCACCAGCCCCTGGAGGAGGCCACTGAGCTGGTTGAGGGAGGCGTCTGCGCGGGCGAGTACGCCGATTAGCTGAGTGTCCTGAAAATTCACGGATCGAAGTCTACTACGATTAGCAGGGATGACTAAGAACACGCCAGGACCCAAGCGCCGCCGCCGGCGGGGCACGGGTAACCGGAACCGCCGCTCGGGACGCCCGCAGCGCACGTCCACCAACCGCATGACCACGCGGGATGAGACGTCTGCGGGCGGTCTTGTCGTGTCTGGATTGGCCGAGGCCGTGGGTGAGGACGGCAACGTGGACCTCTCCCAGATTTATGTCGCGCTCATTGGCCGGCTGGATCGTCGCGGCCGTCTGCTGTGGTCCATGCCGAAGGGCCACGTGGAAAATGACGAACCTAAGGAGCTCACCGCCGAACGCGAGGTGTGGGAAGAGACCGGAATCCACGGCAAGGTCTTCGCCGACCTGGGCATGATTGATTATTGGTTCGTCTCCGATGGCGTCCGTATTCACAAAACCGTGCACCATCATCTGCTGCGCTTTGAGGACGGCATCATGAATGATGAGGACCCGGAGGTCACCGAGGTCTCCTGGATTCCCGTCTCTGAGCTCATCGAGCACCTTGCCTATGCGGACGAGCGCAAACTCGCGCGCATTGCCCATGACCTCCTGCCGGATCTCGCGCGAAAGGAAGCCGCCGCAGGAAAGGCGACCCCACGGTGAGCCGGCAAGGGTGGCGCATAGCGCTGGCTGCGGCGCTAGCGCTCGGGGGCCTCGCACCGGTGGCACAGGCAGAAACCCCCGACGACAGCCTGGCGGATTCGCAGTATTGGCTGGGCTCCCGAGGCCCTGATGAGCTGGAACTCAGCCTCCTCAGCGCCAGCGAAGCGCGGGTGGGGGAGACCGGTGAGGTCACGCTGCGTATCCATAACCCAACCGACAGCGCGGTGGACAACCTGCAGGTGACAACCCGACGCAGCGATGCGGTGGGCTCGACCACGCAGGCCCGCCAAGAGCTGGCTGCGGGTTCTTTTCCTTACTATGGCCCCTCCATCACGGCCGGCGAGCTCAAGCCGGGGGAAAGCCGCGAGGTGACCGTTGCCGTACCTACGGCATTGGGGGAGGATTCCACGCTCGCCATTACGGAACCCGGCGCGTACCCGCTGCTCTTTACCCTGACCGGCACTCGTGATGGCCAGGCGGCGAGCTTTGCGGAGGAGCGGACGATCCTGGATTTTCAGGGCGAGCGGCAGGCCCCGGAGAAAACCCGCGCCTTTTCCTTAATCTATCCACTCACCGCACAGGTTGACGTGGTGCCGGGTGATACGGGCGGCCAGGATCTCATTCTGGAAAGCGAGCAACTGCCGCAGCAGATGGCACCGGGTGGGCGTTTGGACCAGTTGCTCGACGCCTACCTGGAGCACGATCTGCACGGTTCCGGGTGTGTGGCGGTGGACCCGGCGCTTGTCGACGCCGCCGACCGCATCGCCTCCGGCTACACCGTCCACGAGACCCGGCCTTCCATCGCGCAGCGCCCGAAGCGCTTACGTGATTCCTGGTTCTCCGGTTCTGATTCGGATCGCGGTGAACCGGGAACCGGCTCCGAAGACGCTGCCGCTTGGTTGGAAAAGCTCAAGAGTGTGGATTGCCGCATGCTTCTTCCGTGGGCCAATGCCAATACGGATGCCGTGGCTCGCGTGGGCAATGAGTGGCTCACGCATGAGGCCGTGGAGAAGGGGCAGGAGACCGTCGAGCGGGTTCTGGGAGCTCCTCTCAACACGACGCTCACCGCGCCAGCTTCGGGCACGAGTGAGCATAAATTCACCGTGCCGTTTCTTCTTGCGGATAACTCCGCGTGGGCTGGGGAAGCAGTGACGTTCGACGCCTCCCTGGGCGCCCTGCTTGCCCAAACCGGGGCGTACCCGCAGACGACAGGCTATTCTAACCCGGAGTTGCGCTATGACTTTGCGGAGGACTCGGAGCAGGCGAGGGCGCTGACGGCGGGGGCCTCGATAAGCGTGGCGGCGCACGAAGCCGAGCAGGCCAGCGAAGGTGAGCGCGACGGCGTGGTGGCTAAGCTGCCGAACTACCAGGATCCCGCCGCCGCACGCGCCGTGGTGGAAGCCGCACAGCGTCTTTTGGACTCAGGGCACATGACGCCGCGGCCCGTCACCTCACTGCCGATGGAGACCAGCGAGGGCGAGCCTGGTAGCCCGTATACCAACCCTGCGGCCTTCCACGACGCGGAAATCACGCAGGTCAGGCAGCAATCACGCTACACGGATGAGCTCATGTCCATCATGACCAACGATCCAGGCATTGCCATGACGCGCTACCAGTTCACGGTTCCGCTGCGTCGAGACCTCCTCGCCGTGCTGAGTGATACCGGTCGCACCAGCCTGCGCGGCTTCCGCCCAGCGGTGGAGGGCAGCCGCACACGCTTGGAGAAGAACGCAGATACGCTGCGTGAGCTGCGCGCCTCGGTCTCTCTGATCCCGCCAGGCAATGTCTACACGCGTGTCTCGGAGTCCTCGCCGCTGCTCATTGTGGCGGAGAATGGGCTGCCGCTGCCTGTCGACGCCCACCTGGCCTACGACGCCCCTGACGGTTCTACACTCAACACACCAGACTCGGTTCACATCCCGGCCAAGGGATCCATTACCGTGTCCATGACCGCTGACCTGCCCAGCGACGCCGACCGTACGTCCCTGCGGCTGTGGCTGGCAACGCCCAGCGTGCCCACCGATCCCGAAGGGCACCTGATTTCGGATCCTATCGATATCACGGTTCAGACGCGGGCCGGTATCGTTAGCGTCTATGGAGCCGGCATCGCCGCCGCGCTCGTTCTCGTCCTAGCCGCACTGTTCCGGCTGGGTAAGCGGAAGAAAAAACACTCACGGATAGTTTTCTCTATGACACATGAACCTTTGTCTGGTGCCCGTCGACGCATTGTCACGCCCTCGCCGCCGGCACCGGTCCCGGAAAAACGTGCGCCACGTGGCGTTGTCGCTGTCGACGACGAGCAAGAGGACCGCTCGGGACTGAAAGGAGAGGCGCAGGCCAACGCCAGCGAGGCCTCTGGGGAGGCTAACTCCGACGGCGCCGTCGTGCGCGCCACGGGCTCTATGGCCATTGCGACGATGATTTCCCGTATTACGGGTTTCATCCGCATGGTGCTCATCGGCTCTACTCTGGGCCCCGCCATTTCTTCTGCCTTCGGCACGGCGAACCAGCTGCCGAACCTCATCACGGAAATCGTGTTGGGCGCGGTGTTGACCTCGCTCGTGGTGCCCGTGCTGGTACGCGCTGAGAAGGAAGACGCCGACCGCGGCGAGGCCTTTGTCCGGCGCCTCTTCACGCTGGCCTTCTCACTGTTGGCCACGATTACGGTGCTGTCGTGTATCTTTGCACCGCAGATCACGCGCATGATGCTGCCGGAGGACGGCGAGGTCAACGCCATCCAGGCCACGTCGTTTGCCTATCTTTTGCTGCCGCAGATCTTCTTCTACGGGCTCTTCGCGCTCTTCCAAGCAGTGCTCAATACCAAGAACATCTTTGGACCGGGCGCGTGGGCGCCGGTGGTCAATAACCTCATTTCCATCTCGGTGCTCGTGGCTTATCAGCTGGTGCCGGGCAGTTTGCATCCCGACGCGCCTTCTCCGATTACCGACGGCCACGTGCTCCTTCTATCCCTCGGCACAACCGCCGGCGTGGTGGTGCAATGCCTCATCCTGTTCCCGTATCTCAAGAAGGCGGGCATCAACCTCAAGCCGCTCTGGGGCCTGGATGACAGGCTCAAACAGTTCGGTGGCATGGCGTTAGCCATTGTGGCCTACGTGGCCATTTCCCAATTGGGGTATGTGATTACGTCCCGCGTGGCCGCACATGCAGACGACGGTGCCCCGTTTATCTACCAGCAGGCATGGCTTCTCCTGCAGGTGCCCTATGGCGTCATCGGCGTTACCCTGCTCACCGCGATCATGCCGCGCCTGTCCCGCAACGCCGCGGACGGTGACGTCAAGGCCGTGGTCCGTGACCTCACGCTGGGCACGAAGCTGACGTTCATCGCTCTGATCCCCATCGTCATCTTCATGACGGGATTCGGCATCCCGATCGCCCGCGGTCTTTTCCAGTACGGTGCCTTCAATGCCAACGCGGCCGAGCTACTCGGCCTCACGTTGAGCTTCTCCGCCTTTACCCTGATTCCTTATGCCCTCGTGCTGCTGCATCTGCGCGTGTTTTATGCCCGCGAGGAAGCATGGACTCCGACGTTCATCATCGCTGGCATCACCTTGACCAAGGTCGTGCTCTCCCTACTGGCTCCGCAGGTGGCGGACTCCCCGGACCGCGTCGTCATCCTGCTGGGTACGGCGAACGGCTTCGGCTTTGTAGCCGGTGCTGTCATTGGTGGCTTCCTGCTCAAGCGCAAGCTCGGCAGCTTGGGTGGCCGCGCTGTCATTGCCACCACCATCTGGTCGGTGCTCTCCTCAGTCGTAGGCCTCATCGTGGTCTACGCCCTCAACTGGGCGCTGAACCTTGTGCTACCGGCCTCGCTGCCCGCCGTGGTGAACCTGATTCGCTTGATTGTGGTCGGCATCGTCTTCGTCATCGTGACCGGCATCGTGCTCTCGCGTTCCGGCCTGCCGGAGGTCATCAACTTGGGCCGCCAACTGCAGCGCATCCCCGGCATGTCTCGCTTCATCAAGATCGAGAACGCCGAGGCCATCGAGGTCGAGGAACCGGAGCAGCTGGAGTTCCAGCCCATCTTCAGTGTGGACGCCTTTAACTCCTCTCCTGTTCCGCCGCCCATGTCCGCCGGTATCGTACGCGGCCCGCGCTTGGTGCCAGGCGCACCGGTGTCCGATGGCCGCTTCCGCCTCCTCAAGGACTACGGCTCTGCCCCAGGCACCCGCTTCTGGAAGGCCCGCGAGCAGGCTACCGGCCGCGTTGTATCCCTCACTTTCGTCGACACGACAGGCGAAGCACCCATGGCGCCGGCCACCCCGGCCGTGGCAGCTCGCCGCTCGGCAGAGGTCTCCCGCGCTACCCGCCGCCTAGCGGAAATGGAACTCGACGCCGTAGCCACCAACATCGACATCCTGTCCTACCGCCAGGGCTGCCTTGTCGTCGCGGACTGGGTCAAGGGCACCTCGCTCAAGACGGTCTCCGAAGACGAGGACCTTGATCCCCGCGCCGTGGCCCATGCCTTGGCACCGCTGGTTCGCACAACCGCCGCGGCGCATGCCGCGGGCCAGGTACTGGGCATTGAGAACCGCAACCGTATCCGCATCTCCACCGAGGGCGTGGCCACCTTGGCCTTCCCGGCGGTTCTGCAGAGCAACGATGAAGAGACCGACCGTTCCGCACTGGCCTCTGCCATCTCCCTGCTGGTGGAGTCCACCACGCCCACCCCAGAAGTACTCCAGGACATCGCCAGCGATGCTGAGGCGGGGGAGGATGCCGACTTGGAGGACATCGCCCACCGCCTATCGGCCTTCGCCGGCGATGGCGACGACGGCGAGGAAACCCTGCAGGTCCCAGTCGAAGAAACTCCACGCAAGGAAGACCCTACCCCGGCCCCGGGCTTCGGTGGCCGCGGCTACTCAGGCTCAGGCACCATCGTCCTGGGCGTGCTGGCAACCGTCTTCGTTGTGGCCATGGCAGCACTCAGCGTGTGGATTCTCTCTCAGGTCGCCGATGAACAAACCTCTCCGGTGGTCACCAAAAGCGAAGCCTCTGATGAAACCACATTCCCCAACGTGCCAGCTGTGCTCTTCAAGGACGTAAAGAGCACCTCGGTTCCGGAGGGCAAGAATGTGGACGGTTCCTGGACCACCAAGGACACCGACGCTGGCCTACTGCTCAGCATTGATAAGCCCACGCAGCTGCACGTCCTTCCGCTGGAACAGAAGGATTCCATCGGCGCGAAGTACGTGGTCTATGGCGTCAAGACTGAGGACTTCGATCCGAAGAACCCCAAGTCCGGCACGCTCACCGAACTCGCCCATGGCTCGCTGACCAGCGCGCGCCAGGACATCGAGCTGAAGAAGAAGCCGGTGGCCTTCGACGGCGCCCTCATCATGTTCACCGACATGCCCAAGTCCGGTTCCGTCACGCTGAAGGAGGCCACCCTGGTGGGCATCCCCACCAACTGACGTACCTCCACAGGAACGGTCTCACGCATATCCCCAGACCTGAAACCCGCAACTCCCTGCTCGCTGACTCAGACGCATCGCGCGCTTGACGACGCCCACCTGCAGGTTTCGGGTTGCAGGTCTGGGGATATGGCTTTCGATGGAAAAGAACCCTTGACAGCTGAGCGAAGGAGCGAATAATTATTGTTGTCACGTCAACCTTATTATGAAATGAGGAAACCATGACCATCACTGCAGGAACCTACGCACTGGACCCCGCACACACCACCATCGGCTTCGTTACCCGCCACGCCATGATCACCAAGGTGCGCGGCAACTTCACCGCAACCAAGTTCGACGTTAACGAGCAGGGTGAGGGCACCGTCACCGGTGACCTCACCATCAAGGGCACCACCAAGTCCGTTGACTTCAAGGTAGAGGAGACGGGTGTGGCCGAGGATCCCTTCGGCAACACCCGCCTGGGCTTCGAGGCCAAGACCTCTATTAACCGCACCGACTTCGGCATCGACTTCAACGCTCCGCTGAAGACCGGCGGCGTACTGGTCTCCGAGGAGATCAAGATTGAGCTCGAGGTTTCTGCCATCAAGCAGTAAGCCATCAAGCGCGATACCTCGCCTTAAGAAGTAGTTTTTAGTTGTTGCCCATAGTGCCCATTCCGGCACTGCGGGCAACAACTTTTTAACAACTAGAGGCACATCAATGGAGTAATAAACAACTCTGAAACAACTCCCAAACAACTTGTATAACGCTATGGCCTGCATATTTAAGAATGATTCTGCGTCAGAAGCTGCCATATTAGCCAATAGTTGTTTATTAGTTGTTGCGGAGTTGTTTGAAACAACTCTGCTACACTACGGGGCCATGAGAGAGGACGAACTCGACTTCATCATCCAGGCACTGCGCTCGATTGAAGCCGGCGCAACCGCCGATAGCCTGGAATCCGAAATTCTCGATTTTAAAGAGGATCCCGCCGTCCACCCGCGAAATCGAAACCCAGACGCATCCCTTATTGAATTCCTCATCGATGAAGCCGTGTGCTTTTCCAATGCCGATAACGGGAACGCTTTCATTGTGCTTGGAGTCGCAGACAAGAAGTCTGGACCAGAGGCATTTACAGGCACCCAGCGCGAATTGGACTGGCTCATAAGAAAAATCTTCGAAGGAACACAACCCAACATCCACGTCGAAGCAGATGAGCTGGAGTGGTGTGGAGCCCGGCTGATTGTTTTGCGCGTTCCCCGTGGCATCACGCTGTATCAGCGCCCAAAGGGACAGGCAAGCAAGCGAGTTGGCACTCGCTGCGTACCACTCACCGAGCATCAACGCCACGCACTCTTTTTTGAACGCGCCAACCCGGATTACACCGCTCACCCCTCCCGGCGAGGACTTGAGGAACTCGATATGACGGCCGTCGATCAGGCCCGACACCTCCTAGCCCAAGCGAGGGCAATGTCCGGTTCCCAAGAACCTGTTCCCGCAACAGCCCGCGAACTTTTGGGAGAACTAGGGCTGCTCGATGGCTCACAAAACCCCACATACGCGGCCGAAATCCTCTTCATGCCTCCGGTATCCCAGCAAGTCACGGTCCGACATCTCCTCCGCCTTGTCCCTGGCGGTGAGCCGAGAACAACGGAAATCTCTGCACCCCTCATCACCACATACTTGCGGTTGAAAGAGCTAATTCGAGTCAATGCCCAGCAAGAAGTGGAGCGCATCGCACTTGCCACGGGACAAGAAGTATCGATCAAGGCTTTCCCAGACACCGCTGTCGACGAGCTTGTCTCCAATGCCTTAGCCCATCGTGACTGGGTCGCGGCGGCTGCGGTAGTCATCGACCAATCTCCTATAGCCTTCTCTGTATGGTCTCCCGGTGGTCTTCCCACAGGTGTACAACGCGATCGAGTTCTCACAACACAATCAATTCCCCGCAATCCCCGCCTTATGACGGCGTTAAGGATGCTGGGGTTAGCAGAGGAATCCTCCCGTGGATTCGACCGCATGTGGGCATCCATGCTGTCAAGTGGTCGCCATATTCCGGAGCTTCGCGCCGAGGAATCCTTCGTCGAAGTTATTTTGTCCTCTGGGCGCGTTGACACCGCGTTTGTTAAGGCCTTGACCGAACTCAAAGGTGCTTTCGGCGCTGAGCCTTTCGACAGCGTCAATGGTCTCATCATTGCCCGTCACCTTATGGACAACCAGATCCTGCTGTGCCACACTGCTGCCCAACTCATGCAAGTCAGCGAAGATCAGGCTGCGGATACCCTTCGGTGGTATGAGAGCCTCGGTTTCGTAGAACAACTACGGGAAGCGCGAGAGTGGATACTTACCACAAAGGCCCGATCGCTGATGGGGCTTCACATAGAAGGACACATTGCAGCGACCTCCGTTCAGGATTGGATCCTGGCTCAACTCAAAGAAGGAGCTGCACTGACCACGCGCGAAGTCGCCGAAGAACTGGGAGTAGACCGGGCAATTGTCACGGGAATACTGCGCCACCTGCGGACTATAGGCCAAGCGCGCATCGATCCTGATGGCCCACAGCGCGGGCCCAACACGCGGTGGGTTCTTTCCTGACCGCCCTGTGATACGCACCGCAGCGGAGTTTAAGATGTAGCGCATGACTACCGCCAACCTCACCCATGCAGAAGCCACCGGTCGCAGCACCGCGCTGCGTTTGAGCACCTACGAGCTAAACCTCGACGTCACGAGCGCGCCAACCGACGCCGACTCTTACGAGGTCACCTCGCGGATTACGTTGAGCACGACCGAATCCGAGACCTTCGTGGACTACCTGGGTAAGGCCGTCCACTCAGTGCGCGTTAACGGCGAAGAGGTGGAGAACACCTTCGACGGCGGACGGGTCTACCTGCGGGATCTTCCAGTAGGGAAGGAGCTCACCGTAGAGATCACCGGCTCCTCCTATTACTCACGCACCGGCCAAGGCCTGCACCGCATGCACGACCAGGCCGATGACACCACGTACCTCTACTCGCACCTGGAGCCATCTGACGCGCGCCGCATTTTTCCCTGCTTTGACCAGCCGGATCTCAAGGCCAGCTACGAGGTACACCTCACCGGTCCGGAAGGCTGGCAGCTCCTCAGCAACCAGCCGGAGGTTGGCCGCGAGAAGACGGATAGCGGGGACGTAGCGCACTTCGCGCCGACCCCGTTGCTGTCGACGTACTTGACGGCGTTTGCGGCGGGGCCGTACGTCGAGAAGCACAGCACCTGGACCGCACCCGATGGGTCCTTGGAAGTGGAACTGCGCGCCTTCGCCCGCGCCTCCATGGCCGACTACCTGGATGATGAGATCCTGCAGGTCACCGCACAAGGCATGGACTTCTTCCACAACAACTATGGCTACCCGTACCCGTGGGGCAAGTACGATTCCATCTTCGTGCCGGAGTACAACCTGGGCGCGATGGAGAACCCCGGCCTGGTGACGTTCACGGAGCATTACCTCTTCCGTTCCGCCGCCACCCGCGCGCAGCATGCCGGGCGCACGAATACGATCCTGCACGAGATGTCCCACATGTGGTTCGGTGACCTGGTCACCCCGCAGTGGTGGGATGACCTTTGGCTTAAGGAGTCTTTCGCGGAGTTCATGGGCGCGGATTCCTCGGTGCATGCCACCGAGTACACCGAGGCGTGGGTCAACTTCGCCGGCCAGCGAAAGAACTGGGCCTACCTGCAGGATCAATTGCCCACCACGCACCCGATTAAGGCCGAGATCCCGGATGTAGATGCCGCGCGCCAGAATTTCGATGGCATCACTTATGCCAAGGGTGCTGCGGTGCTCAAGCAGCTGGTGCACTACGTCGGCCGGGAGAACTTCTACGCCGGCGCACGCGACTACTTCCAAGAGCATGCTTTTGGCGCCGCCACCTTCGAGGACCTGCTCACGGCCTTGAAGAAGCACACCGACCGCGACCTCGACGCTTGGTCCACAGCCTGGCTGCGCACGTGGGGCCCGGACACTCTCACCCCGGAGCTGCACACGGACGGCGATAAGATTCACGAGCTCGCCATCACAGTAGAAGCCGAGGACACCACCCGCCCGCACCGCCTTAACGTGACTCTGTTCGATGACTCCCTGCACAAGTACGCCACCCTCGACGTGGACCTGGAAGGCGAGCGCACCATCCTCGACGAGGCTTCTGGGCTTCAGGCACCGGCGTTGCTGCTGCTCAACGACGGCGACCACACCTACGCCAAGGTCCGCTTCGACGAAACCTCCCTGGAGACCATCCGCACGCGCCTGTCTGAAGTTCCGGATGAGCTCTCCCGCGCGGTCATCTGGACTTCCTTGTGGAACCTCACCCGCGATGGCGAGTGGCCGGTGCGCTCCTACCTCGACACCGTGCTGAACCACGCCCCGGCGGAGTCTAATCCGACGCTTCTGACCACGGCCTTTGCCAATGCAGGCTATGCCATCGACCACTTCGTGGGCGAGGATGACCGCGAGGAGATTCGCGCCGATTATGCCGAACGTCTGTGGGAGGTTCTGGGCCAGGCCCCGGCGGGCTCCGACGCACAGCTCACCTTCGCCCGTGCCGCCATCCAGGCGCTGGCCGCCACCCCGGAGGAATCCGGCACGCCGCGCCTGCGCGCGCTTCTCGACGGATCCCTCGACGGCCTCGCCCTCGACCCGGATATCCGCTGGGCCATCCTCCGCGCGCTGGCCGCCCGCGATTCCGTCAGCACCGAAGAGCTGGAAGCTGAGAAGGAGCGCGATAACACGCTGACCGGCGCCGCCGCCTACCTGGGCGCCTCTCACGCCTTCCCGTCAGCGAAGGTCAAGCGGGAGGTTTTCGACCTCGTGCGCACGCCGGGCAAATACTCCAATGCGGAGGTGGATTCCCTCCTCGCTGCTTTCAACGCCCCGCGCTCAGCCCACCTCACCGAGGCCTTTGCCCAGGAGTATTTCGATTCCCTAGCTACGCTGTGGGAGGAGCACCCCATCGAGATTGCCAACCGCCTCGTGCGCGGGCTCTACCCGGACGTCGCGATGGCCGATGCCGCTACCAGCGAATTCTTGAGCAGCGAACGTCCGCCTGCGCTGCGCCGCGTGCTGCTGGAATGCCAGGATGCGCTGCGTCGCGCGCACCGCGTCCGTGCCGCGCAATAAGCACGGCACGGGTTACGGACCCGGTCCCAGATTCCTCAATACCCTGAGCCGGAAGAATGGAAAATGGAAGGTTGATGTATCCCCACTATTCATTTGTTCATTTTTCGGAATACATCGGGAGTTACCACTGCGGACCAGCTCTGTGTGAACTAGATGAGAAGGCACAGCAGCGAATCATCGACGCTGGACAGTTGGTGCTGCGGGCACGCGAGCGGCACCCCGAGCGGTCACTCGAGGATCACTACAACCCGTTATCGAAGGACCCAATTCTTCTCAAGGCTCACGACGAATTGGACCGCGGAGTAGATAATGCTTCGGTGCGGCACGAAAACTCACCAATGAGCGCCAGCGCCAGGAGCTACTGTTCGCCAGCTGCGGGGAGTTGGCGAGGGGCTATGCCTCCTCGCTTTCACCAAAATCAAAACCACCAGCAGGGTCGTTCCCCGTGCGGGTGATTTTGATCGGCCCCGCTGCCGGGTATAGAACCCTGTCGCCGGCAACGCCGGGAACTATGACTGTGCCCGACGAGAACACATCACTGTCATAACCCGGCTCACGGTAGACCAGCACTGGTCGTCCACTACTACTGGTGGATTTCGGTTTTGGTGGCGGGGGTTAACGCCGCCGGCCTCGTTTTTTCCGTTGAGGAGGGCGTTGACTACTTCCCGATTGTGAAATAGGCCGATGGTGCGGTGGAAAGGAACCAGTCACCTGGAAGAGATCGATCCAGTCGCTGGTGCGCAATCTAGGAGGTAGGGTTGCGGGGTCAATTCCTCGCAAGCGCAACCATGATTGCGTCTCTGAACGTGATGAAAACAACCCTGCCCTTCGGAGAATTTCCCCTATCCCGCGTCCCCGGGCGGTGAAAACGGTGTGCACCATCGCCTGAAAGGCTTTGCGTTGCTCTATCGGGATCTTCGGGTCACCCACCCGGCGGATCACTAAGATCCCCCCGTCAACGTTTGGCTGTGGCCGGAAAGCAGACCTTGGTACCCGAGAACCCAGGTGAAATGTGAACCATGGGGACCACTGAGCCGTCATCATCGTGCTTGCGCCTACCCCGGCCCGGCGGCGAGCGACTTCCCACTGCATGAGGAGTACAGCGTCAGTCCATGCTGGCGCATGCAGCAACTTTCGAAGAATGGCAGTGGTGAGGTGAAAGGGAATGTTTCCCACAATGACGCAGGGAGTGACGGGTAACGGGTAGTTGAGGAAATCATCCTGGACCACTTCGACCGCCGCCGAGGCGGTCCTTTTTGTGAGTTTTGCAGCTAGTTTTGCGTCTACCTCAACTGCCGTTATTGCTCTCCCCAAGTGGGATATCGGGCGAGTGAGGGCACCGCTTCCTGGACCGATCTCAATGATGGGGCCGGAGGTTTGTTTTACAAGATCGACTATTGAGTTGATGATCTTGTGGTCTGTGAGAAAATTTTGGCCATGTTCGTGACGGCCGTATCCGTATGTAGACATCAGGTGTGCTCCGTGGAGTTGAAACGGAGCCGGGCATGGCAAATGGCCGCCCGGCTAAAGGACCGGAGCGGTTTTTAACCTGCGGGAGGGAGAAAACCGCCTTAGCGGTTGGTGGGCGGCCGCATGAAAACAGAACCTGAAATCAACATGAGCCTATGGTATCCAATTAATTTCGCGGAGTGCAATACGGTGAGAAGGAAGACAACCGCACCGCAACAGTGCAAGACATCTCTGGATTGGAATTCGTCCTACCTTCGGCTCGTCGTACAGATGCCACTGGCGCATTCTGTATCTGGGCAACGAGGGGGAGTTACCCTCACCTCCGAATGTTTTTAAGGTGCACCCCTGATTACGCTGCGGTACGGGAGTAATTTTGTCCGACTGATCGGACTGTCCACCGACGTGGGGCGGGTAGTTCGAGGTCCCAGCAGATGATCGCCTCGATTTCACCGCGTTCAAAGGATGTCACCATGGCGTCGTAGTCGGGGCGAGCCACATTCTTCTTTGACGCGGAAATGGACTGATCGACGTCGTTAAGTCCTATGTCCAACGTGCAAGTCACGCTGCTTTGCAATGGCTTCACAGTCCTGATGCTGCCGGTCAATGGTGCGGCCATCCACGTCAGCGTCTCGTGAGATACAAAGGTAAATGGGAGCGCGTGTTGTCAAACGCTATTAATAGGGCCCTTAGCTACACATTGAGCTTAAACTCCACGGTATGTAGTTGCAAAGTTACTTTCTCGAGAACCTCGCCGCCCACGTCGCTCCCGCGTTGGGTGGCAGCCGAACCACAAAGGATCAGTCATCTGC
>ERZ1031113.176-NODE-176-length-21251-cov-15.130260_pt1 | contig 21251 bp, 20 predicted proteins | sample MGYA00518225_ERZ1031113 | MGnify/ENA primary metagenome ERZ1031113 (study PRJEB33718, sample SAMN03159751) | human skin metagenome | collected 2014-05-20 | study: EMG produced TPA metagenomics assembly of the PRJNA266117 data set (Human skin bacterial metagenome...
GCGCGATCCCCGAGTTGCGGTAGTGGAAGTAGGTTTCTAATACCCCCATGGCCACGAAGCTTAAAACAGGCCCACCAACCCCGCAACTCGAAAACGAAAAAATCCCCCGCGCGCAGCGGGGGATTAAAGGCTTAAGGCCTTACTTGCCAGCCAGCTTGTCGCCGAGACGCATTGCGTCATCCATAGCGCCAATGATGGAGGTGATGACCTTGATCCACTCGCGGATCTCCTTCGGGCTTACGTTGCCCTCGTCGTCGGAGGAAAGAGCGAAGAAAGCTGCGGAGGAGCCGTCCTGCTCAGCCGGAGCAGCGGAGGCAACAGCGGTGCCGGAGAAAGCGATGGTTGCAGCGGTAGCAGCAGCAACGATGGACTTACGGGAGAAGATCTTCATGATGGAGTGTCCTATCTATGTGAAAGCGGAAGGAGGGAATTACTTGGCGTTCGGGCCGAAGTACTTGGTGTAGAACGCAAAGACAGTGCCGAGGGCGCCGATAGCGGCGGTGAAGACGGCAATCCAGTCGCGGATCTCGCTCGGCTTCATGTCGGTGATGGAGGAACCTTCGTCCTCGGAGGAAGAGGAAGACTCGTCCTTCTTGTTGTCCTCGGACTCGTTCTCCTTGGAGTCGTTCTCCTTGGACTCGTCCTTCTTGTTGTCCTCGGACTCGTTGTCGGAGATAGTGATCGTGTCGTCCTCGGAGGTGGTGTTGTCCTCGGAGGTGGTGTTCTCGGTAGCGGTGGAGTTGGTCTCCTCGGTGGTGGTCTCAGCGGAAGCAACGGACACGCCAGCCAGGGAAACGGTAGCTGCGGTAGCGGCGGCTACGAGGGCCTTACGGGAGAAGAACTTCATTCTCGTTCCTTTTATATCTCGGGAATTTCAAAGACCTCACAGATGCTACTGAGACTCCAGTTGATATGCAAGAGATTTGTCAAAAAGTTCTTCACCCTGTGAATCAACTGCCCGCATGATGTGAGCTGGGCTTTCCAATTGGGCTCGGAACAGCTTAGGTTAATGCGAGGTAAAGGAACAGCTCAAGGCTAAGAAATTCTCAGTTGGAGGAATGTTCAAGCACAAAGCGAAGAACCCCCGCTCACAGCTAGGGAGCGAGGGTTAATCACCGTATCGGGGGTAAAGGCTAGCTTTCGATGGTGGCCTTGGTGATGCGAACCTCTTCAGCCGGTTGGCCGTCTCCGGCGCCATCCTTGACGCCCTTTGCAGCAATGGCGTCGATAGTCTTCTGGCCCTTGGCGGTGAGGTTACCGAAGTACGTGTAGGCAGGCAGCAACTCAGAGTCCTTGTAGTTAATGAAGAACTGGGAGCCGTTGGTATCTGGACCAGCGTTAGCCATGGCGAGGGAGCCCTTCGGGTAGAGGGCCATCTTGCCGAGGGCTTCGTCGTCAGCCTCATCAGTCGGGTACTCGTTGGCGAACTGGAAACCAGGGCCGCCAGAACCCTGGCCGGTCGGGTCACCACACTGCAGGACAAAGATTCCACCATCGGTCATGCGGTGGCACACGGTGTCGTCGTAGTACTCAGCCGAAATCATGTCCGTAATAGCGTTGACAGTACAGGGAGCCAGGGAACGATCGAGGGTCATCTCAATGTCGCCTTGCTTGGTAGCAAAGTTAACGGTGACCTCGCCCTTGGCCGGAATGTTCTTGCCCTTCGGGATGGCGACCTCGCGGGAAGCATCGCCAGCTTCCGGGTATTCACAGGTCACGGTTTCGTCGAGCGGCTTCTCGCGCTTGCCCACCAGCGCCTCAGCGGTAGGGGCCTCAGATGTAGTTTCAGTAGCCGAGGTCTCCTGCGCTTGGATTTCTTCCTCATCACCCGTACGCGTGGCAAGGAACCAGATTCCGCCGACGAGGGCGATAATGACTACGGCCGCAGCAAACACAACGCCCAACGGGCGGGTCTTTTGCTTGCGGTCGCGGGACTTCAGCTCGCGATCGAGCTGGTTGAGCGCATCATCTAGGCGCTGGCTGTTGGTAGGCACCGTTGTTTCCTCCACAGGGGTCTGATTTTTCGACTTACTTATCTTAACCTCACGAGCGTTCTTCATGGCGCGCCGCCCCACCTGTCAGTACCCTTGGGTGCCATGACTACTGTTAATTTTAAGAACGAACCTACTCAGACCAATGGGGCGCTGCCGAAGGTCGGCGAGCCTCTGCCAGATTTCACCCTGGTTGGCACTGACTTGGAAGAGGTCTCCAAGGCTGACTTCGCTGGCAAGCGCTTGGTGGTTTCGTGTTTCCCATCTCTGGACACCGGGGTATGCGCGGCGCAGCTGCGTACCTTCAACGAGAAGGCTGCCGGTTTGGACAACACCGTAGTCCTGTCTGTCTCCCGCGACCTGCCCTTTGCTCAGGAGCGTTTCTGCGCGGCTGAAGGCATCGAGAACGTGGTGAGCGCGTCGGATTTCCGTTCTGACTTTGCTGACAAGCTCGGGTTGGTTTTGGAAGGCTCCCCGCTCAAGGGGCTGTTTGCTCGCGCGGTCATCGTGACCGATGAGGAGCACAACGTGGTCTACACCGAGCTCGTTACGGAGGTCACCACCGAACCGGACTATGACGCCGCGCTGGCTGCTCTAAAGTAGATGGCGACCCCGGAAGTATTCGGCTTCGCCGCAGGCCCGTACAAGACCAACACGTACGTGGTGTCCCATGGCTCCCGGGCCTTCATCGTGGACCCCGGGATGCATACCCACGATCGTCTCGTGCAGCTGGCGGGGGAGAAGGGCTTAGAGTATGAGGCCGTCGTTCTTACCCATGGTCACATTGACCACACGAGGGATGCAGCAGAATTCGATCTGCCGGTGTACATCCACCCGGATGACGCCTTCATGCTTGTCGACGGCTCCGGGGTATCCCCCCAATCCCAAGTGCTGTTCGACTGCGCCTCGATGAAGCAGGTCGCCGAGCGCCGCGACCTTATTGGCGGTGAGACGCTGTCCTTGGCTGGCTTGGAATTCAACCTTGTCCATGCACCAGGACATTCGCCTGGATGCATCATGCTGGTGGGCGACGAGGTTGCACTGACCGGTGATGTTCTCTTTAAAGGCTCGATTGGCCGCACGGACTTGCCGCACTCAGATCCTGCGGCGATGCAGCGTTCGTTGCGCGGGCCGGTGTGGGGACTCGATGATTCGCTGGCAATACTCCCTGGCCATGGGCCGACGTCGACGATGCGTCGTGAGCGCGCGACCAATCCGTATCTCATCGCGGCGGGGGATGTACTCTAAAGGGCGTGAGTGATAAGAAGCAGTTCAAAGCCCTGTCCGCGCCCAAGGGCGTGCCGGACTACGTCCCGCCGCAATCGGCCACCTTTGCCAAGGTGCGTGAGACCTTCGTGCATCAGGCCCACCTGTCCGGCTTCCAGCACATCGAGCTCCCCGTCTTCGAGGACACGTCCTTGTTTGCCCGCGGCGTGGGCGAATCCACGGACGTGGTCTCGAAGGAGATGTACACCTTTGCTGACCGCGGAGACCGTTCCGTCACCCTGCGCCCAGAAGGAACGGCAGGTGTCATGCGCGCGGTCATCGAGCACAACCTAGATCGTGGCCAGCTGCCGGTGAAGCTCAATTACTTTGGCCCTTTCTTTCGCTATGAGCGCCCGCAGGCCGGCCGCTACCGCCAGCTACAGCAGGTGGGTGTGGAGGCTATCGGCGTGGATGATCCCACCTTGGATGCGGAAATTATTGCGCTGGCGGATCGGTCCTACCGCAGCTTGGGCTTGAGCCAGTTCCGCTTGGAGCTGACCAGCTTGGGTGACCACGAGTGCCGCCCGGCTTACCGCGAGAAACTGCAGGACTTCCTTTTCAAGCTGGACCTGGATGATGAAACCAAGGCGCGGGCGGAGCTCAATCCACTGCGCGTGCTCGATGACAAGCGCCCCGAGGTCCAAGAGCAGCTTGTCGACGCCCCCCTCATGCTCGACCACCTCAATTCCGAGTGCCGTGAGCACTTTGAGACGGTGACGGGCCTGCTCGATGATATGGGCGTTGCCTACACCATTAATCCGCGGATGGTGCGCGGCCTGGATTACTACACCAAGACGTGCTTCGAGTTCGTGCACGATGGTTTGGGTGCGCAGTCGGGAATCGGCGGTGGCGGCCGCTACGACGGGCTCATGGCACAGCTGGGCGGTCAGGAGCTATCTGGCATTGGCTACGGCCTCGGCGTCGACCGCACGGTGCTAGCGCTTGAGGCTGAGGGGATTTCGCTGGATGGCGTCGACGAGCGCGTGGCCGTCTACGGGGTGGCCATGGGTGCGGCGGCCAAGCAGAAAATGGCCGTCATCATCAATGACCTGCGTAAGGCCGGCATCTCCGCTGACATGTCCTTCGGCGACCGCGGCCTGAAGGGCGCGATGAAAGGTGCGGACCGCGCCAACGCACGCTTCGCCCTTGTCCTCGGAGACCAGGAGCTCGAGGCTGGCACCGTGGCCCTCAAGGACTTGGCCGCGCATGAGCAGCGCGACGTGCCAGTGGGGGACGTCGTCAAGCAGCTGCGTGAGTTGGTTTAACACTCCACCTGGGAGACAGTGAAACCCATCGTCTTGGCCAAGCCTCCGAGCGAGGTCTCCTTGTACTTGGAGAGCATGTCGCGGCCGGTCTCGGCCATGGTGCGCACGGCGTTGTCGAGGGTGACGTAGTGCGTTCCTTCGCCCATGCGGGCTAGGCGTGCGGCATTGATGGCCTTGACCGCGCCAATGGCATTGCGCTCGATGCAGGGAATCTGCACGAGGCCGCCGACTGGGTCGCAGGTCAAGCCGAGGTTATGCTCAAGCGCGATTTCGGCGGCATTCTCTACCTGTGCCGGGGTTGCGCCAAGGAGCTCGGCCATGCCGGCCGCCGCCATGGAGGACGCAGAGCCGACCTCGCCCTGACAGCCGACTTCTGCGCCGGAGATGGAGGCATTGGACTTGATGATGATGCCGATAGCCCCCGCGGTGAGCAGGTAGCGGCGAGCATCAGCGCGGGTAAAGTCAGACTGGAAGTCGCGGGCGTAGTGCAACACGGCGGGAATAATGCCGCAGGCGCCGTTGGTAGGAGCGGTGATGACGCGGCCCCCGGCGGCGTTTTGCTCGTTAACAGCGAGCGCGTAGAGGTTGACCCATTCCATCGCGGAAAAACCGCAGGATTCATCGTCCTGCTTGGCCAAAAGCTGTTGATATATACGCGGCGCACGGCGGTTGATGCGCAGGCCACCAGGCAAAATTCCCTTGGTGGAGATCCCCTCGGTCACGCATTGGCGCATGATGTCCCAAACGAGGTCGAGATGCTCGTAGACGTAATCCAGCCCACCCTCGTCGCGGTGGAGAACAGCCTCGTTGGCAGCAACGATCTCCCAAATGGCCTTGTCATGGGCTTCACACAGATGCAGCAGGTGCTCGCCGGATTGAAACTCATAGGGAACCGTATCCTCGGCGGAAGCCGCGGCGACGCCTGCGGGAACACCGGTGTCCGTCTTAAGCTCAGCATCGAATTCCGCGCGCGACAGGATAAAGCCACCGCCGACGGAGAAGTATTCTGCGTTCTCTGCAAGAACCGAGCCGTTGTCGTCCCAGGCCGTAAAGATGAGGCAGTTCGGGTGCTCGGGTACCGGCTCGTTGTTGAATTCGATGCTGTACTGCACTTCACCTGTGGGCCCAGCGACGGTGCCTTCAGTAGGGATGAAGGCGTCAGCGCGTGGTTCGGCGTCGAGCGGTACGCTGAGCGGTTCCCAGCCAGCCAAACCGAGGATGACGGCGCGGTCGGTGGCGTGGCCGCGGCCGGTAGCGGAAAGGGAACCGCGTAGCACTGTGTGGACCTTCGCCGGGTGCTGATCGAGTGTTTCGAGAAAGGCCTTCGCGGCACGCATGGGGCCCACAGTGTGTGAGGAGGAGGGGCCGATTCCAATAGAGAAAATATCGGTCACGCTAATAGTCATGGAGACCTCCTTAGGTGGCTTTCAATAAGTATCGATTCACGATAGTACCGAGTACCGTGGCCGACTGCTTAGCCCGGTTGGCCGTTGTGGTCAGCCAGGAGCGCGCAGAATCCCGTCGGATCGGAGTCACTCCCGGACGCTGTGTCGGTGCCGGTTTCTGCCCGGGATTTCTCACCCAGCGGACCTGCCAGACCAGCGACACGGTCGAGGGGACGAACCATCAAGTCAGCCAGCTCGCGCGCGGCACGTTCGATGCGTTGCTCATTGCGCGCGCCTTCCGTAGCGCCATAGTCTTCCGTGGCGTGGAACACCCCGGTAGGCACCACGGTGGCGTGTAGATAGTTGAGGAGCGGGCGCAGCGCGTAGTCCAACACCAGCGCGTGCCGGCTGGAGCCCCCAGTCGCTGCGATAAGGGTAGGCAGACCATTGAGGGCACGCGGCTGAAAGGTGTCGAAGAACATCTTGAACAGGCCTGAATAGCTGCCTTGGAAGACGGGGCTCACGGCGATGAGGCCATCTGCCTGCATAACGGCGGATTGTGCCGCCTCGAGGTGGGGAGTAGGCGAGCCCCAGTTGGTCATCGAGTCAGCTAATTCTCCGGCCAGCTCACGCACCTCCACCACCGTCACGTCCACGCCCTCGCCGCGGGCAGTGACCTGGGAGGAGGTGGCGGCGGAGAGGGCGTCGGCAAGCGCGCGCGTCGTAGAAGGTGAGGACAAACCTGCCGTGACGACAACCAATGAACGCACCTATTTCTCCTCTCCTGGGCTGATCAGTGCATGCGGCGCGTAGGAAGCGAGCGCGCCGTGCGTCGGCGGATCAGAAGGTACATGATCCGGGCGGCGCTGCTCAAAGCGGCGGCGCAGCTGCGGAACCACCTGTTCTACCGTGCCCACCGTCAGCAGGGTCTGCGCAGTGAACTTTTCCAGCGAAGGGCCGTGACCATTGACTGGGTGTTGTCGAAGTAGGGACGGAAGAAGTCCTTGGCGTCCTGCTCCGTGGAGCCAATAAAGACCTGGCCACCCAAGCCCACAATCGCCTGGTCTGCCCGGCCATGGCCATAGAAAAGATCACTGCGCCCGCCAGCCTGGTGCTGGAGGAAAGCGTAATCCTCGGCGAGGCGGATGGGGTCTTGTGTGACGTCACCCATGCTAAAGATTCCGAATTGCATGCCAACTCCTTTCTGTGGCATGACAACAAGGGTGGGGTGAGGGATTATTCCCACTCGAGGGCGTCGACAAGCACGGCCAAGTCCGCAGGTGTGGCGATGCCTACTGGGCGCTGCGAAGGCTTGCCGTGTTCAGTAAAGAGAACCGCGCTTGGGTGCGTGCCGTCCTTGGTCGGTTCGGTGAGAACATCGACGACCTCTTGGGCCGTGGCGGTGCGAGGAAGGAACTCGGCGCGGTCTTTGCGTTCTGTCATGGCGAGCACTGCGCTTACCGACGCCGCACTAATCGCCCCATCTTCTCCCAAATCCGCCGCTACCCACCGCGCGATGGCATTGGTAGTCAGCAGCGCAGTAAACGTACCTGAGTCATAGATGGGGATTTGTGAGTATCCGGTCTGGTTGATGAGAGCAAGGGCGTCGAGGATGTCCGCATCTGGATCTAGAATGGTCACCTCGTTGTGGGGTAGAAGCGATAGCGCGGTGGGCGGGTCAGTGAGCAGGCGCTGAAGGTTTTCCAGTTGGTTGACGACCTGTGGGTGTGGGGTAGCAATGGGCTCATCGCCGTAGTAGCGGCCATGCGCGATGGCGTTGCGCAGGGCGGAAATATCCTTGAGTTGCTCCGCTTGGCGTTTGCTGAGGAGGTGTTTGTCGTGGGCGCGATCGACCATCCACCAAAAGGAATCTGAATTCTTCGCGCCAATGGTTTGGCGCAGGAACTGTTCAATGTCGTTGAAGGCCGCAAAGAAGCGCGTCAAGGAGTTCTCGCTCATGGATCCCCAGTGTACGGACAGCGGTGTGGGTGGGACGCTTCGAAAACGGCGACACCGCCGCGAGAATCCGTGAGGATTCGCGGCGGTGTGCGGAAAAAGCGGTAGCTTAGAAGACCACGCGCAGGATGGAGACGGTCACGGCGGCGATAGCCGCAGCGGCCGGCAGGGTGATGACCCACGCCAGGGCGATGGGCTTCATCAGATTCCAGTTGGCGGCACGGTTGACAATGCCCACGCCCAACACAGCACCAATGAGGATGTGCGTGGAGGAGACCGGCAGACCCAGCAAAGACGCGGCCATGACCACGGCGGCAGCTGCCAGCTCGGCGGCGAAACCTGAGGATGGGTGCATCTTGGTCAGTCCGGAACCGACAGTCTGGATAACGAAGCGGCCAATGAACCACAAACCGGACACCAGGGCAATGCCCATGGCAATCATGACAGGTAGCGGTACGGACACCTCGTCCGAAATTTGGTTGGTTTGCATCACGTCAAAGACTGCGGCAAACGGGCCAATAGCGTTAGCGATATCGTTCGAACCGTGGGAGAACGCGAAGGCGGACGCGGTAAACACCTGCATCCAGGAGAAGAGGAGGAAGGTCGAACGGGACAGGGACTTGTTCTTCAGGGAACGAGCGAAAATGAACACGGCCATCCAGACTGCCGCGCCGACCATACCCATGACGAGGAGGTTCTGCAGGGTTGTGAAGTCGACACCGGTGTGCTTGAGGCCCTTGAACAGCACCATCGCGGAAATGATGATGGCGCCCAGAGCAGCGAGCAGCGGGACCCAATTTTCTAGGGCCTTGTGCGCGTGAACATCATCCAAGTCCTTGTTGATTTCGTGCAGGTCGCGGTAGTACTCGGACTCTAGAGCATCGGGGTCGTAATCATCCTCGGACGTCAGTGCTGCGTCACGAGCCATGGCGTTGGTGTAGGAAATCTGCTGCAGTTCGTTCATGCGCTCGAAGCGGGTCTTGTGCTCCTTGCGCAGCTCTGCGCGGCGGGTCTTGATTTCGCGCAGACGCTCATCAGCTGCCTCGTTGTAGACGAGGATGGAGCTCTTAATCCACTTGAACAGCAGGTAGGCTGCGATACCGCCGAGGACCGGGGAGAGAACCCACGAGAAGGCGATGGTGCCGATGCCGCCCCACTGGACCATGTCCATACCGCCCTTGCCGGTGATGAAGCCAACGGTAAGCGCAGCGCCGACGATACCGCCGACGATGGAGTGAGTCGTCGACACTGGCCAGCCCATGCGGGTGGCGACGAGAAGCCAGATGGCTGCACCGAGGAGCGAGGACATCATGATGTACACGAACTCCATTGGGTCCAAACCGTCGATGGCGTCTAGGTCAACGATGCCGGATCGTACGGTATCCGTGACCTCACCACCGGCGAGAATAGCGCCGGAGACCTCGAAGACGGCTGCCACGGCCAAGGCCTGCTTCATGGACAAGGTGCCGGCACCTACGGAGGTACCGAAGGAGTTGGCTACGTCATTGCCACCGATGTTGAAGGCCATGAAGAGGGCGAAGACGATGGCGGTGACCAAAAGGATGCGGTTGGCGCCCTCGGCAACCTCGCCGTTGCCCCAGATAATAAAGAAGATGAGAGTTCCGGCGGTGAGAACGCCGAAGAACAGGTGCCAGATCCAATCCCTGTTCTTGCCGTTCACGGTCTCGAGGTCCGGCATCGTCGGTGTGGCGGTGCTCAAAACGTCGTTCCTTTCTGAGAACAGAGCCTAGCGAGGTAAATCGCAGGCTCAATGAAGTAATAAAAGATAGAGCGGTACCCACCACGAGCCGGCGGGAACTTGGATAGCGTAAGAAACCTAGGTGGCCAGAAAGTGAACGAGCTATGTCGGCAGTCCTAAATCTTATTGAGTAAATGCCCTTGGAGGTGTGCGTGGTTGCCACACCTTGTGACAATCCTCGTTTCACACGAAAAATGTGCACAGCCCTGTATGAACAAGGATGTGCACAGTGAGAGGGAAGGCAAGGCTGCTGGCGCGCCAACTTAACTACAGCTAGGACTTGTAGACTCCACGCTCCAACGTGTCGCATTGCGCCATTTTGCCGGACTCGTAGCCCGCCAAGAAGGCTTTGGCGCGGTCCTCGGAGGAGCCATGCGTCCACGTATCCGGGCGGACCTCGCCGCCAGAACGACGCTGAATGTTGTCATCGCCCACCGCACGAGCAGTGTTAACAGCATCAGTGACCTGTTGTTCAGTGATGGTTTCTAGGAGGGCATCATCACCTTCGTCTGCGTAGTGTGCCCACAGGCCTGCGTAGCAATCTGCCTGCAGCTCAATCTTGACCGCATTGGAGTCCTCGCCGGGGTCGTTGTAGTTGGAAAGGCTCAGCGTTCCTTCAAGCTTTTGGATGTGGTGACCAAACTCGTGAGCGACGATGTACATCTGTGCCAGCGGCGCATTTTCGCCTCCGAAGTTGCGAAGCTGATCAAAGAACGCGGTGTCGAAATAGGCAGACTCATCGGCAGGGCAGTAGAAGGGGCCGGTGGCGCCGGAAGCTTGGCCACAACCAGAGACCGTCGTGTTGTTGAAAATGACGCGGCCTGGCTCGGAATACTCCAGGCCCGCCTGCTCCGGAAGCTGCTTCGCCCAGACTTTATCTACTGACTGTGCTGCAAACATGACACGGCAATCGTCGTACTTGTTGCCGTCTTCTGCAGTCTGGCAGTGTGCGAAGGCATCCTCGCCGCCTTCTTCGGGGCCTACCTGAGTTTGGTCAGGCTGGGTTTGATCAGTGGTGAGCGCTCCCGGGTCGCCGCCCAGCAGGAGGTACAGGCCAATAAGGAGGAGGGAGCCCACGCCGCCGCCGGTAGCAATCATTCCGCCACGGCCGCCACCGCCTGAGCTGGCTCGCTTGCCGTCGAAACTTGCGCCAGATTTGAAAGTCATGAAACAGATTCTGCCACACGCAGAGTGGCTTGGCTGTGCTTCATGGGGAGCTGCGTCGAGACGGTGCCTGGCCCCCGCGCTGAGCGCGTCTGGAGGGAGCGGTAGACTTGGGCTGTTCAAATTCTTGTGCTCCTCGGCGCGTGCTGTTTACGCGTGGCGTGGGTGGGCATGAGCGTCAACAATAAGAAGGGATTGAACGAACGTGCTGCGTACACATCTGGCAGGCGAACTGCGCAAGGAGCTGGCGGGGGAGACCGTCACGCTGACTGGTTGGGTAGCCCGTCGCCGCGACCATGGCGGTGTTATCTTCATCGACCTGCGTGACCGCTCCGGCGTTGCCCAGGTTGTCTTCCGCGAAACCGAGGTGGCCGAACGCGCTCACGACCTGCGCTCTGAGTACTGCGTGAAGGTCACAGGCGTGGTTGAGCCCCGCCCGGAAGGCTCTGCAAACCCGAACCTTGCCTCTGGTGAAATTGAAGTCAACGTCACCGAGCTCGAGGTGCTCAACACGTCTGCAGCGCTCCCGTTCCAGATCGATGACCCCTCTTCCTCCGGTGAGGTAGGCGAAGAGACTCGCCTGAAGTACCGTTACCTGGATTTGCGCCGCGAGCGCCAGGCTGAGGCCCTGCGCCTGCGTTCTGCCGCCAACCGTGCTGCCCGCCAGGTGCTGGATAGCCACGACTTCACCGAGATTGAGACTCCTACTCTGACCCGTTCCACCCCGGAAGGTGCTCGTGACTTCCTGGTTCCGGCGCGTCTGAAGCCGGGCAGCTGGTACGCCCTGCCGCAGTCTCCGCAGCTGTTCAAGCAGCTGCTCATGGTGTCTGGCATGGAGCGCTACTACCAGATCGCTCGCTGTTACCGCGACGAGGATTTCCGCGCTGACCGCCAGCCGGAGTTCACTCAGCTCGATGTGGAGATGTCTTTCGTTGACCAGGACGATGTTATTGCCCTGGCAGAAGAAATTGTGTCCGCTCTGTGGAAGCTCATCGGCTACGAGATCAAGACCCCGATCCCACGCATGACCTACGCCGATGCCATGAAGTACTACGGCTCTGACAAGCCGGACCTGCGTTTTGACATCAAGATCGTGGAGTGCACCGACTTCTTCAAGGACACCACTTTCCGCGTGTTCCAGAACGAGTACGTCGGCGCTGTCGTCATGGAAGGTGGCGCTTCTCAGCCACGCCGCCAGTTCGATGCCTGGCAGGAATGGGCCAAGCAGCGTGGCGCCAAGGGCCTTGCCTACATCACCATCGCTGAGGACGGTACCTTGGGTGGTCCGGTGGCTAAGAACATTACCGATGCCGAGCGCGAGGGCATCGCGGAGCACGTTGGTGCCAAGCCGGGTGACGCTATTTTCTTCGCTGCGGGCGACACTAAGTCTTCCCGCGCACTGCTGGGTGCGGCACGTGGCGAGATTGCTAAGAAGCTAGATCTCATCAAGGACGGCGACTGGGCCTTTACCTGGGTTGTCGACGCACCGCTCTTTGAGCCTTCCGCAGATGCCACGGCATCCGGTGATGTTGCTCTGGGGCACTCGAAGTGGACTGCTGTCCACCACGCCTTTACCTCCCCGAAGCCGGAATACCTCGACACCTTCGATAAGGAGCCGGGCGAGGCCCTCGCGTATGCCTACGACATTGTCTGCAACGGCAACGAGATTGGCGGCGGTTCCATCCGTATCCACAACCAGGACGTGCAGAAGCGTGTCTTCGATGTGATGGGGATTGGTGAGGAAGAAGCCCAGGAGAAGTTCGGCTTCCTGCTCGACGCATTCCAGTTCGGTGCACCGCCGCACGGCGGCATCGCCTTCGGCTGGGACCGTATCGTCTCCCTTCTGGGCGGGTTTGAATCCATTCGTGACGTCATTGCCTTCCCGAAGTCCGGAGGTGGCGTGGATCCGCTGACCGACGCCCCAGGCACCATCCCAGCGGCACAGCGTAAGGAGACGGGTGTCGATTTCAAGCCGGAGAAGGCCGCAAAGGCTGATAAGGCTGCAAAGGCTGAGGCCAAGGCAGAATAGGCCTTTATCTGGTCTATGAACGCAGTCCACAATCACATGATCTGCCTCTAGCCACGTGTGCGTGCGCGTCGCCTCCTTGATGAGGGGGCGCCGTGCCGCGTGGCCGAGAGGCGAGTATCATGATTGGGCCAATGACAAGTGGAGGCAGACGAGCCAGTGAATGCTGTGGAGCAGGAATCAGTCGAAAACAGCGTGGTCGAGGAAGCATCGCAGATGCTGTCCCGCCGCTTCGGCGGTGAACCGGAGCTGAGTGATATTGAATCCCTCGGTGGTTCCGGCAACGCCGTCGTGCTGCGCGCACGAACCACGCCAAGTGCCTTCTTTCCTCACCGCTCGGTCGTCATCAAATACAACCCGGTTACCGGCCACACTATCGACGATGCCGCCCTCTTGCGTGAGGTAGTGGCGTATCAATTCACCACCTCACTGTCGGAGGAGGTGCGCCCGGGGCCGGTGTTGTTGGCGCATGACGTCGACAAGCGCATTCTCGTGCTGTCAGATGCTGGCGATGGCGATACTCTTGCCGATACTCTCACGCGAAGCGATGAGAACGAGCGCCGCGATCTGCTTCGCAGGCTCGGCAGCGCGCTCGGCAAAATGCATGTCGGAACGGCAAGCCGCAAAGAGGATTATGATGCGTTGCTCAATCGTCAGCTGCGCAAGCACCCAGAGTATGCCGAGCACCAAGCGCTGCGTGATGACTCTCTGCAAAGCTCTATCCTCATCGGCGCTGATATCCTCACCGAAGCCGGTATAGAACCCCCGGAACACGTGCTGGAGTTGGCCCGCACAGCTACTGGGAACCTGAGCTCGGGACGAATCCGCGCCTTTACCCCTTTTGACCTCTCCCCAGACAACATCATTGTGGGACACACCCTGACCTTCTTGGACTACGAGTGGGCAGGTTTCCGCAACGTCGGCTTTGACGTGGCCTGTGTGGTGGCCGGCTTCCCGCAGTTCCTCTTTACGCGCCCCATTAGCGATGAGGAAGCAGAGGTGTTTATCCACGCCTGGCAACGACGCATCGTCGATGTCTGGCCGCAGTTGGCGGATGAGCAAACACTGCATGAGCTGCTCGTCGCCTGCCTCATTGGTTGGGCTTTTTCCAGCGTCACAACGATGTACGCGGGCGGCATCGAAGGTGTGGTGGCGTTGTCGGAGGGCAATGCGGACATCAACCATGACCCGCAGCGTTCACTCCTGCGGCCGTCGGATCGGGGCCCATTTACCGAAGATGAACACCTCATTCGGCGCGACCTGTACGAGACCTTCGAAGCGCTGTCACGTTTTGCCGCGCTGTGTCCCAATGACATGTGCGCAGACGTTGCGGAGTTTAGTGGCCGCGTCGCTCATCGTTTGCAGGATTCCTAATGGGTCAGGATTCCCTCTTCGGCGATGATACCGCCACGTTCCGCCCGGCTGCGGCGGGCGCAGACATGTTTGCTACGCACTCCGGCTCGCCCCTCGCTGCTCGTATGCGCCCACAGAGCCTTGACGAAGTAGTGGGACAAGAGCACCTTCTGGAACCGGGGACCCCGCTGCGCCGCCTTGTGGAGGGCTCCGGGGAAGCCTCCGTTATTCTCTATGGTCCTCCCGGAACGGGTAAAACCACCTTGGCGTCACTCATCGCGTCCTCCCTGGGAGATAACTTCATTGGCCTTTCTGCTCTGGATTCTGGAGTCAAGCAAGTCCGTGAGGTTATTACGCACGCCCGTCGCGAGTTGATCGAAGGCCGCCGTACCGTCCTCTTCATCGACGAGGTTCACCGCTTTTCAAAGACCCAGCAGGACGCGTTGCTTGCTGCGGTCGAAAACCGCACCGTTCTTCTTGTGGCTGCGACCACGGAGAACCCCTCATTTTCAGTCGTAGCGCCGTTGCTATCGCGCTCCCTTCTGTGCCATTTGCAGCCGCTTGATGATGCTGCCCTTCGTACCCTCGCCGAACGTGCCCTCACCAGCGAGCGGGGATTGGATGGGCGTATTACCGCAAGTGACGAAGCCTTGGATCAGCTCGTGTTGCTGGCTGGGGGAGACGCCCGTCGCACGTTGACCTACTTGGAAGCCGCGGCGGAGGCTGTACCGGATGGCGGGGAACTGACAAGTGAGGTTCTCACCGCAAACGTCAATCGCGCAGTCGTGCGCTATGACCGCGACGGCGACCAGCACTTTGACGTGGCGTCCGCCTTTATCAAGTCCATCCGCGGCTCTGATGTCGACGCAGCGTTGCATTACCTTGCCCGCATGGTCGAGGCAGGGGAAGACCCACGGTTTATTGCTCGCAGGCTTATCATCCATGCCTCTGAAGACATCGGCATGGCGGATCCCACGGCTCTTCCCACCGCGGTGGCTGCCGCGGAGGCCGCAGCGCTCATCGGACTGCCGGAGGCCCGCATTCCGCTGGCCCAAGCCACCATTCACCTGGCCACCGCGCCGAAGTCCAATTCCGTTATTAATGCCATCAATGCAGCCCAAGCTGATGTCCAAGCTGGCAAGATTGGCCACGTCCCCGCTCATCTGCGTGATGGCCATTACGAAGGGGCGAAGCGCCTCGGCAATGCTGTGGGTTATATCTATCCGCACGATGATCCCCGGGGAGTCGTCGCGCAGCAATACATGCCGGATGCGCTTGGTGACGCCACGTATTATCACCCCACTGACCACGGTGCGGAAAAGCGCGTGCGTGACTATTTGGGAAGATTGCGGGACATCATTCGGGGGCGGCGTCGATAAGCATGCCCCACGACGGGTAAAGTTGAGCGCTGACTAGAAACGACTCAACAGTGAAGGACTTTTGCTCGTGAAGACTCATGAGATCCGGGAACGATTTACCCAGCACTTCGTCAAGGCCGGCCACGAAGCCGTGCCCAGCGCGTCGTTGATCCTGGATGACCCGAACCTGCTCTTCGTCAACGCCGGCATGGTTCCCTTCAAGCCCTACTTCCTAGGCCAGCAGAACCCACCTTTTGCCAATGGCACGGCTACCAGCATCCAGAAGTGCGTGCGCACCCTGGACATCGAAGAGGTAGGTATCACCACCCGTCACAACACTTTCTTCCAGATGGCGGGTAACTTTTCCTTCGGTCAGTACTTCAAGGAAGGCGCTATTACCCACGCCTGGACGCTGCTGACAAACTCCCTTGACGAGGGCGGTTTGGGCCTTGACCCAGAGCGCCTGTGGGTTACGGTCTACCTCGATGACGATGAGGCAGCCGATATCTGGCACACCAAGATTGGTGTTCCCCGCGAGCGTATTCAGCGCCTCGGCATGGAGGACAACTACTGGTCCATGGGTGTCCCTGGACCTTGTGGTCCGTGTTCTGAGATTTACTATGACCGCGGCCCGGAGTACGGCAAAGACGGCGGCCCCATCGAGGACGATAACCGCTATATGGAGATCTGGAACCTGGTCTTCATGCAGAACGAGCGCGGTGAGGGCATCGGTAAGGGCAACTTTGAAATCGTCGGCGAGCTGCCCAAGAAGAACATCGATACCGGCATGGGAATCGAGCGCGTGGCCTGCATCCTGCAGGGCGTGGATAACGTCTATGAGACGGATCTGCTGCGCCCGGTGATCGACGTAGCTGAGGAGCTTACCGGTGCGACGTACGTTCCGGATGCACCGAAGGAGGACCTCATCCGCTTCCGCGTGGTGGCTGACCACTCGCGTACCGGCATGATGCTAATCCTCGATGGAGTGACGCCGGGTAACGAAGGCCGCGGCTACATTCTGCGCCGCCTACTGCGCCGTATCATCCGTTCGGCCAAGTTGCTGGGAGCGAAGGGTGAGACCATGGAGCGCCTGATGAACACCATCATGGACACTATGACTCCGTCCTACCCCGAGATCGCAGACAACCGTGAGCGCATCCTGCGCGTAGCCGTGGCAGAGGAAAGGGCCTTCCTTAAGACCCTGGAGTCCGGCACCAAGCTTTTCGACGAAGCCGTGGATGAGCTCAAGAACACCTCCCGTGCGGCGACCCCGAAGGTGCTGTCCGGAGAAAAGGCCTTTGAGCTGCACGATACCTATGGTTTCCCCATCGACCTGACGCTTGAGATGGCTCAAGAAGCTGGTCTCAGCGTGGACATGGACGGCTTTGATGCCGCCATGGGTGAGCAGCGCCGCCGCGCTAAGGCCGACAGCCAAGCTAAGAAGCACGGCCACGCAGACCTCTCGCTCTACCGCGACTGGGTCGATAACAATCCGACCATTTTTACTGGCTATGAGACCCTTGAGTCCGATGCCAAGGTCATTGGTCTGGTTCGCGATGGCGAAAAGGTCTCCGAGGTTCAGGCGGGAGATACCGTTGAGGTGATCTTGGACCAGTCACCGCTCTACGCCGAGGCCGGCGGCCAGACCGCTGACCGCGGCCGCATCCTCGCGGGGGAGACCCTGCTTGAGGTCAATGACGTCCAGAAGGTAGGCAAGAAGCTGTGGGTACACAAGGCCACTGTGACCTCCGGCGGACTCGAACTGGGCAGCGGTGTTACCGCTGAGGTGGATGAGCAGTGGCGCCACGGAGCCGTCCAGGCGCACTCCGCAACCCACCTCATCCACGCTGCCCTGCGCCAGGTGCTTGGCCCCACCGCAGTCCAGGCTGGCTCCTTGAACCGACCAGGCTACCTGCGCTTCGATTTCAACTACACCGAGCAGCTCACCCCGGAACAGCTGGAGGAGATCGCCCTGGTGACCAACCAGGCCGTCGACCAGCATTTCCCAGTCCACACCATCGAGACCACCCTGGATAAGGCCAAGGAAATGGGCGCGATGGCGCTCTTTGGGGAAAACTACGGCTCCGATGTTCGCGTCGTGGAGATGGGCGGTCCTTTCTCTATCGAGCTCTGTGGCGGTACTCACGTGACCAACACGTCCGAAATCGGCCCTGTCTCCGTACTGGGAGAATCCTCCGTGGGCTCTGGTGCGCGCCGCATCGAGGCTTATTCGGGCTTGGATGCATTCCGCTACTACTCCAAGGAAACCGCTTTGGTGGAAGGCGTTTCGCGCGAGCTTAAGGTTCAGACGGAGGACCTCCCGGAGCGTATTGCTCAGCTCACCGAGAAGCTCAAGGCAGCAGAGAAGCAGATCGCTGACCTGCACAAGGCCCAGCTCATGTCCCAAACTGCGGACATGATTGCGGGTGCGACCGACATTAACGGTTTCTCCGTTATTTCTGTCAAGCTACCCAACGGCGTCAACGGTGGCGACTTGCGCACCTTGGCCTCCGATATCAAGAACCGCCTGGGTGATGCCGCAGGCATCGTGGTTCTCGCCTCTGAGAACGAAGGCGGCAAGATGCCGTTCATCGTCGGCGCTACCAAGGCCGCTAACGAACGCGGTGTGAAGGCAGGAGACCTGGTGAAGACCATCTCTGGCTATGTCGACGGCAAGGGCGGCGGCAAACCCGACATGGCCCAGGGCTCCGGTGCCGACGCCGCAGGTCTTGAGGCAGCCTTCGACGCCGTACACGACGAGCTGTCTGCCCTGTAAACGCCGTCCCAGCCCAGAGGAGGAACTGCATGGCCGTTGAGCCGGACAAACCTGGAGTAGAGGACCCGGGCCCAGGCCGCCGTCTGGGCCTCGACGTCGGAACTGTGCGTATCGGCGTTGCCGTCTCAGACCGCGAAGCCCGCTTGGCCATGCCAGTGGAAACCGTGCGGCGCGAAACCGGCTTTAAGGACCGCGATCAGGGCGATATTGACCGTCTTCTTCAGCTCATCCGCGAGTACGAGGTTGTGGAGGTGGCCGTGGGTTTGCCGCGCGATCTCAAGGGCAATGGCTCTAAAAGCGTGAAACATGCCAAGGAAATAGCGTTTCGTATCCGCCGCCGCTTGGCAAAAGATGACACGATGAAGACACCTCCGCCCGTGCGCATGGTGGATGAACGCCTCACCACGGTGGTGGCCACCTCTGCGCTGCGGGCCTCTGGTGTATCAGAGAAACGTGGCCGCTCGGTTATTGACCAGGCGGCTGCCGTGGAAATTTTGCAATCTTGGCTGGATGCGCGCGATGTCGCGTTGAACGGCCACCAGCCTTCACAACTAGGAGACGAAGTACGTGAGCCGTAACCCTTCACGCATCGGACGCTCGATGGAGCCCCACCACGTTAAACGCCGCCAACGCGGAATGGCTGTGCTCATCGCCAGCTTGGTCCTTATTATCGGCGCTCTTGGCTACATCGGATTCCGCATTTTAGGAGGAGGCAGCAGCTTGGATTACGAAGGCCAAGGCAATGGCGTGGTACAGCTCGTTGAGGTTCCGGAAGGTTCATCGATGGGTGAGCTGGCCCCAGAACTTGCGGAAAGGAACGTGGTCAAGACCCCGGAGGCCTTCTCGTCAGCTGCCAATAGTAATCCGCGCGCTGGCCAGATCAAGCCGGGCTTTTACCGCCTTCAGGAAGAGATGAGCGCGAAGTCAGCCGTGGAAGCGCTGCTGGATGATGCCAACATGGTCGATCTGCTCGACGTCCAGGGAGGAGCCACGCTTCTCGACGTCAACGTGGTCGGCGGCGATGTCCGCTATGGTATCTACTCGCTGATTTCCCAGGTCTCGTGCACGGAGGGCGGCTGCGTTTCCGCTGAGGATTTGGAGAAGATCGCCGCGACCGTGGATCCAGCAGAGCTAGGAGCCCCGGAGTGGGCCCTGGATGCTGTCCGTGCTCGCGGTGAGGACCCGAAGCGCCTGGAGGGACTCATTGCCCCTGGTCAGTACGTTCTCGACCCGAACATGGATGCCCAGGAGATCCTCACTGACCTCATTACGCGCTCAACGAAGAAGTACAATGACACCAATATTGTCGAGCGTGCCCAGGCCATTGGTCTGACTCCCTATGAGTTGTTGTCCGCTGCGTCCTTGGTGGAGCGCGAGTCCCCGGCAGGCGAATTCGAGAAGGTTGCCCGCGTCATCCTCAACCGTCTTGATGAACCTATGCGCCTCGAGATGGACTCCACGGTGAACTATGGCCTTGAGGACGTTGAGCTGGCCACCACCGACGACGATCGCCACCGCGAAACGCCGTGGAATACCTACGCTAAGGATGGTCTTCCGGATACTCCGATTGCTTCGCCCTCCAATGAGGCCATCGAAGCAATGGAGAACCCGGCCGAGGGCAACTGGCTCTTCTTCGTCACCGTTGACAGTGAGGGAACTACGGTGTTTACAGATAACTACGATGAGCACCTAGCTAACGTCGACGACGCCGTACGCTCCGGCATCCTCGACAGCCAGCGTGAGGCCGAAGGCGCTGGTGCTGCACCAGACGAGGCCGCTGCAGAGGAACAGTAAGTCCGATGCCTCGCGCCGCAGTCCTAGGCAGCCCCATTGCCCACTCCCTGTCCCCGGTGCTCCACAACGCGGGCTATGCCGCCCTGCAGCTTGAGGACTGGGAGTACACGAAGTTCGACGTCACTGACTTGCCGGCCTTCTTGGAGACGGTGGGTGAGGAGTACCTCGGATTTTCGGTAACGATGCCGCTCAAATTCGACGCCCTGACGTGTTCGGATATCGTAAGCGAGCGCGCTGAGCTCATTGGCTCAGCCAACACCCTCGTGCGTACTGATGACGGGTGGCGGGCGGATAATACCGATGCCGAAGGGGTGCTCGGCGCGCTTGCGGAACTGCTCGGCGAGGCAGAACCAACGTCGGCCTTGCTTATTGGCGCAGGTGGCACTGCACGCCCAGTGCTGTGGGGGTTGGCCCAGCGCGGTGTCACGGATGTCACGGTTCTGAACCGCTCGGATCGCCTCGCGGAGTTGCGCCCGCTTTCCGACGCCCTCGGGCTCAAGCTCCGAGCCATCACCTTCACCGAGGACCTCGTGGGCGTGGCCCGTTCGGTCGATCTCATCGTTTCGACCGTTCCCTCGGCGGCCCTAGATGGCCATCTCACACAGCTAGCGAAGGCTCCTGTGTTTGACGTCATCTATGATCCCTGGCCTACGCCGCTTACCGTGTATGCGGCTGCCGATGGTTTTGTCACTGTTGGCGGCCACATCATGTTGGCACACCAGGCCTTCTCGCAATTCGAGCAGTTTACTGGCCATACCGCTCCGCGCACGGAGATGCTCGCGGCCCTCAATGCCGCGCTGGCCTAGCCTTCTGGTAGCAGCTTTCTAGCACTAGCCTTCTGGCGCGCACGCAGAACTGGTACAGGGTAAGCTCGCTGCCCATGGGGGTTCTTGTATTCCTGGCGTGGGGGTGCGCCTTAATCATCTATGACATCCGTTTCAAGCGGCTGCCCAATTACCTCACTCTTCCTGCAGCGCTGATATCGCTGTGGTGGTTCAGCCCAGTTGGGTTGATATGGCCTGGGCTCTATATCGCGCTGGCGCTTGCCACCCAGCGCGGCAGCATCGGCGGCGGGGATCTCAAGCTGGCGATCCCGCTCGGCATGGCAACAGCCCACGTTCTGTCTCTTATACACATCTGACGCTGCCGACGAAGAGG
>ERZ1031113.177-NODE-177-length-21233-cov-15.970724_pt1 | contig 21233 bp, 22 predicted proteins | sample MGYA00518225_ERZ1031113 | MGnify/ENA primary metagenome ERZ1031113 (study PRJEB33718, sample SAMN03159751) | human skin metagenome | collected 2014-05-20 | study: EMG produced TPA metagenomics assembly of the PRJNA266117 data set (Human skin bacterial metagenome...
CTAGGAGTACGAATCCTGAGTTCCTTCAAGCGGAACTGCCAACAACGTAATGGGGCGTCTCCTCGGTAGGTAATTCCCCAGACCTGGAACCCGAAAGGTGCAGGTGGGCGTCGCCTAGCGCTTTGCAACGCCCCACCACCCACCAGGGAGTTTCGGGTTCCAGGTCTGGGGCTTTGGGCTAAAGGTGATTGCCGCGTTAGCCCCTGAAAATTGGGGTTTTACTTCGAAGCAGGCCTAGACTTGCGGGCGTGACTATTGGCAAGATTCTCCTCTACTACTGCTTTACTCCCATCGAGGACCCCACCGCGATTATGTTGTGGCAGCGCTCGCTGTGCGAGAAGCTCGGGCTTAAGGGCCGCATCCTCATCTCGGAGCACGGCATTAACGGCACCGTCGGCGGTGACATGGATGCGTGCAAGCGCTACGTGCGCGAGACCCGTGAGTATCCGGGTTTCAAGAAGATGGAGTTCAAGTGGTCGGAGGGTGGAGCGGATGACTTCCCGCGCCTCTCAGTCAAGGTCCGCGATGAGATCGTGGCCTTTGGCGCGCCGGGTGAGCTCAAGGTGGATGAGAATGGTGTTGTCGGCGGCGGCGTGCACCTGAAACCCGAAGAAGTCAACCAGCTGGTCGAAGAACGCGGCGATGAGGTCGTCTTCTTTGACGGGCGCAATGCTATGGAAGCGGAAATCGGCAAGTTCAAAAATGCCGTGGTTCCGGACGTGAAGACAACGCACGACTTCATCGCTGAGCTGGAATCCGGCAAGTACGACTGGATGAAGGATAAGCCGGTCGTTTCCTACTGCACCGGTGGCATTCGCTGCGAAATCTTGTCGTCGCTGATGAAGAATCGTGGCTTCAACGAGGTCTACCAAATTGATGGTGGCATCGTGCGCTACGGCGAAAAGTACGGCAATGATGGCCTGTGGGAAGGCTCGATGTATGTCTTCGATAAGCGTATGCACCACGAGTTTGGCCAGGGGATTGAGGATCCGGGCTTTATCCAGCTGGGCCACTGTGTGCACTGCGGCAAAGGCACCAATACTTTCCACAACTGCATCAATGAGGACACGTGCCGCCAGCAGGTGCTCATCTGTGATGACTGCATCGAGCACACAGAGACGCAACATTGTGGGCGCGAGGACTGTGCGAAGGTCGCGCGCGCCGAAGCCCAAAAATAGGACTAGAGCTCTGGGGCGAGGAGAATCTGAATATCGTTAATGCCCCAGAGCATAAAGTTGCCGGCCATGACCCAGAAAATGGCCATCCACCCGCGCCAGCGCAGATACGCCTTGAGCTTGCGCACCATGATGACGGCGCAGCCGATCATGCCCGCGAAGGGGATGATCATCGTCGTGGTTGCAAAAATGGTTCGCTGAGTCTTCGTGCACAACCATGAGGCATAGGCCGCCGGGTGGCAGTTGGTGTCGGGGCCAGCGAGCTTGAAAATGCCAGCGAGGAGCAGTGCGTACAGTGCCGAGCCTAGAAGGATAGCCACCATGAACCAGAGCGCTTGGCGCGAAGAGCGGCGGTTGGCTTTGGCTATGGTGAGAGGATCGGGGGCGTCGGCAAGCTCGTCGAAGCTCTGCGGCTCAGGACGGCGCAGGTTAGCGTAGTCCGCGTCCGACGTCAGGTCGTTTTCAGGATGCTCAGCTGCCATGATGTGCAGTTTAACGCGTGAACTAAGACTCAGGACCCGGGCCCGTCGGGCACACCAGTACAGGCACACCCACGTGTGGAAGAAGCTCGGTCGCGGTACTTCCTATGAAGACGCGGGCGAAGGGGCCCATGGGCGCTGAGCCCAAGCAGAGAAGGTCGCCCTTCTTCCACTTGAGTGAGTCCACTGCGCCGGACCAGCCATTGCCGTTGCCGATGGCCGTGGTGACCTCAAGATCCGGGAAGGCGTCCGCAATAAAATCGTGGGCGCGGTCCAAGAGGGAGAGCGAGTACTCGCGCCAATTGGGGGCGTCACTGGGGAAAGTAGGGGAGTAGTCCAGAGGGACGTCGATAAGCCCCTCCGGTGAAAACGCCAGAACCCGCAGAGGTAACCCGGTGCGGTGGGCCATGTATGCAGCGCGGAGGAGTGCTGGGTCGTCATCGGCGCCGCGGTCGGTAAACGCGAAGTTGATGCGCGTGACCCCGTGCTTGGAGAGCTTAATGCTGCGCGGGCTCAAGCCGACAGGAAGCGGAGAATAGTGCAGGAGGGCATCCGCCGTGGAGCCGGAGAAGAATCGGCCCTTCGGCGCGGACTGATTGGCACCCAACAAGATGACATGGGCATCGAACTCTTGGGCCATCTCCTCCAAGAGCTGTGGGCGGGAGGGGCCGGCGACGAGTACAGACACGTCCTTATCCCACTGGGATTTGTGCACGCCCGCTGCACTCAAGGCGTCACGGACAGCCTCTTCGCAGGCAGCGCGTTCCTTCTTGAACCACTTCTTATAGGAACCGCTGAGCTTGCTTAAGGAGGTGACCGTTAGCGGTTGCGAGATGGTGGACACGACGCGGATCTGCGTAGGCGTGGTGCGCGCGATCCACGCGGCAAAGTCAATAGCCTCCGTGCCGGCGGAATTGGGGCTCCACGATACGAGGATGCGGACCGGAGGGAGCGAGTCCTCTGATGCTACGAGCCCCGGAGAGGGGCGTGAAGATTTCTTAACCATTCAGTACACGTGTCGGGGTTGTTTATTCCATTATCGACCCCTCCGGCCTTAAAATAAAATCTGCATAAGGCCTCCTCTAAGGTCTATTTTCCTTCCATGATGGGGCGGTAGACATCCGCCAGCTTGGAGATCAGGTTCACGAGGGCGTCGGCATCCTTGATATCCTCCGGCTCCAGCCATCGCAGAATCTCCGCCAAAGCGGCTGCACGCTGGCGAGAGACGATGGTCAGCTCGGACTCGCCCAGCTGGGTAAGGGCAACGAGAACACCGCGGCGATCCTTCTCGTCACGGTGACGCTCCACAAAACCATGGCGTTCCAATTGGTACAGGGCATTAGATGCGGTGGGCATACGGATCAGCTCTGCCTGGGCGATGGTGCTCACGCGGGAAGGGCCGCGCAGGCGGAGTTGGTTCATGATGGACACCTGGGAGGTGGTCAGGGAGGTGCCCTCCGTGGTGCGCTGGAAAATCAACATAAGTTTGTTGAGCGCGGGCTGAATCTGGCGGGCAACATCAAGGGCGTCCTCGTACGGTACGGGGGATTCGATATTTTCTTCACTCATGGAAAGTAAGTTTAGCGAGTTATGTGCCCTAATGGTAGTTAGCTTGCTGAAAAGTTTAGTTTTGCAGCGTGAATCGCTTACACCTTCCCAGTCTTCTATGGGAGTAGGCCCGTAGATTGTTGTCGCAGCCCCTACTAAAATGTATCGGGTAGATGCGGCGTCGTAGCCAGCGATGAGTATTGGTAAGGATGAGTTTTAGTAAGGAGGTATTCAGGTGTCGGCGAAAGCAACCGTAACAGTGGCTTATCGCAACGAGGTCTCCTATGAGTGGGAACGCGCCCAGCATCTGCGCGATTATCGTGCGGGCCGGATGAGCCGTGACGAGCTCTGCGACGCCGATTTCCTCCTTCGCGCCGCGGCGGAGCACCATGGCGTCGATATGCATAAGTCCTGCCCCATCTGCGAGCACGACTTGCGCCTCACACGCTGGGTATATGGCGATTCCCTGGGGCGCCGTGCAGGAAGTGCACGCAGCGAGCAGGAGATTGCGGATCTGGTGGCCGAGGGGCTGGAGTTTACGGTCCATGCGGTGGAGGTATGTCCGGCGTGCCGTTGGAATCATCTTCTTCGGGCCGCCACGGTCTATGCTTTAGGGTAGTTTTGGCTTCCCAGTTCACGCCGGTAAGCTGCATGTATTTACAGTTTCTGTACAGGATTGATGAGGACACGGATCAGTGACCGAAAAGGAAACGTCTCGGCGAAAGCCAGGTGGCCACAGGAAGAAGAGCTCCGACGACGGACGCCGCCGCAAGCGCAGGTGGCCATGGGTTGTGCTCGTTGTCCTGCTCGTGATCGTGGCCGTGCCTGCGGCTCTTTTTGGCTACGCCTATACGCAGTACGACGTCCCCGACTCCAAAGAGTTGCAGCCCAGCCAGATTTCCACCATCGTTGCCCGCGATGGTGAATCGCAGTTGGCTAAGCTCGTGCCGCCAGAAGGCAACCGCCGCCAAGTCACCTTGGAAGAGATTCCAGACTATGTTGAGGACTCGGTTCTGGCTGCGGAAGACCGCGAGTTCTGGACCAACTCTGGCTTCTCCTTTACCGGCCTGGGCCGTGCCGTGTTGGGCAAGCTCACCGGCGATAGCAGCGCCGGTGGTGGCTCCACCATTACTCAGCAGTATGTGAAGAACACGCTGGTAGGTGACGAATACTCTTATGTCCGCAAGATTCGTGAGCTCATCTACTCCGTGAAGATGACCAATGAGTGGTCCAAGGAGGAAATCCTTAACGCTTACCTCAATACCGTCTACTTCGGCCGCAACGCCTATGGCATTGAGGCAGCGTCCAACGCGTACTTTAATAAGGACGCTAAGGACCTCACGAAGGAAGAAGGCGCGCTGCTCGCGGGCGTTATCCAGTCACCGTCTGTCCTTGATCCGTGGGTAGATGAGGAACGTTCTCATGCTCGTTGGGACTACGTCATGGATGGCCTCGTGGAGATGGGTGACCTGGATCAGGCTGAACGCGATCAGTTGGTCTTCCCGGAAACTCGTGATCCGTCTGAGTATTCCGCCTACACCGAAGCGCCAGGCGCTTATGGCCACATCAAGAACCAGGTCATCGATGAGCTGTCCCGTGTGGGCATCACTGAGGATCAGCTGGCCACTGGTGGCCTGAAGGTGACGACAACCATTGATATGACCGTCCAGAATGCGTCGACGGATGCTGCTCATGCAGAGCTGGGAGTGCTGCAGGAAGATGCACGTGCAGCGGCGGTCACCATTGACCCGGCTACGGGTGCCGTGCGCGGCTACTATGGCGGCGATGATTCTGGCGGCTGGGATTATGCCAATTCCCCGCTGCAGACAGGTTCAACCTTCAAGATTATGACCCTGGCCGCAGCGCTCCAGCAGGGCATCGATCTCAATACTTATTACTCCTCGGCGCCCTACCAGCTGCCTGGATCGCAGCTCGTGACCAACGACGTGGGTGCCGGCTGCGGTAGCTGCTCCATCGCTGAGGCAATGAAGAATTCTTATAACACGTCCTTCCTGCGCCTCCAGGATGACTTGGAAAACAAGACGCAGGACACCGCGGATATGGCGCATGCGTTGGGCGTGCCGCGCAGTCTTCCGGGGATTGAAAAGACCCTCACTGAAAATGGTGGAACCCCGTACGAGGGCATCGTGCTGGGCCAGTACCAGTCGCGTCCGCTCGATATAGCGACGGCAATGGCCACCTTGACCAACCAAGGCATATGGCATCAGCCGCACTTCGTGGAAAAGGTAGAAAACGCTGCCGGCGAAGTCCTCTACGAGAACCCGACCGACGGCGGTGAACGCCGTGTCTCCGCCAACGTGGCCAACAACGTGATCTCCGCGATGCAGCCAATTGCCGCATGGTCCAATGGTGCGCTAGCTGGCGGACGCCCATCTGCCTCCAAGACTGGTACGACGCAGCTGGGCGATACGGGCCAGAACAAGGATGCGTGGATGGTCGGTTCCACGCCGCAGCTGGCTACAGCAGTGTGGGTAGGCACGGCCGACAACACCTCCGCAATCTTTAATCAGTGGGGCGGCATCATGTACGGCTCCAACTCGCCGACGAAGATCTGGAAGTCCATCTTGGACACCTCGCTTGCTGACGTCGAGCAGCAGGCCTTCCCGCAGGCTTATCCCATCAACTACGGCGTCGGCAGCTGGGGTTCTGGCTATACCTACGACCCGAGCCAGACCCAGACCTGGCAGGAGGCCCCAGCGGCCCCCGAGGAGGCCACCGAGAACGGCGATGAAGGCCAAGACAGCGAAAGCCATGATGGTGAGAACCACGACGGTGAGAACCACGACGGAGGTGGGGGCGATGCCCCAGCACCGCCTGAACAGCCTGCTCAGCCGGAACAACCCGCCCAACCGGATTCCCCGTCGATTGATGAATTGATCGACGACGGACTTAATCAACTTCTTGGTCAGTAGGAGACAGATCCCCCGGTGAGTCAGCAGAAAACTCAACAGCTTGTACCCCTCTCCTCCGAACCGCTAGCGCTGAGTGCGGTCGACGCCCTGGGTGGGCGCACAGGCCGCTTTGCCCGCTCCGGTAATGCTGGGTGGTGGACGCCGCTACGCGTCATCATCACCTTGGCGTGGACCTTCCTGGCTTTCGGTTTTCTGAGCAAGGCCACGTGTGCTGGCAGCCGCCGGGGTGACGATGGAACCATCAGCCTTAACTGGGATGGCAACCGCCAGTACACCTCTTTCTGCTACAACGACATCGTCCCGCTGTACGGCGGACGCGGTCTTGACGAGCCGGGCTTTCCCTACGCCTACTCCTGGGTCGAAGGTGACCTCACCCGCTACATGGAGTACCCCGTGCTTGCTGGCCTTTTCCAAGGGGCCGTCGGGTGGCTGGCGCGCAACACCTATGCAGCGGTGGAGTGGACCGGTATGGCGGAGGTCAGCTGGTACTTCGGCCTTACTGCCTTGGTGATGGCTCTCATCTGGGTGGGCGTCATCGTTATGGTTTTCCAGCTCACCGGAAACCGCGCGTGGGACACTATTCTCGTCGCGGCTAGCCCCCTCGTTGTTATTCACGCTTTTACGAACTGGGACATCCCCTCCGTCGCGTTTATGGTGGGCGCTCTCCTTGCAGTGACGAAACGCAAGAACCTGCTGGCCGGTGTTCTTATTGGACTGGGCACGGCATTCAAGTTGTGGCCGCTGTTCATCCTCGGCGCCTTCTTGGTCCTGGCCATCCGCAACAAGCGGTGGGCGCCGTTCATCACAATGTTCCTCTCCACCATTGTCACGTGGGTCGTGGTCAACCTCCCGGTGGCGGTGATGTATCCGGAGGCATGGCGCGAATTTTTCCGCCTTAACCAGGAGCGCGGTGCTGAGTGGACCACGATCTATGCGCTGATCAACCGCACGACGGACCTCAGCTTTTCGCCGGAATTCCTCAACACTTTCTCCTTGGTGGCGTTCTTGCTGTGCTGTGCAGGCATCGCCCTCTTGGGCTTGAAGGCGCCGCGTACGCCGCGCGTTGCGGAGCTGGTCTACCTCATCATCATGGCTTTCCTCATCTTCAACAAGGTGTGGTCGCCGCAGTATTCTCTGTGGCTCGTGGTACCGGCAGTGTTGGCTTTGCCGCGGTGGCGCCTCATTCTGAGCTGGGCGCTTGCCGACGCCCTCGTATGGCCCATCCTCATGTGGCACATGCTCGGCTCAGAAAACAAGGCCCTGCCGCACGAGATGCTGGATCTGGCAGTTATCACGCGCGATGCCTTCATCATTGCCATTGGCGTGCTGGTCATCCGCCAAATGTGGGGCAAGTCCGAGGACAAAGTCCGTGCGGCCCATGGCGGACGCGATCCCCTCGCTGGAGGATTTAGGAAATGATCATCACGATCGTGGGCATAGTGTCTATCGTTTTGGGCTTCTTGTGCGTAACCACGGCCTACTACCTATTCCAGCGATCTGAGAACCGGACGTGGCCTCTCGTCCTCGGGTTGTTGGCTCTCCTTTTCCTCACTGTCATCCCGGCGAGTACCGCTATTTTCTTTGCGGCAACGACCAACGGTATGTAAGACCGAGCGAGTGATTTCTTTTCCGCCGGTCAGTGCGGTACTGTGTGGGGGTTGCTTGACGCAACAGACCCTCCTGCCATATCCGCAAAGGTGATATGGCCGATACCAATTACTAGACCATAGGAGGTGATGAGGTCCGTGCGTCACTACGAAGTCATGATCATTCTGGATCCCAATCAGGATGAGCGCACCGTAACCCCGTCCCTGGATAAGTTCCTCGAAGCAATCCGCAAGGATGGCGGCAAAGTCGACAAGGTTGACGTGTGGGGCAAGCGCCGTCTTGCCTACCCGATCAACAAGAAGGAAGAGGGCATCTACGCCGTCGTTAACCTGGAGTGCGAGTCCCACTCGGTTCTCGAGCTCGATCGTCGTCTGAACCTGAACGACTCCATTCTGCGTACCAAGGTTCTGCGCACCGACAGCAAATAACGGATACTGGGTTTCGAGCATTTCTACACGAATCCGCGTAACCGATATTTAAGGAGTAAAGACATGGCTCAGGGAGATACCAACATTACGGTTGTCGGCAATATTGTTGCTGACCCGGAACTGCGCTTCACCCCGTCGGGTGCCGCAGTAGCAAACTTCCGCGTTGCCTCCACCCCACGTCGCTATAACCAGCAGACTTCTCAGTGGGAGGACGGCGAGGCCATGTTCCTCACCTGCAACGTGTGGCGCCAAGCCGCAGAGAACGTTGCGGAGACCCTGACCAAGGGCATGCGCGTTATTGTCACTGGCCGTCTGCGCCAGCGGTCCTACCAGACCCGTGAGGGCGACAACCGCACTGTCTTCGAGATTGAGGTCGATGAGGTGGGACCGTCCCTGCGCTACGCTTCCGCACAAGTCACCCGCAAGTCCGCTAACGGCGGAAATGGTGGCAACTACGGCGGCGGCCAGCAGCAAGGTGGCGGCAACTACGGCGGTGGAAACAACCAGGGTGGTTTCTCCGGAAACCAGTCCCAGTCTTCTGCCCCGCAGCAGTCCCAGCAGCAATCTTCTCCGAGTAACGACCCGTGGAATTCGGCACCCCAGGCAGGAAGCTTTGGTGGTGCGGATGCAGAACCCCCGTTCTAAGACTGTCACGCAAGTATTCATTTAACTCAATTGAAAGGCAGGGATCATGAAGCTGATCCTCACCGCTGCCGTTGAGAACCTCGGCGCCCCCGGCGAAATTGTAGAGGTTAAGGACGGCTACGGACGTAACTACCTGCTTCCGCGTGGCCTGGCTATTGTTGCCACCCGCGGCGCTGAAAAGCAGATCGAGGGCATCAAGCGTGCCCAGGATGCTCGTGCGATCCGCGACCTGGATCATGCACGCGAGATCCGTACCCAGCTGGAGGAGCTCAAGGACGTTACCGTCTCTGTGAAGACCTCCGAGTCCGGCAAGCTCTTCGGCTCCGTGTCCGCTGAGGACATCGTGAACGCCGTTGCCGCCGCTGGCGGCCCGAAGCTGGACAAGCGCATCGTTGTGCTTCCTAAGGGCCTGGTCAAGAAGACCGGCAACTACCAAGTCGAGCTGAAGCTGCACGCTGACGTCATCGGCAAGGTGAACTTCTCGGTCGTCGCTGCCTAAGACTTAAGGCGCACGACGGTCTCCTCCGTCCATCCCACGTGTGAGGCGTGGCGAGTGGACGCAGGTCAGACCCACTGACAACAGCAAAGCCCACAGGCCGTGCTTCTCCCACTATGTGAGGTGGTGGAGGAGGCACGGCCTGTGGGCTGTTTTCTTGTCCGCTTTCCTGTCTGCGCACCTTAGCTAGGGGGTTGTGGACAAATGTGGATAACTCCGGAAACCTGTGGATAACTTGGTTGGCTGTTTACGGTGAGTTTACGTGCAGGCAGGTCTGTTAACCTGCTGGTAGCGGGGATTTCGGGCTTATAGTCTTACTTTTCCACTGGTTTTGTGCAGATTTTCACACTGCTGAAAACCTACTTTGACCTGCAGTTATTATATGTGCAGGTCACGGGCTTGGGAAGTTATCCACAGCCGTGACCTTGGGCTTCGCAACAGTTCGGTGTGCTGAGCTGGTAATTCCACAGCCGTTTGTGGATAAATCTGGAAGTTATGCCCAAGGGGGAGTGTCGGGGACCTCGACTAGACTGTTGTGTACTCCGCGCGTATCCCTCGTGCTGAGCAAGCAAGAGTGGAGAATCAGCGCGCTGAATTTGTAGATTTAACGAGCACCCCGGGGGCTGATGACAATGACTAGCGCTAGTTTTGATGACGACTCTGTACCGCTTCCGCCGGAGCCGTCGGAGGAGGAGCCGCGCCGCTCTTTTCGGCGTGATCGCTCACGCCCGGAGGAGCCACAGCGCTACGGAGAATTCCGCCAGCCTCCTGCGGACCGCGAAGCAGAGCAGGGCGTGCTCGGAGCGATGCTCCTGAGCCCCAACACGGTCATGGAAGTCATCGAGGAGCTCGAACCAGAGGACTTCTACTACCCGGCCCACACGCTCATTTACCAGGCCATGATTGACCTGTATGCCGCAGGTACGGATATCGATGCCGTGATTGTGGCCTCCCGCCTGGACCGCTACAACAACTTGGAGCGTGTCGGCGGTGCCCCGTACCTCCATACCTTGCTGGCCACGGTGCCAACGGCTGCTAACGCTCGCTACTACGCGGAGATCGTTGCGGAGAAGGCAGTGCTGCGCAAGCTTGTCGACGCTGGAACGCGTGTGGTCCAGTTGGGCTTCGAGGGTTCTGAAGACCTCGAGATCGAATCGGTGCTGGACCGCGCCCAGCAGGAAGTCTTCGCGGTAGCGCAGAAGAAGACAACAGAGGATTATCGTGCGCTGACGGACCTCATTGATCCCACGATTGATGAGTTGGCAGCCCTGCAGCAAAATGGCGTGGAATCTGGAGTTCCCACAGGGTTTATTGACCTTGATAACCTCACCAACGGATTGCGCGCTGGACAGATGATCATCGTGGCTGCACGTCCGGGCGTGGGTAAATCCACGTTGGCCATGGACTTCATGCGCTCGGCATCCTTGCAGCACAACAAAACCTCGGTGGTGTTCTCACTGGAGATGTCTGCCTCTGAGATTGTGATGCGCCTTCTCTCAGCGGAGGCGGAGGTCAAGCTCTCCGATATGCGCGGTGGGCGCGTCTCCACGGAGGACTGGGCCAAGATCGATGACACGCTGAATCGTATCCAGGATGCGCCATTGTTCATTGATGATTCCCCGAACCTCACCATGATGGAGATTCGTTCCAAGGCTCGCCGCCTTAAGCAGCAACATGGCCTCGACCTGATTGTTCTGGACTATATGCAGCTGATGTCCTCGGGCAAGAAGGTGGAGTCTCGTCAGCAAGAGGTGTCGGAATTCTCGCGTCAGCTCAAGCTATTGGCCAAGGAACTTGAAGTTCCGCTGATTGCCATTTCGCAGCTCAACCGTGGGCCGGAATCCCGTACGGATAAAAAGCCGCAGCTGGCAGACCTGCGTGAGTCCGGTTCGCTAGAGCAGGATGCCGATATGGTTATGTTGCTCTACCGTCCGGACTCGCAGGACCGCGATGATCCCCGCGCGGGCGAAGCGGACATTATTTTGGCCAAGCACCGTGGTGGTCCGATTGACACGGTCAAGGTGGCCCACCAGCTGCACTACTCCAAGTTCGTCAATATGGCGCACGGCTAAGGAGGAGACGAAAGCACGGCCCCGGGGCTATAGGTCCACCACCGCGTTGGGGTCACCCAACCGTGGGCCGAGAATAACTAATACCAAGAAAACCGCAGCTGCGGCTAGTGCTAGCCATCGCCACAGCGGGAAGAAACGCTCGCCACAGAGGCGGGCACAGGTCGCTCCGATGAGTGCGCCCAGGGTATTAAAGATGAGATCATCAATATCCGTGCGCCCGAGCGCGAAGGCGTACTGCGTAATTTCAAGCGCCAGGCTCAGCGCGAAGCCCCACGTAGCAGTCTTAGATATCGACCGGCACAGGGCAAAGACCAGCATGCCAAAGGGGATGAAGAAGGCGGTGTTGCCCGCGTACTCAAAGAGCGGGCCAAACCATGTGCCGCCGGAGAATTCATCTAGGGGAACCAGCCGCAGATCGCGGACGCGCTGGTTCTCCGGCTTCCACAGGTAGCCAATCTGATAAAAGGGCTTGAGTGTGGTGAGCGCGACCATCACCGCAATCCATGCGGCAAGGGATACTTTATTGAGCAAGGGCCGTGCCTTTTAACTCGGGGAGGCTGAGCGCTGCGAGTGCCGCTATGGCGAAGGCCGCGGCGAAGAGCACGAAGAGCCAGCCGGCGCCGGCCGTAGCAATAAGAGGTGGGACAATGAGCGGGGCGAGGATAGAGGCGAGCCGGCCGAAACCGGCGGCCGCACCGGTGCCGCGCCCACGCAGTGCGGTGGGGTAGAGTTCTGGGCCGATTGCGTAGAGCGCGCCCCATGCGCCCAAGTTGAAGAAGGACAGCAGGCAGCCGGCCAGAATGATCATGGCCTCGCTGCCGGCAAAGCCGTAGAGACCCGCGGACAACGCGGAGCCCACGAGGAAGGTAGCCAGCGTGCTGCGGCGTCCCCATACCTCAATGAGCCAGGCAGCCGCGGCGTAGCCGGGCAGCTGTGCCAGAGTGATGATGAGCGTGAAGCTGAAGGATTTCACCAGGGAGAAGCCGTCAGCAACAAGCAGAGATGGAATCCAGATGAAGGCGCCGTAGTAAGACAAGTTGACGCAGAACCAGATAGTCCACAGCGCCAGTGTGCGTCCGCGCAGGCTCTGTGACCAGATGCTGGTGGCGGTGATGTCTTCTTCGGAATAGGTAGGCGCAGGGGTGCTGCGGTCAATATCTGCATCATCAACCTCCGCCTCGAAGGAGGCGACGACCTTCTCGGCTTCTTCGTGGCGTCCCTGAGTTTCAAGGAAGCGCACAGATTCAGGTAGTTTCAAGCGGACGACGAGGGCGTAGGCCGCCGGCACCATGCCGAGGGCGAGTGCCCAGCGCCAGCCGCTTTGCGACGCCCCCACGACGAACGTTCCGATGACAGCCGCCAGGATCCAACCTACTGCCCAGAAGGCCTCGAGTAAGACGACGAGGCGTCCGCGGACCTTGAGCGGGGCAAACTCGGAAATGAGTGTTGAGGCGACGGGAAGTTCGGCGCCGAGGCCGAGTCCGATAAAGAAGCGCAGGATAAGGAGCGCTACTAGCCCCGTCGCTAGAGCAGACGCGCCTGTGGCGAGGCCGTAGACAAGCAACGTCAGGGCGAAGATGTGGCGGCGGCCAAACTTGTCGGCCAGTAGGCCACCGAAGGTCGCGCCCAGCGCCATACCAATGAAACCAACGGAGGCCAGCCATGAGGACTCAGTAGGCGTAATACCCCAGTGCACGGCAAGGGCGGCCATGATGAAGGAAATGAGGCCGACATCCATGGCATCGAGAGCCCAGCCGATGCCAGAGCCGATAAGAAGGCGTTTGTGTTTGGAAGTGACGGGGAGACGGTCAAGCCGCTCAGTGCGAGAGACTGCATGATGATCAAGACGATTCATGCATAGTTAGATTACTCCGCAGGTGCGAACCTTCTCAGGCGAAGAGAGTTCGTGACGACGAATACCGAGCTAAAGGCCATGGCCAGGCCCGCGAGCAAGGGGTTGAGCAGGCCAAAGGCGGCGACCGGAATGAGAATAATATTATAGGCGAAGGCCCAGAAGAGATTGCCCTTGATGATGCGCAGTGTCTGCCGAGCCAAGCGCACAGAATCGGCCACCGAGCCTAAGTCGTTGTTCATCACGGTGATGTCGGAGGCCTCGATGGCTACGTCGGCACCAGCGCCCATGGCGATACCTAGATCCGCTTGGGCCAGGGCTGCGGCGTCGTTGACGCCATCGCCCACCATGGCCACGACCTTCCCTTCGGCCTGTAGGCGCTTGACGGCATCCACCTTGTCCTCAGGCATGACCTCTGCTTGGACGTCTGATACTGCGATGCCTACCTCGCGTGCGACGGCCTGGGCAGCACTGGTGTTATCACCAGTGAGGAGGTAGGGCTCGAGGCCCAGCTCCTTGAGGCGAGTAATGGCGGACGTGGAGGAATCCTTGATGCGATCGTGGAGCTCGATGGTGCCAGCGAGCGTGCCGTCGACGTAGACGCCGACCTGCGTGCCCGTGCCCTGGTAGCCGGCCGGTGGGCGGCCTACGCGAATCCGGGAGCCGTCGATCGTCGCTTCAATGCCTTGGCCGGGCAGTTCTTCAAAAGCGTCCGTGGCGGGTAGCTCCCCATCGTACGCGGCGACAATGGCGCGGGCGATCGGGTGCTTGGAGCCCTTTTCGACGGCTGCGGCCAGGCGCAGGAGCTCATCCTTGGTGTGGGCGCCGGCAGTTGGCGAGTCAGCGGGCGTCACCGTCGTCACGGACATCTGGCCTTCGGTGATGGTGCCAGTCTTGTCGAGGACGATGGTGTCGATCTGTCGGGTGGATTCCAGGATTTCCGGGCCCTTGATCAGGATTCCCAGTTCGGCGCCGCGCCCGGTGCCGACGAGGATCGCGGTGGGCGTCGCCAAGCCCATGGCGCACGGGCACGCAATGATGAGGACCGCAACGGCGGCGACGAACGCTGGAGCCACGCCACCGACGACGAGGTGCGCGATGAGAGTAAGCAGTGCGATAGCGATGACGATGGGCACGAAGACTCCCGCGATGCGATCTGCAAGGCGCTGGATAGGAGCCTTTGAAGCCTGGGCGTCGGTGACGAGTTTGCCCATCTGAGCTAGAACGGTGTCGGATCCGACACGGGTAGCGCGCACCTCGAGGCGGCCGGAGGCGTTGATCGTTGCACCGGTAACGCGGCTGCCGGGGGAGACCTCGACCGGAAGGGATTCGCCGGTGAGTAGTGACTCATCCACAGCGGAGTGGCCGGCGGTGACGACGCCATCGGTGGCAATCTTTTCCCCCGGACGGACCACAATGATGTCGCCTACGCGCAGGTCGGACGCAGGGATTCGGCTTTCGGTTTCACCGCGCAGAACGGTCGCGTCCTTTGCACCCATGGTGAGGAGCTTGGTCAGCGCCTCGGAGGAACGCCCCTTGGCCTTCACCTCAAACCACCGTCCCAGCAGGAGGAAGGTGATGACCATGCCGACGGACTCGAGATAGATGTGGTCCATCTGGGCGTCGTTGGAGCGCAGCGTCATGTGCATGGTCATGCCGGGCATTCCGGCATTGCCCAAAAACAGCGCGTAGAGTGACCACGCGTAGGCCGCAGTGGTGCCCAAGGTGATGAGCGTGTCCATCGTGGCGGCACCGTGCTTCAGGTTCGCCCACGTGGCCCGATGGAAGGGAGCGCCACCGAAGATATAAACGATGGTCGCCAGGACTAGACACGCCCACTGCCAATGCTGGAACTGCAAGGCTGGGACCATGGACAGCACCATGAGCGGAAGCGAAAGCGCGCCGGATACGAACGTGCGGTGCAGCAGGTCGGCGGCTTCAGCATCGCGCGCGGATTCCGTCGGTGTAGTCCCGGATTCAGTGTCGTCCTCACCGCCCATGGTGAAGGCCCCGTATCCTGCACCTTCAACAACCTCAATGAGATCGGCAGGTGTAGTGGTAGCAGGGTCATAACTCACGGACGCGGACTCCGTGGCGAAATTGACCGTGGCCTCAACTCCCTCCATCTTGTTGAGCTTGCGCTCGACCCGGGAGGAGCACGAGGTGCACGTCATCCCGGTAACGCCAAGATCGAGGTGGGCAAGGGGGCCGTGGGGCTGGAGGACGTCAGTCATAGTGCTTAGGCCAGCTCGTAGCCGGCTTCTGCAATAGCGGCAGCAACCTGCTCATCGGTGAAGCCTTCGCCGCTGACGCTGACTGCGCCAGTCGCGTGGTCAGCGGTGACCTCAGTAACGCCGGCGATCTCGCCGATCTCTTCCTTGACGGACATTTCGCAGTGTCCGCAGGTCATGCCGGTAACGGTGTAGTTCTTGGTGGCCATAAGCTGTTGTCCCTTCTACTCGTGATGGTTCATCCCCGAGGATATACCCCCCTAGGGTATATATGCAAGGAATAGAACTAGGTTGTGTACCGTTGAGTGGGAAAGAACCTAAGAATGAACCCGAACTGATAGGGAGAATGACCAATGGCAACGATTGATATTACTGAGGAGAGCTTCAAGCAGCTCATCGAAGGTGAGGGCATTACGCTTGTCGACGCTTGGGCGGAATGGTGTGGCCCCTGCAAGCGCTTCGGCCCGATCTTTGAAAAGGCCTCCGAGGAGCACCCAGACGCTACCTTCGCCAAGCTTGATACCGAGGCCAATCAGGAATTTGCAGCTAAGCTGCAGATTCAGTCCATCCCGACCCTCATGGTCTTCCGCGACGGCATCATGGTTTTCCGTGAAGCGGGCGCCTTGCCGCCAGCAGCCCTGGAGGATCTCATCACCCAGGTGAAGGCCCTCGACATGGATGAGGTTCGCGCCCAGGTAGAGAAGGAACAGGGCGAGCAGGCTGAGTAAAATCTCGCCGTTCACAACGCGCGCTTTTCTGTGAGTATCGCTACACTCGCAGGAAAGCGCCTTTTTATTGGGCGCTACATAAACAATATCGACTGACAATATAACCGCACTATAACCGCGGCAGGGAGCACTGCTGCAGGAAGCATGAAGGAGTACGCGCGATGGCTAATCCATTCAGCAAGGGCTGGAAGTATGTGATGGCATCCTTCGATCAGAAGATTGATGAGAATGCTGACCCAAAGGTCCAGATCCAGCAAGCAGTGGAGGGGGCAAAGGAGCAGCACCGCCAGATTTCTGAGCATGCCGCGGAAATTATTGGGCGCAAGTCCCAGCTGGAGATGCAGCTTAACCGCCTGGTGGAGTCCCAAAAAGACTACCAGGATCAGACGCGCCGGGCACTAGAGATGGCGGAGAAGGCTGAGGATCCGCAGACGGCCTCCGAGTACAACCAAGCAGCTGAAGTTGTAGCCAGCCAGCTCGTAGCCGTGGAGAAGGAGCTTGAAGGCCTCAAGGCCCAGCATGAGGCGGCCACCAAGGCTGCTGAGCAGGCAAAGGCTCAGCAGCAGCAGTCGGAGGCACGCCTTAAGGAGCAGCTGGCGCAGGTAGACCAGCTTCTCTCTCAGGCTGATCAGGCCGCGATGCAGGAAAAGAATGCCGAGGCGCTCGACTCCATGAACGAGCTGACGCCGGATGGCTCCACTCCGACTCTGGATGGTGTTCGCGCCAAGATTGAGAAGCGCTACGCTGATGCTCTCGGTGCCCAAGAGCTGCACCGTGCCTCCGGTGGTGACCGCATTCAGGAGATTGCTGCTGCAGGTCACGACATGGCCGCATCCTCTCGTCTTGAGGAGATTCGCGCTGAGATGGCTAAGAACAAGGAGCTGGAGTCAGGTTCTGCTGACAAGGCTGCCGACGCCCTCGAGGCAGGCACTACTGATGCCGACGCAGCTGGGACGGCCGAGACCGCCGAGGACGCTGAAGGCGGCGACGCTAAGTAGCGCAGGCTCCGAGAGGAATCAGAGATGAAGTAAAGGGACCTTTCCCAAGGTCCCTTTATTTGTGAGGTTTGAGGTCGCTTCGTGCGCTAGCCGTCTTGGCGGCGGATGTTGATGAGCACGCCGCGGATGCCGGAATGGAATCCGTCTCGCAGGTTCACGCGCTGGGTTTCGGTCAGCGTGTATTCGTGCAGCGTCTCGCAGGCGAACTGCAGGAGCGGTCGATCAATTTCTGGGGGCAGGCCACCGCCGGATAGCAGGTGGGCTTGATCGCGTTGTTCGGAGCTGGCGGCATTGTCGAACCACCAGGACGCGTACTGCTGGCCCACGTCGAAGGGCGACTGGAATCCAGCGGAGCTCCAGACCTCTTCGGGGAGCGGAACGTACTTCGAGCGCAGCTTGCGGCGTGGAGCCATCATTGACGGCTTCGGCGCGGCCGGCTTCGGGGCTGTGGTGTTGTCGGCAGAGTCATCGTCGGACGATGAAGTCTGTGGAGCCTTTGCGGTTGCAGCATCCGGTGCTGCGGGGGCCACAGCCGACGGGGTAATCGGTCCCGGCTTCGGAGCTGAGGGAAAGGCGGCCTGGGCTTCCGTGGGCTCGTCGCAATCGTCATCGTCGTCGGCAAGCTGCGGAGAAGGCTGCGCAGAAGACTCATCGGAAGAGCCTTCGGGGGAGGAGGGCTGGCCAGACGTCTCGGCGTCCAGAACTGCGTCTGATTCGGAATCCTCGTCTCCGTCTCGCGGCTCGCGGATCGTTGGTGGCAAGGGTCCTTCGAGGACCTCGAGCTCCATAGCGTCGGCGAAGTCCTCGCGCGGGTCCAGGATGGTTGTGGAGTCACACGCGTGGCGCAGAGCGGAGGACATGGAATCCCAGCCGAAGCCGTAGAGGTGCACGCGCACGCCGTTATTGACGGCTTCCTGAACGCCGGGGATCATGTCGGCATCGCCGGATACGAGCACAAAGTCGGTGACGTGGCCTTTCATTGCGGCGACGATCATGTCCGCGACGAGGCGGGTATCCACGGCTTTTTGTGTACGGCGCTCGCCCCACTCAATGAGCTGGCCAGTGCGCAGTTGCACGCCATCGCAGACGCGGAGCGCGCGTTGGTAGCGGTGGGGGCCGGTATCGGGGATGCCGTCGTACCAGTACTGGCGGTGAATGTGGTTGCCCACTTGGTTCTCAATCATGGAACCCAGGGAGCTGACAACCTCCGGTAAATCGATTTCTAGCTGGGCCCGAGCGCCGGTCTCCCAAGAGTTATAAAAGCTGGCAAGTAGGTATGAGGTGTCAACGAAGACAAGTGTTCGTTCAAGCATGGCTCCTAAATTCCGTTCTATCGTTTCTAACTAATTTTTCTATGGTCACTTTCGTGAGGTCTCCAGCTTAAGGCTGGTGTTATCCAGTGTGCCCCATTAGTCACAAAACGTCGATAACCTTGGGGAAATTCCCAGGTAATAAACGTGTTTGCCGCAAGTCTTGCGGAGGTTACGGAGCAGGTTATATGGTTAGTTACATGAGTAACCAACCAACTAGGGGGACTGCATGGATAACTCCGCGCAGCCACTCTTTCGTCAGATAGCGGTACTCATCGAGGACGCCATCATTGAGGGCACTCTCGCCGAGGGTGCCCAGGCACCGTCCACGAATGAGCTCGCCGCCTTCCACAGCATCAACCCCGCCACCGCCCGCAAGGGCCTGACCCTCCTCGTGGATCTTGGAATCCTCGAAAAACGCCGAGGTATCGGCATGTTCGTCACCTCTGGTGCCGCAGACCTTATCCGGGCGCGGCGTCGCCAAGACTTTGCGGCTGAATACGCAGCCCCGCTTATCGACGAAGCCGTGCACCTGGGCTACACCCGCCAGCAACTCCATGACCTCATCGACCTTGTTGCAGAAAGTCGAGGACTCTACTCATGATTTCTACCCCGCACTTCACCTTCGACGACGGCCTCACACACGGCCTCGTCGGCCCCAACGGCATTGGCAAGACCACCCTGCTGCGCAAAATTGCCGGGCAATTGGGTGGCTCCGGCATCACGGTCGACGGCGACAAGCCCTACGACAATGAAAAAGTCCTCAACAAGGTTGTCCTCATGGGAATCGACAACCCTCTGCCGGAAGGCTGGAACGTGAAGAAAATCTTCACCGTGGCAAGCCTGCGCTGGCCCACATGGAGCACAGCGCGCGCTGAGGAGCTGGTCGAGCGCTTCGAGCTTCCGATGAAGAACTACTCGGGCCTTTCACGCGGTCAGAAGTCGGCGGCAAGCTTCATCGTTGCGGTGGCCTCGGGGGTGCCGTACATGCTTCTCGACGAACCCTATCTCGGCCTTGACGCCGCCAAGCGGGAGGTTTTCTATGACGTCCTGCGCGAGGAGCACGGGCGCACCATTATTGTCTCCACCCATCACCTCAACGAACTGTCTGGTTTGCTCGATACCGTGGCGCTGATGGGGGAGAACCCTCTGTCTGGTCCCATCGATGAGTTCATTGAGGGCGTCGTCCAGCTCACTGGCTCTGCCGAAACCCTCGATCGTGCGCTGGGGCGCCTGCAGCTCCCGGTACTCGAGCGCGAAACCTCCACCATGGCAGACCGCGCGCTTGTCGACGCCCGCCCCAACCACACCACCAACGTCTTCGACATGGCCCAGGAAATGGGGCTACGTGCCACCGAGGTATCCCTCGAACAGGCAGTTCTGGCATTAGGGGAGGCATGATGAAGCTCTATAGGCATATGGCGCTGAGCTGGAACAGCTTCTTCTACGCTTTGTGGATTGTCATCCTTCCGGTGCTGGGAATGGGCCGTGGGCAAGGTTGGGCCATCGGTTACTCACTTTTTATGGTCCTTATGGTTTACCTTTCGCAGCCTGATTTCACGCGTTATCTGACCTTTGGGTTGAGCACCCAGGTGTGGAATGGGCACCGACGAATCAATGCTTCCCTGACGCTTTTGCTCATTGTTGCCAGTGCACCGTGGGTTTTTCCGTGGTGGACTCTCATCGCGCCAACGGCAGCGTGGATATTCTGCATGGCCAAGCGCGTCGAGCCATCGCGCATGACCGCGAGCTCCCTCATCGTAGGCAGCGATGGTGATTCTTCGACGGGCTGGTTCTCAGCGTCCCCGGTCTCCCAGATTGTGTTGCGCCCTCAAGTTCGCGCGTGGATGTGGGCTGCGATTGGTGTAGCCATCGCAATGGCGATAACCATCGTGGTGATCAAGCTGTGGGATGCCGGCGTGGGCATCGTGGGTGTCATTGTTACGTTGATTGTCCTGCCGCTAGTTGCTGATTCAATCCGCAGCTCACTCAAAGATGCAGTGGCCTTTGGGCTGCCGCGCGGTGCTTGGGCCAAGGCCACTGTGCTGTGCACGGCAATCCCCGTGCTCCTATCGCTCGTGGCCGATCTGGTAGCGATGATGTGGACCGGCAATCCAGCCGGCTTCACCATCGTGTGTCTTGCTACAACGTCACTACTTTTAGCTTTCGCCATTACCGACAAACTGACGTGGCTTTACACAACTGCGCTAGCGGGAGCAATCGCCGTACTGTTCATAGCGTGGCTTATCAATCCCAGCGTTGCGATGGGGTGGGCGCTCACAGGAATGGCAATCATCTACGTCGTGTGGGTTGCCGTGTATCCCCGGATGGCTAAAAAGACCAACGTGTTTAGCCCGGGCCTCATGGGCTGGTTTGGGGCACACTGAGCGCCATCCAATGCCTGTGTAAAAAGGTTGTCTTTGTGCACTTCCTGAAGGGCTAAAACCTTGAGTGAAGTGCACATTTGTGTTTTATTGAGGCCGTGTGTAACCTTATATGAGTCAGCGCGACCGACAGCGCCCCACAGGAACGGAAGTTCTTGGAGAGTGGCGGTAGGAAAACAGGCCCTGACGAACAAAGATTTTCTTTACTCGCAGTACTGCGTTTCATCTGACGATGGTCCGTATGACTGTGTGGTGATGATGTGTGAGAACTCAATAGTGTGCCAATGTACTTTTTTGTGTTGGTTGATTTTATCTTTTTGGCCGTGATGCGTTGTATGTGTGTTGC
>ERZ1031113.178-NODE-178-length-21156-cov-8.206151_pt1 | contig 21156 bp, 22 predicted proteins | sample MGYA00518225_ERZ1031113 | MGnify/ENA primary metagenome ERZ1031113 (study PRJEB33718, sample SAMN03159751) | human skin metagenome | collected 2014-05-20 | study: EMG produced TPA metagenomics assembly of the PRJNA266117 data set (Human skin bacterial metagenome...
ACGAGATGCTCAGGAGTCTCGTGGGCTCGGAGATGTGTATAAGAGACAGGCCGCACCGCATCGAAATCCGCGTGCGAAGACACCGTCGCCGGCGTATGAATCCGCACGACCGTCCCCTCGATCTCCACCTTGCAGCCCAGCCCTTCCAAGACCTTCTGCATCAACGGAACATCGAGAATCTCCGGGCAATTGTTCAGCGTCGTCGTGCCCTCCGCGAGCAACGACGCCGCCATCAGCTTGAGCACACTGTTCTTGGCTCCCGCCACCCGGACGGCACCCTGCAGACGTGCTCCACCTTGAACCAGAAAACGCTCTTTCACGCCCCCTAGGGTAATGAAAATTCCGCGGCGCCTACGGCAGCGCGCCAATGCGCCGCGCCGCGTTCACCGCTTCGTAGCGCGTGTGCGCGCCGAGCTTGCGCATCACGCTGCGCAAGTACGACTTCACCGTCTCCGCGCCGATGCCCATCTCCTCGGCAGCCTCCACATTCGTGTGGCCGAGCGCGACGCACGACAACACGTCGATCTCACGTGCCGACAGCTTCGTCGACTGCTTCACGCGGACCGGCGACACCATCTGGTCGCACAACTGCTCCAGCTCCTTGCGGAGCTCTTCTTCCTCCACCCGATTCGCCAGCATGCGCAGCTTCGAGTGCGTCGCACGGATCTGCTCCCACTCGGCACCGTTCATCACGCGGCCGGCTTTGGCGGTGCCCTTGCCGCCCTCGACTCGTCGTAAAGCGGAATTGACCGCGAGATCCTGCTCCAACGTGCGTGCCGTCATGGTGACCTCCTCGATCACCTTGTCGCCCAAGCGCACCGGCGAATGCACGCCGACGTAGAGCACGCCGCGGATCTCACGCTGAACGATCACCGGGACAGCGACCACAGAATGCAGGCCCTCATCCTGGATCGCCGCGTCGTGCTCGTGCGAAATGACATTCGCGCGCGCGTAATCAGACACGCCCACCGCGCGCCGCGTGCTCACGACGCGGCCGCCGACACCATGATTCGGCTCGATCACCATATTCTGCAGCGCCGGCGTACGCAGCCCGATCCACTGAGTGATCTGCAGGCGGTTATCGGCAAGCAGGGTGCCGTACATCGCCACAGGGATTCCCGTCGCGGTCTTCAGTGACGTGAGCGAAGCGCGGATAGCATCATCGTCGTCCTTGACCCGTTGCGAATCCATTCAAACTCCTTACAGGAAGCCCCCCATTAGAGTGTCCCCGCCGGCGGGCGTAATTCGGTCTCTGCGGTACAGGTAGAACCATACTAACCCGCCTATGGGGGTAGCAAAATGACCTGCAAGCCACACAACCGCACCCACTCGCGCCCGATCGCCTCCGACCCCGAACATCTAGCTACCCCCGCTCCACAGAAACTGGAGCAACCGCACGTCATCACGCTAAACCGGGCAGTTCAATCGTTTTGGACCGCTCTGTCTATATTTTCCGGTTTGATCGTGTACCATTGGGTCCGTCCGCGGGAGTGAACCGACTTCCGCCGTGAACACGACGCCCCGCCAACCGGGGACAAAACAAAGGAGCGACAATGGGAAACGTTTACAGCAACATCCTTGACACCATCGGCGGCACCCCGCTCGTCGAACTCAAGGGCATCACCGAAGGCACCGACGCAGCCAACGCGACCATGCTCGGCAAGCTCGAGTTTTACAACCCCGCCAACTCCGTCAAGGACCGCATCGGCCGCGCCATCATCGACGCAGCCGAAGCGTCCGGCGACCTCAAGCCTGGCGGCACCATCGTCGAAGCGACCTCCGGCAACACCGGCATCGCCCTCGCACTCGTCGGCGCAGCTCGAGGCTACAAGGTCATCCTGACCATGCCCGAGACGATGTCCGTCGAGCGCCGCGTCATCCTCCGCGCTTACGGCGCGCAGATCGAGCTCACCCCGGGTGCAGCCGGCATGAAGGGCGCTGTGGACAAGGCCAACGAGATCGTTGAGCAGACCGACAACGCCATCCTCGCCCGCCAGTTCGAAAACGAGGCCAACCCGAAGGTCCACTACGAGACCACCGGCCCCGAGCTGTGGAATGACACCGACGGCAAGATCGACATTCTCGTCGCAGGCGTCGGCACCGGCGGCACCATCTCCGGCGCCGGCAAGTACCTGAAGGAGCAGAACCCGGACATCAAGCTCATCGCCGTCGAGCCCGCCGCTTCCCCGCTGCTGTCCGAGGGCCAGGCCGGCCCGCACAAGATCCAGGGTCTGGGCGCCAACTTCGTCCCGGGCACCCTGAACCGCGAGATCGTCGATGAGGTCATCGCCGTCTCCAACGAAGACGCTGTCGCCACCTCCCGCGAGCTCGCCCGCAAGGACGCCGTCCTCGGCGGCATCTCCTCCGGCGCCAACGTCAAGGCTGCCCTCGAGGTCGCTTCCCGCCCGGAGAACGCCGGCAAGACGATCGCCACCGTGATCTGCGACTTCGGCGAGCGCTACATCTCCACCATCCTCTACGAGGACATCCGCGACTAAGCATTTTCCGCTTATCGACGCCCCGCCCCCTCCCTGAATCCAATCCTTCAGCGCGAGGGGGCTCTGCTATAGGCGCTGCTACACTAAGCCCCATGCTGAAGGTGATCAGGACAATGCGTGAGGACCTCGCTAACGCCCGCGACCACGACCCAGCCGCGCACGGCGATCTCGAGAACGCCCTCGTCTACTCCGGCCTTCACGCCATTTGGATGCACCGCATCAGCCACGCCTTGTGGATCCGTGACTTCAAAGGACCGGCTCGCATCCTCGCCCAGATCACCCGCTTCCTCACTGGCGTCGAAATTCACCCTGGTGCCACCATTGGCCGTCGTTTCTTCATCGACCACGGCATGGGCATCGTCATCGGCGAGACCGCCGAGATCGGCGATGGTGTCATGCTCTACCAAGGTGTCACCCTCGGCGGCCAGGTCCTCACCCAGACCAAGCGCCACCCCACAATCGAGGACAACGTCACTATCGGTGCCGGCGCAAAAGTGCTGGGCCCCATCACCATCGGTGAGGGCTCCGCCGTCGGTGCCAACGCCGTTGTGACGAAGGATGTCCCCGCGAACTGCATCGCGATCGGCATCCCGGCCAAGTGCCGCCCGCGCAAGTCCGACGAGCGAAAGCACCTCGTCGACCCCGACTCCTATGTCGCCGAGGACAACAACTACGTCATCTAGAACATCAGGACGAGCCGCCTTGACAGGGGCCTACGCGACAAGGTCTTTGTAGTCAGCGTTCTTCTCCACGAAGTGCTCCACGGCGGAGCATGTCGGGATCATCTTCTTGCCGGCGGTGCGGGTGCCGTCGAGAGCTGCTTTCACGAGTTTCCCGGACAGGCCCTGGCCCCGAAATTTCGGGTCGATGACCGTGTGGTTGAAATCGCGCGTCGCGTCATCCGCATCGCTGTAATCCGCGAACCCGGCCTGCTCCCCTTCAACCGTGATGACGTAGCGTTTCGCCGCTGCATCGTGCTCAATGCTCACGTTCTGATCTGCCATGGTGTCCTCCTACGAAGCGCTGTCGACCGCCACGTTTCGTGTCAGTTCGTATCAGTTCGGAAGCACCCATCATATGCAAAAAGTTCTCCCGCTTTCGCAGGAGGACTTCATCGTTGTGGCCAGAGCCAGGATCGAACTGGCGACCCCACACTTTTCAGGCGTGTGCTCTACCGACTGAGCTATCTGGCCAGAAGCCACAAGTGACTTCGGCGACCCTGACGGGACTTGAACCCGCGACCTCCGCCGTGACAGGGCGGCGCGCTAACCAACTGCGCCACAGGGCCTTATTCTTTTGTTTCGCACTTCCGCGGCTATTTATTGTCCGCGTCTTGCACGAATTGATACCTTACACAGAGGTCGCGAAACATTACAAACCAGCATTACACCGCAGGTTTTCAGGCGTGCGGACGTGGCCGTGGGATGTGGTGGTCCCTCGGCTATATTCCGAACAGTAGGTGCATGGCACCGTATTGGTGTGTGGTGTTCGGTACTGGTGTTCCGCGCGGTGAAACCCATGTCGGTGTCCCATCGCGCACTTGTATTCGACCCCTGTTGTGTCTATCGGGGTCATCGTCGTTGGTGCGGTTGTGATACCTGCACAACACCGACAGGTTATTCATGTTCGTCGGCCCACCCCGGGCCCAGGGTTCGATGTGGTGAACCTCGCAGTTATCAGCAGCATGCCGACAATCCGGCACAGGACACGTCGTCAGTGTTGCCCGGGCAAGGTCGCGTTGTTTCTTATTGGCGAACCGTTTCGTGCTGTACAGGTTCACCGGACCTGCCTGCGGGTGGAACAGTGCCACCTCAAGGTCCTTGGAGTGATGGTGGGCCAGGTACTCCGCACCAGTCATCGTCGTGCCATCCGACAACCCCAGGATGGTGTCATCCCCCTGGCCGCCGAGGATCGAGATGTAATCCGGAAGCGGGATCTGGAGCAACGGGCGTGGAACAGCATCAGCAACAGCCCCATCCTTGTGCAGCAGGTCGTGGAACGCCTCATACATCTGCGGGCCCTCGGGGCGGTTGGCGTCGAGTTTTTGACGCAGCGCGTACTCAAGAGCAGCGATATCACTCGCATCACCAGTAGCACTGAAGGTGCGTTTGCCTTTCCGCTCCTTACCGAACCGGACCGACGACTCAGGAGCAGGTGTATCCACCTCAGGGACGATGTCTTTGGCGCGGCGCTTCAACGTCTCGTAGTTACCGCGCACAGACAACAACGCCAGGCGGATCTTCCACTTCTCCTTCTCCGTACCCAACGACCGGACTTGCTGTTCGATGAACAAGATCTGGTCCAACGACTTCCCCGTCTCCCGGGCGATGCGCACCGCGTGGGCCTGCTTACGGGAGAACTTCGTGGGCCCGAAGTACACCTCGCGGGCTTTCTCGCCGTCGGCGGCGAGAGTCGATTTCATTCCGGCATCGACAACGGCCTGGCGGTTAAAACCAGCCAGGATATCCATTGGTCGCGCAGCAGCGGCGATAAACGCCTCGAAATCGTTCACGACACAAACGTTAAACCGATCGCAACCCGAGATCCACCAAACAATGTCTACTTCAGTAGACAATGCGAAAAGGGCCCGAGCGTTTGCTCGGACCCGTTTGCGACCCTGACGGGACTTGAACCCGCGACCTCCGCCGTGACAGGGCGGCGCGCTAACCAACTGCGCCACAGGGCCTTGGTACCCCCAACGGGATTCGAACCCGTGTTGCCGCCGTGAAAGGGCGGAGTCCTAGGCCTCTAGACGATGGGGGCACACGCTGTTAGACAGCTCGCCTATCGTAAGCCTCCCCTCGGCTTACCTCCAAATGAGCTGGTTATCCGACCGAAAGCGAGGTGCTTAAGACGGAGACAACCATCGCGAAGATCATCGTGTTGAAGGTGAAAGCGAAGGCAGTGTTCACCCGCAGCTTTCGCCATGCGAGCCGGTTGGTGGGAGTGGCAGGCAGGGTGGCACCCATGACGGACGTCATGAGGGCGAGGGTGAGGTAGTCCTCGAAAAGCGGGGAATCTGTGTGCTCAAACCGGAACAGCGGAGCGCGGGCTGCGTAGTCCAACTCGAGGTACTCCGTAGCGTAGGCAAGCACCATGAAAGCCCAGGACCCGACCACTGCCACTCCAGCGAGTGCAAGCCACCGCCAGTCTTCGCGGAAATAGTCGATGCGACTGAGAACAATGGCCACGCTGATGGCAGCGAACGCACCGACGCTGGCGAGGTTCGCTGCCCCTTTAATGCCGAGCCAGCGCACCCAGCGCCGTTGACGCAACTGATGTTCCGCGGTGGCGTAGGCGGCCAGTTCGTCTGGCTGCCGCTTGGACAGTTGCCGCACTGTCCACCAACAGAAAATGAGCACGTAGAGCACCCAGTACACGAGGTAGAAGACGATCAGCAAGATGCCTTGTCCTTCGGCGATAATATCGCGCAGGAAAAGGAAAATCGTCAGCAACGCGAGTATCGCGGCGCTGACCGTGGATACTCCGTACCGGGTGACTTCAGAATGCATCGCGGAAAATTACCGGGCGACGGGAACCATCCGGGCGCGGTCGTCGCGCGAGTTGACCACGGTCTTGCCGAACGGGAAGCACGTGACCGGGATCAGCTTGAGGTTGGCCCACGCGAGAGGCAGACCGATGATGGTGATGGCCTGCGCGACCGCGGTGACGACGTGCCCGAGAGCAAGCCACAGGCCGGCGACGACGAACCAGATGACGTTGCCGAGCACGCTCAGTCCCCCGCTGTTGGAGGTCTCGACGACTTCACGTCCGAACGGCCAGAGAACAAAGCCGGCGATGCGGAACGCGGCGAGGCCGAACGGAATGGTCACGATGAGCAGGCACGCCACGATGCCGGCCAGCACGTACCCCAGGAAGAGCCAGATCCCGGCGGTGACAAGCCAGATGATGTTGAGAATCAGTCGAATAAGTCCCATGCCGAAAGCATAGATGGGGTGCTACAGGTCGTGCTTCGCGGAAATCACGTTGAGCATGATTTGTTGCGGCACGACACGCGCCAGAGCGAAAGCGACGGGCGCCATGGACCCGACGGCGTAGTGCGGTTTGGGGCGCGTAGCTCGGATTGGCCGGAGGATTTCACGGGCTACGCGTTCGGCGCTGATGCCGGATGCTTCGTTTCGGTTCAATTTCGCCAGCATCCGCCCGAATTCTGCGGCGTACGGGCCAGCTTCATCGACGTAGGTGGTGCGACGGGCGGAGAGGCCGGTGGAGATGGCGCCGGGCTCGACCGTCGAGACGCCGATACCGAAGGGGGCGAGCTCGCGGCGGGCGGAGGTGGCGAATCCTTTGACGGCGGCTTTCGACGCGACGTACGAGGAGCGGAAGCCGAGTGGGAAGCTGCCCAGCATGGAGCCGACCATCACGACGCGCCCGCGCCCCGCCGCGCGCATGGCGGGTAAAAGGCGTTGGGTGAGGTCGACGTGCCCGATCACGTTGACTTGGAAGAGCCGCTCGAGCGCGTCGCGCGGCAATTCCTCGAAGGGGCCCGACTGCGATTCGCCCGCATTATTCACCAGCACAGCAGGGGTGCCCATCGCGAGAATTTCGGCCGCACACGCCTCGATCGACGCCGGATCGCCGAGGTCGAGGCCGACGTATGTCACGCCAGGCAATCGCTTATCGACGCCCCCTGGTTTCCTCGTCGTCCCCACCACCCGGAACCCCTCGCTCACGAGTAACCGAGCTGTAGCCTCTCCAATGCCCGAGGTAGCGCCGGTGACCACGGCGAGGTCCCCGGCACCGACCTCCGGAAGCTGCGGAGTGATAAAGAAACGTGTGATCCCCATGCCTGAATCTTAGACGAGCAAAACTAAGCTCACTGCCATAACGGCCATTCCGCCGATGACGCCGTACACGGCGCTGTGGTGCCGGCCCGTCGCGATCGCGGTGGGCAAAAGATTGTCCAGGCTGACGAACACCATGATCCCGGCGATGGCGGCGAAGGTGACGCCGAGCGCTGCAGGCCCGAGAAAGGGCTGCAAGAACAGGTACCCGATGATGGCGCCGAGCGGCTCAGCCAGGCCGGACAGCGCGGCCCACCCGGCGGCGCGCCATTTCTTGCCGGTCGCTTCGCGCAGTGGCACAGCCACGGCGATGCCCTCCGGGACGTTGTGGATCGCGATAGCGACGGCCAGCGGCAGCGCGAGCGCCACATCCTGCAACGCCACGAAGAAGGTGGCGAAGCCTTCGGGGAAATTGTGGATCGCGATCGCCATGGCAGTCATGACGCCGGCTTTCCGCATGCGCGCACTACCGGCGACGGGGCTGGGCTCTTCGTGGGGGTTGATCTCGTCGGGCACGAATCGGTCGATCACCGCGATCAGCAAAACGCCGCCGAAGAACGCCAACGGCCCCCAGACTCCGGCTGCGGCGACCCCAGCTTCTTCGAGCCCGTCGACACCTTCGGGGAGCAGCTCGACGAGGGAAATATAGAGCATCACGCCGGCGGAGAACCCGAGGGAGGCTGCCAGGAAACGTTCGCTTGGGTGGCGTTGGAGGGCGACGATGAGGCCGCCAAGGGCCGTCGATAAGCCTGCGAATAAGCAAATTGCGAACGCCGTCATGCGCGCAGCCTACAGTAGAAATTATGGCTACCGCGAAAATTCACGACGCTGAGCTCGATCCCACCAAGGACGCACTCGCTGCCCGCTTCTCCACGCTGACGCACGTGGAGGGTTCCTACCGCGCGTTCGACCGCGACGACAAGGTCGGCATCGAAGTACTCGTCGGCACCGACGCCGAAGGCGCGCTCACGCAGTGCGGCGTCAGCTACCGCGAGGAAAAAGAAGCGCTTGACGACGCTTTGTGCCCCCTTTCCCACTCCATCCTCGGCCCCCGCTCCGTCGCGCAGCTGACCGCGGATCCTGTGGCCGTGCGCGAATTCGTCCAGCTGATTCTGCGTGGCGAGGATGGCGCGGATTTCTCCACGGGCGAGCCGATTTTCGCGGTGCGCGGCACTGGCAGCGGAAATGCGACCGTCGACAATGTGGTGATCGAGGAGCACGACAAGCTCAATTCCGTGGGCACCCTCACCGTCGACGGCAAGGAAAAGCGCTACCAGCTGCGGCTGCAGCGCATTATCTCCGCTCTGCCGACGGCCGAGGACGGCGACTTCGCGCTCGTCCGCGACGACGGCGCGATCCTGATGAACCTCGGCCTCTGGGATTAGTCCCGCTCGAGGCGCTCCATCAGCTCGTCGCGCACCTCACGGCGGCGCACCTTACCCATCTGGTCCTTCGGCAGATCCTCGAAGTGATAGAAGGCGCGCGGCACCTTGTAGCGGGTGAGATTCTCGCGCGCGAATTCTTTCAGGCTCTCCGGGTTCATCTCCGCGCCGCGGTCCAAGACGACGCATGCGACGACGTCCTCTGAACCGTCGCTACGCGGACGGCCCACGACCGCGACATCGACGACGTCTCGGTGCCCGCGCAGGGTCTCCTCCACCTCCGCCGGGTACACGTTGAACCCGCCGGTGATGATGAGCTCCTTGATGCGCGAGACGAGTTTGATGAAGCCGTCTTCTTCCATCACACCCATGTCGCCGGTGCGGAACCAGCCGTCGTGGAAGACCTTCTCGGTCGCCTCCGGGTTATTGAGGTAGCCGCCGAAGACCTGCGGGCCCTTCACCAGGATTTCGCCGGGTTCACCGTACGGCATCTCTTCGTCGAGGTTATCCGGGTTGGCGATGCGCACATCGGTGTCTGGGAACGGGATACCGATATACCCGGGACGGCGGTCCGCGCTTTCCGGGTTGCCGATCACGATCGGGGACGTCTCGGTCAGGCCATAGCCCTCCACGAGGCGGCCGCCGGTGACCTCCTCCCACTCCTCGATGACGCTGCCCGGCAGCGACGAAGCGCCGGAGAACCCGATTTGGACCTTCGACAGGTCGACATTCTTCTCGCGGGACGACTTGATGATGCGCTCAAAGACGGTGGGCACGCCCGGCACGAATGTCGGCGGTGTCTTCTTCACCGCGCGCATGATCAGATCCATCGACGGGGCGGGCAGCAAGACGAGCTCGCTACCGATGAAGAAGGTCAGCGTCAGAGAGAATGTCAGACCGTAGGCGTGGAAGAACGGCAAGGTGCCGAGCATGCGCTGCCCGGGCTGCTGCAGCTCCTTGACCCACGCGCGGCCTTGCACCGGGTTGGCGAGGAGGTTGCGGTGGGTCAGCGCGGCTCCCTTCGGGGCGCCGGTCGTGCCGGAGGTGTAGAGAATCAGGGCGGGGTCGTCCAGCTCGATATTGTCCGGGGTTCGCACGCGCGGCGGAATCACTTTCCGGGCGCCGAGGACCTTCTCCCACGGCAAGGTCCCTTCGGCCGGAGCGGTCAGCTGCTCCCGCGCCTTCTTCAGCTTGCCGACGGGTACCTGCAACACCAGTTGCTGCAGCAACGGCATCGCCTTGGTCATATTGACGCTGATGACGATCGCCAGCTCCGTGCTGTCATCGTCCTTGATCTTCGTGGCGGTCTCCGCCGCCTTGTCCCACACGATCGCCACGCGGGCGCCGTGATCGGCGAATTGGGGACGCAGCTCATGCGCCGTGTAGAGCGGATTGTGCTCCACCACGATCGCACCCAACTTCTGCACCGCGAAAAAGGCCACGACGTGCTGCGGACAATTCGGCAGCATGATGGCGACGCGGTCGCCCTGCTGCACACCGATACGCTTGAGCCCGTCGGCAGCGCGGCGAATCTCCACGTCCAGTTCTCCGTACGTCATGGTGCGGCCGAAGAAATGGGTCGCGGTCTTGCTGGCGTTGGCGGCGAGGTTGTCGTCGTAGATCTCGACGAGCGTCTTCTCCGGGTACTCCAGCGTATGGTCCGTCCACTCCGGGTAGTACTTCAGCCAGGGCTTGCCGCCACTGTTGTCAGCGGGCTCATTCACGTCGGACATGCCGTCCACCCTACGCCGGGACGATGGCCTTGGGGCGAAGAAAAATCCCCGCGACCAAAAAGGACCGCGGGGATCGGATGCAGTGGGCCCTGTGGGGATCGAACCCACGACCTGCGGATTAAAAGTCCGTAGCTCTACCAACTGAGCTAAAGGCCCGTGCGCATACATGGTAGCGGGCAGGTGGGCAAGGGGAGAAATCGGGGCGTCGATAAGCGAATGCCCACGTCAGTTTGTGCGACCGCGACGTGGGAAGGAACAATGGGGCACGTGACTTCTACTCTTCCGCAACTGCGCATCGGCGGCATGGACCTTGCTTCGCCGGTCATCCTCGCACCGATGGCCGGCGTAACGAACATGCCTTTCCGCGTGCTGTGCCGCGAGATCGAGCAGGAGCTGACCGGCACCGCGTCCGGGCTGTACGTGTGCGAGATGATCACGGCCCGCGCGCTGGTGGAAGGCAACGAGAAGACCCTGCACATGACCACGTTCGCGCCGCAGGAAACGCCGCGGTCGATGCAGCTGTACACCGTCGATCCGGAATACACGTACCGGGCGGTGCGCACCATCGTCGAGCGCGACATGGCGGACCATGTGGACATGAACTTCGGCTGCCCGGTGCCGAAGGTGACGCGCCGCGGCGGCGGCTCCGCACTCCCCTACAAGCGCAAGCTGTACGGACAGATTGTCGACGCAGCCGTGCGCGCCACAGAAGGAACAGACATCCCGGTGACCGTGAAATTCCGCATCGGCATCGACGACGAGCACCACACGCACCTCGACGCCGGGCGCATCGCCGCCGACGCTGGTGCCGCCGCCGTGACTCTCCACGGGCGCACCGCCGCGCAGCGCTATTCGGGTAACGCGGACTGGGGCGAAATCGCGCGCTTGGTCGAGCACATGGACGGCACTGGTGTGCCTGTGCTCGGCAACGGCGATATCTTCGCACCACAGGATGCGCAAGCCATGATGGATGAAACGGGGTGCGCCGGCGTCGTCGTGGGGCGCGGCTGCCTGGGGCGCCCGTGGCTATTCGCGCAGCTCGGAGCGCAATTGCGCGGCGAAGAGGTGCCCGAAGAGCCGACACTCGGCCAGGTCGCGCGAATCATGCAACGCCACGCGGAGCTTCTCGCCGCCCACGAAGGGGAGGCCAAAGGCTGCCGAGACATGCGCAAACACGTAGGCTGGTACCTCAAAGGCTTTCCAGTCGGCGGTGAATTCCGCGGCCAGCTCGCACGCGTGTCTTCGCTCGCGGAGCTGGACGAGCAGCTCTCCACCATCGCCACCTCGAACGAGCGAGCTCAGGCTGCCGATTCCGCGCGCGGACGCCAAGGTTCCGCGGCTAAGGTGGCGCTCCCCGACGGCTGGTTAGACGACCCAGAAGACGACACCGTGCCGGTCGGAGCAGAGATTGACTCCAGCGGCGGATAGTGAGGACACCCCACCATGCGCACTGAATACCGCGAGCACCTCAACGCATTCGCTGAGGACTTGCAGATCATGAGCGACACGGTGCGCACCGTCATGCGTTACGCATCCAAAGCGCTTATCGACGGCTCTCTCGAAGACGCCGAAACCGCCCTCACCGAAGCGGACACTTTAAAGGAGATTCGTGTCCGCTGCGAGGAACGCAGCATGGCTCTTCTGGCGTTGGAAAGCCCCGTGGCATCCGATTTGCGCCAGGTGTTCACCTCCATCTACATCGTGGAGGACTTCAACCGGATGGGTACCCTGGGACGCCATATCGCCAGCATTGCTCGGCTGCGGCACCCCGAATACGTCTACGACGAGACGATGAAACCTACCGTCGTGGAGCTGGCGCGGCTCGTGGACACCATGGGTGAGCTCATCCACGACCAACTGATCGCCCCCGACGTCGACGGTGCACTGGCGATGAGCGAATTCGACGACGAGCTCGACGCGCTCAACCAGCACCTGCTCAACAGCGTCACCGCTCACGACTGGCAGGGAACCAGCCGCACCGCCGTCGACTTGGCGCTGCTCGGGCGCTATTTCGAGCGCTACGCCGACCACTGCGTCAACGTGGCCGCTCGCATTGTCTACCTCGTCACCGGGCTCACACCCGAACGCTACGTGCGCAAAAAGGACGCGGACGGCCACGAGATTGAGATGAACGAACGCTTCCGGGAACTGGAAAGGTACTTCGGGCGGGGGCGGTAGGCGCGACGTCGATAAGCGAAAAAGCGTCAGCCCCCGGTAGGAACGAATCCTAGCGGGGGCTGCTGCGCGAAATGGCTTAGCCGAAGCGGCCAGCGATGTAATCCTCGGTCTCCTTGCGCTCAGGGTTCTCGAAGATCGTGTTGGTGTCGTTGAACTCGACGAGGTGGCCCGGCTTACCGGTCGCCTCGAGGGAGAAGAACGCGGTCTTGTCGGACACACGAGCTGCCTGCTGCATGTTGTGCGTCACGATGACGATGGTGTACTCGTCCTTCAGCTCGTGGATCAGGTCCTCCACAGCGAGGGTGGAGATCGGGTCCAGAGCGGAACACGGCTCGTCCATGAGCAGGACCTCCGGCTGGACTGCGATCGCGCGAGCGATGCACAGACGCTGCTGCTGACCACCGGAAAGGCCGCCACCCGGCTTATCCAGACGGTCCTTGACCTCGTCCCAGAGGTTCGCACCACGCAGGGAGCGCTCAGCGATCTCCTTGAGCTTCTTCTTGTTCTTCTCGCCGGACAGCTTCAGGCCGGCGACGACATTGTCCTCGATGGACATGGTCGGGAACGGGTTCGCCTTCTGGAACACCATGCCGATGGTGTTACGGACAGCCACCGGGTCGACGTTCTTGGCGTAGATGTCGTGGCCGTCGAGAAGCACTTCGCCGTCGACGGACGCGTTCGGGATGACCTCGTGCATGCGGTTCAGGGTGCGAAGCACGGTGGACTTACCGCAGCCGGACGGACCGATGAATGCGGTCACAGCCTGTGCGGGGATATCCATGTTGACGCTCTGGACGGCGTGGAAGTCGCCGTAGTAAATGTCGAGGTCGTTCAGCTGGAGCTTGATAGACATTAGTTTCTCCTAGATGGGAATGTTAGGCGGGGCGACTTATTTCTTGACCGAGAACTTCGCGGCAATGAAACGTGCCAGGAGGTTCAGGACAACGACGAGGATGACCAGGGTGAGGGCTGCGCCCCACAGGCGGTCCATGACCGGCTGTGCAGAACCGGACTTCCACATATCGAGCATGAACAGCGGAAGCGAAGACTGCGGCTGACCGAACAGGTGGATCCAGTTCAGCTGCGGCGTGGAGCCGACAAGGATCAGCACCGGAGCGGACTCACCCATGACGCGGGCGATGGCCAGCATGATGCCGGTAACGATGCCGGACAGTGCCGTCGGCAGCACGATGCGTGCAATGGTCTTCCACTTCGGGACGCCGAGGGCATAGGACGCCTCGCGCAGATCCATCGGAACAACGCGGAGCATCTCCTCGGTGTTGCGCACCACCACCGGGACCATCAGCAAGATCAGCGAGAGCGACACGGCGAAGCCGGAGCGCTGCTGGCCGAGGATGGTGATCCAGAGGGCGTAGACGAACAGAGCGGCAACGATGGACGGGACACCGGACAGGATGTCCACCATGAAGGTGGTCAGCTTGCCCAGCTTGCTGCCATTGGAGTACTCCACCAAGTAGATAGCGGTGAAGATACCGATCGGGATGGAGAACAGCGACGCGATCAGCGTCTGCATGAGGGTACCTGCGATGGCGTGCAGGGCGCCGCCGCCTTCACGGCGGGCGCGGACGCCGATCATGTCCTGGGTCCACCAGTCCGGGTTCAAGATGGCCTCGTAGCCGCGGGACACCAGCGTGAACAGCAGCCAGAGCAGTGGGATGAGGGCGAGGATCATCGCGACCCACATCAGGCCGCCCATGAACGAGTTCATGGTCTTGCGGGACGAGGAGATGTGGGTGAATGGGCTGCCGCTGGTCGCGGTAGCCTTCTCGCGGATCGCGGTCGCGGTAGCTGCGGTGGTGCCAGCCGCGGTCTCGGCCGGGGCGGTCTCTGTCACCTTGGTGACCTTCTTGGACTCGCCAGAATTCTTACCGGGGTATGCAGTGCTCATGTCATACACCTACTTCTTGTTGACGATCGCACGAGCGACCGAGTTGACGATGAAGGTCAGCAGGAACAGCACCAGACCCGCGGAGATGTACGCACCAGCGGAAGTCGGGTTGTTGAACTCTGCCGAGGCACTCGCGATGGCGGTCGCGAAGGTCGAGCCGCCGTCGAAAAGCGAACCGCGGAATTCCGGGCCGGTCGGGATGACCATGTAGAGCGCCATGGTCTCGCCGAGTGCGCGACCGAGGCCCAGCATGGAGCCGGCGATGTAGCCGGACATACCGAACGGAAGAACAGTCATGCGGATGACTTCCCAGCGGGTCGCGCCCAGTGCCAGGGCGGACTCGATCTGTCCCGGAGGGGTCTGCACGAAGATTTCGCGGGTGGTCGCCGCGATGATCGGCAGAATCATGATCGCCAGGACGATGCCACCGGTGAGCATGTTGCCGCCCGTCGCGAACGACGGGGAGTTTTGGTACTGCTTGAACAGGAAGAAGTCGCCGCCCCAGGAGTGGATCCACTCGTAGAAGCCGGAGAGCTTCGGACCGAGCACCTGCGCGCCCCATAGACCGTAAACAATCGACGGGACAGCAGCGAGCATGTCGACCAGCGTTGCAAGCGGACGCACCAGCTTCTTCGGCGCGTAGTTGGACAGGAAGATCGCGATGCCGAGGGCGATCGGCATGGCGAGGAGCAGAGCGATGATCGAGACCGTGATCGTGGTGAAGAAGAGGTTCGGAATACCGAACTTCATCTCCTCCAGGTTCGCGGTCTGCCAGTCACCTCCGTAGGTGAAGAAGTTCTCTTTGTTCAGGCGCAGCGGATTGAAGGCCTGAATCAGGAGGAACAGACCGATCGCGATGATGATGACGGTGATCAGGGCGGCGGAAATGGTGGAGAGCGATTCGAAGACGCGGTCGCCCGGACGCTTCACGCCAGCACCGCCACCTGCGGTGCCCACAGCGGCAGAGTCATCCCGGTCCGTTTCTACAGGCGTCGCCTGCGACGAGCCACCGATCGGGTCGGCGCTGGTCACGGAGCCGGCGCGAGCGTTATCCGGCAATTCGTTGTCAGCCATAGTGACGATTCCTTTGAATAGTGAAAGTCAGTGTGCGGAAGAGCGTGGACGCTCCCCCGCCTTTTGTCGGGGCATACGGCCGACACCGTTGTCGGTCTCCGAGCCGCACCCACCACGTGAACATGCCCCCGGCTCACAGCGGCAGCAGGGGGCATGTTGTCTTACCCAGACTGTGAGACTGGGTACGTGTGACGCTTAGGCCTTAGGAGATAGCGTCGACGGAAGCCTTCAGCTTCTCGGCGAACTCGCCCTTGACCGGGATGAAGCCGGCGTCAGCGAGCTCTTCGTCCTGGGACTCGAGGACAACGGTGAGGAAGTCCTTCACCATGTTCTTGGTCTCCTCGTCGTAGCCCTTGGAGCAGACGATCTCGTAGGTGGTCAGGACCAGCGGGTATGCGCCACCGTCGTGGGAAGCGAACAGAGCCTTGGAGTCGACGACCATGTCGTTGCCCTCGGACTTGAACTGGACGTTGTCCAGAGCCTTGTTGACGGTCTCGTCGGACAGCTCAACCGGGCCGCCACCGAAGTCGATGTTGGCGACACCGAGGTCGAGGTCACGTGCGTAGCCGGACTCGACGTAGGTGATAGCACCCGGGGTAGCGTTGACTTCCTCAGCCACAGAGGTGGAGCCGTCCTTACCGACACCGACCTCCTTCGGGAATGCCTTGCCCTCGCCGGTCCACTTGCCATCGGAAGCAGCAGCCAGGAACTTCTGGAAGTTGTCGGAGGTACCGGACTCATCGGAGCGGTAGATCACGGAGATGTTCTGGTCCGGCAGCTCGACGCCGTCGTTGTTCTCGGCGATCTTCGGGTCGTTCCAGTTCTTGATGGTGCCGTTGAAGATCTCGACGATGTTGTCGACGGTCAGGTTCAGCTCGTCAACGCCCTCGATGTTGTAAGCGATAGCGACCGGGCCGATGACCATCGGCAGGTGCCATGCGTCGTTGCCACCGCAACGCTCCTTGGCAGCCTCGACCTCGCCCTTGTCCTCCTTCAGCGGGGAGTCAGAGCCAGCGAAGACAGCCTGGTTACCGGTGAAGTTCTTGATGCCCTTGCCAGAGCCGGTCGCGTTGTACGCGAGGTTCGCACCGGGGACTGCCTCGGAGTAGCGGACGCCGAAGTACTCCATAGCGTTCTTCTGGGAGGTAGCACCCTCAGCGACGAGCTGGCCAGACTGACCGGACAGGCCCTCGATGGAGCCGGCGTCCTGGCCCTCGGAAGCGTTGTTCTCGCCGCCCTTGGCGTCTTCGGTGCCCTTCTCGTTGGAGTCGCCGCAAGCGACGAGGGTCATGGAGGTCAGTGCAGCAATGCCTGCGACTGCTGCAGTGCGCTTGATGTTACGGATCACGGGGATACCTTTCCGGTGCGAATTCAGATTGCTTCTGAGCATCGGTCTCAGGGCGCAGGAATGTCCGTGCCTGAGTGCTCACATTTGGGAAGCTACGGGTTTCGCGTTAACCATGCGACCCCTAAACGGTGAACAATGAGTTAACTTTGGGATCTCCTGTGAATTAGTGGTGCGTTCTGTGTCACATTTGTGACCACGAGGAGCGTCAGGCCACGCGCACAGCGTTGGCATGGTCGACGGGACCCGCGGAATAGACGACGTGGCGCTCCGCCACCTCAAAGCCCATCGCTTCGTACCTGCGCACGGCGGGAACGTTGTCGGCTTCGACATAGAGAATGACTCGGCGCGAACCGCCCGCGACGAGGTGCTCGAGTCCAGCGCGCATGAGGGGGTCGCCGAGACCGCGGCCGCGATAAGCGGAGGACAGGCCGACGACGTAGACCTCCCCCACTTCTTCCGAGTGGCGCTTAGTCCAGTGGAAGCCGGCCAAAGCAGGCAACACATCAGCTTCAGCGCGATCAGCTGCCCACAGCAAACGCACGCCGTCAGGATCGAACCAGGGGGCGTCCATGGAATCGTGAAGCGCCTCAGCAGTCTGGCCGCCTTGCTCGGGATGCCAAGAGAATGCGTCGTTGTTGACGTCCAACCAGGCCTGCTCGACGGAATCGCGGCCCCAGCGCGAAACGGATTCGGTGTAGCTCAGCTCCTCAAGGCCGGCAGGCAGTGCGTCGCCGGTGGCACCGAATCCGCCGATGCGCTGCAAGGCTGTGCCGTCGACAGCCATGACGAGAAGTTCGCGGGTGGGGTGCAGCGACAAGCTCGACGCGAGGGCTTGGGCCGCGGGAAGATTACCGTGGGCCCACAGGCCAGCGTCGGGGCGGGCCTGCAAGACAGTTTCAGCGAGTGCGGCGCCGTGCCCGTTGCGACGGGAAGCTGGGTCCACGACCAGTTCGGCGGAGCCGTCGGGGGCGCAGGCGGCGAGGGAGCACAGGGTGTCGTCGATAAGCGATGCCCAATAGATATGGTCCGATGCGCGGCCGAGCTCTTTGGTGAATCCCTCGGAGAAGGCTTCGACGCCGTCGGCCTCATGCGCGCGGTCGAGGAGGGCGCGGGCGGCGTCGACCAGCGCGGATTCGGCGCCGAGATCGACGCGCTGCACTGCGGAAGAACCCTGTGTCATACCCCCAGGCTACGGTAAAGGCATGAAGGTGAAGGTGCTTGCGGCGATCGCGTGTGTCGTCGCGCTCGCGTTCGGCGCGGATGCGGCGGTGGCGGCGCATGTGGAGCGCGCATTGGCCGCGCACGCGCGGGAGGCTGACGCCCTTCCGGCGGACCCGGAGACGTACGTCGGCGGTCTCCCGTTCGCGCAGGTCGCGCTCACGGGCGAGGTCCCGCGCGTGAGTTTCCAGGCGCTCGATGTGCACGTTGACGGGGTGGGAATCGCGAATACGCGCACGGATATTTACGGCATCGACATCGACGCGGACAAGGCCGTCAGGGCGGAATTCGCGGGGGCACATGCCAAGCGTGTGGAGCACACGCTGTCGCTCGACGGTGTCGCGTTCGGCCAACTGCTCGGCATGACAGACCTCGATATTGCGAATCCGTACGATATTTCGCCGGCGGGCGGCACGGCGAGCGAGGCCCAGCTCACGGGCACGGTCCCGGGCACTGACCAGAAGACGTCGGCGGTGGTCACCCTGCGGATCGACGGCACGACATTCCGCATGGAACCCGAACAGCTTATCGACGTACCCTCGGCCCTTGCCCCCGCCGTCACCGACGCGTACACCCTTGAGTTGGATACCCGCGACCTCCCGATCGGCGCGCAGGCGGACCTCGTGGAAGTGGCGGGCGGGTCGATCCGCTTCTCCTCCCAGCAGCACGACGTGACCGTGACCGACGAGCTGCTGTCCCCCGTCGCGGTTCCGGCGGGCCGGTGACTACCCTTGAGTGTCATGAGCGAAAACGAGAACCCGCAGAACGAACCGACGAATGCGAAGCTGAACGGCAACGACGCTGTCAACCTGGCTGCGGAGCAGTCGAAGGGCACGGCGCACCGCAATATTCCGGCGCTGGGCCTGGATGAGATCCCGCTGCCGGACGACACTGCGAATTTGCGCAAGGGACCGAACCTGCACGACGGCCTATTGGGCCTGCTGCCGCTGGTGGGCGTATGGCAGGGCGAGGGACAGGCAGTAGAGCTGCCCGCATCGCCGGAGGAGGAGCCGAAGGACTACGCTTTCGGCCAGCAGCTGGTCATTTCGCACGATGGCGAGAATTACCTGCGTTTCGATTCGCGTATCTGGCGCATCGACGAAAACGGCGAACCCACCGGCGCGGACCAGCGTGAGACCGGGTTCTGGCGCATCTCCCTCAAAGACGAGATCGAGGTGACGCTGACTAATTCCCGCGGATTGGTGGAGGTTCTCTACGGCTCCCCGGTCAACGAGCGCGCATGGCAGATCACGTCGGCCTCCACCATCGCGACGGAACAGGGCCCTGCCAACCACGGCCCGGGCAAACGCATGTACGGACTGATGCCGAACAACAATTTGGGCTGGGTCGACGAGCGTGTCGCAGCCGGCTCCACGCAGGACGACATCACGTTCATCCCCTACATGTCGGCTGAGTTGAAGCGTATCGCGGGCTAGCCGGCGACGGCGGCGTCGATAAGCTTGCGCACCTTCGCTTCTTCTTTTTTGCTGGGCGCGGGGAGCTCTTTGCCGTCGATGGCGGTCACGCGCACTCCGCCGCGCACGGAGCTGACCAGCCACACCTGGTCGGAAGCGCGCAGGTAATCGACGTCGATGTCTTTTTCTTTGCAGCGCCACCCGTCTTTTTCCGCCCGCGCGAAGACCGCGGCTTGGGTGGTGCCTGGCAGCACATCGCCGCCGGTGGTGGGCGTGCGCAGCTTGTCGCCGCGGACGACGATCACTGACGAGGTCGCTCCCTCAAGCACGCGCCCGGTAGCGGGGTCGATGTAGATGACGTCGTCAAAGCCGCGGCTTTTTGCCCAGCGCACGGCGGACATCGCCGCCGCGTAGTTGAGCGTTTTCGCGCCGACGGTCAGCCACGGGGTCTCCTCCGTGGCCGCGAGGGTGTAACCGCGCGTGGCGGTCATGATTTTCGCGCCACGTTCGCGCAGCTCAAGTTGCTCGCGCGGAATCGGCCGCACGGTCACCCACGCGCTGGGCACACCGGTGGATTCGCGGCCGCGGGTGTACGTCCACTGGCATTTCGCCTCGACGTCGGCCGCCTCGAGGCCGGATTCGCGCACGAAATCGGCGACGGCCATCTCGGTCGCATTCCGCCACGCTTGAGCGGGCGGTTCCGGGAGGTCGAGCAGGCGCGCGGAATTCGCGAAGCGTTTCAGGTGCGCGTCGAGATTCGTGGGGGTGCCGGCGGTGACGAGGATGGTCTCAAAACAGCCGTCGCCGCGCGTGACCGCCGCGTCGTCCCAGTACACGTGCGGCAGGTTCGCGTTTTGCCGCCGCAGGGAACCGCCGAACGGCTCGACGAGGTAAATGACTGCGTTGTTCGGGCCCATGATTCCCCATTATGCCCGCGTACTATTGGGGGACGTGAATAACTACCGTTCGCCCCTTTTAAGCTTCACTGGTGCGGCCGAGCTGCCCGACGCAACGAGCACGCTTATCGACGCCGCTGGCGTCCCCTCCCACTACGGCGATCCCCTGCGCGAACAGCGTTTCGTGCAACGCGGCGGTGTCGCCGTGGACCGCAGCCACCGGGCCGTGATCCGCGTGGCCGGACCGGACGCTGCGGAATTTTTGAACAACCTCCTGTCGCAGAAACTCGACGACGCCCCCGACGGATATTCCGCCGCATTCTGCGATCTGGACATACAAGGGCGCATTCTCCACCACGGCGATATCACGCGCGCCGGCGACACGTTCTACCTGGATACCCCGTCGTATCAGGGTGAATCCCTGCTGGAGTACCTGACCAAGATGATCTTTTGGTCCGAGGTGACGGTCGATAAGGCAGACCTGGGCATCATCACGGTGCTCGGCGCTCCCAGCTCGTTCGCCGTGCCGGAATCCACCGGCGCCGTCTTCTCCCGCGAGGTGGACTGGGCCGGCCCACGCCGCATCGACATCGCCGTGCCGCGTGCTCAGCTTGCCGACGCCTACCGGGCGCTCACCGGCGCTGACGCTGGCCTGGAACTGTCTCTTATACACATCTGACGCTGCCGACGAAGAGGATAG
>ERZ1031113.179-NODE-179-length-21073-cov-18.484537_pt1 | contig 21073 bp, 21 predicted proteins | sample MGYA00518225_ERZ1031113 | MGnify/ENA primary metagenome ERZ1031113 (study PRJEB33718, sample SAMN03159751) | human skin metagenome | collected 2014-05-20 | study: EMG produced TPA metagenomics assembly of the PRJNA266117 data set (Human skin bacterial metagenome...
ATGGCCCGGCCGAGCCGGTTCATGACGTCGAGGCGTGAAGCAATAGTCAGCATGTACTGAACTATACAGCGAGTGCTGAACTATGACAAAGTGCGAAGAACCCGCGGCTCGCTCTGTTGATACCGGCGACGGTCGTCAGCAGCCCGCGACAACCGCGGCAACCGGTAGGGACTGCCTACGTTTTGCGCATCGGCTAAGCTGCCTTCCCGCCGTATAAAGCGCAAAAAGGAGCAGTTGACGTGACAGATTCGTTGGGTGCGCAGAAGATCCGTCGAGGACGCCTTCGCCGATGAAAGCGCGAAACTGCTAATCATTTCACACTCTAATTCTCACTTTGAAGGTTAATCGGCGAATAAGGGCAGGTAGTGAAAGTGCGAAATGTGATCGGCTTTCATTCGCAGATTGACACTTTGATTCTCAGTTTGGCGCAAAGTGGGAATCTCAGACTGCATCCGGGTAGTGCGCTAGGGTCGGGTCTCGGACGCAGCGTTCGACCCCGAATCTCTTCTTATGCTTCGTTTGGGGTTCTAGGCCGCCACCAGAGCTCCGAGTTTCACAGGGAATTTGTTGAAGAGCTAACTAAAGCAGCCGAAAAGTGCAGTTCTGGCAAGAGTTATCCACAGGTGGCGAAGTGACCCTAGCGCCCGTGTAGAGCGCTCGAGCATGCTTCAGGCATGAGCACATTCCACCTTCTCATCGCCGTTGGAGATTCGGCCTTGCGAGCCGAAGCGGCCTCCACCGCTGCGGCCAGCACTGCTGAGGTCAGCACCGTTGAGGACCCGCGTGATTTCCCGCGCTACCTGCCCAAAGTAGATGCGGTGCTGGCGGATTCGCTGACCGCAGGCCTCGTGGAGGGCCACCCGCGGGTCTACTTTCTAACACCCGACCCGGGGCCCATCGACTATGAAGCGGCACTGCGCTGCCATGCTGCTGCGGCTTTTATCCTTCCTGCGCAATCGAAAGAACTGTTGGCGGCCCTTGCCGCTGATACCCACCCGGAGGCACAGGCGGCTGCGGCGGGGCTGACCATTGCGGTGACCGGATCTGCTGGTGGGGTGGGTGCTTCCACGCTGGCGGCAGCGCTGGCGCGGCATGCCAAGGCGGCACTGCTTGTCGATGCTTCGCCCTTGTCCGGTGGTCTCGACCTCCTGCTGGGAATAGAGAATAAGCCCGGCGCGCGATGGCCGGATCTTGCCGCTGGAACAGGAACGGTAGACCCGGGCGACCTCGCACGTGCTCTGCCCACCACGCCAGATGGCATCGCGGTGCTTGCGGCAGCACGTACCACCAGCGCTGGTGCCGCCACGCTTAGTGCGACAAGGCGTGCGGCGATACTGCAGGCGGCCTGCGCGCACCCAGGAGTCGTCGTGGTGGATTGCCCGCCGTGGGATATTCCGGATGCCGCAGACCACGTCGTCGTGGTGACCGCGGCAGAGGTGCGGGCGGCTGCTGCATGCGCAGAGATCGTCGCTGAACTGCGGGCGCGGCCTAAGGACTGCTCCGTGGTGCTGCGCCATAGGCAGTGGTCAGGGATTGATGAGGGGGACGTCGCCAAGCTCACGCACGCTGACCCCGTGACACAGCTGCCGACAGTGCGCGGCCTAACCCGCGCGGTGGAAACTGGCGGACTCCCGCAGCGTCTTCCGCGCCCGCTTGCCCGTGCCGCGCGGGATATTTGGGAGGCGGTGGCATGAGTCTTATCGATACGATGCGCACCATCGTGGCCACGGAGCCACAGCTAGCGCATGATGCGTCGGCGCTGGCCCGTCGGATTAGGGAAGAAGCCGGCGTCATTAGTGATGTTGACGTGTTCGACCTCTTGCAGCGCCTTCGCCACGATTCCTTGGGGTTGGGATTGCTGGAGCCGGTGCTGTCGCTGCCGGGGCTTACCGACGTCGTCGTCAACGGCCCCGACTCCTGCTTCGTGGATTGTGGCCACGGATTGCAGCCCAAGGAGGTCGGTTTTAGCGATGACGCAGAGGTACGTCAGCTCGCAACGCGTCTGGCAGCGGTTGCCGGCGTGCGGCTTGATGATGCGCAGCCATTTGCCGATGGCCGCCTAACCCGCCCCGACGGCACCCGCATTCGCCTTCATGCACTGTTGGCACCGCCCTCAGCAAGCGGGACGTGCATCAGCCTGCGCGTGCTGCGCCAAGCCCAGACGAGCCTGGCGCAACTCGTGGCCAACGGCAGCATTGACTCGGGGGTGGAGGGGCTGCTGCGGGGGATCGTCGATAAGCGCGCGTCCTTCCTCGTCACCGGCGGTACCGGTTCGGGCAAGACTACGCTGCTTGCGGCACTTCTGGGCTGCGTGCCGGAAACCGAGCGTCTGCTCATTATTGAGGACACCCCGGAGCTTGCCCCGGCACATCCGCACGTGGTGACGCTGGTGTCGCGCCGGGCTAATGCGGAAGGCAGGGGTGAGATTTCGATGTCGCTCTTGTTGCGCCAGGCGTTGCGCATGCGCCCAGACCGCATCGTGGTGGGTGAAATCCGTGGCGCGGAGGTTGTCGAGCTGCTCGCCGCGCTCAACACCGGGCACGATGGTGGCGCTGGCACAGTCCATGCCAATTCCGTCGATGAGGTGCCTGCACGCATGGAAGCGCTGGCGGCACTTGGCGGGTTGGATCGGGTGGCTTTGCATTCGCAGCTGGCTGCTGCGGTGCACGTGGTGCTGGGCATGGAGCGTGGCCCCGAGGGCCGGCGCTTGGCCCACATCGGTGTACTGGAGGGCAATCCCGTGCGACCCCGACTGGTGTGGACCGCTGATGGCGGGCCGCGCGCTGGGTTTAACGAGCTGTGTGCGCGGATGGGAGTTCAGCCATGATGTGGCTATATCTCGCCGCTGCATGCCTGTTGTCCCCACCCGGGGCGGTGTCGCGTCTGTCAGCGCCGAAGGCGCGCTCGATGGCACCTGCCGTGCTTTTCCTCGGCGTGGGATGCTGCGTCTTCTTCGGCAGGCCTACCGTGGTGATAGCTGCCGGCTGCATTCTGGCCTGTGCGCTGTGGTTCTTAAATGATCTCGCCTCCGCCCGGCGTGAGCGCCGTGGTGCTGAGGCCCTCGCCTCCTATTTCGGCACGCTTGCCGCGGAGCTACGCGCTGGTTCCACCACTGCGAATGCCTTGCGCCGTGGTACGGATTCGTTACCCGACACCACACCGGAAAACCTCCGCGGTGCGCTGAGCACCGCAGCTGGCCTCGCCGCACAGGGCGGGTCGCCGTCGGTTGCTCTCACCACGCCGGAACTGTCCCGCTTCGCTGCGTTGTTAAACGTCTCCGGCCGCCATGGCGTGGCATTGGCTGACCTAGTGGAACAGGCACAAAGTCAGCTCGATACAGCCCGGCGTCATGCACGGGAAACCGCTGCTTCCTTGCAGGGTCCACAGGCCACGGCAGTGGTCCTGGCGTGTCTTCCGGTAGCCGGGATTCTCATGGGCGGGGCTATGGGGGCGGATTCGCTTGGGTTCCTGGTGGGCGGTGGTGTGGGCGGCGTGCTTCTCGACGTCGGCGTGGCCCTCGTCTGCGCTGGCTTTTGCTGGTCACGCCTCATCCTGCGAAAGGCGGCGCGATGATTACGACAACCTATGTTGCCACGGCGTTTCTCGCCGCAGCGCTGGCTGTTGCTCGTGCCTCTCCCGCAGGCCGCGTGGGGGTGGGAGGGACACGCACACCCCGGCCGAAAACCCCGCGCGATGGACCTGACTATGGTCCGCTCGATGCCGCGAGCGACCTAGAGCTTTTTGCCGCTTGCTTGGAAGCAGGCCTCTCTCCGCGCACGGCTGTCGTGGCGGTGGCCGAAGCTTCCTCCACGTGGTCAGAGGCAGCCGCGCTCATTGGTGTGGGCGTCCCTATGAGCAGCGCCTGGCAGGCTTTAGCCGCACAGGAATGCTTGGTGGATCTCGTGCGGCTGGCGAAGCTCTCAGGTGACTCCGGCACAGCCATGGCTTCTGGATGCCACCGCGTGGCGGCACAGCTGCGCGCCGACGCTGCGGCGCAGGCAACCGCGAAGGCGGAGCGCGCTGGCGTGTTCATCGCCGCGCCGCTCGCTGTCTGTTTCTTACCCGCCTTCCTGGTCTTAGGACTGGTGCCCGTCATCATCAGTCTGGGCCAGCAACTTCTTTAAAACCACAACAAAAACGACACGAAAGATAGGTACAATCATGCAGAAAACACTCGATAACAAGGCGAAACTCCTTAATGAGGACGGGATGTCGACGATTGAGTACGCCATGGGTTCACTCGCGGCAGCTGCCCTTGCCGCGGTGCTCTACGCCGTGATCAACGGCGGCCAAGTGAGCAGCGCTATCACGTCCATCATCACCGACGCGCTTTCCAATACTCCGGTCTAATGCAGATGCTTGACGACGCCGGCTCGGTCACCATCGAGGCCGCCCTCGCTCTCGCCTCGCTCGTCATCGTGGCCGCGGGAATTGTAGGCGGTATAGCGACGCTGTCTGCTCACCTCGCTGCCGTTGATGCGGCGGGTGCTGCTGCGCGAGCCGCTGCTATCGGGGTGGATTACCAGCGCGAGGGAGTCACGGTCACTATTACTGAGTCCTCCGGCCTGGTTACGGCGCATGCAGCCGTCCCAGCGCCTTTGGGAACGATGCGCGCGCAGGCGGTCTTTCCTGCGGAGATCGGAGCGGGTAGAGACCCAGGAGCGCAGCCGTGAGGCGTCGTCAGCGCAGCTGGAAGCGTGCTCTGGCAGGTGACGACGGCTATGCCACCGTCGTCACCGCCGGGATCATCGCCGCTGTCGCCTCGCTGCTGTTGGCGGTTGCAGCAGTCGGTTCTGCCGTTGCTGCACGCCACGCAGCGCAGGTAGCGGCCGATCTTGCCGCCGTGGCCGGGGCCTGGGATCTGGCCAAGGGCAGGGACGCCTGCTCGAAAGCTGAGGAGGTTGCCGCTTTAAACAACGCGCGCCTTGACTCCTGCGCCGTTGATGACCGCGACGTTGAAGTCACCGCGCTGATACGCGGCCGCAGTGCCATCGCCCGCGCCGGCCCGATCTAAGAAGATGCAGCTCCGCTCATTTCGTCATGGTGACTAGCGCGCCGAGGAGGGCCACGGCACCGGCCTTATCCAGCGGGTTGTTGCCGTTTCCGCACTTGGGGGATTGCACGCAGGACGGGCAGCCGGACTCGCAGGGACAGGAGCGCACGGCTTCAAAAGTAGCCTCGATCCATTCGGGGAAGCGGCGGAATCCCTCCTCGGCGAAGCCGGCACCGCCGGGGTGGCCGTCGTAGACGAAGACCGTGGGCAGGCCCGTATCCGCATGTTGTGCGGTGGACACGCCGCCAATGTCCCAGCGGTCACACGTGGCAATGAGCGGCAGCAAGCCAATGGCGGCATGCTCGGCTGCATGCAAAGTGCCCGGTGTGCGCCCCGCGGTGACTCCCATCGCTGCGAGTGCCAGCGGATCGATGGTGTAGGCCACCGCGCGGGTCACCAGGCGCTGCTCTGGAAGGTCGAGGGGAACGTCCTCACCCACGGAGCCATCGGGAAGCCTGACCTGGTAGCCGGTGACCTTGTCGGTTACCTCGACCTCCAGGCTTGCTACCCACAGGCTCGGCGCGTAGTTCACCAACTCGTCGGCTTCGCGGAGGATGCGGATATCCGTCGTGGACTTCGGCTGGGTGGTGTAGTCAGGAGTCTTGGGTTCGGCGAGGGCCACGCCCGGTTCGGCGGATGCTGTGCCATCAGCGCCGCCAAGCTGTAGGTCCTCGATGACGAAGCTTTCGCCGCGGTGAAGGTACACCGCGCCGGGATGTACTTGGCTTACGGCGCGGGCGGCATCAATGGTGCCGAGGAGGCGGCCGTCGGAGGCATCGACAATCATGACTTCTTCGCCTGACCCGCCGCGCAGGGAGACAGCCGCGTGGGCGGTCTCCGGGGTAAGGTCAGCCGAGCCGGCAGGTAGGGGAGCCGCAAACCAGCCTTGGGGGCGGCGGCGCAACAGGCCCTGCTGCGCTAGGTCCTCGACCACGGCTTCAGCCCGGAAAGCAGCAACGTCGGCGTCAGACAGTGGCTTTTCCACCGCCGCGCAATAGACGTGCCCGCCTAGGATGTAGGGGTTAGCTGGGTTAAACACGCTCGCTTCGACCGGCCGACCCAACAGCGCTTCCGGGTGATGCACGAGGTAGGTGTCCATCGGCTCGTCGCGGGCAACGAGTACGACGAGGCAGCCCTGTCCGCGGCGGCCCGCGCGGCCAGCTTGCTGCCAGAAGCTCGCCACTGTACCGGGGAAGCCAGCTGTGACTACGGCATCAAGCCCGCCGACGTCGATGCCAAGCTCCAGCGCAGATGTCGTGGCCACACCAAGGAGGGAGCCGTTATCGAGAGCTTGCTCCAGCGCGCGGCGGTCTTCGGCCAAGTAGCCGGCACGGTAGGCGGCAATGCGCCGAGCGAAACCCGGGCGCCCCAACCGGCCAGAAAGCTCCTCCGCTGCCCGCAATGCCGTGGTTTCCGCCGCTCGTCGCGAGCGCACAAACGTCAACGTTCGCGCTCCCTGCGCCACTAACGCGGCCATCATCCACGCAGCTTCCGTGGTGGCAGCACGACGCATCGGCGCGCCGTTCTGCCCCTCGACGCCCTCCATAAACCCGGGCTCCCACAAGGCCACGGTCCGCGCACCTGTCGGCGCGCCGTCCTCAGTGACAGCGAGCATGTCCCGCCCCGTCAGCCGCAGCGCGTGGGCGGCGGGATCCCGCATGGTGGCCGAAGCTGCAATAATCACCGGTTGCGAGCCATAATGTGCGCACAGGCGCATAAGCCGGCGCACGACCAGAGCCACGTTCGCCCCAAACACGCCGCGGTACGCATGTGCTTCATCGATGACGATGAACCTTAGATGCCGCAGCACCCGCGCCCAGCGTTGATGCGCGCCCAACAGGGAGGAATGAATCATGTCCGGGTTGGAGAAAATGAACCGCGCGTGGTCGCGGATGCCGGCGCGTGCCTCGGTGGGGGTATCGCCGTCGTAGGGGGCGGGGTGGACGTCGTGAAGCGCGGCAATACCCTGCGTGAGCTCCAGCACCGCGCGCAACTGATCCGAGCCCAGCGCCTTCGTCGGCGTGATGTACAGCGCGCAGGCAGTAGGGTCCTGCGCCAGGCGGGTGAGAATGGGCAGGCGGTAGCCTAAGGATTTTCCCGAACTCGTGCCCGTGGCCACCACCACGTCTTGGCCGGACCACGCGGCCTCTGCCACGGCGACCTGGTGAGCATAGAGCTTGGCGACGCCCCTCCTGTCCAACTCCGCCCGCAACTCCGGCAGGACCCACTCGGGCCACGGCGCATAGTGGGCTGGCTGGGCTGGCAACGTCGTGGAGTACGTTAGCTCAGATTCGGCGAAGCGCTCGACCAGGTGCTCGACGAGCTCCTCGCCCATAGGGTTTTCACTCACGCTCGCCTCCACATTTCTGCCATGCATTCCCAAAACGTGGCACACTAGTGCAACAGATTGAGCATTGTATATCCGCAAAGGACAACTCTTCATGGCATACGGTACCGTCAAGTTCTTCAACGCCGAAAAAGGTTATGGATTCATCGAGCAGGAGGACGGCTCCGGCGATCTCTTCGTGCACTACACCGAAATCCAGGGCACGGGTTTCCGTACGTTGGAAGATAACCAGCGCGTTTCCTTTGAGGTCAGCGACGGCCCCAAAGGCCCGCAGGCTACGCACGTCGAGACGGTCTAGGGAGTCTCCGCGTAGCCGCGGCGGGTATCCCACCATTCCGTGAGCTTGTTCTGGCCTTTTTGCAGGCCGAAGCCAATAATGACCGCGGCGATGATGGAAATGATCATGGCGATGGCGGGCGAGCCCGAGAAAGCTACGCCGCCCAGGTAGCCAATGGCTAGCGCCTGGATTACCCATAGCAGCACGCCGATGGTGTCGAAGAAGAAAAACAGCGGCCAGGGGTAGCGCATGGAGCCTAGGAGGATCGTCATGAACAGGCGGGCTGAGGGGATAAAACGCGCAATGATGATGGCCGCACCACCGCTGCGTCGAATGTTGCGCTTGACCCACGTTAAGGCGTCGTAGGCCTTGGTGCCTTTTTGGGCTCTATTAATAAGGGCAATGAGCCGCGTGCCTAAAAGGAAGCACAAATTATCGCCCAGGATGGCGGCCACCATGGCGGCGAAAAACATCGTGGGCAGGTGTGGGAAGCCCTGCGAACCCGACCAGGCGCCCACCATGTTGAGGGGGATTTCCGAGGGCAGCACAGGGAAGAAGCAGTCGAAGAAAATCAGGGTGCCCACCAGCGGATAAATCCACTGGGTGGCCATGATGACCTCGAACCATGCGGTAATAGAAGCAATCACGTCTTCTCCCTGCGTCACGCTGTAGGGGCCTTTCTCAGACGGCAAGTATAGACCTCTCTCGTGTGGACGCACAGCGGCCCGAATAACTACAGTGAGCCTTTATCTGTGTACGCTAGGGGCAATTGCCCAGCAGAGGGTTAGCCATCGGAAGGGATGAAGCAGAAGTGGCAGAAGGTACCGGCCCGGGGAAGACCCTGGTCATCGTCGAGTCAGCAACCAAGGCGAAGAAGATTCAGCCTTACCTCGGCGATAAGTACATCGTTGAGGCCTCCGTCGGTCACATCCGTGACCTTCCGCGTGGTGCTGCCGACGTCCCCGCTAAGTACAAGAAGGAATCCTGGGCCCGCTTGGGTGTGAACCCGGAGGATAACTTCACCCCGTTGTATGTCATCAGCCAGGACAAGAAGAAGAAGGTTGCTGACCTTAAAGCCAAGCTGAAGCAGTGCGATCAGCTCTACCTCGCAACAGACCCCGACCGCGAAGGCGAAGCCATTGCCTGGCACCTGCTCGAGGTGCTCAAGCCGAAGGTGCCGGTGCGCCGCATGGTCTTCAACGAGATCACCAAGTCCGCCATTCTGGAGGCCGCGGAGAACACCCGTGAGCTCGACGCCGATCTTATCGACGCCCAGGAGACCCGCCGCATCCTCGACCGCCTCTACGGCTACGAGGTTTCTCCAGTGCTGTGGAAGAAGGTCATGCCGCGCCTATCGGCTGGCCGCGTGCAGTCGGTGGCTACCCGTGTCATCGTCGAGCGCGAACGCGAGCGCATGGCGTTCATCCCGGCCGAATACTGGGATCTCACGGCAACGCTGAAATCCACGCCGGACTTCGACGCACGCTTGAGTGCCCTCGACGGCAAGCGTGTCGCCGCTGGCCGTGACTTCAACGATAAGGGTCAGCTGAAGGGCGACGAGGTGGTCGTCGTCAAGCAGGCCCAGGCGGAGCAGCTGGCCAGCGCCCTCGAGGGATCCACCATGACGGTGGCCAGCGTTGAGCACAAGCCGTATTCGCGCAAACCTTCCGCACCGTTTATGACGTCGACGCTGCAGCAGGAGGCAGGTCGGCGCCTGCACTACACCTCGGAGCGCACCATGCGCATTGCGCAGCGTCTCTACGAGAACGGTCACATTACTTATATGCGTACCGACTCGACCTCCCTGTCCAAGCAGGGCTTGGGCGCTGCCCGTGAGGCGGCAACATCCATTTTCGGTGCCGAGTTCGTGGCCGATGGCCCGCGTACCTATGACCGCAAGGTGAAGAACTCACAGGAAGCCCACGAGGCCATCCGCCCCGCTGGTGAGCGTTTCGCAACCCCGGGCCAGCTGGCAGGGCAGCTCGACGCCGAGGAGTACAAGCTCTACGAGCTGATTTGGAAGCGCACCGTGGCATCCCAGATGGCTGATGCCAAGGGCACGTCCATGAAGGTCACTGTGCAGGCTTCTGCCGATGGCCACGACGTGGACTTCTCCGCTACCGGCCGCACGATTACTTTCCCGGGCTTCCTTAAGGCCTACGAGGATGTGGCGGCGAAGGGTTCGAACGAGGAGTCGCGCCTGCCGCACCTTAACGAGGGCGATACGCTCACGACGTCCGCAGTTACTGCCGACGGTCACTCCACCAACCCGCCGGCACGCTATACCGAGGCCAGCCTGGTCAAGAAGATGGAGGATCTGGGCATTGGGCGCCCGTCCACGTACGCCTCCATCATCAAGACCATCCAGGACCGCGGCTACGTGCTCTCCCGCGGCAACGCGCTCGTTCCTTCGTGGGTTGCCTTCGCCGTGGTCGGCTTGCTGGAGAACAACTTCACCGAGTTGGTGGACTATGACTTCACCTCCTCTATGGAGGACGAGCTGGACTCCATTGCCGCCGGCCGTGAGAATGGCACTGAGTGGCTGAACAACTTCTACTTTGGCAACACTGAAGCAGGTGAGCAGAAGGCTGCGTCCATTGCCCGTCACGGTGGCCTGAAGTCCTTGGTGGACATCAACCTGGAGGCTATCGATGCCCGCCAGGTTAACTCCCTGCGTCTTTACACCGACGCGGAAGGCCGCGATGTCTTCGTGCGCGTGGGCCGCTACGGTCCCTACATTGAGCGCGCCGTGGGTACCAACGAGGACGGCACGGTGGACTACCAGCGCGCCAACCTGTCTGAAACCGTCACCCCGGATGAACTCAATGAGGCTTTGGCGGAGAAGCTCTTTGCCACCCCGCAGGGCGGGCGCGAGCTGGGGCAGAACCCGGAGAATGGCCGCACCATCGTGGCCAAGGAAGGCCGCTTCGGCCCGTACGTGACCGAGCAGGTACGCGAGGATGAGCGCGAGAAGGCCGAGGCTGAAGCCGAGGAGATCGTTAAGCAGGAACGCGCCGCCGAGGACGCTCAGCGTGCTGCCGAGGGCAAGCGCGCGAAGAATTGGGAGACTAAGACCGCGGCGAAGCAGAAGGAAAAGCGCATCGCTGAGTACGTCGAGGAGAAGCTCAAGCCAGGCACGGCCTCGCTCTTTGCTTCGATGGAGCCGTCCAGCGTCACCCTCGAGGAAGCCCTCAAGCTGCTGAGTCTCCCGCGTGAGGTAGGCGTGGACCCGTCAGATGGCGAGGTCATCACCGCACAGAACGGCCGCTACGGCCCGTACCTGAAGAAGGGCAAGGACTCGCGGTCTTTGGCCAACGAGGATCAGATCTTCTCCATCAGCTTGGATGAGGCGCGCCGCATCTACGCGGAGCCGAAGCGCCGCGGCCGTGCAGCTGCGCAGCCACCGATTAAGCAGCTGGGTGACAACGATGTCTCCGGCAAGCCGATGACGGTCAAGGACGGCCGCTTCGGCCCGTACGTCACTGACGGCACGACGAATGCTTCGCTGCGCCGTGGCGACGATCCGGAGCAGCTTACCGACGCCCGCGCGAACGAACTCCTCTCCGAGCGCCGCGCTAAGGAAGCCGCCAACGGCGGTGCGAAGAAGACGACCAAGAAGGCCGCCAAGAAATCGACCAAGAAGTCGACGAAGAAGGCCACGAAAAAGTCGACCAAGAAGGCCACGAAGAAGCCCTCCCCAGGCACGAAGAACGTGGTCAAGGCCGGATCGCGCAGGAAGTAGCTAGGCCATGAAGACCAGCTTCGCGCGCGACATGCTGGACCGTACCCAGGAGGGCACCGCCGCGCTCCTGCGCGCGGTGGGCCCAGCCTTTGCTGGCCGCGATCACTTCACCCTCGGCGCGCTCGCCGCGGGAGAGACCGCCGCATGGTCGGGCCTGTTTACCTGGCGCACGCTGGGCACCGCGACGACGATTGCGGCACCTGTGCTCCTAGCCTTGCGCCCCGACTGCTCACCAGAGACCCGCGTGGGACTCATCGCTGCTGCTCTAGGCCAAGCCTCCAAGCGCGGTAAACCAACGACGTTCGGCGTGACGTGCGTGAGTGTGCAATACGCGGCGTTTGCCTGGCAGTTGCGCGATGCGCGCAATGATGCGTTGGGTTGGGGCTTGCGTGCGGGCGCGTGGGCAGCTGGCATCGCGCTAGCTCGTACTCGCAGCGAGCGCCTCGCCACGGCTGTCGCTGGAATCCCGGCGGCTGCGCTCTCCGCGCTAGCCGGTGACCCAGCCTTGCGTGCTGCCGAATCTACGCAGGGGATTAGCCACGGCGCCAATCTTCTTCTGGCCTCTGAAGCTGCGACTGTGGCCCGAACGCGTGCGGAGCAGCTCCCTGCTGCGGGAAAGACTGTGGGAAAGCTCCTGGCTGCGGGCCAGTCGGCGGCCCAGACGGTAGGCCTGGTGCTGCTGGTGGATGGCCTGGCACGGAAGGCACAGGGTTAGGCGCAGCACCTAATTCCGGGCGCATCGTCTTGCCGTAGGACAAGCGACGATGAACCCACTCGAAAGGACCGGGCTTGCCCGCGGCCTCGAGCGCGCAGGCGATAAGGAGCGTTGCTAGCCACACGCCGGCGGCCAGCGCTGCCTGGCCCGTGGCACTGAAGTCTGGGCCGATGTTCAGCGTGAAGGGGTAGACCAGCGCCAAGAAGAACACGGACTGCAGCACGTAGCCGGTCATGGAACGCTTGCCCAGCGCGATGAGCGGCCACAGGAACCACGGGCGCGCGCCACGGCGCTGCAGGGGCTCCAAGGCGAGCGTCGTCGCAGCCACGATGCCCGGCCCGGTGAGCATACCGATGAAGCTATTTGCTGCGTTGAGGGGTTCCGCCAGTGCTGGGTCCAGCACCCCAATCGTGGAAAGGCCCCAGGGCAGGCCGAGGAAAAGGATGATGGCCGCGGTAATCGCCGTCCAGATCCAAAGCTCGCGGCGGTGTCCGCCCGCCAGTGTGCCGCGGCGCGCCCACACGAAGCCGACGAGCATCACGGGCAGCACAATGAAGCCGGTGAAGGGCAGCGAGAAAAGTTGGGCGACCACCGTGAAGGCTTGTTCGCCTAGCAGTTCCCAGTAGCTTTGTGCGGAGGAAAAAGCGCCGACCTCAAACTCTGACGTATCAATGAACGCGGCGCCTATCCCCAAGCCGATGCCACTCAACACCGTGAGCCCGAAAAGCACGTAAGCCACGATCATGAGGACTCTATCGGAAAGGGAGAGCACGAGTGCGATGAGAATGCCCATCATTCCGTACAGCATCATGATGTCTCCCATAAACAGGAAAAGACAGTGCAGTGCTCCGAACAGAGCCAAGAACCCGTAGCGCTTTGCAATCACCGTCCGCGCGCGGCCCAGCGGGAAACCTCGGCGCCACAGGCTCATCGCGATAAGTCCCACGCCGAAGCCCAAAAGCGTGGAGAACATAGGCAGGCCACGCACGTGGACGAACATGGCGGCAAAGACCACATAAATCTTGTCCGCGAGGGTCTCGACGCCGCCAAAGTAGGCGTCAGGCCCCTCACCGCTGGTGGAGATCCACCCAGTGGTGATGTTGGCTAGAGCAATGCCCAGAAGGGCCATGCCGCGGGCGACATCGGGGACGAGGAGGCGAGGACTCGAGGCCTGGCGTGGTAGGTGGGGCTGGTGCGACTGATGGGGCATGGCTCCGAAGCTACCAGAGTCACAAGGACTTGCTTATCCTTGGGCGCGTTCGGCCAACGTCGGGCGAATGGGGCGTGCCAACTGCGTCATGCGACGGCGCCCACGCAGCTCAATGGATTTCATCAGCGTCCAGCGTGCTTGCTCGGCCTCGTTGGCTCCGCGCAGAGTGGCGGAGTTGGTGAGCACCTGGCCCGGGGTGTCCTTGGCCAGCTCGGTCAGGCGTGCGGCTTCATTGACGGCGTCACCAATCACGGTGTACTCAAAGCGGTCCGCACCACCAATGTGGCCGGCCACCACGTGGCCCGCGGCTACACCGATGCCTGCCTGCAGCTGCAGACCGCGCAGCTCCTGGCGCAGCTCGCGGGCAGCTTGTAGCGCCATAGAGTTGGCGTCATAGACCGTGAGTGGTGCACCGAAGACGGCGAGGGCGGCATCGCCCTGGAATTTGTTGATGATGCCCTTGTTGCGGTGCACGACCTCCACGACGTGCTCGAAGAACTTGTTAAGTTCCTCCACGACCTCCTCCGGGGTGTGGTTGACCGCGAAGGTGGTGGACCCGATGACGTCGATAAACAGCACTGCAACCTTGCGGTCCTCGCCGCCGAGTTCTGGGCGTTCCTCCAGTGCACGCTGGGCCACCTCAGTGCCGACGTAGCGGCCGAAAATATCGCGCACGCGCTGGCGCTCGCGCAGGCCACGCATCATTTCGTTAAAACCAGCCTGCAGCACGCCGAGCTCGGAACCATCGTAGATATCCACCTGGACATCGGTCTCACCGCGGCGCACGCGGTTAATGGCGTCCTGTAGCTCCAGGATGGGGTCGACCACACTCATCAATGCGAACATGGTGCCCATTAGTCCCGTGCCCAACGCGGTGATGCTCAGCGCGATGATGGCGGGAATGATATCGGAGGTATCGGCGGTGAACATCCCCATCCTCTGGCCCACGTGGACCAGGATGATGCCGATGAGCGGGATGCCGGACGTCATGAGCCACGTGGACAGCAGCCGGTACTTAATCGGCGGCTCCAAGGTGGAATCCTCGAAGCGCCGCGCCACGGCCTCCGCCGCGACGGGCCGCACGAGGCGCTCTGCCTGCAGATAGGTAAGTAGAACCACGAGCGCTCCGGCCAGCGTGGAGGACACTCCCACCACGATTCCCAAGCGCGCGGATTGCTGGCCAGCCAGCACCACCGCCAGGATGATGCCGAGCAACCACACCATGGCAGCCACACCAGCCTGGTAAATGGGGATGCGCAGCACCAGGTTGCGCACCATGTTGGGGTCGTGGGCCGTGGGGTTGCGTTGCCAATCCAGTACTGGCCGGAAGATGCGGAGTGTGACCGCAATACCGATGATGACGGCGAAGATGACAAACAGCGAGCCGTAGGTCCACAGGTGCGGCGTTTCGGAGATGAATTCCGAAATCTCCGGCATGGGGAGGAAGAAGACCACAAAGGTCATAATCGCAATGGCGCCGATGATGTTGGCACCCAAGACGAGCGCGGCGTACATCGGCCATTGGGTGCCCCACAACCAGCGGGCGCCACGCATCAGTCTGTTCATGATTACACACTTTAGTTATCCCAGTAGGCTTGAGCGAGTGAACACCTCCAGCGTTGCTACAAGGCTTGCCGACGCCCCCTCCGTCGCCCACACCATCCTCAGCGCCGCCCGCGCGGCGCGGGGCGAGGGCGACCCGCGCGCGATGAGCCATTCCTGGCTGTTTACAGGCCCTCCCGGTGCCGGGCGCTCGCTGGCCGCGCAGTGCTTCGCGGCCGCCCTCATGTGTACCTCTGCTGATGAGAACGGTGACCCGGGCTGCGGGCGCTGCCCATCCTGCCAGAGCGTCCTGGAGAATCACGAGCACACCGACTTGGTCTACGTGGACCCAAAGGAACAGTTCATTACCGTGGGCGAGGCCCGTGATGTCATCGGGCGCGCGGCCAGCCTGCCGAGTGTCGCTCCCTGGCGCGTGGTCATCTTCAACAAGGCAGATCGCCTCCGCAACGAGGCCGCCAACGCGCTGCTCAAAACCGTGGAGGAGCCCCCAGAGCGCACCGTCATCATTATGGTGGCACCCTCAGAGGACCCGGAGGACTTCTCGGTCACTCTGCGCTCCCGCTGCCGGCACCTTTATATCCCGGCGCCGAGTGTGGAGGGCGTCGTTAAGCAGCTCGTTGCCGAAGGCGCCAGCGAGGATGACGCGCGCCTAGCCGCCGTGACCACCCTGCGCCACGTGGGGCGTGCGCGACACCTCGTCAAAGACCCGGCCGCACAAAAGCGCCGTGCCATGGCCATCAACCTGGCTGAGGACGTCTTCCACGGCTCCCAGGCCTTCCAGTCTGTCACCGCGTTGCTGAAATTCATTGAGAAGGACGCTAAGGACTCCCACGCGGAGGCAGAGGAGGCGGAGCGCTCCAAGATTGAGCAATCCTTCGGCGTTGGTGCCAAAGGTAAAGGCGCGGCCAAGGCACAGCGCGACGCCCGCAGTGCCCTGAAGGACCTGGAGGATCTCCACAAGAAGCGCGCTAAGCGCCGCATTGCTGACGGCCTCGACATCGCCCTCGTGGATCTCGCCGGCATTTACCGCGATGCGCTCATGCTCAAAGTTGGCGCTGAAGTGGAGATGACCCACCCGGACTTCGCGGGCCTAGCCGGTGAACTTGCTCAACGCGTGAGCGAAGACGGCCTGCTGGCCGCCCAGTCCGCTATCCGCACCTGCCGCGAGCAGCTGCCGCAGAACGTCACGCCGCAAGTGGCTTTCGACGGCATGGTGGGCCGCCTGCGCCTGGCCTGTGGCGCGCGCTAACCAGCACGTGTGCTGCGTGCACACTACAGGTGATAGCCCGATTTCTTTATCAGCCCAGGCCTAGGCTAAACTCTCAGGCGGTGCATATACACACTGCATCGTGCCGCCTTAGCTCAGTCGGTAGAGCATCTCACTCGTAATGAGAAGGTCGCGAGTTCGATTCTCGCAGGCGGCTCCACTTAGACGTCGGATTTGATAAGTACCCTTTTGCGTTAGCGAGTATCGCTTAGGGGGTGTGAAAAATCGCTTGCGTTAGCGGGTTTGGGTTTTGCGTTAGCGGGTATCTTGTTTGCCCTAGTAAAATGCGTATTCAGGGTTTAACGCGCTAACGAAGCGTTAAACCTAAGGCCGTTTCACGAGGAGGTGTGTGGTGAGATCGTATGCGTCCGGCGATGAACTAGCCGCAGAGATTACTAAGCGTGGCGAACTTTTTATCGGCGAGTTCGTAGGCGTTCCTGGCGATGGTTGGGACCGGCTGGTTGACGGTGTTGACCGCACGCCCCGGCAGATGATCGCCTACCAGCTTGGCTGGATGGAATTACTGCTCGGCTGGGAACGTGACGAACAAGCCGGTCTTGACGTGGTGACTCCGGCACCTGGTTTTAAGTGGAATCAACTGGGCGGATTGTATGAATCGTTCTACCAACGCTGGGAGCAGGTATCTACTGAGGATTTGATCGACAGGTTCAAGATCCTGCTTGGTGAGATAGTCAAAATGGTGGGCGGTCTAACCGAATCAGAATTGTTTAGTTCGGGTCAGCGTGCGTGGGCTTCTTCCACCCCGTCGGCGTGGCCGGTGTGGAAATGGGTGCATATCAACACCGTCGCGCCATTTACGACGTTTCGCACCAAAATCAGGAAGTGGAAGAAACTGGCAGCCTGCTAGCAATAGGCACGGTGATTTCAGTGCCGATTCTGAAGACGAACTGGATCTCGTTGGCTCCGATAACGGCATGGTCGATAAGCGCTGTCCACTGGGATGGTTGAAAATGCTGGATGGGCTTGTCGGCCAACTGGGTGTAGGCGGTTTTGATCGCAGTGGCCTTGGCACTCTTGGCAGCAATCTCGGCCTCGATGGCTTGTTTGCGGCCCAGGGTTTTCTGGTATCGCGCTTCTAGCTGGGTGTAGCGGGCGAGGTATTGGTCCTGGTCTTGCGCTACCCGCTGATTTTCTGCAACCAATGATTCAATCTCGCTGGCAAGAGCGCGGATTTTCTCGTCTAGGCGCTTGGACTCCGCTTCGAGCTGGTCTGTATTAAACATGGCGTCGATGACCTGTGGTAGGTGGCTTTGTCCGCGATATTGTTCAGCCAGCTGGTTTAGCGCGGCGAGGAACGCGGTCTGGATTTGCTCATCACGCAAGGTAGCGGTCTGGCAGGGACGGGGATGGTCGTATTTTTGGTTGCACCGCCAGATCGTGTGCTTGTATTTAGTGTTGGATGCCCAGGTTTTGCGTCCGTACCAGGATCCGCAATCTGCGCATTTGAGTCGGCTGGCAAATAGGCCGATTTTGGAGCTGTTGGTTGCGTGGCGGGTGGCCAACTCGTATTGAACCTGATCCCAGACGGGCGCATCAATAATCGGCTCGTGGTTTCCGGTGACGTAGTATTGCGGGACTTCGCCCTCGTTTACTTCGATTCGTTTGGTTAGGAAGTCAGCGGTGAACGTTTTCTGGAGCAGGGCGTCGCCTTTATATTTCTCATTGGTCAAGATGGAGCGCACGGTTGAGGTGGACCAGTTGGTTTTACCTCGCGGAGTCAAAATACCGCGACGCTGTAGCTCGGCACGGATTTCGGTGATCGATGAGCCGTCTAGAAACAGCTGGTAGATCAAGCGCACGGTCGGGGCTTGAGTCTCATCAATAGCGAGGTTACCGTCAGCGCCTTTCTTATATCCCAGTAGCGAGGAGTAGGGCACCATGACTTTCCCATCAGCGAAGCGTCTGCGATGTCCCCAGGTGACGTTCTCAGATATGGAGCGAGATTCTTCCTGGGCAAGACTACTCATGATGGTGATGAGTAGTTCGCCTTTAGAATCAAGGGTCCAGATGCTTTCTTTCTCGAAATACACCTCCACACCGGCTTCTTTTAGCTGTCGGACGGTGGTCAGGGAGTCGACGGTGTTACGAGCAAACCGCGAGACACTCTTGGTGAGGATCAGATCAATTTTCCCGGCTAACGCGTCGGCGATCATGGCTTGGAAGCCCTCACGGTGTTTGGTAGAAGTACCGCTAATGCCTTCGTCGGCATACATGCCAGCAAACACCCAATCAGCACGCGATTGGATGTGGACGGTGTAGTAATCGATTTGGGCTTGATAGCTGGTGGCTTGTTCTTCCATATCGGTGGACACCCTTGCGTAGGCTGCCACCCGGCGTTTGGAGCTAAAACCTGAAAGCGCGCTGTCGTGGATGCGTGTCTTGGTTGCTGGTATCGCGGTAACCGTAGCCACTGTTATTCTCCTTCCAGCTGGGCCAGCGCAATGACTGTCTGGCGCTGATCGTCATGGGTGAAGATCAACTTGTCTTTCATGACCGTGATGCAAGATAGGCGGGACATGATTTCTTCCTCATTCCACTTAGCCAGCGTGAGGATCTTGATTACTGTTTGTTTGAGTCGGGTTTCTTTGAGATCCGGCCCACAAGTATTGCCTTGCCCGAGGCATGCTCCCCAGCAACGCCAAATCTTGTAAGCACCAGCCTTTCGGTAGCGGGTTTTACGCTGATAATTCCTGCCACACGAGGCACACTTGATCCTGGAAGTAAAACAGCCCGTGGCAAGCGAAGGCGTGGCAGCAAGACCAAGCCTGCGGCGACGCGCTAACTCTGTTTGTACTTGTTGGAAGGTCTCTGTGTCGATGATGGCGGGATGGGAGTCTTCAACCCAGTAGCGCTCCAACTCGCCATTGTTTTTTACTTCTCGTTTGGCGCCGATAGCGGGGATGAAGGTTTTTTGAAGCATCTGGTTTCCGGTGTAGCGCTCGTTTTCAAGGATGCGGCGAGCAAGATTAGGCTCTAAGGGTTCACCGGTTAGAGAACGGAAACCTTCAGCGTTAAGTTGAGCCACAGTTTTCTCAGGCGATATCCCTGCCAGGAAGCTGGTGTAGATGCGTCTGATGGCTTCGGCTTCGCGCGCCTCGATGTGGAAGCGTTCTCCGTCCCAGCGGTAGCCGTAAAGCACAAACGAATTCGTTTTGCCTTGTTTGAAACCTTGCCTAATCGCCCACTTCACATTCGCTGACAAAGAAGCAGACTCTTCTTGGGCAAACGAGGCTAGCAACGTCAGCAGTAGCTCACCGTCAGCGGTGGCAGTGTCGATATGTTCACGCTCAAAACGGATAGAAACACCCAAGTTCTTGAGTTCGCGCACGATACGAAGCAGGTCGAGCGTGTTGCGGGCAAGCCTGGAGATCGACTTGCACAACACAATATCCACCCCGCCATTCCTGGCGAGCTCCATCAAGTCTGCTAGGCCTTGTCGGCCGCTGGTTTTGGTGCCAGTGATTCCCTCATCGGTGAAAACTCCCGCGTAGACCCAGCCGGGGGTGGATTGGATGAGTCGCGAATAATAAGAAACCTGGGCGGCGATAGAGGACAGCTGGCGCTCCCTTGCTGTGGATACCCGCGCGTATGCTGCGACATTCACCAGCTTCACTCTCACTGGCTTGGCTGGCGTCACCTGCTCGATCTTCGCCACTATTCCTCCTCACCTCTAAACTGATCGGTGCTTGTGTCTATACACGCTCTAAACATGGCGTTTATCCAGTCAAAACCAATAATTTTCGGCGCTGATAAACCGGCCGACACATCTCCGCCAGTTGGGCGTACAAGGCTTCGTGCTCGCTAGCACTGATCACCCTGTTCGTTGCAAGACAGGCAAGCATTGTGGCATCGCGAATAAAGCCAAGCTCACGAGCAAACACAGCGCTGTCGGCAAGTTGATCAACCAAAGGGGTCGGCGGGTTCATTTGCGTCCGCCTCTGGTACCAAAACGTGAGCGAACATAACAAGCATGGCTGCAGTATTGTTGGCTTGGCTTATCTGAGGAGTTGAAGGTTTGTCCGCAGGTCGGGCAGGTTTTCGGCCGGTATAGACCAGCCCTCCAGGACTGATGACGACACGAGCTACCACAGAATCTTGCGCGCGGATCCACACTGGCCAGCGAACTCCCACACCAGGAGCAAACACGCTCCTGTATCTCGCTCTTAGCTTCAAGGCTGTGTTTGATGCACCATGCGCGCACCTGGTCACGGCTAAGGCCACAAAACTCTGCGATCTTCTTATAACCCCACCCGTTGGCACGCAGGTTAGCGATGCGTAGTTGATCTAGTTGGTTCAAAGAAGGGCCTGACCCCCGGAAAGTAGACACGTCGGGGGTTAGCTATGCTGCTTGGGCCAGTGTAGCTGATGTGAGTGCTTCGAAGTCATCGGGGGCTAGAAGGTTGCACCAGGAGTGCCGTCTGCGCGTGTTGTAGCGCATGCACCATCGAAAGACTTCTTGGCGGCAGATGATGGGATTGTCAAAGACTTTCCGATCACGCAGAACTTCACGCTTGAGACTGGCGTTAAATGATTCTGCCAGGGCATTATCAGCACTCGTTCCCACCGCTCCCATGGATTGGCGCACACCAAGCTTGGCGCAGTGGTCTTGAAAAGCCTGTGAGGTGTACACACTGCCATGATCAGAATGGAAAATTGCCCCTTTAAGGCTTCCGCGGACTTTCCTGGCATGAGATAAAGCTTCGATAACCAGCGATACCCGCATGTGGTCAGCGAGTGCATGTCCGACGAGTTTGCGCGAGTAGACGTCGATGACCGTGGCAAGGTACATGTTCTTGCCTCCCTTACACGGCAGGTAGGTGATATCGCCTACATAGACCTGGTTCGGCTTATCAGCGGTGAATTTGCGGCCTACTAAAT